>JACCDX011561768.1_pt1 | contig 65269 bp, 76 predicted proteins | sample 7449681 | NCBI WGS metagenome assembly JACCDX01 (sample SAMN15323450, study PRJNA562643) | freshwater metagenome | isolation source: river surface water | place: USA:Blue River Watershed | collected 2017-08-18
GAAATATCGCATCAATACCTCTTCTAAAATCATAGCAAACATCACTATACTGTCCCTGCTGTCGATCTCGTCCGTTCTCGACATCTCGAAATCGCACACATAGCATAGCAGGCCTTGCACTCGTACAGCCTGAATCCTGCTAGCACAGCACGAAATATCGCATCAATACCTCTTCTAAAATCATAGCAAACATCACTATACTGTCCCTGCTGTCGATCTCGTCCGTTCTCGACATCTCGAAATCGCACACATAGCATAGCAGGCCGCATCTCGACCTTGCATTCTCGGGCCATGAATCCTGCTCGCACCGCATGAAAAATCGCATCAGAACATCTTCTTAAATTATATTCATCGTAATTATACTGTCCCTGCTGTCCAGATCGTCCGCAATCATCATCTCGAAATCGCACATAGCATAGCACGCTGCATCTCGACCTTGCACTCGTACAGCCCAAATCCTGCTCGCACCGCAGGAAATATCGCATCAATACCTCTTCAAAAATCATAGCAAACACATCTATACTGTCCCTGCTGTCCAGATCGTCCGCAATCATCATGCCAAAATCGCACGCATCCCGTCATCGCCCGCACAGCCATCACGCCGTTGTCTCGCAACGGTTTTTAATAATTGCACGGCCCACACATGACTCGGATTTAGAGACTATTGGAGCTGTCCAAGGACCCATGACTCCTGCGACTCGCAAGGTAGAACTGCGCGCGCCGCCTGTCCACCTCGTCCTCCAGCCTGGCCCGGGCCATGTGGTCGACCGTGGTCCGCAGGGACACCACCTGCTTCTCCAGCTCCCTCTTGTCCTCCCACAGCCTGTCCGTCTCGTCCGACAGGCGCCACTCCCGCACCAGACACAGGCCCAGCAGGGCGTTCGAGATCAGCACGGCCACCCAAGGCTGCTGCGAGACCAACCAGAACAGCAGGGTCACCTTCGCGGCGAACATGCACCCAAACAGGATCGCGACCAGATCGTTCCTCACAAACTCCATCATTACTACTATGCCACCGCCCAACCCGTCAAAGCCCGACCTTAATAACGGCCCGCAGGTCCCTGCCCCCGCTCGAGATGGAGCTCCTCACCGCCACCAGCCCGCCCCGCCTGCGCATCCGGCCCGCCGCCTTGCACTTCGAGACCTACCAAGCCACCGACTCAAGTTCAGCTGTCGACACCACGCGCCTGGGCGAGATCATCACGCGCCTCGGCGAGATCTGCCTGTCCCCGGCGTTCGCGCAGGCCATCCTGGGCGAGGACACCAACTGCTACCCGCACGCCATCCTCTCGGCCATGACATCCGGCAAGATCCAGGACGCTGGGATCAACCAACGCCTGGCCCAGCTCCTCCACGACTGCCTCCCGCCCCCGACCGTCGTCACCACAGCCCTCTCCGTCTGCGCGTGGCGGCTCGAATCCCCGTCCCGCGCCTGCCTCTTCACGGGGCACCACCCGCAGGACCTCCAGCAGAGCCTCCTCCTATCCAACCCAGACCAACCGTTCGCGCCCCACACGCTCTCCAAGGTCCTCCTCGAGGAGCGCTCCAAGCGGGCCACGCCGTCGGGCATCCACCTCCTGTCCGCCGCGCCCGCCGAGCTCGACCTCGCCCCGCGCGCCGCCCTCCTACACTACGCGCAGACCGCCCTCGTGCCCCACCACCACAAGGCCCTCGACACCACCCTCGAGGAGGCCATCGCCTGCCTCGTCGTCACCCCGCAGGCCAAGAACCACACGCGCATCGCCCTCAACCAGTCGTCCCCGTGGGAGCACGACCACATCGACAACAGGCATGAGCTTGCACCCTTTCGCATTCATTGCCTCCTCCATCTGTTTCTTGACATGCTCGACAACAGGCATGACACTCTTTTTCATTATTCATCCATTCATTCTTGACACGCCCAATCCCGCACAGGTACAGCGAGACCCAGACCTGCCCCAACGGCGTCCGCTACCGGGACTGGATCTGCACCTACGCCTCGCCCGACGCCCTCGAAAAGTGCCGCCTCGACTCGCACGTCCTGTCCATCGCCAGCTACCACCAGGCCTTTGTCCCGTGGAAGCGAGACCACTCCAGGCCCCTCGAGTGGATCTGCGTCCGCTCCTCCCTCCCCTTGGAGCAGCGCGTCCTCCACGACCGCTCCGAGCCCGCGACCCAGCGCTTCCAGGCCTTCGTGCGCAGCGTGAAGGCCCGCCTCCTCCAGGACCTCAAGAGCCTCCCGCTCCCAGAGGACACGCTCGATCCGCCATCCCCAGACCAGCCCCACCCGATCGACCGCCAGAACGTCTCCACCTACACGGACGAGGCCTCAAGCCAGGTCCTCGTCGTCTACGCGCCCAATGGTGCCACTCAGCTCGAGTTCGTCTCCATGAGCCTCGTTGGTCCCCAATAAACAGCTCGATCGAGTCCTGCTCTCACTTGCCCCGCCTCCACGAGCCTCGTTGGTCCCCAATAAACAGCTCGATCGAGTCCTGCTCTCACTTGCCCCGCCTCCACGAGCACCTCTCGTAGCACAGATGCCGTACTTGCTTACAGGCCGACACCCGCACCCCGCGCTTGATCAACGCGTCCCGGATCATCCCAGCCTCTCTCCTTGTCCAAGCAGGCGCCGTCCCGAACGCCACAAACTCCGTCATGTACTTCCCCGCCTGCACGCACGGCGAGAAGTCCTCCTTCCACAGCTCGCGCGCATCCCCTTCCAAAACAGGCCACGGCACGCCCTCCGCCTTGGTCCTCGCGCACCTCGCGTACGCCTTCCTCGTCACACGCATCTCCTTCAAGCACACCCCGTCCTCCCCGGCCGCCTCCATCTTCGGCCATCGAGTCCAACGCAGGCCCATCCTGTCCCGCACAGGCTCCCATCGCGACTCCTCTTTTTCGCCCCCTGTGTTGCCCTCCAGATCCTCGCACACCTTGATGATCTCGGCCTTCGTCATCGGCGCGGGGAAATGCAGGGTGTAGCCCACACTCAAAGTGTTGATTTTCATGGACGTCTGGTCTTGATCCGAGTCCTCATCCTCATCCGAACTCAGCATTCTTGTTTTATGCTAGCTGCAGCCAGCCATCCAGCAGGCATTAGAGACAATTCTAGAGGGGGGTGAGTTATTGAATGAAACTAGAATCATTCTTTTTTTTGTTCTAGATAATACGAGACTTTTTTTTACTCCTCCAGACTACCCTCCATATACTCCTAAAAAACCAAACCCTGAACCAGAACCAGTAACCACAAGAACCACTTGAAGTGGTTCAAGCTTGGCTATTAGGGAGTAGAGAGGGGGGTAGGTTCTGGTCTGGGGCCTGACTCGAAATCGCGCGATTTCATTTCTCATATTTTGGACTTAGAAAAAAAATCAAGTCACGCCTGCTGAGAAGGGATGGCCTTGACGGGCCTGACCCTCTGGCTGGGTCCTGCCTTTTCGTGGCCCAGCTTGAACGACACCGTTTTCCGAGCAGATTCCGGCTTTTGAGGCGATTTCTCGGCGATTCCCAAGGTCATCAGGAAATACTTTTTGGCAATTTGGTAAGGACTTGTCTCCTCCTGCTGTAAGGCGGACTCGTTTACTATCTTTGGGATAGCCTGCTGTTTCCAGCTGGGCGTGCCATACTGCTCAAAATCGGACTTGGATTCGACAGTTTGGACCAATCTCTGCATGTTCCTGATCATCTTGACATCCTGCAGTCTCTCGTGCACACAGTCACACCAGAATTCTGGGCTAAGTGTCACGTGTGATTCCGCGATGACATGCAGTTTGCCCAAGTCACTAGTGGACTTGTAGAAGGCCAAGTACTTGATCTTCGAATGCATACTGACAACATTCCTGAGGATTTCCAGGTCGTCCTCCGTCGGATCTTGCAATGTCATGGGACCTGCTGCCTTGAACTGCATCTCTGTTGTGTTGTTGTTCAGGTGCGTTTGCCTGCCTTAATAATGACATGTGCAAGTTTCCACAAGGCCATAAAATGACCCACACAAAAAGATGTGTGTTTTGCACGAACCAGATCATGAACCACATAACCTAACCACTTGGATGTGGTTCACGCATTGGTCAGTTTAAATGCGTGTTTTGCGTGAACCAGATCATGAACCACATAACCTAACCACTTGGATGTGGTTCACGCATTGGTCAGTTTAAATGCGTGTTTTGCACGAACCAGGTCTGAACCAAGAGACGTGGTTCATGTAAGTGGTTCGCGAAAAGATGCATTTCAGCGCGCCTTTTCTCTGACCCAGAAACTGCTGGTTCACTCAGGTGGTTCGCGCCTTTTTTTCAATGTAAAAAAAACACGCGAAACTGTATGGGTGGAGTAACATTTAAGAAGAAAAGATCAATCAAGAGCATAACAGGATGCCCGCCCAAACAGAAGCCAGACAGTTTCGCAAAGCTGTGATGACCCTTCCTAACGCGACGGTTGACGATCTCAACCTGTTAAGGCAAGTGATTGGTCTTGCTCAATCCAGTTCCATCGTCAAGTTCATTGCATTCTCTCAACTCAGCGAGGACAGCCATGATTATCAGGTATTGGCGTATGCAAAGAACAAGCTTTCTCCTGCATGCTGGCGAGGTGCTGTCCACAAGCGTCTCGAGAGCATCACGCCGATTGATGATTTGAAGCCGCTCATAGCGCAAGCCAAAACAAAACCCATGTTTGAGCAGCACGGCACATTCAAGACATGCAAACCTGCCACCATCCCTCCTGCTCAAAAGGCTATTCAAGTGAAGCCCACTACCACATCGGAGCCAAGCGAATATATTCAACGCCTCATCGGGCATATTGTGCCTCGCAACGGGTATCTCGTGGCCAGGAAGACGTATTTGCGCATCATGGGCTTCAGCGTGCCGGATGATTTCGACACATCCGTGGAGCGTGCGAGGGAGATCGAGCAGTTGCTGGCTCAGCCAAAACAGCCAGAGACAACTACTACTACTACAGTGGTCGTGAGCAATAAGCCAAGTGCAGCAAGCACAAAGCGCGGACCACCGAGAAAATTCGTGCGCAAGTTCAAGTACGCGCCTGCTGCTGAGGCGGGGAGTGCTCCTCATTAAATCGTGCTGGGTGCTTGTTGGCAACTAAAAATAGAGCCAGGCCAGGATATCAGTCCCCTCATGCAGTAAGAGCCAAACCATAACTCCTACTCCTATTAAAATCGCCTGCATGCCTATCAACTGTGTGTTCAGTGTCTATTCATGCGTATATACTCAATGCGCTTGAAATAGAGAACATTCATTAAATCCCTCACCTATTGATGAGCGTGCCAAACGCTGACCAGAGAAGAGCGAACACGAGCAAGGTTCCACACGCGATGACCACGCCCTTGCGCCACGATTGCTTGCCAGTGGAGCGAGTTCTAGTTCTTGGCATGTATAGATTGTGGAGGTTCGTGACCTTTACGGGTGCGCTCGTGGATGGGGGCGCGGACTCAATCACTGCGATGGGCATTTGCTGGTGAGGGCTGGGAATATGCGTGTATTATACTGTCACGGCTTAAATCTGGTGATTTCCTGCAGTATTCATGGCTGGAATGGGGATTTCATGGCGAGTTTAAAACGCTAGTTTAAACGTGCTATTTTTGCGCGTTTTGTTGGAGTGCGTGGAATGCATGTTTTAGTGCATGACATGGCGCACGAAATCTTGCATGAAATTGAAAGACTTATTTTTATGCGAGTCAATAAACCCGTAACAATTCTATTTCGGGCAAAAACCCGTAACAATTCTATTTTTGGTAAATCCAGTCTGTTGTATATATTCAAGTCATTATGAATATGGAAACTGGCTGGAAAATGCACGTTGAACTGGACTTGGGTGGGATTTACTATTTTGTCTGGAGTCTCGTGTTTTTGGGCATGATTTGCGCGATTGATGAGTTGCTGGACAAGATACAATACAGCCGTGGTGCATGCATAAGACAGCCGTGGCGCATTCAATACAGCCGTGGTGCATAATTCTATTTCGTCGGGCAAAAACCCGTAACAAATCTTATTTCGGGTAAATCCAGTGTGTTGTATATATTCAAGTCATTATGAATACGGAAACGGGCTGGAAAATGCACGTTGAACTGGACTTGGGTGGGATTTACTATTTTGTCTGGAGTCTCGTGTTATTGGCCATGATTTGCGCGATTGGTGAGTTGTTGGACAAGATAGATAAACACATGGTGGGATTTATTGAGGCAGTGCGTGTGTCAAGGCGGGTTGAAGCGTGATTGTTGGAGTCTTCCTTGTTTACCGTATTTCACCGTTTTGATCAAAAATATTCGTGAGTCATGGATTAGAGCGCGACATCTCCAATATGACACACGCAGACGAAGCCCTGTCTACGCAGATATCTCAGCGTTTCAATTCTTCTTTGAAAAGATGCTATATCTTTCTTCAATGCATGAATGTCTTGTACGTTTGTGCTCTTCCATATGAATGCATGTGTTTTCCCAATCTTTATACGAAGCTGTTTTTCTTCTTCAAGAAATGTGGTTGCACACATATCCTGTCAGTGCAAAAAGTCCCTGTAGTTCCACTTTAGTAAACAAGAAGACAACCAGGAATTGCATGCACACTGTACTCGTCAATGCATGTTTATTGCTAGAAAGAGCGCGAATGTGTGCTGGGTGTTAGGGGTGGGCGCATATGTTTCACACAAAGCATGAGCATGGACGAGACGCTGGCAGACATATTTCGCAACAACATGCCGTGCGTGGACGAATGGGTGGCTACGGAGTTTGCTGGGAATATGCAGGCTTATCATGAACAATTCAAGGTCTTTCGTGACGAGTCAATCAACTACGAGACCTTTCCAGAGTATCAGCACGCGCAGCAGCACATCTTTCAAGCGCCAGCGGGGGCGTACTGGGTTCACTCCCCACACTTCAAGAAGACCATGGTGTTGACGATTGAGCGCTTGTTCAAAACCAAGATCACCAAGATCAGTTTCAGCGTTTGGGGGCAGTGTCTCGTTTTCATCGATGAGTGTTTGAACAGGTGGATCGTCGCCATAGACACGCCTCCAGCACGTGGAGAGGGCTTTTGCAAAGTGTCCATGTTTTTCCCGCGGAACAAGACTATAATTGGCACATGCACAAGATCCAGTTCTTTAAAATCTCTGACGGAATCTGCGTCGTGCCCGTCGCTGGTGGCCTGGGATGTGAATTTGAGCGAGTTTTGCTCGGAGTAAACAAGAAACCAGCCACGCAAATCATCTAGAATTGGTACCTGCTTATTGTATTTAAACGCGCGCAGTTTGCGTTCTGCATACGAACATGTTTGAGTTGTTCTTACACGGCAGGGATACGCTCGATCGACTCCTTTTGCCTGAAATCGAAAGGTGGGAACGCGTGTGGTGTGGGGCAACCCGTACGTTTCAGTATTACCACAAGGATACTGGGAAGTTCGTAAAATTGTTGGGAAACGAAGAAGCCGATTTCGTGTTTATTCACTCGAAACTGCCCCTGTCCGCGGTGGAGGACCTCAGCATGGATGTCGCCGAGAGGACTATGACTGTCATGCAAGATGACGGTTCGACTCGTGAAATCGGGGAGGAACTTGAGTTGATTCGAGACTACGAGACATATATCCTCGTAAAGACTACTGAATTGACCGACACTTCAACTGTGGATTGTATCCTGAAGGCGTTCGTGATGGCCATCAAGAATGGCGTGTAAAACACGCGTTCGTCAAGGAATCGATTAACGGATTAAACTTATTGTTAAGCATGTGCATATTGTCATAGGTGTGTTTAATTGAATAGGTTTTTAATCACCACGAGCTGGCGGGCTTTTACATGCCCTTCTTGATGGCGTCCACGAGCGCCACCAGGATGCAGTCAAGAGTAGCGGCGTCGGTCGGATCCGCGGTCATAATCGCGATGTGCGCAGTAGACCTCGTAACAATGAGCTCCAATGGCCACTTGAGGGTCGTCCCATCAGCCTGCACAACTTCCATGGTCTTCTCGCGAAGCTTGATCTTAAGGTCAGTCACAGCGGACCATGGCAGTCTCGCGTCGACCATCACGGAGTTATCACTTGAGCACCATGTGAGACGCACAAAGTACGTGGTATCCTTCTTGGAATACCTGAACTGAAATGTTATCGGTATCCCTGGCACCTGCTCCTCGATCCTGAGTTCCCAGGAGGGATCAGAGGAGAGAAGCTGCTTGAGCTTGTCTTGCCCGTGCACAAACAATGCAAACATGCTTGTTTACGCATCCTACATGTCACCTGTTTAAATACGCGACAGTCGTGCTGGTTTCAGAGTATTTAAAGAGTTAAGCTGGCATACTCCAAACAAAACTTTCAATTTTTGTGATGCCGTCAGACACTATCAAGAACGTTGCCGAAGCGATTCATTCCCTTGGGAATACGCACAGACGCGAGGACTATATTCTTGTCATTGGATGGGTGCGAGCGCTCAAACCGGCCGACTATTTTGAAGTCAAGTGGCAGCTGGTGTGTATGAAGTCGATTAATGGAATTCGGCTGCTCATTCGTGCTTTCAAGCACTGGTGAAGCGCTTCGGGCTGATATGCTCGAGAAGATGCGCGATATTCATGATTAAACACACGCGTTTATTTTAATTTCGTGTTGACTGCCCTTTGTTTAGTTAGAACGGGGGCCTGTTCCCGCTGGTGTTTGCTCGAACCTCGCGACAGATTTGATCGACGATAATCTCAAAAGCGTGAGGGTTAATCTGGTTCCGGTGCGTTGAGATGAAACCCAAGTGGTCATCGATCTTCCTCGAGGATCGGTCCAGTCGAATAACATGGGAAGCAGTTTCATCCCGCACGGTCATGGTGAGAGCTTCGTAATCGACGTTAAATTTCTCGCTGATGATGGTGCAGATCCTTGCCTCCAACCAGACAGCCTGATGATCGGGGTCGTAATGAACCGACACGAACTGGGTGGATGGAGTGTGCTCGAACTTCACGTAGTTTTCACGCGGATCCGAGGGATAGCGCAACCAACTGCGAGGATGATAGTCGTATGCAAGACCCATGAGTCGGATGACCACGGATCTGGCTGTGTCGAACAAGCGAAACATGCTTGTTTGCGCATCGCGTGCATGCAGCATTTTAATATTGCTCGAATCTGGTCAAAAACTCATGGGCCGGATGCCGGAATTTGTTTGAGGCTTATCGTTGAATCAACGCCGAATTTGCTCGTGTTTCGAGCGGTATTTAAGAACACCTCCTGACTGCATATCGAATACAGTTTTGAATGACTGTATTTGAAGTGGAGGCCAGCCGTGGCAACCAAACAGCGTTGGTCAGGATCAACACTGGCAGCAACATGGCTGTGTTGATGGATGATGGTAACAGCATTGTCTGGACCCAGCCAGAGCTTTTCATTGCAGGTTTTCAAGACGTGCAATTTCACGAGCTGACCCGGGATATGGTAACAAACGCGGATATCTCCCCATACGCTGATCGATTGTACATCAACTTTTTCCACGGGGGCATGCATCAGACCTTTACCATGCAAAGTGGAGGCAAGAAATCACGGACTATCTAGCGAGCTCGCTTGCAGTGTCGTGGCCACTAAGGCGTGGGTGCTTGAATGAGCAGGCCCATCATTAAATTATCGTGTTTAAACTCTTTTCCGCGCGTGACGCTAGGGATCGCGAGGGCAGGCGAGGAATGCGCGGTTAAGTCTTGATTTCTGACTTGTAGAAATAAAAGAAAGCCTCATGTCTACACCACGACAACAATGGATTGCCGGTTACGACAAGAACTCCACGAGGTAGAGACCAAGCTATACGAAATCATAGCCTTAATGCGCGAAAAACTCACAGATGAAAAACTTGAAAAGGCCCGTTCTAAGCGTGAGAAATGTCGCGGGGACAAGACCCATACTTACCTTCTGGAATACAAGAAGGCCCCTGTATCAACCACGCTGCACACCCACTCAGCTCTCGCCTGGGGAGACACTTTGAAGACCAAACTTAGACTCTCAAAATACCCTGACGATCTAGAATCCACCCTCAATACCCTCAGCGAACGGCGCGTGGAGTTACTCGAACGCATGCTGGAGGCAGGATTAAAACCAACAGTTTAATTTGCTCGCCTCGTGTGGTGGGCTCGTCTAAACGCGCCAAGACGAGACGCACTGGATCTTCAGGCGGAACAGGCACGATCCGGTTGGGAACTTTGCCTTGACAAAGATACTTCCAGTGATCTGGTTGATCCAAATCTTCTGGATGTTCTCCTTGTTACACATGGAGAAGGTGCAGCAGGTCTTGTCACCACGCACGACCACTGGGTTTTGCCAGATCGCCTTTATCGTCTTCTTCTTGGTTTTGATGCACGTGATACAATCCATCTCTGGAAAAATCATGACTTTCGAACCAGACTTCGTAATGGTTTTGACAAACGGCATGTTTAGCTTGATAACTTCTGGAAACATGGCGGCGAACTCGTAAACAGTAAACATGTTTAGCTTGATAGATCTTTATTTACAGTGCTTTAATACGCGAATGAGTGCTTGAAAACGCGCGAACGAATCGGGCACAATTTGATTAAAACAGGTGCATTTAATGAAGATTGTCTTGTTCAGGGCTCCAGTTGGCCCCACGGAAACTCCTGGATGACATAGTAATCCGCCCAAAGCCTATCTGTCTCTGCATGATGTGCTCGTCCCTTGTCAGCATACGGCTGGGCATACTTTTGGCACATCTCATCGTGAGAAGAACGAGGATATGTTTCATACACGCGTTTTTTTTCCTTTGCGTAGTTGTCGTACGCCACAATAGCTGCTTCACTTTCTTCATCGATTCTCTGCAGGATAGCTTGCATGTGCATGAGCACAGGGTCAGACAGGTCGGTCATGAAGCCTAGACAAAGCTTATTTGCAGCCACCTAATGTAATACCTTTAAATATCACGAACTATCTAGCAATCTCTAGTGGAGGCAAGAAATCGTGTCAACAACGCGAACGCATCGCGCTCTTTACTCTGCCACAACAGCCTGAAAAATGCGGGTATGAACAGGCGAGGTTGTAGTCGGGGGCTGGGGGGAGCCTGGCCCTGCTCGCAGAGTCAGAACGATCTATCATAACATGTGGAAGGCATGTAAAACACGTGTACCTTTAGGGCGCAGGGCGGGCGATAGACTCGTTAGCAGCACCTCCTTCGTGCTTGACTGGAGCAACGACTGGCACCTGCTCGATCGGAGCGGGTCCAGCCTGCTCCTCCTCCTCCTCCTCTTCATACTCTCGCCACTCGTCACCGCTCGGATCATCTCCTACCTCTTTCTTGACCGTAGTGGGCTCAGCCTGCTCAGCCTGCACAACCTGCTCAGCCTGCTCAGCCTGCTCAGCCTGCTGACCCTGCTCCTCGTCTAACTCGCGAAGAGCTCCAGCGCCCGCAGCCATCTGGTCGTCCTGCTTGAAGAGGAGGCCGATGTGTTCGATCCACGCGCGAAAGGAGCCAGGGTAGCGCTCGCGTTGCATCGCGGCCCAGGTCAGGTTGGCACTGTCTTTGATGGAGCGAGCATCACCACGGCTGAATTGCTCAAACGCTTGGTTCAACAGGTGCTTCTGATACACAATGGCTGGCGCGTTCTCTCTCGGCCGGGTTGGGTCGATGATGCCTGCGCTGGGCCCGCCCTCTCTCGGCCCGGCTCCTTCGATGCAAGCGCTCGGCCCGGCTCCGTCGATGCAAGCGCGAGGTTCCACAGGCGGGGCGGGCACCTCAATTGCGGCGGCGGGAAGAGCTGGCGCGGCGGCGGGAGGATCAGGCGCGACCGGAACAGCTCCCTCCGCGCCGAGAAGAGCTGGCGCGGCAGGAGGAGCAGGCGCGACCGGAACAGCTCCCTCCGCGCCGAGAAGAGCTGGCGCGGCAGGAGGATCAGGCGCGACTGGAACAGCTCCCTCTGCGCCGAGAAGAGCTTGCGCGACGGCGGGAAGAGCTTGCGCGCCTCGAAGAGCCGCTTCCGCTGCAGCAAGAGCCTCCATCGCGGCGCGAATGAGACGAGTTGGCTCGGGGGCGGGAACAACCGGCGCGGGCGGCGCAAGCTCAGCAGCCGGAAGCGGTTCGGGCTCTACGGCAGGAAGAGCGGGACCAGCGGCCGGAAGCACGGCAGGAAGAGCGGGCTCCACTCGCACGAGCAATGCCTTCACGGCCTTGTGCTTGCGTCCGGCCATGCCGCCGCCCGCACCCTGCCTGCTGCGCTTCTTGGTCCTGACAGGTCCAGCCGCGGAAGCTCCAGCCGCGGAAGTTCCAGCCGCGCCGGCTCCAGCCGCGGAAGCTCCAGCCGCGCCGGCGCCATCTCCTGCAGCTTCGTCGACGAAAGGAACGTCAGCGGGAATCGGCGCGCCCCCGATGGAATCTCGGTTCCGGTAACCACCGTTCTTCAGGCGGCGCTCGCGCGAGCGACCAGAATCGAATATAGTCGGAGGTCGGACCACTTGCGCTACGCTTCCTGACCCATTGCGAGGCGAACTGGACGGTTCCGGAGCACCCGCGGCGCCGTTCTCGTTTGCCGGTGGCATTGCCGGAGCAGCGGGGACAACCAAGGGTCCGACGTCCACAGGCGGGCGCGGCACGACATTCTTGATAAGATAATGCTCGTTGTCTGGAAACAAATTGTAATCTCCGTCGTGTACAGACTCTCTCTTTCGCCATGCCAAGTGGTAGCCTGCAAAAGCATGATGAACCGCGGCATCACCTTTGGAGCATCGATTATCGGAAAGATGAATAATCCACCTCGTTTCTTCAAATCAGCGAGAGAAATTCCATAACCGATAAATACATCGTCTAAGATAGTCTCGCCCCTCGTCTTCTTGTCCTTTAGAACGATGCGTCGAACAAAACGAATAAGCGACCACGGTGTACGGAAAGTCTTTTCGAATCCTGCGACAATACCGCCCGCTGCATCACAGCATCGGAAATGATTATGCTCTTCATCGTAGCAGCCGTACAAAGCATATTTCGGAAAGATCCCGTAGAAAAGAAGCAGTTTCCCGAACGTATATCCATGTCGCTTGCCATACCCTTTGATCGCATCACCGCCATCATCCGCTGAAACAAAAGCAAGATTCATTGATAAGAATATTATAGAATCGAAATAATGCAAAGAAATCGATCGCAAATCATCTGCAAGTCATTGCAGGAGCGAATACGGTCAAAGATTCGCGCTCACCCATGGCGAAATAATTTGCGTTCGGCGAAAGCGCGATTGTTCGAAATTTTAATTCTCGAGAAGGCCCAGCCGGGACACGAAATGTGCACGGACCGTCCGAGTCCGACCACGGACGCTTACTTAAATTATTCGAAGCGGTGCAATCTTTCCGGGACACTCGTGATTGCGCGCCCGGCCCGGAATTGCTTGGTCGACGGACTCGGAACTGCTGGCCGCTACCGGTCCCGCCGGCTCGCAGGAATATGCGTTCAGTTCAAGAGACCGACACATGGATTTGCTCTTCTCATCGTCCTGAATCTATTGCACCAACTCGCATGGTCTGAATCGATCGGGTTCTGGAAATACTGGTCGGCCAGCCAAGCCGCGGGCACCTCAGTCCGCGGGCCCAGGTCGGCTTAAGTTTTATGCACGCGGTTCAAGAGATCGACACATGGATTTGCTCTTCTCGACGTCCTGAATCCATTGCACCAACTCACAGGGTCTGAATCGATCGGGTTCTGGAAATACTGGTCGGCAGGTAAAGCCGCGGGCACTTCAGTCCGCGGGCCCAGGTCGGTTCACGTTTTATGTGCTCAGTTCAAGAGATCGACACATGGATTTACTCTTCTCGACGTCCTGAATCCATTGCACCAACTCGCAGGGTCTGAATCGATCGCGTTACCGGGATGGAGGCCCGCAAGTGTTAGCAAAAATCCGCGTTAGGGCCCATGTTGGCGCGATCGTTGGGCCGGATCCGGGTCGACCCAGGACTTAACCCGTGTATCCCCCGAATCTTCTTCCTCCCTGCTATCGGAAAGTGCAAGAATGAGCGCCCCAGGTCAAGTCTTGCAAGTTTTATTCACGGGCTATCTTGACGTTTTTGAACGTTTTCCTGTAAAAACCCTGTCTTCCCCTGTTAATAAAAACGGTTCCTGCTTAGCTCCCGCGGACCTGGATACATGAATCTGCTCCCCTGGCCTAGTAGATTCGGACGCAAGTGGTCTCGGGACCTAACTCGAACCCGGGCCGGCTCCACGGCTCGTGAAAGTAGGCGGGAAACACGAATTTCCTCCTTCTGTTTTTGAGCAAAATCTGTGGAGCACAATCAGTATATAAATCTTGCGCTTACGATCCAGTATTGACCGACTTTATGTCTCTCAGAATCAACGCAACTTTTGGTTACAAGGGCCTCGCCAATCCCGTTACTCTTCAGTGTTCTGAAGATGGTGACTTGATCCTTGAACTGGTAGACAATACCTCGATAAGCATGAAAGTTTATCGCATCGAACTTACTGTGTATCTACCAATGGAGCCTCGTGGGAAGCGTGCCAAAAAGGTGAATATCACCCTTGATCAGGCTAACAATCGTAAGCTACTATCCGAGTTAATCGAGAAGTCACTGCCATTCCTCCACATTCCTAGTGAGGGTACACACTATGGTTATCTCAAGGCTGTATCCTGGAACAAAAGAGGAACCGATTGGGGTGACGGTTGGAATCTATTTGGTCATTCTGACGTGATGGAAATTGTCATAAACTACGAACCTCGCGACAACGGCAAGGGCGCTGCTGCCAAGCGCCGCAGGGCCATGGACTAGACCATACGGGTTTGTCCTGATTTAAGCGGGCGCTTGAAAAAGCGTGATTAAACTGAACTTTCTTTTAATGCCGGCCTCAGCCTGAAAGTAGCGGCTTTAGGCCACCACCTGCCTGAAGAACACGCCCTCCCTGACTCCGCGGCACATGACCTCGAAGTAGAAATGGACATGGCCACTCCGAGTGAACGACTCGGGGACATTGTAGCAGATGTTCTCGAAGTCCATTGCGTCCAAGTCCGCCTGGGCCCAGGGCTCCAAGTGCTCAACAGACCCGACGAAACGGTAAGCAGTCTGATACTTCTTGCCGTCATCGGTCTCGATCGTCATGGTCGTCTTGTCAAGACGCCCCGACCTGGCGGGCACGTCAGGATAGGTGAAACGGAACACAGTCTTGGCCCGCTTTGGTTCGATCATGCGGAGCCCAGGATGAACTGGCTCTTCACGGGCCCGTTTCATGCCGAGCTCGTTCTTCTTGTCAGCAGCAGGAATGACCAGGCCGTTTCCCATGATAAACAAAATATCCGGTTTGTAGCGGTTAGTATTACCGCTTGCTTAAATAGACCTGAATACACAGCGATTCTTAAAGATCTGAGAGCTTGCGTTAACGCATGCAAGATCCTCAGAAATCCTGTTTTACCAGCAATGTAGACTGAATACTGTCGCAGAAACTGTCAAACGCCAGATCAACATCGGCAGTACAGTTGTTATTCCCAGGCGTGATCAGGAAGTCAGCGATAATGTGTGTCCCATTCTGATGAAACCAGTCGACGCTGTAAGTCTGGGTGGCTGTAGCTTCCTTCATTGTGCCTATATCACTTCGGTTGATCTTCAAATACAAGATTCCTGCCTCAGGTTTCCGCCCGCCTCCAGACAAAAGCGCGATTCTTCAAGATCTGAGCTTGTATTTAAGCGCGCACACGACCGGGCCTGTCAACGCGGACATGGACATTGTCGTGCGCGATAACAAGAAGCTCCGTGCCACCAACAAGAAGCTCCGTGCCACCAACAAGAGGCTTCGCGAGCAGCTTGCTGAACGCGAGTACGAGCTTGGACTAGCTTATCTAGATGTCGAAGATGAGCACGCTGCAAAAATGAAGGCTCAGAAGGAGCTTGAGCAGGCTCGGGCAGAGCTTGCCCAGCTTCAGGTGGAGCTTGCCAAAGCTAGGGCGGAGCTTGCCCAGCTTCAGGTGGAGCTTGCCAAAGCTAGGGCGGAGCTTGCCCAAGTCAGGGATAAGGTACGGACTGAAGAGCATGCGAACGCCCGGGAGCTGTTTAAGCGCGTTATGGGCGAAAAACGTCAAGTCCAAAAGAAACACAATGACCTGCTTCTCAATTTTAAGAAGGCCAAGATGTTTTACAAGAGATTTGAACGCAACGTTACGGATCCGTTCTGGGCTGACCCATGAGCCTCCAGTGCGGCTCTCGCACTCGATGCGTACCAACTCGCATCCACTGGCATTAAACAGTTTTCTATTAATCCCAGTGAAACGTGCCATTCTTATCAGGAAAGCGTCCCGTCACGCCCTGCATATCCTCCCCGTTGAGCGCGCGGATCCCGTTTTTCCACTCGGCGTCCATGAGTTTGGCTCGTTGCATGTTGGGTACGGAATTATGCCAGAAAATTCCAGGAGATCCCGACAATACAGCGTATTCCATCATCGCCTCCTTGTTGTGCTTGCATTTTTGCTGAATTTCTTGAGGCAACGTATTGTACAATTCCAGCAGCTCGCTCTCCGTCCAGCGACTGAAGCCAGGCGTGCCCAATAACTGGCATCCACGATTGTGCAAGTCCAGCGCGTTCTCCCAGGACCTTACCAGGCACAACACGGGAATCCCGAGCTCTTGGAAAGATAGCACAAGCTCCCTTCCCCCGTAAATTTTCAGACATTCGTCGGCATGATCTATTATCAACATGGGCTTGTGACTGAGTGGAAGGTACATGGGTATCATGTCTTTCCTGCAATCTTCGGGAATCCCCAAGTTTACTTGCAGCCATTCGCGAGCGGTATTCTTGAACGAAAAGTCATATCCTTCCAAGAATATAGCGAACCTCCCACAATTCTGCTGCAATCGAATCGCGGCATTTCTCACAGCCCAGGTCTGACCCGACTCATACACGCCCCAGTGCACGAACAGCCCTGTTTTGTTCTCGAAGCCAAACGCATTCACGATCTCATGTTCCAGCCGTGAATCCAGGCCTCGACGGTCATATGTGATCAAGTGGCGCGACATGATCGAGGCGGATACTTGCCACACGCGGAACGTTTGCACGAGATTGCCCATCCCTCGCTTGCTCAGTAGCATCATGTTCATATATGCAAATGCGTGTCCACACAAGTTTTTAAGCACGATTTTCATTTAATGCGTTCCCCCTGCATAAAGCAAGGGGGAACACGCCCCATTCAGACAACAGGCTCGGTGCCTGCGTCGGCCGATTCCAGCTTTTTCACGAACGCGCCCCTGCATTCCATGACCTTGCGGGCGTGAGACATGACGAACTCGGGGAGCTCGTTCCGCGGGATGCGGCGAGGTGGTTTCTCGACGTCGTCCCAGACGGCCACGTACTCCCTCGTGTCGTAACACGGGCAGAAGGCGATGACCTTTGTGCGCGTGTAGTCATATGTGTTCTGGTAAATGTTGGGATCTTGCTTGGATGTCTTCATATCACCGATCGTTTTCAGGCATGTCCCGTAGATCTCGAGCTCCGTCTTCCAGAACTTACTGAACGTGCGCGGAATGATCAGGCCAATGCGGTTGATATCCTTGGGATTGTCCCAAAACTTCTCGCACTGGTTGATGTGCACGTCCCGGAAGACGTACTCATACCGAATGGTGCTCCCTCCCCAACGACGGCCAGGTGCAGCCCCTTCTTTCTTGAAGGCATGGCAGATGTCCTCCCAGAGGTTCTTGTAGCGATCGTTCATGATCTCTCTCTCCATGGGAAAAATATGACAGCCAACCCCAAGATAGCGAAGGGGTGGGAGCACATACACAGGCTCGAGCACAGGATTCTTGTAGAAGAAATCCCGCCCGTGCTTGCACGTGCGCGCCATGTTCCCAATTAAAGTGTTGGGCACATCGGGTGTCAGCATGTTCAGCACAATGTTGACAAGGATCTCAACACGGTTGGCCAGCTTGGCGGCAGGTGTGTCATCGTGAATGAGCTGCAAGGAAAACATGAAACTGTTTTTTGACTTGCATCACCGGCATTGCGTTTAAATATAAACGCGAATGCAGGATTTCTTTCGTGTGTAGTCATGACGTCTTTTTTTTCATTGGCTGCAACAATACCGCAACGGTTCACGAACGTGCTCGAAGATTTCCGAGTCGCGTAAAAAGCTGCAACAATAACACACCGGTTCGCATAATCACTGGCCATAAAATAAATTTCGACACGATTTGCGCGAAATCTGAGGCCACGATGTTCGACCTGCGTTTCTTCTACATCGTGAAGAAGATGATGCGCTGGGTTGACAAGAAGCCTTCAGTCAAATTCGAAAACGACCACCAAAGTGCCCTCGCGGGGAACAAGAGGTTTCTGGATTTTGGCAAGTTTACCGACAATTTTCATGACTACGACCTGGATGGCGCCATCGGCCTGTATGTCATGAAAACATACCCGAAATATTTTTCTGGGGCGGATATCGACATGGGTTTGTTCGTGAAGTCGCAAGGCATCGCCTTACCCAAAGAAATTACGGCTGGCCATCAGCTGGCGTGCTAGGATGTTATTAAATTATTTCTTCTCCTCTTCGCGAGCAGAACACGCTCCGTCGCGCAATATTTAAGACACGCAGCGTGCAGAGCCCGTACAGTCCTTTCGTTTCACAGGAGGGATTATTGCATCATGCCCAACAAATGCAACAGAGTGTTGAACTTGTGGTGCTGGCCGTTGCTCAGGCTGTTCGAGTTCTTGCAGACTGAATTGCAGTGGAAAACCGACATCAAGAACAATGGCGAGTACAAGTTCATTACTCTGTCGACCCGTGAAAGTGGCCAGGTTTTTGCCATTCAGGTCGAGAAGAGTGTCCCTGATGAGGACCTTCACTTGAACAAGAGTTTTCGCAGAACTCGGTTGAACTACAGGGTTGAGGTTACGGTGGACAGCCAGGCGTTGCACGATGAAACGATGGACCAGATCCAGAAGATCATCGAAGACATCCCTGATCACAACAAGCCCCATCTTTCCGGTATCTTCATGGACGCTGAGAAGAAGGTGTTTGAGTTTACAATTGGTGTGAACGAGAACGAGGGTTGCAAACACCGCCTCATGATCGACAGGCCCGTGCAGGAACAGTACGCTCTTACGATCTACCAGTTTTTCCGTGTCATTCTTGGCGTCTGGGAGTGCCCCAAAATTCCCAGCACCATCTCGTTTGACCAGTGGAACAAGCGCAAGGGCCCCGCAGTCGACGGCGAGAATGCCGGCCAGGTTGCCGGCGAGGATGCCGGGCAGGTTGCTGGCGAGAATGCCGGGCAGGTTGCTGGCAAGCGCAAGGTACCCGAGTCTGAACGTGGCATGGGTGGTGCTGCTATCGACACTGAGAGCGAGGAGGAGGAGGAGGAGCAATCTAATCACGTCGATCGTGAACTCGACCGTGTGATTCCGGCTCTTGCAACTCACGTCAACCAGCGTGCCGCCCCCGTGGTGGAGGCTGGTGGGGTCTCGGTCGTTCCTGCTGTGGACGGTAAGATCGTCAAGAAAGAAGACCCGGAAGTTAAGCTTCCGCTTCGTGCCCCCGTGAAGAAGGAGGAGCAATCCGTGGATCTCACCGCGGAGGACGATCCTGTCGTCAAGAAGGAGGAGGTATCCGTGGATCTCACCGCGGAGGACGATCCTGTCGCCAAGACGGACGTGGTGGACCTCACCTGAGCTGACCCTGTGTGTTGGCATGCTGCTGAACCGGCTCGCGATCTCGTGTTTCATCTATGAGATTAACGAGCCGCGTTGATTAAAAGCACTCTTTTAACTCGGTCATTCTCGTGGTGAAATACACAATGTTAAAGATAGAAAATTTTAATCTCCGTTCTTCAGCGGGTGTTTACCACGCCTCCCAAAGGATGGTGCGGTACACAGCCGTCAGGATGAGCTCGACGACAGACGGATCAGTCTGGCGAACGGTCAGGAAATGACAGCTGAAGTTGTCGATATTCTCCAGAGTGTTCAGGTTGATCCTGCGGAAGGACTCGGTATTGCGCACGATCATCGGGGATGCATCGTTATCGATTTGCACCTCCGTCGAACGTGCAAGCGACGACCGCTTGACACGGGCCCCAATCACGACGCCCGCCTCATTCACGCGATTGTTCACGGAAATGTGCTGGCCCGTCTGCCTGTGGAAGTACTCCAAAGACAGGACGTTGTCTCCATCGAAGGTCTCTTCGTGGCGTTCCCAAGAGTTGGGATTGGTGAGCAACAGGCCATCCATCACGTTCCTGGCACGATCATACAAACTAGACATGTTTGTGTGTGTGTCACTTGACCAGCCTCTTTTAATAGTGATTGAGACTGTCAAAATCGTGCGAGGTCGAAACCTCTTCAAAGAAATAGAGTCTCGAGTTAGCGCGTAGGTACCTGTCAAAATGCATTGCGTTTGCTCGACATGCCAGACCCGTTAGACGCGCTTGGTTTGGACGAAGCCAAAGAGGCGTGTCTGGAGCATGTGGCGCAACGAGAGAGTCCCGTGTTGACCGAGTATGAATACGCTACACATATCTGCAAGATTCTGGACCGCAAGATGTGGAGGGACGGCATCACAGGGATTTGTCTAGAAGAAGGCGGGCAGAACATCGTCAGGCTGCGTCTCCGTGAGTTCTACGACAGGCGCGCGGTCGACGCGATGGAGTGGATCATTCATTGCGCCATCGGGGATGCACCCTTTGATCAAGCGATCGAGGATGAGATCCCGATCCTGTGCAAGTTCTACAACGAATTTATCGGGGAGGGCAGGTGGAGCGACGATGACCACACGGTACTGACGGTGCTGAACAAGTACGACGACATCCGGGCTGGCGGTTACGGCAACTTCGCGCAGTTTAATGAAGGCGGCTGATTAAACCTGCGCATCGTTCAATTCCTGTGCGCTCGCCAGGAGATACGCGCGATCTTCGTCCAACGCCTTGGTGATTCTGTCGAAACACGACGTTGCTTGCTGTTTCGTCCATGTACTCGGCCAGGACTCCGGAATAGCGTGCACGGTGTTCTCGAAATATTGGATTGGTAGGTTGTGTCGCCACCAAGACAGGCGTGTACAAGCCGATTCAAGAACGAGATCTGGGTTAACATGAAGAGATTCTGTTGTTTTCACGATCAAGTTTTCAACTATATCCGCTGAGACTAACATTCTCGTAATGGTGTCCTGAATGTTTGAGACCCTGTGAATCTCTTGTTTTTTTTGATGCAGCTGTTCGATTTGCACGTCCAATTCCTCAAGCTGGCGCTTGCGCAAGGCTTTGGAAGATTCGATCTTTCCACGATATTCCTTGATCCGAGCTTGCATATTGTACATATTTCCCGTTATGCCTGAATCTGCATGCTCGCGATCATCTGACATCGAAACCCGCTGGTTGCTATTTGCAAAAATTTGCGTTTTTATTAAGAGTCTTTTTTAAAACTAGATCTTGCAAATCGGTGCGAGATTGTTGCAGCAAATCGTGTCAGAGTTTGCTTACGCGAACCGGCGCGAGATTGTTGCAGGCCCGCCTTTAAATTCCCCGGTGTGAAAAAAAATTACGAGAATTCGCATGGCACTGCTGGATTATCATTGCGTTCGGCACGAACTGCTTTCTGCTCTTACGTGAGATGATTCTTGTATTTTTCGTAGAGAATCATGCAAACTTCTAATGTTTCGAGTTTTTCCTTGCAGATACGAAGAGGGCGAGTCCGTCCTGAAATCCCCGGGCACCAAGAACACGGTGGCTCTGGCCGTGAAAGAGATTTTCGACGGAGACACCGAATTCGCCAATCAAAACGCATCGAACATAATTGTTGCCTTTGCTGTGAGATACTGGGAGTCCGTGGTCATCGGCGATTTTACGCTCAGCTCTCCACACGATCAGGAAATGATCAGGCTTTCGAACTGGGTTGGTGCCTGTATTCAATCGGTCCTAACGATTCTCCAAGATCAAACTGCAGTTATCCCACGGAAACTGCGCGAAGAATGTCGCGCGGCGATCGATCAGTACCTGCCTGTGGCCGAAGTTTGGATGAAAATGAACCAGTTCAAAACGAGGATGCAGATCGCCGACATTCTGGTGGATGTCGAGAAGAGCATGGAAGGGCGTGAGGCAACCAAGGAAATGGAAGACCAAGTCGCAGAGCTCAAGACGAGGTTTTTATCTCTTTTCGCCCAAGATGTCAGCCCCGAGGAAAGGAACAGGAAGCTTGAAATTGCCTTGACAGGCGCCCGGCGCAGAGCCAGCATCCCGATCGAGGAGCAAATCGAGAACCTTCGGGCCCACATCGCCGAACGCGAATCGATCTTTGTACGGGCCGAGGACGACGAATCGTTCGAGCAGTGGAGGGCCGCTTGGCGCGAACTGATCAAGCACATGGTCGAGTACAAAGCCGAGTTCGGGGACGGCTACACGCAGAAGCTGTGCATGCGGCTCGAAGCCAAGGGCTACGATATGACCGTGCCCGAGAGTGCCGAGTTGGAGGGCTGGTGATGCTGCGCGTTTTTTTCACATGCACGAGAGGAATAAATTCCCTGAAACAAACCCGAAATTCGTGCGATCGCCTGGCTATTAAAGACACCACGCGGGGAGGCATGCACATCGCAGAACTTTAGTTTTCGAATTTTGTCATGGACCATCTTGCTGTAGGAATCGTTGCCGCGCTCGAGGAAGCTGGTGGAAATGTCGACAAGGCCATTTTGGCTTCGTGGATTAACAACTCCTGCGACCCTCCGGCGCTGATCCAGGCTATCAAGACGGCGCTTGTGAACAAGAATCCTTGTTACGACACGCTGCTTACGGAGGTCATCAAGGATTTTCATCACACGCTCGAACGCCCGTGCACTGAAATGCCTGTTGCCAAGCGGGCTCGCACGGGCTTCTAGTTCATGACAGAGCGCATTAAAAATGATCGTTTAATACGGCGTTCTTTGCGCCTCAAACGGCCTCAAACGCCGCACGGATGCTCTCGCAAATCCGAGTCAAAGCGTCTTGGAGGAAGTCCTGCGTTTGGCGCAGGATGTTCATGCTCCGTTCCAGCTGCTGGTTCCTCCGGCGCAGTTTCTTGTTCTTCTTGCGCAGGCGACGAATACGCCTGTTCATGGTCTCGGCCAACCTTTGAGTGTCCTGTCTCTGCAGAATCAATTCACGAAGGGTTCCTCTGTGTTCCTGCCGCTCCTCAAGTACTTCAAGGCGTAAGGCCAAAATTTGTGCCCGCATTTCCTCGGGGCTGGCCATGTTGTGGATAACAAAGTATTCACGTGGACGAGCTACGTGTCACGCGTCTTAAATAGCTCGCCAATTGTCACGAATTCCGCGTGGGTGAGGCTTGACGAGCATGTTTTTCTCCCGCGAGCGCGAGAGATCTGTCAAGTATTTAAGCATGTGCATCGCGCAACGGGCATCCAAACATGTCTGATTTGTTTGTCAACGTCGTGGAAAAGTTCGACGCGCTTCTTCGTGGAAACAGCGCTTGGCAGCGTGAACCCGAGGAGGGGTGCGACAACTTCGTGCTGTACACGCACCGTTCTACCCAGCGATGGGTGGATGTCTTGTGCGAGGACGAGGGGATCACCGTAAGAGGCCTACTTCCTTTGTCAGCCGAAATCGATCTTGGTGTGAACTTCGAAGACAAGAGGATGACGGTGTGTGATCGCACCTCAACTCGCTTGATCAAGTTGGATATCGTTGGTATCCCGTGCGGGCATGTCTACATTGCCACCGCCCATCAAGACGACCAGTACACGCTGGAGCTGATTCTCGGCCATCTCGTGGATTGCATCGCGAATGGCCACAACTAAAGCGTGTTACACCCACGCGCACATGAAGGCGTGATTCATGCGTGCGGTTGTAAAACACAGGCTGGTAACAAGCCGATTATTAAACAAAACGCTTTTTAAAGTCGCATTTTTTTGTGACCCGCTAAAGTATTTAAGGAACCAAACACGTAAGTTAGCACCAATTCAAAGTTTTTTTGAGTATTCATGGCGAGCCAGTTCGAGTACACGATTGATGGCAAGGTTGTCCGCTCGCTGGACGAGTACAAACAAGATATGTTGATGGACTATTGCGACAAAGACGTGGCCCTTGCGGTGTGCATGGCCAGTATCCCGAGATTGGGCGAAAACTCCCCGCTGTATCAGTTGGATGCTGAGGTACTTACCTTGGTGGCCAAAACATGCAGCCTCGGGCCCTCTGTGCCAACTGAGATAAAGAAAGTGTTTCAGAGCTGGGAGGAGTTGCACGTGAAAAAGGCATCGCGCGATCGTTTCTACAATCCAAAACAAGAAAAGAAAAATCACATTGAGTGGCAGAAAGAAATTCAGCAAGATATGATGGTCCGGTGCGTGAATTTGCAACGCAATCTGGCTATTACCATCCAGGTCTTAGAGAAGTACTTACCGAAAGAAAATGTCTCACCCAAGCATTGCAAGCAATTGCACGAATTTTTGACGGGAAAAGCCAGCAAGCATTGCAAGCAGTTGCACGAAATTCTGACTGAAAAGGCCTGGTGCAAAAAATGTGACAGCAGGAAATATCAAACTCTCGAATATCGTGAAGTTGTATGGGACCTGAAATTGCAGGGGTTGTCGCAAGAATGCTGTGTCTGTAAAGCTATTATCAACTACTAAGAATCTTCTTTTCCTCGTACATCACAGGGTGTGCCACGCACTGATCTTGATTATCGTGCGTGACGCACTACCCGCATTAAAAAATTCGTGTTTAATCGCTTGAAAGGCTCAGTGATTCAGACATAAGCCAGAATTGTTGCCATAATGTCAGTTTCCAAAACCGACATTGAAGATAATTCACCGAGGCGAGAATGAAAAACCATGCCAAGCGCAAGGTTTCTCGCCACCAAGGCGCTTTGTCTTGCCTGCTCTGCTTCGTATCTCTCATCCATGAGCTCCTCCATGCGCTCCTGTTCGTACAGCTTGGCCCTGAGCCTGAGCTGCGCAGGGGTCAAAGCGCGCCGAGGGACATGCTCAGCGCGAGCCTTCGCCCGCCTGTCCGCACGCGCCTTCTTATCCTCCTCCGTAAACCTAGGCTCGTAGTAATCCGTAAGGACTGCAAGGTCCTCGGTGCGAGCGTCGTACACGGAGTCGGGAAAAACAGCCACGAACGTCATCATGAAACAAATTCACAAAGGTGATCTAGCACTGCATGCGGTCTTAAATAGGCTGAAAGATGCCTATATTTTTTCGTGTTGAATCGTGATTCATTTCACGCCCTGGACGCGTATCCCAAGACGTACAGGCGCATTGTTGGTCGTTAGGCCTCCACGACTTCACGTACAGCTTCCTCCATTCTCATCAAAGCCCAGGCAGCGTAAAGTCATAGCAGGAAGAATCATGTTGGGCCAAGCTTGCACAGAAAAAAAGACAGAATGATGGATCACGTACTCCCATCGACTCCAGAAACTCGGCAGAGTTTTTCACATGAGCAAGCTTGGCCTCCGCCAGGCGGTGGCGGCGCTCTTCGAGTTCCAAATCCAGCATTTGTTCTTCCCTATAATCACGCATCCTTTTCATGCATAACTCGTCCACGACGGGGGCAACTGGTTCAGTCATGATGGCAGAACGATACGCATTATGGATAGGTGCATCTGAGGCTGCATTCGCGTTGATCACCTCAATCAGGCTCTGGTCTCCAGCCATGACACGGGAAAAGGTACCTTCCACGATCTCACGAAATTCAGCAGCTACCTTGCCTCCAAGAATCATGAGCAGGCGCTGCAGTCCGCGAATGGTCATGCATGGGGTGGGTTTCTGTCCTCGCCCGGGAAATTTGTAGTAGATACATAATTTATCTACTTCATCTTTGAACTCTGGGTTTTCCTTGATCCGTTGGAAAGTGGTCTTGCCATAAACATCATTCACTTCTTTGTTGCATACACGATTGATAAAGTCGTTCGTAGAGAATATCTGACTGTCTTGCGAATAAACGGTACCACGAATGGAGCCCAAAGAGTCGAGCTTGAGGAAAAGAGAAGACATGATGAAATTCGTTCGATGTGTCGTTCTGTGTATGTCAGACCTACCTGCTCGCTTTAGAGTTCTTTTTGTTGGGTCATGATATTAGTCATGCGGGCGTGCAATTTCTATCAACAAATTTTGTTGCGTAAGTAAATTTTACTGATAAAACAAGACGGTGCATTGAAAGCAAGAGCACCCCGAGAATGTGCCTTGAAAGTGTTTCCTTTGCGAGTTTCCCAGGAAGAACCATAATTAACTCGATGGCATTTTGAAAGCAATTTACAAGAATAATTTTTTTTATGTGTCTGCATTCAATCTACTGCAAATATTTTTGTGAGAAGGCCATGCAACAAGCTGGCATTCGCGACTGCAGTAACGAATCTGGGAAGTTTTGGGACAACGAGAGCAGCGTTGAGTTCCAAGTTTTGCGGCACATACTGAACATAGGACAATGTTTTTGTTCGAGCCAGTTTGGTCATAAATGGATTGGAGAACTGCCTTGCATAATTGTGCATCTTGAATAAACTCTTGCTCAATGAGAATGTTGGACAGACGTTTAAGATCCTTTGCTGCAGCATACGGTTCTCCTTCAATCCAGACAAAAGGGATGTCAAAACTTTTCCATCGTTTATCATAGCGAGTTAAAGGCAAGGGTGTTGATCCCATCTTATCGTGCCTCTTTTAGTCAGGCGCCTTATTCAAGAAACGCGCTCTTTTTATTAACAATACCAAAGCAAGGAAGGCTCGCGCCGTCCCTCATGTGAAACGCGCATTTTCTAAAAGCGGGCTTGACTAAATCGAGTACAGCGTGATAAAAAATTAAAATATATGTTTTGACCATGAATTTTCAGTATTTAAACACGCTGTCCCGGCAACACGCAAGCAAACATGTCTGATTTGTTTGAGGACGCCAAGGAGAAGCTTAATAAGCTTGTGTTCAAGGTGCACGAGGCTAACCCTGATCTTTGGATTCGCACGGAAGAAACCCGCTTGGATCCCACTGACGGAGACGTGAAGGTGCTTGAGTACAAGCATAAGTACACGGGTCAGAAAGTGGCCGTGCAATATCGTCCGGATGCCAATGAGGTGTCGATCAAGGGTTGCATCTGGCGGTCGTCGGAGAAGTATCTGAAGGTCCATTACGGCAAAAAGACTATCACCGTGCGGGAGGAGGCGCGCGACATCGACATCAAGCTGGCCAAGCTGGCGACAGATTGCAACTTCTTCTGTGACTTTGTGACTGAAGCGCAGACCGATCTCCAGCGCATGGATCTCATCGTGCAGCACATCTACCGCGCCATTCGTGTGGAGACGTCGTAAAGGCGCCCGTTCTATCGGGCAGTGTGGCGGGAATGATTAAACTCGCATAATTTAAGACAATCGTGTTTAATGCGAGCGTGTGCACGAATGCATCATCACTCTAGACGTCAGAGGTAGACCCACGCGCCCGAACGCGCCTCACCCACATGTTCCTGGTGGGAACAGGCAGGGCGGTCTTGCCGAGCATGAAGAGGTGGGCCCCCTTAAAAGGGGATAGGCCAGTAGCATCGGCCAGGAATCGCGCGACTAGCTCAGCAATGTCAGTGGATCTGATATAGATTTCGCCAGAGATTAAGGTCGGTTCCTTGTCGTACTGCCAAAGTAATATAGGGACCATCTCGACGACCCCGTTTTGCCCGATCAACCGAAGTTGGCCCTCCCATGCTTGTTTACCCCAACTAGTGATCGACGTGATCACATCGAGAGGGGGCCTATTCAGCTTTTTAAATTGCACGTGTAGGTTACTCGGATCGTGAGAATAAGTGTGCGCAACAATTTGCTTGTTGTTGTCTGGAAACTTCACACTCACCCCTCCCTCAGGCACGAAGTTGTTATTCTGCACAACCTCCAACGTGGGCAGGCGATTCCCGAGTTCCTTGGAAAAGACGCGACAAAACTCGGACATTTCAGCAAAGTGTCTGTGTTAACGTGAAGGCAGCGCTTAGACTTAAATACGGACGTTTGCTCGGAATTTACTCACGTTTAGCGTTTAGGTTACTCGTTGTTGGTGTTCCTTCTTTTTCTTATCCCGGGAATAAAGGAAGACTTGTGCCCATGAGTACGTATGACCCTAATCCTCGAAATCGCGGTGCAGCAAGAGCACGCCTTTTGGCCACACCTCGAAACGTGCAGGCACATCCCAAAAATCGCATGCGTGAGCAAGGCCATTCGAGCATGCCTCCCGTCTGCGTCACGATGCGTCGAGCTCATTCACCCGAACATGATGATCAGCATGCAAGGCCTCTGGCGTCTCGTGCACCTCTCCCGGAATCAGTTGAAGGCCTGCTCCAACAAGCACGGGCGTCATTATCCCGTGCAGAAGTTGAACCAGAACTTCGGGGTCCCGCTCCATATCGGCATTCGCGCCGCAGAGGAGGCGCCTGGCGGGTTGCGCCAGCTCATGCGCGCACAAGACCTTGAGCGCCAGGCTTTAACGGAGCAAAGGGCGATCGCTCGCGCGGACCGCCTGATATGGCTCGAAAGATGGCTCTCGCGCAATCCCAATCCGGGCTTTTACGCGCACAAACTCCAAAACGGGCTCATCCCCCCCTTGCAGCACGAGTTGCGATGCAGGCACTTCTTGGATGACCATGTCAGTTTTGAGCTGGCTGTTCAAGACCTGCAGCGGGAATATCCAGCAGATACCTACCAACACGTGGTAGAGGAAAGGGCCCGCCACAAACTGTGGATCAGGCTCACCAAGCTTGGCCGGCGCCACTGGAACCACGTGGTGCGCATGGGCGGCGGGGTAATGGCGGGGTTCTTCTGCAATTTATGAAGAATCTCTCACATGCACATGAAGCCACACCCGTGCGTTTTCCTGTCAAGGACGCGAAACCAGGACTTGTGCTGCTCGTAGATCAGGTGGAACGCGACCTGCTCGGTATCCAAGCGGTGTCTTGCGAGCATTCTTGTGAAATAAACGTCAAGCAGGGCCTGGCACACGCGGGCCAAGGGCATGCTGTGCCCGCCGAAGAAGCCGCCTGCCAGGAATGGCCGTTGCATCCCAATAATATGGACTGGGTTGGCTGCGAGTTCAGCGAGAGGCTGCCACAGGCTGATGTAGACGCGGTCCGGCTCGAGCCGGGCGTCGCTGGCTGACAGGCCGTAGTGCAGGTTAATCTGGGGAAAGAACCTGCTCAGGCCCGCATCGATCCAGAAGAACGTGCTGCTTTGGAATGGGTTGCTGGCCATGGCACGCTGAAGCCAGATCGCCTTGGAAAATTGGAGAGGGACGTATCTTGGGTTGGTCCATTCAGGGCTGGTCCTTCCTTGGCCGACTCGTTCCAGGATCTCTCGGACGTTGTTCACGGTATATTCCAGAGGTGGGGTAGGTTCTAGGATGATTACAGTGGCTTGTCCAACGCGCGCTTGCATGATCCAAGGCAAGTTGTCCGCGCTGCAGTAGATGATGAACGCTTGAGGCAGCCTGAGGGTTTCTGTGGTCCATTCTTTGTAGTCCGCGAACGGCCTGCCCTCCCTGCCGATATCGTACAAGGCGGTCACGTATGTCACATTGACTTGCTTGCTAGAGCCGATGCGGAGCTCGATGGACTGGTTCGTGGGGGCTGGTGGTGGACGGGTGTGGAACGCGCTGATCTCGTAGATGGCGAGCCCTATCAAGGCCGCGCACGCCAAGGCCACGAGCATGCCAGCGTGCCTCCTGTTTAATAAAGAGAGCATGTTTTGGACAGGATTGGTTTATTCATTCTCAATATATGGTAGGTAATCTGTCACGGGCTTGCCCCGCAGCAGGCACTCGAGACGGATTAAGTCTTGCCGAAGCAGGACGGGCCACAGGAAGTAGGCGGAACCGGTCATGCCGACCCCGAAACTCAGTTTATCTACGAGGGCCATTTCTTGCTTTTTGTTCTTGTAATACGTTTTGAATGACCATAACTCGTGGATAGCGTGCACCGCCCCGTACGCAAAGGTTATCACGCAGTAGTACTTGTGGGCTTTCTGCATTCGTGCTCGCTCTGGGAGATGCTAATGCCCATTAATACAAGCTAAATTGAAAAACCATGAACTCACGCGCGTCTCGCTTTCAGACAAAGCAATCATAAGTAAGATACCGTTCGATTTAATTCGGCATGGGGGTCTAATAGTCAAGACCCCCAAGCCTGGGCTTCAAGGGACCTCTAGCCCCTTTCAGGCCGCCTCCTGGCTGCACTGGCGCTTGGCCGGTGGCTCCTCCTTCTCCTCCTTCTCCTCCTTCTCCTCCTCGTCCACCACCTCGAAGAACTTGATGCCTTCGACCTGCTGCATGAACTCCTCATGAGTCATGTCGCGAATGGTCGAGAGGAAGTCAGTGAGCATGCGGCCCAGAATGTTCGTGGTGGTGCCGGCGATGTCGGTCATCGCCTGCTCAAGGTCGAAGTCCTCGCCACGTTCGGCGAGATTCTCCAGCACCTGCTGGGTGAACTTGTCGATCCCCCAGATCTTGTCGTTGTTGGCCTCATACACCACGAACTTACCCTCGTTGATGAGCGCCGCCATCGTCTCGTCCGGGACTTTCGTCACCATGGACTGGTAGCGGTAGAACGTCTCCGGGTTGGTGCACGCAAACAGGATGCTTGCGTACATGTACTTGGGCCGCTCAGCATCCCATGCAGCCTCGACTTCCTTAAATCCTCCAAGGCGGTTTCCAGCATACTTGGAACCGAAAGGCGTGTTGGCCCAAAAGATTTCAAACACCTCTTCGTCGAAGTTCGGGCAAGTCCCGTTGGCCACGATGAACAATGCCTTGTGCAGCTGGAAGAGCTGCTCAATGCAGAACACACGCAGGATGCCAGCAATCGTCAAAATCTCCAAGAGAGCTTTCGCGAAGTTGGTCGGACCCATACGGCCAAACAAAAAAGCCACGAACTTCTTGTCGGTCACGAAAGCGGCCATCTTCTCCTTGTGCAGCTTTGTGTGAAGGACGTGCAGCTTCGAGAAAGCCTCTTCAGTCTCGACGAACTCCATAGTGCCTTTGTGGTAGTCACCCATCTCCTTTGTGCCCAGCTTTTCGATGAGATTCTTCAACTTCGTGAGAGACAGGCGGATGGTCGGGATGGAGTCCTTGGAGAACTGGGCGAAAAGCGGATTGGAAAGCTTGGAGCAAACAGCGGGCATGATGATCAAGTAACCGAAAACGGAAAGTTAACCAGCTGCTGGCACAAGGTCTTAAATACACCGCGGCAACGTCAGGAACAAACAGGTATGTGATTTGGAAATCACCCAAAAAAAGCAGGCAGCGTCCTGTATAAAAGCGGAGGCTGCTTGCCCCGTCAACGCTTACCCGTTTATCGACAAGCAATATGCCCGCCAAGCAGACCCGTGAAGAGCGCAAGGCCCAGTACGAGCAGAGGGCGAAGTTCGGTGCCCCGAAAACCCCTAAGCAGTTGACTACTGCAAACTACAAGTTTGTGGTACCCGATTATCTGGGCGGTCTGTATGCCAGTTACGGCGTTGACTCGACCACAGTGAGCGTCGTTGCTCAGCTCGTGGAGATTGGCTACATGCCTCACGGCCCTTTGTGGGATTACTGCAGGGCGTTTTGGCGTGACAGCATGTGTGACAAGTCTGACGCGTACATCAATCTTACTCGTTTCACTGAGCTCTTCCAAGAACGCCCGAATGGGACCAAGAAAATCGATCGTATTCTTGAGTCCAGTGAGGCCAGACACATCATTAACCACATCACGAAAAATGACGACAAGACCAATGAGATGATCAAGCATATTTCAAACCTTCCGTCCTGGCTGGTCTTCATGGTGGTCGACAACGCCTGGAAGCTTTCTGGCACGTCTCAGATCGCGGTCCCCGCCTTCTATTTCAAGGAGTTCGAAGCTCAGATGTACGTGAACCCGACCCGCTATCTCGACCACCCGGAAAACATTGAGGAGACCCAGCGCAGGCTGGCGGCCGGGGAGTCCAAGAATCGTTCTTGGGCTGTCTGGCCTGAGCACATGGACGAGTACAACCTGCTCAAGGAGCAGGAAGCTGTGAAGAAGGCTCGGAAGGAGGCTCAGAAGGAGGCGGAGGCACGAGTACGTTACCTGCAGTATGGCGAGCACGATTTGTCGGAGGAGGAGGTGGAGGCCGAGATGGCCGCCCTGCAGGCCGAGCTGGCCGCCCTGCGCGCTGTCTAAACGGCACTCGCAAGATGCCTGCTGCTGCTGCCGAAAGACTGGCTCAACGCCGGTTGAGTAGGCACCGCGCCTGATTAAACAAGGATTCGTCTTTTAAAATGGACTGTTTAATGACCAGTCGCCTTGATGCGGCAGAGCGCGCGATTAGTGGCCAGACTTGCCTCGCTTTGCAGCGGGCTGCTCGTCATTGTTGCCAGCACCCCCGTCGCCGTTGTCCGGAAAGTGCTTGCGAAGTTTCTCAGGCATTTTCATGCCGTGTTCTTTGATCCAGGCAGCCACTTGGTTCCTGCGGAGGTACTGCTCCATGTTGGTGATCTCTTCGTGCAAAACTCCCAGGTGAGCAAATTCCTCCTCCGAGAAATAATCCTTGTTTGCAAAGGTCTCAAAATTGGCCTTCTTCGTGTCCAACATGTGAAGGAAGTCTTGCGTGGACATGGTTTCTCAGACAAAGCTGGTCGTGGCCTGATCCACCGAAACATCCTTTTATATGCTTCGAACTGTAAGGATTTGATCGAGCGACATGTAGGCGAACCGCTCGCCCAACGCCGGCGTCGCGGGGCCCAGTGCTGGGGTGTGCAGGACGGACAGGAATATCGGGAACGGGGACGGGACCTGCTGGCTCCTGTGCATTTTTTCCCTGACTTGGGTTTGGGTCGCACTCTGCACGGGTTTTTACGAGCCAGTGTTTTCGTGAAATGTGTGCGTATTTAAGCTCATCTGGTTGGATTGCCCACAACAGCATATTTGTGATGCCCAAGCCCTCCTCTTGCAAGAAGTCTGCTGCCCCCAAGCCTACGCTGCCTCTGGAACAACGATATGCTTGTGCCGACAAGAAGCTGGAGATTGAGCGTCTTAAGAAAGAGGTCATGGATGGATCCGAGAAGGCCAAACGCATCGCAAAGTTGATGCAGGAATACAGGGATTTGAAGAAAGGGCACAATAAGGAGAAGGATATGAAGCCTGCCAAGATAAGCTTGACGGAGTATGACGCTAAATATGGCAAAACTGCTATTCCCGACGACAAGGGTCCCAACTCTGGATTGCCTGCGGAATCCGACTAGGGCCCGCACTTGGCTCGCATGGGCGAGGGTTTATTAAACGCGCAGACTTAAAACATGTGTCAGGCGCGAGTGCTCGTCCGACGCGTATCTGCGCGCTATTTAAGGGTAAACGCTGTCTGTGTCTACACTAAATGTCTTTGAACAGGAGAGTGATGCGCCCTCCGAGAGATCTTCTAGGCGAAACGCTTCCGACGCCTCCCAGTACTCCCCTGCCGGAGGGAGTTTTTTCACGAGACCTTTCGCCCATTTTGCTTCCGGAGACGCTTCCTGCAAGCCCGGTCGCGGCCGCGGGTCCAGCACGGGAGGTGCTTTTTCGGATGGCATTTACGAACGAGTTTTTCGTTCGTGAACCCGAGATTCCCGACGTCGATGTGGACGCGCTGTGGGAAGTGTTCGAGAATTTGAACACCAACTGAGCGAGACGCGCAAGTTAAAATGAAAACTGGTTTAATACGCGCTTGTGCTTGTGTTTAGGCCGACTCGTCGAGTTTCACGGTGATCGCTAAAATATTTAAGCGCGTGCCGGTTGTTTACGCAACCGCCAGATTCAGTCAGGTATGTTTGGGGAGATCGTGGAGGTGACCGACCCCTATCCGCATCCCGAGCTGCTTTACGAGACCTGGCATAGCCTTCTCACGGAGAGACAGCATGAAAGGTGCCAGAAATACCACAGTCTTTTTAAGACGAATGGAGTAAACGCACTGAGTTTGGGCGAGTTTGAAGGCATTAAGGGTATGCGTAAAAAAAATATTGCCTGGGAACGCAAGTACGGGACGGTCTACGTGAAGCCTTACAACGACGGCATCATCCCCGACGCCTTGAAGGTTCCTGTTACCAACAAAGACGAGGCGGACGCGTTCAATAAGGAATGGTCCAAGTTTCGAGACCTAGCCAACGCCGATAAGCGCCGGCAGATCCGTCAGATGGTGCAGGAGAAGAAGTTCAGGGTGTACCGCCAGCTGGCATGCCCGGAACCCACGCAAAAGCTGGTCTGGCGCCTGAACGCTCCCGAAGGCCCTGTCAAGGACGAGCAGCCTGCCCCTGCCGCGAAGGCGGGGAAGCGCTCGCAGGAGAGCGGGAACGCCGGTTCTGCCGAGAAGGCGGGGAAGCGCTCGCAGGAGAGCGAGAACGCCGGTTCTGCCGAGAAGGCGGGGAAGCGTTCCTGCACGGATGATTTCATTGATCTCACTCAGGATGACGACTAGAGTGCGCGCGAAATTCCCGATTTTGCGAATCGTTCGAGGCGAAAAACACGCGAATTAATAAATTCGTTTAATTTGAGGCATTGGCACTGATCACAATGACCTCACCCTGCACAGACGGCCTTACTCGATCACACTGGCCTCGTCCTGCACAGACGGCCTTACTCGATCACACTGGCCTCGTCCTGCACAGGCACGGGGCGCACAGCCTCGGGCTCCACGACACGGATCGCGCTGACCAAGCGCACCAGGAAATTTTCCAGGAGCACTTGGTCCCTGAGGATAACCTGCAAGCGGATCAACGAGAGATTTCGAATCACCCTGGCCTCAACAAGGCGGAGATTTCCGGGGTGGAGATGCATGAACCCAGTCCTCGTGTTCACGCGCAGCTGGCGGCGTGCTCCCGCGTCCAGCATGGCGAAGATCTCCACGCCATTGTTGTCACGCGGATAGATTTCGACGAACTGATTCTGCCAGGTAGTGACCCTCTCACCCCCTTCCTCCTCTGTTACTTCGGCTCCGGTATCCACGATTCTGGAAAACAGGAACTCGCGGGCAAACTCGAAGTTCTCGTTGCGTGCCGACATCTGTCCAAAGACAAATTTCTGGTTTTAAAATTTGGTCAAGTTTATATATATCAAACCGTTACAGAAAAAACGAGAAGTCCACGCCAATTTTTTACCACGAGAAACAATATTTAAATTATTGTTAAAAACGGTTGCTCGAAGAGGCACGTTGAAGCATGCCGACGATCAGCACAAACTTGTGTGGCCTGAACGGCGAGGATCTGGGCACGATCACACACGGATCGCCTGACGAGTTACGCCGTGCATTGGAAACCAAGGTTCGCGAGTTTACGGGAAACGCGAACACGCAGATCGTGGTGGCACTGCAGGTGGCCAGAAAGAGTGTGTTGCTCAGCTTTCAGCCACCGCATACCTGCTGGGTTGGCCGGCCTGGACAAGCGGTTGGGCGTGCATGCAACATGGTGACCGCCTACTCGCGCATGCAAAGCGGGTACAAGATCAGTGTTTTCTGGGTGTAAAACGCTATTCGTGCTGAACAGCGCATTAAATCACGTTTGAGTGTTAAAAACAGCTCGTTTAATCGCGAGCCCTGAAACTAGGCGCGCTTCATCTGCCGAATGAAGGCAGCGATTTCGTTTTCCGAGATCAGAACCCCGACGTCATAGGTTGAGGCCCCGTCGATCGGGTTGTACGCGTCGACGATTAGAGCCTGGCACGTTTTCCGCATCTGGCGGAGAATGAACTTGCCGTTTCCAACGCGCGTATGACCGTTGTCGTTGACCCACTCATTGGGCAGGGATACACCCACCCTGCGAGCAAGGTTCCTGTTTTCGAACCGCATGAAAACGAAGATTTTCTCGTCGTCCTCGTCGAACGAAAGATTCACGCCATCGATCCTGTACGACATTGCGTCGTCGGGAAATGTCTCGTACATAGCGTTGAAAACTGTCTGCTGCCACATTGCGAGCGAGCGACGGTGAATTCGCTTTCTTGCGTTGAAATCCGTCACGTGTCTTTAATACAACGCAACCTGTCGCGGAATTGAGAGATTTTTCCGTGTCCATGTGACTAGTTTTTCCGTGCTCGGTTTTGCGCGACGTTTGTGAGTATAAAAGTACTGGCGCTGGCCACACCCACAGAACTCCAGTTACAGGAAGTCAGATGGCACGCACCAAGCAGACCGCTCGCAAGTCCACCGGTGGCAAGGCCCCGCGCAAGCAGCTGGCCAATAAGGCCGCTCGCAAGAGCGCGCCTGCCACTGGCGGAGTCAAGAAGGCCCACAGGTTCAGGCCGGGGACTGTTGCCCTGCGGGAGATCCGCAAGTACCAGAAGAGCACCCAGCTCCTCATCCGGAAGTTGCCTTTCCAGAGGCTCGTCCGGGAGGTCGCTCAGGACTTCAAGCAGCCCCTGCGCTTCCAGAGCCACGCCATCCAGGCGTTGCAGGAGGCGTCCGAGGCCTACCTCGTCAGTCTGTTCGAGGACACGAACCTCTGCGCCATCCACGCCAAGCGCGTCACCATCATGCCCAAGGACATCCAGCTCGCTCGCCGCATCCGCGGCGAGAGGAACTAGATCCGCTCGTCGGGTCTGGCATGGCCTTGTTCGCGCATGAGACTGGCCCGGGGGTAACTCCCTAGGCCCGTCGTTGGTCGCGCGCGGCCGATTAAACTCCTAACTTAACATTTTTGTCACGATAGTAACGCGTAGGAACGATTTAATGATCCAGCCTGGCAAACGGGCTGCAAAAACGGCCCGTTCACGCGTCCTCCTCCTCGGCCTCGAGGGGATCCTTCTCCTCCTGGTCCGGTTCAGCCTCGGCCTCGGATGGATCTTCCGGTTCAGCCTCGGCCTCGAATGGATCTTCCGGTTCAGCCTCGGCCTCGAATGGATCTTCCAGTTCAGCCTCAAGGGTTTCCTCGGCCTCGAAGAAGGGATCCTTCTCCTCACCGTCGCCCAGTTCGGCCTCGACAAGGAGAGACATAGCGCGTGCCATGTGGCTCAACACCATGTCCAACTGTACCGGGTCTGTCACCGTCAGGCTAAAGAAGCAGACGGAGGGATCCTGCCCTTGCATTTTGGGGCGCATGTACCCCTCCCAGACATCATCCAGACGTACGGACTCCAACAAGTTGTTGTCGTTTCCCGTCCAGATCACCATGGTGCGGTTCTGGTCGTTGATGCGCAGGCACTCGCGCGCACGCGGGAAAACGCTCCCGGTCACGCACACGGAGCCACACGGCATCTGCTGCACACTGACCGCCTCCTCGAAGCTGGTCTTGAAGACTATGTATTTCTCCGTTTTCTCTGGTTCAGGGCAAAAGAGGGGCATGTTCATGATCAAGGTCTGCCACGCGAGGTCAAAGAGGGCCATACCGACAAGCAAAAAAAAGTGGTCGTGTTGCATGTTGAGCATGCGCTTGTCTTTAATACGCGATTGGCCGGGACAAATACAGGCGCGGAGAGGTTCTGCCTGATTGCGAACTTGGCAATATGGAGGGAGTTTTGAACGGCTTACTGCGGATTTTTCGTGACGAAAATCGACTTGTGGGCGCGAGCGCGTGAAACCACCCGTTTTAAATGAAAGTTTACGTTTAATGGCGCCTTCTGGTTCACGCGGAGGCCTCAGTTACCCGTTCCACCCGCGAAACCGTTTGGCGGTCCTGCTCACAAGCGGCGGAGCAAGTCGAACTTGCCCGGCTGGGAAGCGCGGACAAACTTGATGTCCTCTTCCATGACAGTCTTGCGACCAGCATGCACAGCCGCCATCGCGGCCTGCTCCATGAACTCTGTCATATAGGCCTCCGCTTCAACATGCAGAGCGTCCACAGCCTTCTTGCTCACGCGGAAGCCGATCTTGAAGTCTGTGCCCACTTCCTTGACCAACCGGTAGAAGGGCAGGTAAGGAAAAACGTTCACCTCCTCCTCTTCGCGGGCGTCAGCAAGCGCGGCATCCATAAGCTCGCGACGATAAGCGCGCTTTTCGCTCGAAGTCAATCCAGCGTACTCGGCACGGAAACGGCGCTTAACAGCGTTCTGATGCTTGTGGTACCGTTTGCTGCGTGTGACAGGCGGCATATCCGTCTCTTGGGTGTTTGCACAAGGCCTATCTTTTATACGGCCGGCTGGTGCAAAAAATGAGACTGAAATTCAATCGGTCACACGCGGTCCCACAGGCGGCAAAAGTCGTCCGTGTCGTACTCCCAACAGGACAACGCCCGAGACAGGTCTGGGGCCTGCCACAGGTACCTCAAGCTCTCCCAGCCCTTGGAGACAGTGTAGTGGACTATGGCGATCCTGTTCCTGTATTTCTCCCACAGCTCGGGCTCGTCTCGCTTGCTGACCAGGTTAGCGTTGTAAATGTACGAGAGCTCGTAGAAGCGGTCCTTGTACAGGACGTTGAGCAGCCCCTGCTCTGCCCAGGATTTTTCGTGGTGCGTGTCGTTGATTCGGGCGATCAGGTTGTGCACGGGCCGGCGGGGGATGACGAGGAGAACGCCCGCGTTGAAGTTGCGCTCCAGAACGGCGGGCCTGTCCCTGACGGCCGCGACTTCGTGATTGGACCGAAGCATGGCGGGATAGTGCACCGTGAAGACGCGGCTGCATTCTCTCAGCATGAGCGTGTCCACGTCCATGTAGAGCAGCGCGTCGTACTCTTGCAAGCCCCAGAGGTTGAGCTTGGAGTACAACTTCGCGGTGTGGAATCTCGACTCCCGGGATGGTGCCGGATGCTCTATGATGGGGACGCGACAGACCACGCTCCAGCCCGCCGCCTGGAGCCTGTCGATGTCGTGGTGGAGGACGAAGGGCTTCTGCTGCGTGATTCCGAAGCCGTCCGTGATCATCATGACGAGATCCAGGTGATTCGAGGAGTGCCATCGCCGGATGCTGCGCGCCAGCTTGATGGCGCTCTGGGTGTACAGGGATGAGGCGTCCTCGGTCAGGAGGGACACGATGGCAAACCTCGTTCTGGCCACCACGGCGCCCGCGCAGTGCGGGATCGCTTCGGGGCCGTAAGGGCGTCGCCAGAAGTCGCGCGCCACGCCGGCCTGCCTGCTCTGCTGCCACTTTCTGGCGTTGGCCTCGAACGTGACGTACAAGTGCAGCGCGCTCGTCCGTGCGACCGTGTTCTGCTCCAGCAGGATCAGGGCGATGCAGGCACAGAGCACGCACAAGCACGTCACGGGGAGCTGAAGCTTCATCGTGACGATCAATCAAGCGCGCGTTGGGCATTTATAGGGGGTCAAATCTGCGCGCCGGAAATGAAGGCTGCCACGAGCGCCGCGACCACCCACGTCTCGTGATTGCGGATGTCTTTGCACTGAAAGCAGACGCACGAGCACGCTTCGCCCCTGAAATCGGAGTTCCAGTGGATGATGGCGTGGTGGCAGACCAGCGTGAAGGCCAGGAAAAGCGCCGCAAACGGAAAGAGAATCGTGCCCTGGTACACCAGAACGGATAATACCGCCTGCGTGACGAGGACGATGATTGCTGCCAGGCTGAGGCAGGAGACCCGCTCCTCGTCCTCACGAGCACGCACTTGAAAGTAGCCGAACGCCGTGACCAACAGGAAGGTCAGGGCAAAATGCAGTATCAGGAACGGCGCGAGCATCTTCCGGACGTAGGCTGCTGCAGAACATCATTTATAAATGCCAGGGCAGTGAGAGGCCATTTTCCAGTGCAGGTCGCCGTATAAAAGCGAGAACTGGGAGGGTCATTACAAGCAAGACTGATTATGTCGAGTAAGCAGATTGACGATGCGTGTGATGCTTTTGCGGTTCAGCTTTCCCAGGGGCCAATGAACTTTCCAACTCTTTGTGGGTTTCTGAGGTACATCAACAACGATCTTGGTCAAGTCGTTTCTGCTGATCAGTCCAAAAAAGCAGTCGCGCTTGCAAAACTCAGGGACTTTGCCGAAAGCGATTGGAAAGAGGATCTTTCTGCTGTCATGCAGGTCATCTGCACTGTCAAGGTGCAGGATGCTCAGTTGCAGTCGCTCGCTGAGTTGCTTTTCAAGAGGCACACCAAACAGTTTGAGGGTGTTCCCATCAATGGCGACGCAGTCGAAACCGAGGAGGAGGACGATGAGGCCTACAAGGAGGAGCAAATCGCCTGTGGTGCTGGACATGACACTGCCCGCAAGCGCAAGTCCAAGTTGGCCAGTGCTAAGGTCGAGTGGTCGGACCCGATGGACGCGGGAAACCGGTCCAAGGTCGACAAGTCGAACCCGCAGGAGGTGCGGGAGACGCTCGAGAACGTAAAGAAAGAGATTGATCATGAGATCGTCAAGTTGGGTGAGCTGCTGGTCTACCGTAAAGAGCTTGAGAAGGTTCTGGAGCAGCAGGAAGACTCTGGACCCGCTGCCGCTGGTCCTTGCGCTCGCAAGAGCGCGAAGAAGTAAGCCTGCCGGCAACAACCCCCGCTCACCCGTGCTGCTCATTGCCTACCACGAGCAGTTTTCGGGCTTTGCCTGACTACTACTCACGGGTGTCTGCATTAAACACTGTTTTCTTAACGCAAAGTGTGTGAAGCATTCTGTGTGGATACATGCGAATCCCAGAAAGATTGTATAAAGAGGCAAAAAGCACGTTTTGATCCTGCCATGCCCACCCGCATCCGCGCGCGGGAGACTGTGTAGCATCATGTTTTGATAAACAGTTTTTAATGCCAAAATGGCTTGCTCAGGCATCACCCAAGGAAAGGCGAATAGCCTTCTCCAGTTCGTCCTTGTCCTCACAGTTTTCCATCAAGGAGAGCTCGAGAGCAGCCTTTAGGTCAGCGGCTTCCTGGTCAATCTTGGAGTGGTGGAGAGCCTTGCGAAGCTCCCTTTCCTCCCAGTTGACATTGATTGACGTGTACTCGTCCGCCTTGCGCTTGATAGGCGCCTGCATTGTCTTTGCCATCCTGTTCTCGTGCATGTTCAGAAGGAAAGCAGTATTGTCAAGCTCGTTCTCGATGTCCATCAACAAAAACTGTTTCTTGGCCACCGAGACAACGGTCTCAACAAACGCGTCCACGACAGGTGCCGTTACGACGGGCACAGGCTTCGAAGCGACGACAGGTGCGGGCACAGGCCTCTCGTTCGACAACGGGGCGTACACGAGATGGCCCCCTTTCAGCAGGAAGCGGGCCATGAGATGGCCTTCTTTCTGCAGGAAGCGGGCCATCTCAAAAAGCTGGTCCTGTGTGTAGACAAACGGGCTCTGAAGATTCGAGGGGAACACCGTGTCGAGCAGGGCACGAAAGTAATTGACCTCAATATCGGGGTGGTTACGGATCCTGTACATGATCTCAGCAATCTGCCTATCCGTTGGGGGTTTCAAATCAGAGCCCCTGCCAAGCACACGCTGAGCCTCGGTCAGAAAGGTGAGCATTTCGGCCACACGCCTTTCGAGCGGAACAAGCCGGAAATGCCAGCCCTGGATCATGTTGACACAGGACGCTGCCAAGAAGTCACGGAGCGAAAAGGAGAACATCTGCTACAAAGTCAGAATTTGGAAGATACAGCTTGACAAAGCTTTTTATACTCATCAACTGCTTGCTTTCTGGGAGTTGTGACAAGCATACCAACGTGTCGAAAAACTCGTATGAAACAAACGAAATTATACAGAGCGAGCCCTGAATGGTGCAAAACACACCCCTGAAATAAATCCGAGTATTTAGAGAACATCTCAGCCTTCCTCGCACCGATGCCCACCCGCATCCGCGCGCTGGACGGGATGCGCGTGATCGGGGAGTATTTCGTAGTGCGGCATCACGTTCTCGCGGATCGTGGGTGGTCCGCGGGAGGCCCCCTGGGTTTGGATATCATGTCGTTCTTCTTCGTGCTGAGCGGATTCGTGACCATGTGGATCTCGCACGACGAGGACCTGTCGAATTGGAGAAAGCGCATGGAGTTTGTCACGAAGCGCGCGATACGGTTTGCGCCGATCTTTGCGCTCAACTATGCAGTGGGAATCCCGAATCGCCTCTTTGGGCTTTACAGGAGAGGATGCTGGCTGGACGCTGTGTGCCCCATCCTGCAGTTTGCGGCGCTGGACTCCTGGTGTGGCTGTGGGTTCCAGTTCATCCTGAATGCCCCGTGCTGGTTCCTGTCGACGATGATCTGGCAGTGGGTGTTTTGGGCGGACATCAAAGACTGGCTGCTGGAATGGCTGGAAGATAAGTCGAAGGCGTGGAAGCGCATCTACACGATCGCCCTGCTGTGGCTGATCTTTCCGATGCTCTTGATTCACCTGGACGTGTACACGATCAGCTGCTTTCCGATTGTGCGTTTCGGGGAATTTCTAGCGGGGTCTGGTGTGGCGTGCGTGCTGCTGTTCCACCGAGACGCCCCACCCCCCTGGTGGCTGCAGGGCCGGCGGTTCTGGTACCCGTTTGCGTTTGTGATCTTCCTGTACAACCTGCAGACCCTGAAGCACGGGATGAGCTTTCTGTGCCTCGGGGAGTTGGCCGAGCACAGCCGATGCGACGTCTGGCAGCAGGCCCAGAAAGACAGCGTGCACGGCCTGACGCCCCCGTGCCTCACGCTTCTGGACAAGGTGGTCAACAAGTACACCCTGGTGTGGGCGGGCATCATTTACGGGGTCGCGCGGGCGGAGCTGACCGGGGAGGACGACCACTGGACGATGCGCGTGCTGCAGGCCGACGTGTTCCAGTTCCTCTCCAAGTTTTCGATCACGCTATACCTGTCTCACATCAACGTGTGGATCGTCGTTCGCGACGTGGTCTGGTTTGTGCTCGGATGGCGGCTCGAGGACTGGAGGGACGACACGGTCCTGTTCTGCACGTACCTGGGCTGCTACGGGGTGCACGTCGGGGCTCTTGCCGCTGTAAGACGATTCTGGGAGTGGCGGGCGAGCAAGAAAGCCCCCGTCGCTGAGGAAGCCGACGACGAGACGACGGAGGACGACACGCTTATGGGCCCCGAAGAGTAAAGATGCGATCCGTGTTTAATGGTGCTACATTTCACGCATACGCCATGACCTGCGGCCAGCGTTTTGAGACGTGCACGAGGCCACCCGATGAGTTGGCGAGGAAGTAGAGGACGGTCTTGAACGGGGTCGTTTTAGGGAAAAACATATGGCCCTCGGTTTCGAGGTCGAGCGCGATCCACTCGTCGGCGTTATTCGGGTCGCTGTCGCCTCGCATCAGCACGCAGAATCGGGAAGCGGCAAGGGCGTCCGTCGCAGTCTGCAGGATGATGGCGTCCGGCACGGTGCTGCCCACGAGGGTCGCGTCATCCGGCAGGTCAAAGATGCGCCGCGCGATGCTCTTGACTTGCAGCACCTGGTCGTCCGGGAAGAGGGCAAGGTCGTGCCAGTCGGTGATCGCCCTTTGCAGGAGGTCCTGTTGTTGCTCGGACAGCAGGAGGATCTCGCTGACGGGCTGGGTTGCGTAGCGCGAGACCATCTTTGTTTTGGCAGGCCGGGCGGGTGGCTCGTAAAGGTACGAGACAGTTTTGATGCAGGGCAGGGTATATAGCCTGCATTTCCGGCGAGCGGGTAGATTCAGGGGACTCGCCATTATGACCCCCTCGATCGTTGCCGCTAGCTTGCTGTTCTGCCAGATTGCGGGAGCGGCTGATCTGCTGGCCTCCTACGATGTGGTCAACACGTTTCTGGAATTCTCGAGCGCTACGGTGGCTCAGGCCGCCATCCCGCCGTACTCCACGGCCACCGTGAGCCGGCTCAACGCGACGCTGAATGTTGGCGCGTGTCTGGCTGGGTATTATTCGAACGACGACGCGCAGACCTGCACGGCGTGTGTAGCGGGCAAGTATTCTCTGGCGGTCACGGCCACGTCCGAGAGCACGTGCGTTGCCTGCGAGTCGGGCAAGTACTCGACCGCGCTTGCTGCAAGTTCAGCGAGCACATGCACGGACTGCCCCGCGAACACGTACTATGAGGGCACGGCTGGGCCTTCCATTTCCGTCTGTCTGGCCTGTCCGGCGAATTCGTCCAGCTTCAACGGGTCCAAGCTCCTGCAAAGCTGCATCTGCAACGGGGGATTTCGGGGACCGAACGGGGGGCCCTGCACTGCTTGCAATACGTCGGTCTGGTGCCTGTTCGGTACGGCGAACCCCTGCCCCCCGAACTCGAGGAGCGCGGCCATGTCCTCGTCGCTCGCGCAGTGCCTGTGCCTGCCAAGCTACTACGGGGATACCACGATCGGCGGGCCGGACTTGACGCTGTGTCAGTTGTGCATGGCCAACAGCTTTTGCCCAGGCGGGCTGGCCAACTTCACGGTGGTCTGCCCGAACAACACGTATTCACTGCCTGGCAGCGACGACGTTTTCGACTGCCAATGCCCCGCGAACTCGGTATCCACGCGGGGTTCACAAAACATCACGGAGTGCGTGTGCCAAAGCGGGTACTACAAGGAGTTCAGCCTGCTCTACCCGCCTGCCAATTGGTACTGCAAGGTGTGCAATCCGGGTGAGTTCTGCTTCCAGAATGTCAACTACACCTGCCCCGCGTTTTCGGCGTCGCTGGGATCGGCCCAGAGCCTGCTGGACTGTTTCTGTCAGGCCGGGTACTACAACGTCACGATCAACAGGACCCCGCTGAACTTTTGCCAGGAGTGTCCCAGAAACTTTTTTTGCGCCGGCAAGGGCGCGATCCAGGCGTGCGTGAACAACTCGATCTCGCCTGTCCGATCCGACGACTTCACGGATTGCTCCTGTGGGTTGGGCTGGAAAGGCCTGAACAACACGCCTTGCGTGGCCTGCCAGAGTCCCACATTCTGCTACGCCGGCGTGGAGGCCATGTGCAGCGAGGGCACGGCGAGTTTTCCCCTGGCCTGGGACCGGCTGAATTGTACTTGCGTGAGCGGACGGTGGGGCCCGAACGGTGGCCCGTGCATTCTGTGCTCCGCCGGCAAGTACAACCTGTTTCCTGGGTGCAAGGCGTGCTCCAACACGACGGACACGGATTGCGAGCTGTGCGCGTTGGGCACGTTTTCCACGATGCTGGGACGGAACAGCACCTGTGATGCCTGCGCGGCGGGCACGTACTCGTTCCCGGCCAATCTGAGGGGGGCTACGACGTGCTTGACCTGTGCGAACGGGACGATTTCGGGGGCTCAAGCGAGTAACTGCACGTCCTGCCCCGACGGCTCCTTCGCTGTGGGGGGTGCTAGTGTTTGCACGCTCTGTCCTGTGGGGACCTTTGCCACGGGCTTGGTCAGCGCTTGCGGTGCTTGCACACCCGGGACGTTTGCCAGCGGTCTGGGGACGCTCAGTTGCAGCTCGTGTGGTCTTGGGACTTACTTGACGGGTTCTGGATCTACAGTGTGTGTCTTGTGTGGCGTTGGAACGTACTCAACGGCTCTGGCTGCAACCTCCGTCAGCACGTGTCTTGCCTGTATCGCTGGATCCTACTCCACAGGCCTGGGGGAGACCGCCACGTCCGATTGTACCCTGTGCGAGGCGGGCAAGTACGGGACGGTGGCGGGGGCTTCCAGTTCTGGCGTGTGCGTGTCTTGCTCTGCTGGAAGATACTTGGGGACTACTGGAGTGAGCAGCTTTTATGATGCTACAGGCCAATATTGCTTTGCATGCTCTGCTGGCAAGTTTTCGACTTCCCTCTCCGCCACGAGCTCTGCCGTCTGTCTAAACTGCCAGGCTGGCGCGTACTCCACAGGCGAGGCCATGCCCAACAGCAGCACCTGCCAGCTCTGCGGCGCCGGCACCTACTCGACCGTCGTGGGTGCTACTGTGATTTCTACGTGTTTGGCCTGTCAAGCGGGCGCGTACTCGACGGCTGTGGGTGCCAGCACGAGCGGGACCTGCCAGGTCTGTCCCGCGGGCACGTACTCATCTGGCACAGGCTCGAATTCCAGCGCGACGTGCCAATCGTGTGTGGCTGGCACCTTTTCGACGATTGCTGGCTCAACAAGCAGTGCTGGCTGCAGCCTGTGCAGGGCTGGTAGTTATTCGACTGTTGAGAGGTCGACGGACAGCACCAACTGCTTTTCTTGCAATGCCGGCACGTACTCGACCACGCAAGGGGCGTCATCCTCCACCGAATGTCTTGCGTGCGCTGCTGGAACATTTTCAACCGTTAGCGGGGCAAACACGATGGCGACTTGTGCTCTCTGTGTGGCGGGCACGTACTCGACTGTGCTGGGCTCGCCGAGCAGTAGTTCTTGCATTGCCTGTGCGGCTGGCACGTACTCGACCACCTTGGGGGCTCCCACAATTGCTAGCTGTCTGCTGTGCATTGCCGGAACGTTCTCGACCGCTTCTGGGGCGGTGACGAGTGGTACATGCACGTCCTGCGCTGCTGGCACGTACAACACAGGCCTGGGGGAGACGGCCGTTTCGGACTGTTTCTTGTGCCAGGCGGGCACTTACTCGACATCTCTGGGTGCAACGACAAGCGCGACGTGCATAGGATGCGTGGCTGGAACTTACTCCACTGGTCTGGGGGAGACTGCTCCATCCGACTGTGCACAGTGCGAGGCGGGCAAATACGGCACTGTGGCTGGGTCTTCCAGTTCTGCAGTATGTGTGCCTTGCTCTGCAGGCACGTACTCAGGGACTGCTGGGTTAAGCAGTTTTTACGATTCCGAGACCAGAATGTATCCTCCGACGGAACCAACCAGCGTAACAAACACGACCGCCACCACATTCTTGAATCAGAGTGCCTTTTTTCAGACAGCTGTGTTGAACAACATTGCAATCACGTATGGATCTGGAAATTACAATCTTTTTCATTCCACTCAATATGGTTCAAACTTGTATCCTATAAGCAATCTTTTCACAAATAAAGCATCTGCAATTTTTGCAAGCGTGTTGTCAAGTCAAATCTGGAATTCTACCACAGGAGAATATCGAGGGACAGCCTATATTGTCAATAATTATCTGGGTGATTGGTTTATTGTGCAACTTCCAGTGCAAATACGCATTTCTGGGTACACTATAATGCCATGGACTTCAAGTTTTGCCCGAGCTCCTGGAGAGTTTAAAGTCTACGGAAGTGTGGACGGAATCAATTTTGAAGAGATTCCAGGAGCGTCTCAATTGGTGCGGAGAACTGAAGCAGAATATATGATACCACCTTACAAACTCGACAAACAGTTCGCAGCAAGTTCAAAATATTTTCAGTTTATTGGATTTGCTGTGAACAAACTTGCTGGAGCACAGACAAATCTGATACTGAACGATTTATCATTGAATGGCGCGGAATCCTCCGGCCAATATTGCTACTCGTGTCCCGCTGGCAAATTCTCGACTGCACTCTCTGCAAACAGTGTTGCAACTTGTGCCAACTGTCAATCTGGTTCATACTCGACTGGGCAGGGCATGCAAAGCAACAGCGGGTGTCAACTCTGTGGAGCTGGCACATTTTCAGGAACCTTGGGCGCATTCAGTAGCAGCTTTTGCGAAGTCTGCATCGTAGGTACCTACTCAACCGTCCTGGGTGCAATCAGCATCAGTACCTGCCAGGGCTGTCACGCTGGCACGTATTCCACAGCGCTTGGAGCCGTTAGCAGTGCGTCTTGTGCGGCATGCATTGCAGGCACGTACTCAATGTCCATAGGCGCGAAGAACAGCAACACCTGTGTAGTATGCGGACCGGGCAGCTACTCCTCAGCGATAGGGGCGAGCAACCCTAGCGCGTGTCAATTATGTGTTGCAGGGACGTACTCGACCACACAGGGTGCAACATCATCCGCCGTGTGTCTTTCTTGCACCGCCGGGACGTACTCCAGCGGCCTCGGGGAGACGGCGGCTTCGGATTGCAGTCTGTGCCAGGCAGGGAGTTACTCGACAGCATTGGGGGCAATCGAACAATCCACATGCGTGCTCTGCGTGGCGGGCAAGTACTCGACGAGCCTGGGTTTACCAGCCGACACTTGCGCAGCGTGCGGTGTCGGTCTGTACTCTACAGTGGTCGGACAGGCGTCGACCGCCTGCTCGTTGTGTCCAGCCGGCACGTTTTCGACTGGGACTGCACTAAACAACGTTGGCAGCTGCACGCTCTGCGCGGCAGGCACGTACAGCACGGCCCAAAGTACGCAAATTCCATGCCCGTTTTGTAATTCTGGGACGTACTCGACGGCATCAGGCCTCACAAAGAGCGCCGACTGTGTGAACTGCCAGACGGGCACGTACTCCACGGGCACGGGAGCCAACAATAGTGGTACCTGTCTGTTTTGCAGTTCGGGTACGTACAGCACAAGCACAGGCCTTTCCACGTCTTCGGGCTGCAGCCTGTGCTTCCCAGGGAGCTTCTCCACGGCGAGCGGGGCGGTGACGAGCCAGACGTGCAGCCTGTGCGAGCCGGGAAGCTTCTCGACAGGGCAAGGCGCACCGAGCAACCTCACTTGTGAGTCCTGCATCGGGGGATGGTATTCGACTGGAGCGGGCAACATCGGGTGCAGGCCGTGCGATGCCGGGACCTTCTCGACGATCCGCTCGACGGCCTGCACTGACTGTGAAGCGGGCACGTTTGCGCCGAGCCAGATCCAAAGCGCCTGCCAGGCGTGCGTGCCCGGCTTCTACTCGAACCAGACGGCCACAGCCTGCACCGCGTGCGTGATCGGCAGCTTCAGCCAGTTCAACAAGAGCGCCAACTGCAGCCTGTGCCCTGCCGGCGCGTACTCGTTCCTTGCGGCCAGCTCGTGCCTGCTCTGCGCTGTCGGCAAGTTCAAGCTTTTCGAAGGCTGCTACCTCTGTTCCGCCAGCGTGGACTCGGATTGCAGCCTGTGTTTTCTGGGGTCTGCCTCCAACGTGTTGGGCAGGACCACGTTTTGCGACTGGTGCAACGCCGGAAACTACTCGTCGCCGCCCAACCAGCTCGGCGCGACGGCGTGCGTGAACTGCCCTGCCGGCCAGATCAGCTACGACTCCGCGTCCGAGTGCCAGAGCTGCGCGCTGGGCCGTTATGCCGCTCCCGGGACGTCCGTCTGCCTGGAGTGCCCGGCGCACACGTATCTGGACGAGGTGTACAAGGGATCCGTGAGCGACTGCAAGCCCTGCCCCCCGGGCACGTACTATCCTCGCACTGGGGCGCCCACGGTCCTGGCGTGCATCCTGTGCGGCGTTGGGACGTACGAGGCGAACAGGACGTGCGTGCAATGCGGGCCCGGCCTGTATTCGCTGGCCGGATCCACCTGGTGTGCGACCTGCATTCCCGGCACGTTTTCACGGGCAAACGCGGGCTCCTGCACGCCCTGCCCGGCTGGAACGTACGCTCCTGCGCCGTCCAGCACCTCCTGCACCGCCTGTCCTATCCACACGTATCTCAACGAGACGGGCAAGGCCTTGCTCGCGGACTGCCTGGCCTGTCCCGGCGGCAAGTACGGCACGGCGGCGGGGAGCACACAGGAGGCGGATGCGTGTCTGGCGTGCGGGTTGGGCACGTACGAGAGCAACCAGAGCTGCATCCTGTGCGCTGCCGGGACTTTCTCGTCGGAAGCAGGGGTCACAGCGTGCCAGGCCTGCTCTGGCGGGGCGTACTCACGAGAAGGGTCCAGCGCGTGCGATGGCTGCTCACCGGGAAGCTACAGCACGTCGTTCAGCGGCGTCGGATGCATACTGTGCGCGGAGGGCACGTTTTCGGACGAGTACGCCTCCACTGCCTGCAAGAACTGCACCCCGGGCTATTTCTCGCCAGGCAACGCGTCCCAGTGCAGCGCCTGCTCTCCCGGAACGTATGGGACGGCCTTCGCAGCGGATTCATGCTGGAACTGTTCCGCCGGGTCCTACTCTACCGGCGCGACGACGGACTGCCTGCTGTGCGAGGTTGGCACGTTCGCGAAGGAGAACGGCACGGGGGTGTGCCAGGAATGCCCGGATGGGACGTACGCGACGAGCGGGGCGACGCAGGTACGCGCGGGCATGTGCACGCGTTTCTCCAAGGCACCACTAAACTCATGTTTTTCCTGGCAGTGCTTTTATTGCCTTCCAGGCACGTACGGCATCGGCAGGCTGGGCGACGAGTGGGATTGCACGGCGTGCGGTGTAGGACGGTACTCGACGATGTACGGGGCGTCCAAGCCTGCGGACTGCCTGGCGTGCGGCGCCGGCTTGTACTCGCCGCTCTTCAGGGCTGTGTCGGTGAGTCATGACCATTTCCTGTGCTTCTCGGCCACCCATTCCACCCCGTCGTAATCTTGAATTTCCCATCCATCCTCTGGCACGTCGTCGGGAATCTCTATGATGGCCAGCTTGCAGAACATGCCGTCCGCCGCAGCGTCTAGTCCCATCTCCTCAATCACGTGGATTAGATCAGGGTCGTCTCGGGCAATATCGTGGTATGCACGCAGTTGTTTGCCCGTGCGCTGGTTGTAGTTGTTCAGCGCATTCTGGGTTAGGCAGAAGCCCCCGTACTTTCGGTTTATCACGATTTTTCTGGGCATGGATTCTCGGACAGTGAAAAAGATGAGGGGGACACTCAGGGCTGTCTCGACACATTTTTTTAGGCTTGTGCTTGAGCTGCATTCTGGCTTTCCTTGATAATCGTCTGCAACTCGACCACCCGCTCCTCCACCAGAGTGATAATGGATTTCAAGGAGTCGTTGATTCGCTTGAAACTGTCCGAGAGGTCGGTCGCGTTGGTTGCTTGTGCATCCTTAGGGACATCCAAAGCATCTGTCAAGGCAGGTGGGTACGTCTGGGGCAAGGGCTCTTCCAGCCTGCTAGCCTTTTTATGGTTGTGTCGCTTGAGTGTCGGAGCAGGCCCAGCATGCACCAGGAGGCAGAGGCAGGCAATCACCACGGACAGGCGCAGCAAGGATGATGAAGAGAGCATTGCATCAAGCTGGGGAAAGTGCTTGCTTTTATACTTGCTCCACGTGCCTAACAATCTCGGAAAGGATGTCGGATGATAAGGACAGGACGGGACTAGCCTGACCCAGCCTGTCGTGATGCCCCATGCAGAAAGCTAGTCGTCGTTGCTGCTCGTGCAGCCTCTTTAGCTCGCATTCTACTGCATTCAGCCTTTTCGCGATAACAGCCAGGATTTTCCTGAACTTGCAGTCCTCGCCCATGAATTCTTATTTTTGAGATCACGTTTTTTATACGTAACGTGACCAACTCTGGATCCTCCAGACTACCCCCTATGTACTCCCAAAATCCATAACCATAACCATAACCATAACCATAACCATAACCAGAAGCTTGTGGTTATCGAGTGCCTTATTGGGAGTAGCCAGAGGGGGTAGATCTTGGGAAGACCCGAGTTTTTGAAATGACGCGATTTCATTTTTTCAAGAAAAGATGCTAACTTTTCGGTGCGTTTCTCCAGGTGTGGTATTGCTTCCTGTGCACACCCGGGACATACTCAGATCTGGAGGCTGCTGCGTTGTGTCTGCCCTGTTCTGGGGGGACCATTTCGTCGTTCGGGAGCACGACATGCACTGCTTGCGGGACAGGCCGATATCCTAACGCGCAGGCGTCATCGTGTTTGTCGTGCCAACCCGGCCAGTTTTCCAGCGTGGACAACGCCCCCCAGTGCACCGCGTGCAATGCCGGGACGTTCTCGTCAGGGGCGGAGAGCTCCGGCTGTCTGGACTGTGCACGAGGAACGTATTCCGGAGACGCCGCGACCGAGTGCGTCGACTGCCCCAGCGGGACCTTTTCCGTGGCCAAGGCTGCTAGCTCGTGCTTTATCTGCCCAGCGGGATTCTTCTCGACCGGCAACGCGACGACGTGCGAAGCGTGCTCCCCGGGCCTTTTCTCTGGTGCAGAGAATTCTTCGAGCTGTCAGGTATGTCCTGCGGGCCAGACCTCGCTAGAAGGAGCGACGAGCTGCACAGTCTGCCAGCCTGGAGAGTTTTCGACGGGGGAGAGATCCCTGCGGTGCCAGGGATGTCCACGCGGCACGTTTTCCGCCGAGTTTGGGAGCAGTGCTTGCTTCGTGTGCCCGAACGGGACGTACTCCGGCAACCGGGCGAGCGGGTGCCTGAATTGCTCGGCGGGGACGTACGCGCTGGGAGGGGACTGGAGCTGCTCGCCGTGCGGGGTGGGCACCTATGTGGACGCGGACGGGGCCAGCGCATGCCTGGAGTGTCCTGGAGGCATCGGGGTGTTCTCGTCCGGTTTGGGCGCCAGCGCCTGCACGTCGTGCGGGAACGGCACGTACCAGACGGGATCCGCTCGGAGCGGCTGCGATTTGTGCCAGCAGGGCACGTACTCCACGTCCAGGAACGACGTGTGCTTTGCGTGTGCGGCGGGCACGTTCTCGTCTGGTTCCGGTGCCGGCGAGTGTGCGGCGTGCTTTCCCGGGAGCTTCATGAACGCGACGGGGGCGTCCGTCTGTGCCTCGTGCGCTCCAGGCACCTTCCAGGCTGCGTTTGGAGCGCTGGCCTGCGTCGAGTGCAGCGCCGGCTTCTTCGTCAGTCGTGTGGGGGCGAGCGCGTGCAGTCTTTGCCCGGCGGAGTCGATAACCATCCTGCCAGGACAGAGCCGCTGCCTGTGTCGGCCCGGGCATGCTGGCGACAAAAACTGCACCAACTGCTCAGCCGGAACGTTCTCCACCGGGGTTGGCGCAAGTGTCTGCCAGGCTTGCAGGCCCGGTTTTTTTGCGGGCAGCGGGGTCAGCGCCTGCAGCTTCTGCCTGCCGGGCACGTTTTCCAGCGGGCTCGCCCATCCCCAGTGCGGCTCCTGCCTTCCCGGCACCTTTGGGGGCAGATCCGGGCTGACGGCGTGCGCGTCGTGCGGGATCGGGCTCTTCACCAACACCAGTGGCCAGACGGTGTGTGGGATGTGCCAGGCGGGGACGTACGCCACGCAGCTCCGGGCCGTGAACTGCACTGCATGCTCGAGCGGTTCGTTCTCGACGCAGGAGATGGCCACGGGGTGCACGCTCTGCCTGGCGGGCCAGTTCGCCTCCGGGCTCGGGGGGAGCTCCTGCGCCCTGTGCGGGGCCGGGCGGTATGCCAGCGCGCGCGGGCTCACGGCTGGCGACAGCTGTATTGCCTGCGCGTCCGGCTACTACTCCACGCAGCTGGGCCAGACTGCCGTGGGTCAGTGCCTGCGGTGCGAGGTGGGCAGGACGACGAGCAATCCCGGCTCCACGTCGTGCGATATCTCGTGCAGGCCTGGCGAGTTTGCGAACAGCCTGCTGGGCGGTTGCTCGACCTGCCCTGCCAACTCGGCTGGAACCAACCTGAGCGCACCGGAGGACTGCTTGTGCACCGCGGGATTCTGGCGCGGGTACAACTCCAAGGGCGTGGGGGGCCGAGAAGGCTACGTGTACGCGCAGGGCCTGTTACAGAGGACACACACGTTCGAGGAGGAGATGGAAGGTCTGCGCATCCTGGTCAGAACCACTGTGGACGTCTGGTGCAACGGACAGTTTTCCTCGCGATACAACGTGCTAGACCCCGGGATTTATCCCCTGGACACGACGGACGCGTCGTGCGTTGCGCCCGTGCAAGTGCGCTACCCCGTGGATGCGGAGATGGATCGCAACGTGACGGACGCGTATCTGCAGTGCATTACGTGCGAGAGGGGCAAGTATTCGCCCGCCAACGGGTCCACCGCCTGCCTCCGGTGTCCCGCGGGGAAGTTCCAGAACAAGACAGGAGCGACTTCATGTGTGGAGTGCCTGGTGAATACCCAGGAGGGCAGCTCGACGTGCACGCCGTGCAGGCCTGGTCTGATATTCCGCGACGGACAGTGCAGGCCGTGCCCCGACGGCCAGTTCTACCCCCTGTTTCTGGACGGGGTGTGCCTGGACTGCCCTGCCAACATGTGGAGCGACCAGACGTCGGCGGGGTGCCAGAACTGCCCCCTGTACTCGAGCAGCAAGGGCGGCACGAACCTGACGGGATGCTTGTGCATTGACGGGAGGGCGCTGAGCACGAATGTGCAGAATACCCCGCTCTGTCTGGAATGCCCCATTGGCAGCTACGGCCGCGACAACCAGTGCACGCTTTGCGCGAACGGGACCTTCTCGTCCGTGCAGAGAGGGGCGAGTGCGTGCACCGCCTGCCCGCCTGGAACCATCTCGTCCCGTGTCGGTGCCAGCATCTGCACGCCATGCCCCCTGGGATTCACGTCCACGCCCAGCGACAGGACGAGATGCTTCCTATGTCCTGCGGGCCGCGTGTGCGCCCCGGGCAGCGAGATGGTCTCCTGTCCGCTGGGGACTTACAGCCTCGCCACGGGCCTGACATCCGTGAGCCAATGCCCGCTGTGTCCAAGGAACTACGCGTGCGGGAGCCCGACGACCATCGACCCGTGCCCAGAGCATACCACATCCCCCGAGGGCTCCGTGAACAGGCATCAGTGCGTGTGCGATCCAGGCTACAAGTGCGATTACTTCTTCTCGACGTCGGGAGAACTCACGCTGTCCATCGGGCGGGAGCAGTTCGAGACGTCCAGGCAGGCCCTGATTGAGCAGATTGCTCGCGCCGCCGGGGTCGATCCCAGCCAGGTCGAGATCATCGAGGTTTCCGGCACGTGAGGCGCGTATTAAAGGCATGGGAGGGACAGGAGGTTAAAGCAAAAACCCTTTTTTGTACGATGACCCGCCCTACTACCCCCGTCGACCAGAAGATTACTGCTCCGACTTCGCCTCCCATCGAGGAACCGACTTCTCGCCCAGTGCTTCGCGTCGTTGGGAATGGGGCGCCGTTCGTAGCAAACGCTCAGGCCCACCAGGCCTTTTTTTTCGCGGGCCTTGCTGCTCTTGCCCGTGACGACTAGTCAAGGGCAAGTCGGATTAAATTGATCTTTTTATTCACGACGTCATTCGTGTCCGTCATCCGAGTCTGAATTGGCGTCATCCTTGCCAAAGTATTCGCGTATGGCCTGCTCCACGAGGTCCCGGTCTTGTTCTATTTCTTTCGCTAAATTTTAGCGATGATCTCAGCCAGGTCGAGATTTGCCTTTTCTGCTAAAACTTTAATCGTGCAATTTGCCCGAATGGAGATTTGTCCCGAACCAATTCGAGACTTTTTTTTCTCCTCCAGACCCCCTCCATATACTCCCAAAAATCCAGAACCATAACCATAACCATAACCATAACCATAACCAGAAGCTTGTGGTTATCGAGTGCCTTATTGGGAGTAGGCAGGGGGTAGGTCCCGGGTAGACCTGATTTTTTGAAATCGCGCGATTTCGATTTATGTACTTTCAGCAAATCTCAAACGCTCCTGGATCTGATCAGTGAGCCCTGCAGTGTCTGTTTCTGGCATTCCCGTGTATCCTACATCCCTGTAGAACTCCTGCAAGAAGTGCTCGTAATGACCACCGAAAACCGCCTCAAGAGCCATATCCTCTGTTGGCCAGGATTCTCGCCCCACGAGAAAGCAGCCATTTTTCTGGACGACCGTGGTGGTGCTGGAGATGGTGTGGCACATGCCCAGGTCCATAAACGTGAAGCACCAGGAGAGCAGGCTGTTTTCATGCGAAAAATCGACCCACAGGTAGGCGCATGGAGGGGCCCTGAAAAAGCGCCTCTGAATTTCCTGTGTGCGAGCGGGCCAGTCCATTCGTTATTGCAAGCGGTACTGAAAACGGTTCTTTAGTACTTTTTTCTAATGGCAAGCACGGTATAAAAGCCTGTCTTGGAGGGAGGGAGGGTGAGCATCATGGGCAAGAAGAAGCATTCGTCGCACAGCAAGAAAGAATGGGAGAAGTATCATGAAGACAGCGATTGTTATGACGACATCGGGTGCGAAACGGATAGTTTTGATCCAAAACTGCACGCCATGCTTTGCGAAAAACTTTCGTTTATGGGTCCGCAAGACAAGGACGGCTTTGAGATTGTTCCGTACAGGCATAAGCCAGGCAAGCGAAATCCAGGAAGCAGGTTAATTCCAAAAAAGGGTGAGTATGATCCTGAGATGGTGGAGAGGTTCACCAAGATCTTCAAGGACTATTTTTATGCCACCACAGGGAGAGCTATTGATGGGTTCAAGCTGACGCCTTCCACCCACAAGTATGTAACCATGATGCCTGCTGCGAGAGACCGAAATAGGGTCCTGTCGACCTTGTTTGAGTCCAGGCCCAAGATCTGGGACCTGTTTGCTGGCAGTGGAGCCGACATTCTGTCCTACTTGGAAGAGCTGGATCCCCTGGAGGTAGTCGCCTGCAACAAGTCTGTGCCGGAAGTCGTTGTACACGGGCCTGAGTACGACAAGTCCATGGAGGATTTCAAGGTGCTGCAAGGAAACGTCGAGGCGTTTTTCAAGGCGTACCCCGAGTTGCGAGGGGACCCATCCAACAATTGGGCACGCATGGACGGGACGGTTGCAACGAATGTGAAGCTGAAGCACACGCATGCACATACGTTTATCCTGAGCTGTCCAGAGGGCAGTGAGGTGGACATGGTTTATCTTGACCCGAGCTGGGACGACGAGCAAAAGCCTGGCAGCAAGGACGAGAGAAAGTATGAGATGGAACCCAAGGAGCTTTTTGATCACTTGGAGGAAATGATCTGGGGTCCGATCCGAGCGCGGAAGATCAAGGTGGGATGCTATGTGATCAAGACTCGCTGGAATTGGCTGAAGGTGCAAGAATACCTTCCAAAGATCAATAACGAGTTCATGGCCATGTACTCTGTTCGGGCACAGCCGTTCAGGAGCAAGCTGGACAACGTTGGCAAGTATGGCGAGGTGAAGGGCGTGTATCACTTTATGGTGCTGGTTCACAAGCAGTACAAGACAGTGAACGTTCGAAACGGGCAGTTATACTATGATATCGTCCGAAACGGCACCCCCGTCTGGGTCAAGCGCGATACGGTCATCAAGGTTCACAAACCACAGTATTCAAATCATCTGGGAACGCCCGAATTTACTGAAAAGGATCCGCACAACGAGGAGGAGTATTTCTTCGTGAGACCACCGCCTTCCAAGCGTCCTGGCGAGCGCGTAACGGAGGAGAAAGGTTCAAGCAAGAAGCGGTCGTCGTATGATCCAAACTATTACAGGCCGGATAAAGCGCCCGACCAGAACCGGTACGACGTGCTGCCTCAAGAGGCGGGTCGCCTGCAGGCCCACATCGAGTGCGAGTTCTAGCAGGATCGTTCACATGTACACCAGCACGAACGGCATCAGGAACAGGTCCAGGGCGAGGAAAGGAATACAGAAGATGCCGAACAAGGTGAAGAAGCTGGCAACGAAGGACCCGTGAAGGCCCAGCTCTGGATCGGTCGACCAGAGAAACAGGCACAAAAGCGCGAGGATAATCGGAATGGGCAGCTGCGCGAGAAGGATATCAAAGATCCTGTCGCGTTTTCGCCTGAGCATAAAAACTCCGCCTTTCTGCTGCATATGCGTGTGTCCCGCGCCCGTACGCTCGCTTATGAAGGGAAAAACGAGCGTCTTGTATTTAGAGGAGGAGGGCTCGAGCCGCCCCTGCTTTCCCGTTCCTGACAATCATGCTGACGCTGGAGGATTTCACCGCGTTTGCGCACGCCAAGGCGTTTGACGTGATCAGCTCCGGACACTTTAAGCGGCACCTCGGGTCGTGCCGGGAGAACGGGGACCGGTGGGCGGTGATCATGTACAACCGGCAGAACAAGGTGGTGGGGCGACTGCGGGACGTGGTGACGCTGGTAGGACAGCTGACCACGCCGCGAGCCAAGCAGATCCAGCAGGTGTGCAAGGACGTGATGTCGTGCGCCCAGCCGCCGATCAAGGTTGTGACGGGGGAGAACACGTGCTGCCTGACTGGGGCGAGGACGGAGCACTGCATCGACCTGACGCGTATGGGCAAGAATTCGAAAGAGGTGTACGTGCACCCGCGGTTCTGGCACTTTTTCGTGCTGCTCTGGTTCTGCGCGAAGCTGGAGTATGTGATTCGGGCGTGCACGAAGCAGTGGCTGGAGAGCCGGCGGATCCGGCCCGAGCCCAAGACGTACACGCTCATCTGTGAGGAGTACATCCAGCAGAACGCCGAGTTCAGCGAGCGGATGTTCAGACTGCTGGAGAGGGCGCTGGACTACACGACGCGGTCGCTGATGCTGTACCGGGACAAGTACGCGCTGAGGCCGGTGCTGCAGGAAAAAACGAGTAACAGCGAGGACGGGGAGTGATATACGGGAGCTGCAGGAAAAAACGAGTAACAGCGAGGACGGGGAATGAGGCACCAGAGCAGCTTGGTATATTAGTCGGAGCCGGGCTAGATTTTGTGATTCGATGGAGGTCTGTTTCGGCTGGGGCCAGACCCCGATCCGCCTGTCGTCGACGCGCAAGTACTGTGGGGACGAGATATTGGAGCGGTGCAAGAGGCAGAAAGGGCCTTTCTGGCTGTGCGTGGAGAACACGCCGGTGCCAATCCGGGGGGATATGTGCCTCCAGTTCGCCTGCGAGGTGAGCGCGGCCTACCACAACGGCCTGGCGCACAACGCGCTGTTCGACGACGGGTTTCGCGAGGACATGGAGGAGCGCGAGAGGCGGATCCAGGCGCACATGGACGAGACCAGCAGCGACGACAGCGAGAGCGAGGCGTGAATAAAATGAACGGGCGCGAATGGAGACGGGGGGCACGTTTTCTGTGTCCACGTGCACACAATGGCCCATGAGATCTGGCGATGGGTCCGACGACCGTTCCGATACCCTGCGTGCAAATCGCCTTGCAAGTGGGACATTTACGACGCGAACCAAGCGGGGTGCCTGAAGTGCGGGCGACAGCACGTCTGCCTTGCCAACGCGGTGGACAACACGTGCCCCCTGGTCCTGTGCGACGACCGCACGCGGGTTTGCAGCATCACCGGCTTTATCTTGCCGGAGGTTCGCCATGCGGTCAACGAGTTCTGCGACACGGTGGTGTTCACGGACAAGCCAGCCGCGACGCACGACATGGACGGGGAGGTCCAGTACATTGTGGCCTCCCTGCTGCAGGGCGAGCGGGCTTCCCGTTGCCGGGCGCAGGAGAACGCGAAGCAGTATCATCGCCTTGCCCAGCACATGCAGAAGCAAATGCGCCTGTTCAAGATGACGAATCCGAACCAGCTGCCCAACGTGTGCCAGCTGCTTGCCGCCTCAATCCATCAGGAGCGGTACTGGCGATTCATTGAGACAGCGAGCGACGACCTCGTGGCGCACTGTGCGTCCGAGATCATGTCATGCCTGACGGAGCTCAAGGCACGCGGGGTGAAGCTGACCTCGGGGACGCGCATGCAGGATGTCGTGTGCGGCCTGCTGTTCATGCTGAAACACGGGCTGATCTTCAACGACAGGGTTTTGCTCTCGGCGATTCCCGAGGTGGACCGATGTCTGCCGCACGAGAACAAAATTGAACTGTATTTTGGGATCTCGAGTAAGGTGATATGCATGACCGAGAACGAAGTGAAGCTCACTTTCCGCGAGAGCTGTCAGGTTTGAAGCATGCCTTTTATTTAAACGAATTCGATGACGATGGCGAGCGATATGCTTTATCACCGGTGCGAGGAGCTGCGCGAGATCGTCAGGCGGTTGGCGAAGGTGCTTCCCGGGCAGGAGCAAGAAGAGGGGCCGTCGAATCTTGAGGCGGCCCCGGGCTGGTCCTGGCAGCGCACCGTGATCGAGGCCAAGCCCATCATGCTGGCCCCCCTCATCCTTGCTTTCCGTGGCTGGAAGTTTGACAAGCAGATGCCCCCGTTGTACCAGGACATGCAAAGCCGTCGCCGTTTTGTGAGGGAGCAGACGAGGCTCGCGACCACAACTGCCTGCACCACGGCCAGCAGCAGCGCGAAGACGGTGGCGCTGCCCGAGGGATCCAGCCTGTGGCATGCCACCGACGAGGCGCGGGGCCTGCTGCTGCTGGCCAAGCAAGACGCGCGCCTGCTGTTCGATACCGTGGTCATGAGGTCGCTGCACGGGGTCGTACCCATGACCAGCAACAAGGAGTTTGTCACGCTGTTTGATAACAACCACGGGGAGGACCCGGTGGACATGTGCTTCCGGGACAGCGTGAAAATCCTGCGGAAATTCGCGCCGTACGTGGCCAGGCTGGCGGAGGAGTACGGCAAGAGCCTGACGTGGATGTACGGGATAGGCGCTCGCGAGTTTGAAGAGGGCTGCCGCTTGCGCCTGCAATGGGTCAAGCCTGGGTGCGGGACACCGGTAGAGCTGCTGCCGGTCTCGCCGTGCCGATACGAGAACGGTCCCGTCGTGTTCGCAGCGTTGGGACCATCGGTGGCGTTTCACGACCTTGTGCCGAGCCTGGCGGACCCTTCGACCAGCGACGACGGGCCCATACGACTGTCCGTGCCCGAGGGCGTGATGCTGGTGATGGACGGCGCGAGCAGGGTGCGGTACGCGGTTGGGACGCCCTCCGGTACCAACGACTCGCGTTTCAATCTGATATTCCTGCTGGATTGTTCGGCGCGAAGCTTCCCGGTATCGTACGAGCGGGAGACACGGGCGATTGCGATGCAGACCCCTGTGGTTCACGATCACGTCGTGTCCACGCTGATTGATCTGCCAACTACACGGAATCCGCCCGTGCAGATGCGCGACTGCTACAGTGTGACCATGGGGATCCTGCGCCGGAAGCTTAGAGCTAGCGAGAGCCATGTCATCACCGAAAAGTGTCTCCAGGTGCTGCATGCTCCGATCATCGCTTGACAAATTGCTCATCGTCTATGGGGATGCAGGAGAAATCGTCGTCTAGCATGCTGGCCGAGTACTCGTCCAAGTACATCCCAGTGATGATGTTTTTGAAGGAGCCATCGTTATCATCGTCGTCCTCGAACGGGTCTGTCGAGTGATGCCTGGCGGATTGCGTGTGGTCGTCGTGCATATTATTATTTTTGGAAAGATCCACATCCTCGACTGTCTGCGTCCTCATTCGACTGACGTAGAGGGCACAGAAGATACAGCAAAGCAAGACCATGCCCGAGAGGATGACGATGCTGCAAATCCATATGACGTCCATCGACACGGCTGCGGGCGCGCACTCTGTGGTTCCTAACAGCACGTAGCCGTCCCCGCATCGAAGGCCGTAGCAGTCTGGACCCGCGATGGCATGCAGAGGGAGCCTGTCGTAGGTGCCATTGCTGCTAAAGAACATTCCCGCGGGACATGGAATGGGCTGGTCGGCCGTGTCGTTGACGTAGGTGAGCCCGACTCGTTCGAGCAAGGGCTGGGTCTGCAGCAAGCGCCGCCCTTCTTGATGCCAGGCGAAAGAGGAATGGTTCATAATATCTTCGTGCGCCTGGTGCATTCTAATAAAGCTTTCCAGCATGATCGAAAACATATACGCTCCGTCAACCACTGGGCCCCAGATCTCGACCCGCCGGGGCACGACGTGCGCGACGCAAGCCAGCGTCCCCTGCAGATCGGGGGGAGGGGGGATCCGCATGCGGTAGAGAAGCTTGAACACGCCCTTGTCTGCTGTGTACCGGGGACAGGCGTGCAGTTCTCGCCCCACGGTGAAAGGCTCGTCGAGTGTCTCAGCCTGCACGGTCGAGCTTTTCGCGCCCGCCACGGTGGTTAGGCGATACGAAACGCGAATCACGATGCGTGGGAGCGGCACGGCACTGTAGGACTGCACGGCGTACCACCCGTCCGCAACAAGCAGGGCTGGCACGGTCACGCCCACCCCCTCGACGACCCGCGCCCCGCTCAAAGGGAGGAGGAGGTCCAACAGCTCCGTTGTGTGAAACAGGATTTCCAGGGCGGACAGATTGTCGTCCGGCTGCAGGTAATGATCCATGACTCGGAACATGGCCGAAAACTCTCTGTCGTTGGAGTATAGGACAGGCTCGATCATGCGCGCCTTCCCCGTGGCCAGCCGGAAGAGTGTTGTGGAATCCTGCTTTGCGAGCGCCGCCCTGGCCAAGGTGTTCGAGTTGACAACAGGCCTGCCTTGGGGCGGGGTGGACACGTTTTTTTGCCCAAAGGCTCCGGCGATGATCGGCGAGTACGAAGACGTGCCGTCCGACGCAGTAGTGTCCAGATAGCCCTGGATGCTTGCCGGCATGGGCTCGAGCGTGAAGAGCGCTGCCTCCAAAACAGGCTGGGGGAAAATCGCCGCCAGGATGAGCTGCCCCAAAACGGGATAGTCGAGCGATACCTCGCTGGACGCGGGGAGACTTTGCCCTGCGCGCCAATTCTTGAGCCTGGAAGCATCCGTCTGCAAGGTGAGGATAAGGCTCGATACGGGGTTCAAGGCCTGCAAAGCGACCTGAAAGCCCGCCTTTCCCGGGGTGACGACAATGTCTGCGGGTTGGCGCGTGGAGAGTTGCGGTTGCAGGCGCACCACCAGCGCGGACGACGCAATCAGGGCCGCCTGCCGTGCGCAAGGGTTGAGCTTGACTGTGATGACGCACGGCCTGCTGGGATGCGTGTTTCTCAGACCCTGCAGGGATAAAGTCCCGCCCTCGCTTGTGATTTCCGCTACGGGGGATGTATCCTGCGCGATTGCCACGTCCGGTTCGAGGAAGGATAGGTCCTGCAGTATCGTCGAGCCACCCGCCAGCGTTCCTTTGAGGCTCAGCCGTTCGCGTGCCCCCGACAGCAGGTATGGGGAGGGAAGACGCAGGGCCGTGACAAGCACGCTGGTGTTGAGCACGACTATCGGCAAGGAGGTTTCTAATCCGAATGCCGAGAGGAGAACTGTGCCCGCTCCAGGGCGGAGGCCTCGCACGGTCTGCGTTTGTGGGTCGACGGAAGCGAGACCGTCGGGCTCCACGCGAAAGGAGGTCAGAGGAGACGGGTTGTTCAAGGGGATGGCCTTGGTGTTTTGAAAGATTTTGAAGCTGGCAATCAGCTGTCGGGATTCGAAGGTTTCGGAGCAATGCAGTCTCGCCAGCTCCACCCTCCTGTCCGGTGACAAGAAAACTCGCTCTGGCTGCGCAAACACGACGCTGACAGCAAAGTCCTGCGTTTTGAGGGTCTCCGGCTGCGTGTACCTGAACGTGATGCTGGCCACACCGCGCGCCCCCGCCTGCACCGACCACACACCGCTGGATGGATCGAAACGAAGCAGCTCGTCGTCGAACGCCGCCTGCAGTCGCGGGTCCGTGTGCGAGAGCGCCCGGTTCTTGGATGCCGCAACCAGTCCAGCAGAGAAGGTGGTGGGAAACAGGCGCGCCATGTCGAGGCTGTCAGGCGCAGCGACCAGCAGCGGCGTGGCACTGCTGCTTGCCCGAAACTTTGACGGGGCATCGTTCCAGCCTGGAGTCGCTAGCAGTGACTGGGCCTTCGGGTGCATTGTGTTGCGTACAAGCTGTAGAGTGGACGTGCGTGCGCTGCCCAGCTGCACCGCGAAGCCGTACGTTGCCTGGAATTGCTTATTTTCCTCAAAGACAGCGCTCTCGATACTCACCTGCAGCCGCGCAATGGCGTGCATCTCGACCGTGCCCTGGATTGTCCCGATGTGGACTCGCCCGTATCGCTGGCTCTGTGGGAAGCTGGCGCCGAGCTGGATGTGCCCGCGATCCTGCGAGACGACGCACAAGCTGAAGGGCAGCTCGCCCCTTTCACAGTCGGCATCCAGACGCAGGCCGGGCAGGATTGCCTTGCCAGTGTAGCCTAGCAACGGCGAGAGGGAGAACAGAAAGAGCTGGATCCGCATTTTCTGCCCTGGAGCTACGGCCTGCAAAGGAGGCCCCAGCTCGTCGCCAAAATCCACCTGTCCTGTTCTGTCCGGGACGATGTTGACTCGCATGGTCCGATCGAATGTGATAGGCTCCGAGCCCTGACAGCCACGGATGACGGCGGTGATTGTGATTTGCCCGTAGAAATCGGAGAGCAGCCGCATGGTCGTGCTTGTCGGGAAATCGATGATTTCTGGCTCTGATGCGACCCATCGCACCACGCGCTCGTGCACCCAGGAAGTGTTTTGGACGTGCATGGCGGGCACTAGTTCCCCTTCGAGGTGGATTGTTGCGCCAATCGGGGCCTTCCAGAGGCTCAAGGGGATGCTCTCGGGCAGCCTGTAGGATGTGTACAGCCTGCTTGTCACGACGACTTCCACGGCATGCTGCAGATGCAAACCGCCAAGAGTGACGCGGATAACACCTTTTCCGTACTCGCGTGCATGCAGGACGCCGGAAAACAGGTCCACCACCCCTTCCCAGGACCAGTTGCCGCCGTTTACGCTGCGTTCGAATCCGTCGCTCAAAACACCAGAGAGCGAGACGGGCGCACTTTCGAAGGCGTGCGTGCAGTGGATGCGATGGAGCGTGGTAGGGGCCTCGAGCCTGAGCGATTCCAGTGCGTGCACTTGCACCGTGCTGTCGACCTGTGGCGGATCCAATTTCCAGTCAGGGCCGAAGACAACACGCAGAAGGGTCTCCCCCCGGGCGGACAGCGCAAGCTCTGTGATGTCCGGAAGAGGCGTGCTGTTTGCCAGTACGGCCACCTGAGGCAGCCAGCCCACCTCGAGTTTCGTCCCGTTGAAGAGAAGCAGATCCCAGGTGAGGTTGACTCGCGAGAGGTAAAGAAACGGGGGCTGCGACGCCAGATCTCCTGCCGGGGCCAGTTTCTCGAGATTGCTGCACGCCTGGCCGTTGCATAGCAGTCGAGCCTGCACAGCCCACCGTTCCACGACGGGGATGACGACACTCTCTTGCCCGCTCCGGTCCGTCGAGACAATGAGATCCGACTCGCTTGCCAGGATGGTCTCCTTGTCGTACACGGCGCCCAGACCTGCCACCTGCAAAGGGGTCCATTCATCCCAAGTGGTGTTGTCCACGAGGGAATGGCGCACGACAAAGGAAGAGGCTGGCACAGTCGCGGGATACACTCCAGGCCATTCGAGGGAGAGCGGATCGTCCTTCTGCGACAGGCGATCCGGGCAGTCGATGCAGAGCAGGCGGGAGCGTGCGACGGAGCTTTCAAACACCTGCACCAGCACGCGGGCGGAGAGGCACGGAATGCCCGCGAACGCGAAGGACACGTAGGCCGAGCCGTTTCGGAATCTCGTCTGAATTCCGTCTGGCGACGAGGGGAGGAAAAAGTCCGGATCTGGGCGGACGGTGAGACGAGGATCCCCCAGCACACTCGCGGACGTGCCATCGGAGAAGAGGACGAATGCGTCGGCGATGCGAGATTCTTTGGGAACGAATCCATAAAAGTCCTGCTGTCCCGCCAGGATCGTGCGAGTGAGTTTCACGTGCAACCGAGCTGGCGCCGGGGGCACAACTGGCACCGACAAGGTGGTGAGCCCCGAGACCAGCTGCACGCACCGCGGCGTGGCTGCCGTCCTCATGAGATGGAGCAAGCGATCCTCGAGAAAGTTGGCCCTGGACGTGTCCGCGCTCGATCCGGTCGAAAATCGTCCGTCGACGACAACCACTGGATCCGTGAGCGGGGACAGCACGGGAGGATGGACCACGAAAGACCCTGCTGCTGTCCACACACCGGAGAGCAAGTACGGGGGCCAGAACGGTGGATGTTGGCACGAGATGGGCTGGTCTAGGACGGTGACGACCGAATTCTCCGCGCATTCCAGTTCGTCCAGCCCCGAAGCAAGCATGGGTGTCGCGTCCACCTCAATGCCGAGCACGTTCGCCGTGACGAGCAGCCGGCCTTTCACGACGGGCGCCACGACGAATGGGAAGAAC
>JACCDX011038969.1_pt1 | contig 64799 bp, 115 predicted proteins | sample 7449681 | NCBI WGS metagenome assembly JACCDX01 (sample SAMN15323450, study PRJNA562643) | freshwater metagenome | isolation source: river surface water | place: USA:Blue River Watershed | collected 2017-08-18
ACGCCACCTTAACTCAGTCGGTAGAGTGCCATACTTGTAATATGGATGTCGTCAGTTCGATTCTGACAGGTGGCTCAATGGTGGTATAATAGTATTATAGTCAAGCGAGATAGGATTTTTAATGGAACGACCAGTAGAAATGCTGCACAGGAATGACTTTGAGTTTAGTATTTGGTATGATACTTATGACCCAAACTTTATAGATATTTCAAAAAGATCTCGTATTCCAGATAAGTGGTTAAACTTTCAAAGAGTAATGGCTGGTGACTATAAAGATTCTGTCATTAAACCAATCAATAGGTATGTCGAAGTTTTATACCCTGCACCAGAGTTAATTAGTATTAATAATAATGAGGTAAGGCTAAGACAAAGAAATCATGCTGAGTTTTTCCTTCTATATGGAGAAACCTTTAGAAATCTAGATAGACCATGGATGCGTCAGTATTACAATACAAAAGAAGAGCCTCAAAATGTTGATGGGTGTTTTCCAGGGGCATTTAAATTTTATGTGCCATGGGTAATAGATTCAAGAGTAGACATATCATTTGAACATCCAGATGAAGAGTCTCCATTTCTAATCTATCCTAAGAAAGCGATCTATGCTGAAATAGATCCATCAACTGAATATGTAGAGCCAGAATTTGTTAAGTTTCACTTTAAGAGTGTTGGCCCTCATATCGATAATGATTTTGGAAGAATTCCAAGAAACAGTGCTATGTTTGACATAGTATTTAAGGCAGATGATATAATAGTAGAGAGAGTTAGGAACTTTTATGAACATCATTAGATTTTATCCGTTTAGCGACAAGACACAGGAGTTAGCGGACCCACCAAAGCCATCATCTAGGCATGTGCCAGATTGGTATAGAATGCAACAAGGCCAGGTAGATAATGGCGAGGCTCTAGCCAATGGTATTGCTACCAGTACTATTAAGCGCTGCATGCCAATCTTTGATATGATGACTGCTGGATATATGGTAACACTACCAACAGACGTTTATCTAGATTCGACTAACCCAGATAAACTTATTTGGTCTATTCCAGCACCAATTAAGATGTTCCAGTCAGACATGTTCTCGTTCCACTCAATTGATCAGTACAAAGACTACCCAATTGACCACAACATTTATCACAAAGACCTTCTAAGAATTTTACCATTCTGGTCTGTAAAGACTCCAGAAGGTTACAGTGCTATCTTTATGAACCCATCACATACAGATCAGTCACCACTTATGGCGTTCAATGGTCTTATTGATACTGATAAGTTTATATCTGACGGACACTTCTCATTCTTAGTTAAGAAGGGATTCAAGGGGGTTTTAAAGCAGGGAACTCCAATCGTTCAGATTATTCCTTTCAAGAGAGAAGATTGGTCATCAGAACTGGTTGACCTTGAAACAGCAGCAGCAGAAGTTCAGAAGCAAAGATTTAGATTGCGGTCTGTATTCAGCGGTGGATATAAGAATAAGTTTAGGACTAAAAAGGAATATAAGTGAGTGATCCCCTAAAGATTACTTTTACTCCTGGATTTCGTATGCCAGGTGACAGACTTTCTCCACCAGAGCCTGCAGTACGCCATGTTCCAGAATGGTATAAGAGTTTGGCTAAGCACGAAAAGTCTAATGATATTAGAACCTTAGCACCAACTAATAACATTGGAACTGACGGTGCACAGGTTGCAACAAAAATGTGCATACCATTCTTTGATGCTATGACTGCTGGATATGTATATGTTCTAGAAGACGATGTTTATGTTGACATGGATGAAAATGGTCACCCAATGCTATGGTGGAATGGCGATGTAATGATGGTAGATAAGAGACCATCTAATGACCTACCAGTGCCTGAAGGATGTCACCCAATCCACTATGGATGGAGAATGAACTGGTATTACGAAACACCACCTGGATACTCTGTATTAGTAACTCATCCAATGAATAGATACGACTTACCATTTTATGTTCAGTCTGGAATTGTAGAGTCTGATGTGTGGGGTCTTCCAGTGTTCACCGCATTCTTTTTAAAGCGTAATTTCCGTGGTGTAATTCCAAAGGGTACTCCAATCTTTCAGATCATCCCATTTAAGAGAGACAACTGGGAACTAGAAGTAATAGACACAGATGAAGAACTAGATAGACACGAACTTATGGCAGAGAATAGACGCTCTATGTTATTTGGATATTACAAGAAGACTGCATGGAGAAAGAAACTATTCGGCCTAGTTGGCAAGAAGTCAGAGAATGTGAACCATGACGATGAAGACTAGCATATCTATTATTACTTATTCATATAAGGGTAAAAATCTTAGGTCTGTTCTTGATAATATTAATAAAAATACTAAGAACGAATTCTCAGCATTTGTAATTGACCAACATCCACTAAGAAGAAACAATATACTTCCAGAAAGCGACAAGTTCTACTACCGTCATATATTCTGGGACTTTATTCAAAGCCCATGCATGTATAAGGCATACGAGATAGAGGCATCTAAGTCAGAATACATTGCTATTGTTTCTGATGATATATTACTTGAAGATGGTTGGGATGAAAAACTAATTGAGTTTATTGCTGGTAGAGATATAGTTATTTCTGGATCAGGGCAGAGACGAGTAATACAAAAAGACATCTTCCAACTTGGAGTTGAGCAATTCCCATCAGACGGATTCAACTTAACCCAGTATGTTGATAGAAACTTTATTTTTGGAAAAAGAGATTTTTTTATTAATGCTAAGTACCCAAGTGATGTAAAATATTATGGAGAAGAAGAGTTGCTGAGTTTGAGGCTGTTCAGGTCTGGGGTAGACGTATGGTCAGCACCTACCAATACTTATATAGACACGCAGTCTAGGACTATAGAAAATCTATATGTACCATACTCTAAATATCATAATTATAATGAGGCAATGGCATCGATTAGGTTTACAATTGGCCAGCCAAATGAGCCTAGGACAACAGACCAGTTTATGGAATTTCATAGAATTGATTTTAATAATCTTAAGAAGATACCATTCCAATACCAAGATGTTGAGTATGACCCAAACGATCTAGCATTCCAGCAGGTAGATGCTAGAAAGTTCGCAGCAGTTACCAAGGCAATTTATTGATAGGATATAATATGAATATGGGACACAGAATACACGTAATTGACAACTTTATTACACCAGAGGATGCTCAGACACTCATCAATGAGCAGAACCATCCATCTGAGATTAATCCATACCCAGACTACTACAAGGATAGGTTTGGTGGAACAGCATTTCCATATAATAAAGTAGTCATGGATTTGCTACGTAAGTATGGGGAGAAGTCTAATCAGGTGCATCAAGAGATTAATGGATTTGTTAATCCAATCTATGTTTTTAAAGCATTTGGCTCACACTGGATTCCTGGAAGCAAGGGTGGACTGCATATGGATGCCCAAGGTCCTGAGCCTTGGATTGAGTTCAGTACAGTAATTTATCTTAACGACCCAGCAGAGTATGAGGGCGGAGTTATCTACTTCCCAAACCAAGACTTTGAGTATAAGCCACGTCAATACTCAGCGGTATTCTTTCCAAGTGCTGGATCAGAATACATTCATGGTATTACTACTGTAACAAGTGGTCATAGATATACAGCCCTATATATGCACACAAGTTTGCCACAACATGTAGACCCAGATTTTGTAAAGCCTGGAGAAGATTTATCCTGGCGTGCTGCAAATCATAAATACGCTAGGGAGTAATTCATGGACTTTGATGCTTTCAATAGGCATAAGCAGTCGCTATTTAAGAAGTTGCGAGAAGAGTTTAACACATTTAATAGCGATGAAATGGATCTGCTTCGTAAAAGTCTTGGTCTTGCCAATGATAAGAAAAGATATGAGTTAGACACTCTATGTCCAGTAAATATACACCCACTTAGTTTATATAAGATCAAAAACAATATGGATAGGCTTGGCCTAGACGTATCAGAACTTTATAAACTCAACTCTAGCAGCCTACGATCTGACGAGTTTAAGAGGGGTCATAGCGGTAGGCATATTCTATTTGCTGGATGCTCTGTTACTTTTGGTGACGGTATTCCGTTAGAGTATACATGGCCTAGGATGACATACAATGCCATAAGTAAGGCTGAGCCAGTTTCTGGATTCTATAATGTTGCAAGGCCAGGGCTAACCGCAACAGAAATTATTAATCAGATATTTAAGTATATTCGTCTATATGGCAATCCAGATACCATCTTCATATGTTTTCCAGACGTCATGAGGGAAAATAGAATGATTGAGACGCTATATGGAGAAGATGTCACTGAGGCTATGGTCTGTGACTATTACAATGCTTTGGTCATGTATTGTGATCTGGCTAACATTAGGATTATTTCTTTTACCTGGGATGATATGGATAGGTTCAAAAAGTTACACCCAGATAAGATGGACCCTAGATCAAAGTTTAAATACTTTTATAAGTTTAGCGCTACAAAGATGCAGTATCCGTTTATGACAAAGTATATAGAGAATAATAAAGACCATCCATTTAAAGAATTCATGATGAGCGCAATGGATGACTACCACCCAGGAATAGCAGAACATGCCTTTCTATATGATTTTTCATTAAACTGCTATTATGGTATAATTAATGAAAGTAGTGAGGAATCAAAATGAATCAGACATATGACTATGAGGTCCTAGATCTTGGACTAGTTTATTACAAGAACGCACTGAAGGATTCACAGAGCATTATCGATGCTATTAAAAACATAGAGGATAGGTTCTCTAACGGTGAGCATGGCGATAGCATGACATCAGTTAAGACATGGACTCCTTGGCAGTATGGGGAGCAAACATTTTGTTGGCAGAAGTTTTTCCCAAAGCCAGAGGACATTGATGTTAATGATTACTACTATAAAGAGCAGGTAGAGATTTCAAAGAGGCTATATGACGCACTTGACGCTGCTACAGCACACTATACAGAGGTAGTCTATCCTTTTGCCAAGGCTAATATTAAATCTAGAGAGTATAGCGTTCACCTTCTGAGATATGAGAAGGGTGGTTATTTACCAGCACACCAAGACCATGGCGTCAGTAGCCGTGTTCTATCGGCAGTCATGTATCTTAATGATGACTATGAGGGTGGCGAAATGATTTTCCAAAACTCTGGGGTATCAATTAAGCCAGAGGCTGGAAGCATTGTGTTCTTCCCATCAAACTTCCTATACATTCACGAGGTAGCAGAAATTAAGAGTGGTACTAGATACTCTATGCCACACTGGTATCACAATATGAAGACACCAGTATTATCAACTGGAGAAGAGTGATGATTAAAAGAATTAAGCGTTGGCTTTGGGTACGTAAAATGAAAAAGGCTAATAAGAATAGAAAGTTTATTTACTAATGGGTAATGATAGAATACGTGTAGACAATAGAAGAAATGCAACCTTTCAAGTTTGGGGGCCACTCAAGGGATTATCTACTAACATTGATAACGCCATTCACCCAAATCTGATAGATATTCTAAATAGTGGCGACACAAGCAAACTAACACTGCAATCCGATCTAGATCACTATGATAGGTGGAAGTGGGTAAAAGGCAAGATAAATTCGCTAGGATTTAGGTCTGATGAGTTTACTGACTCTCATGATGGACTTCACGTAATATTTTCTGGAGACTCTAATACATTTGGAGAAGGTCTAGAGCGCAGTGAGATGTGGTCAAGCCTAGTTTTGGAAGAACTATCTAAGACGAATAAAGTGTCGGGATACTTTAATCTAGGATCTCCTGGAACTTCAATCATGACAAGCGTTATTAATATATTTAAGTATATGAATGCTTATGGAAAGCCAGATTTAATTTTTATAAACCTTACAGAACTTTCTAGATTCTATGACTATGTTCATGATGAAAAAAGGTATGCAACAACTATGTATGAGTCTGGTTTTATGGAAACCATTAGGCTGGTTGCATACGACTATTACTTCATGCTTCAAACATACTGTAAAAGCAATGACATACAACTATACTCTTTCACATGGGACACAGATAGCGATAGGGTAGACTCTAAAGATTATGTCTGCACAAACGATATCTTTAATAAGCAGGAGTTTGATACATTCTATGCACTCCCAAACTCTACAGTAATGTGGAGAGAGATGTTTGACAAATATGATAAGAGTTTTATAGATCAGGAATTCTTCCAGACAGCAAGAGACGGAAGTCATTTTGGAATAGGTCCCAATATGTGGTGGGCAGACAAAATGATAAGCGCTTACATGAAAAGGAATCAAAAATGAAAATACTGGGTATTAATGAAACAACCCACGATGCATCTATGACTCTGATTGAGGATGGAAAAATTCTTTTCTCTGGCCATGCTGAAAGATATAGCAAAGAGAAGAATGATTGGTTTAATAACCAGGCGCTACTTGATGACCTACTAAGTTATGGTTATCCAGATCAAATTGCATATTATGAAAAGCCGTGGCTAAAAAAGACAAGGCTGAAAGTGTTTGGTGGATTTGGTGGAGACAAGCCTTTCTTTGAGAGCACTGCACTTAAGAATATTCCTAGAAAAAATTTCTCTCACCACTACTCACACGCAGCAGCAGGGTATTATACAAGTAGTTTTACTGATGCTGTAATTGTAGTATTGGATGCAATAGGTGAATGGAATACCTCTAGTATTTGGGTTGGCGAAGGCGATACCATTAGATCGATAGAGAAGTATAACTATCCATTTAGTTTTGGATTGTTTTACTCTGCCTTTACACAACTTGTAGGATTAAAGCCAAACGAAGAGGAATACATCATGATGGGCATGGCTGCCTATGGAGACCCTCTTAAATATTTAGATAAAGTAGAGTCATACTTTCCAGGCAGAGATGAGCAAAAGTATAACTTTCATAAGGGCATTGATGACTGGGGCCTTGAGATTACGGAGCAGGATAAGTTTGATATCGCTGCATCCGCACAAATGGTTTATGAAAAAAGACTAATTGAGTTTATGCAATATGCAAAGTCAAAGACTGGTAAAAAGAATTTAGTGTTCATGGGTGGCTGTGCTCTAAATGCCTCAGCAAACACACTACTATGGGACGTCTTTGATATGATTTGGATTATGCCTAATCCTGGAGATGCTGGGTCTTCTCTTGGTGCTGCTGCTGCATTGTATGGTAAGCACATAGACTGGGATGGTCCATACCTTGGACATGATCTTGGAGGAAGGTATCCAGTAATTCCTATCATTGCTGGTCTTGCTAAGGATAAGATTGTTGCAGTTGCTACAGGTAGAGCAGAGTATGGCCCTAGGGCATTGGGTAATAGAAGTATCTTGGCCGATCCACGTGATCCAGACATCAAGGATAAAGTTAATCTAATAAAGAAGAGAGAATTGTTTAGACCATTTGCTCCTGTGGTAATGGAAGAATATGCCTCTGAATGGTTCGATATGGACTATACAAGTCCATATATGCAGTATACTCCTAGATGTCTTAAGCCAGAACTTATTCCGTCCGTAGTGCATGAGGATGGAACTTCTAGAGTGCAGACTGTAAATGCTAAGCAGCATCCAGGCCTGTATGAGGTTTTGCGACTGTTTCACCAAAGCACTGGGGTACCAGTATTGCTTAATACAAGTCTTAATATTAAGGGTCAGCCACTCCTAAATGATGCTGCAGACATTGCTCTATGGGAACAAACATATAATTTTAAGATATGCAGGTAGTTATGTATAACTATTCTGATGATGTCTTTAAGTTTCTAAGCCCTATGACGGTAGATCCATTAGACAATAGAACTATGCCTGAATCAGATAGTCATAGAAATTCTGATGGATACTACATTACTGAAAACATATCCCATGGATTTGTTGTTGATGGACCACCAGTATTCTATAGAATAAATCATGATGGCTTTAGATCAAAGCATTTTAATAAATTTGATGACTCACTAGAGACTGTTCTATTTTCTGGGTGCTCTTGGACTTTTGGCGAGGGACTTCCAGAACAGTATATATGGCCACAACTAGTTGTAGATAAGATAACTAAAAGTGGAAAACTAGTTGACCATTATAATATAGGCTACATGGGGCAATCAGTTAATCATATAGTTAAAAATATATTTGCATTTATTCGTAACTATGGTAAGCCAAAACATTTACTAGTATGCCTTCCAGACATACAGCGTAACATTTATTACTCACCAAAATTAGAGCAATACATTAAAGCATATGTTAATACATCGTTTATTGGTAGCAAGGATAAAGATAGAGAAAGATACACAAAGAATTATCAGGCAGAAGATAATCTTTTGGTTGCCGTCAACTCTATGCTATACCTAGAGGATTTTTGTGAGGCATCTGGAATCAATCTAGTATGGACCACGTGGGCATATGCTGACTACTATGCGTATAGCAAGATCGGATTTAAGAAACTAATGGATCCAGATACATCCTTTATACAGTCTAATCCGTCATATAATAAATCTAAAACTCCGTACTACCCAAATCCAGATAATCTTCCATATTGGGAGGATGCTCGTGATGGGGCACACCCAGGAACTGCATGGACACATTTTATCTCTGATAAGTTTTATAAGGCAATGGAGGAGGGGTATCGTGAGAGTCATTAAACTAATTATCTTTATTCTTAAGAATCCACGTAAGTATCGTAAGATAAGAAAAAGCAACGGACACATCTATTAGTCTCATAATGATATAATTAGTCTATGTCCAAAATATTGGGCAATACAAATGGAGGTTGCATGAACGCAGCAAAAGGAACCGTGGAAGCAATTATCGAAATTGCCAAGCAAGAAGTGGGAACCATTGAGGGACCACGAGATAATGAAACAAAGTATGGTAAGTGGACTGGAATGAACTTTCAGCCATGGTGCCAATCTTTTGTTTCTTGGTGTGCACACACATCAGGTTTGAATCCAAAGAAGTACCCAAAGTCAGCGTCGACAGTGGCTGCTTCAGATTGGTTTAAAAAGAATGATAGATGGTCTGATGCTAGAAACGATGACCCAATGCCAGGAGACTGGATCTATTTTGATTTCCCAGAAGACGGAGTCAACAGAATTTCTCACGTTGGTATCTGTGTAAAAAATAATGGCGATGGAACCATCCAGGTTATTGAGGGAAACACTTCTGGCACAGCAAAAGGTGACCAGAGAAATGGCGGAATGTGTGTTGAAAAGACACGTGCATACGTCAAAAATAACAAGAAGAAACTAATCAACGGAGTCGTTGGTTGGGGTCGTCCTGTTTATGTAGGAGAGGAAGAGCAGCCACTATTAAACAAGGCAGTTGCTCCTACGAAACCTGCAACAAAGGCGCCAGTCAAGAAGGCAGTTAAAAAGAAAACTGCTGGTGGTGGCGGTAAGCCAATGCAAGTTATGTAAGGAAGATAAATGAAAGTTCAATTCCCAATTGACGGTAAACTTGGAAAAGACTTCAAGGTAACGTCTAAATTTGGATGGAGGGAACACCCAGTAGAGAAAAAGAAAAAGCACCACAACGGTGTTGATCTTTGGTCTGCTAAAGAGCCTAGTTACATTGAGGCATTCTATAAGGGTACAGTTATTCATGCTGGTCCATCTAAGATTAAAAAAGATAATGGAGAGCCAGGTGGCTTTGGCTACTATGTAGTTATTAGGCACCAGATTGACGGAGAGTACTACACATCGCTGTATGCTCACATGGCAAAAGGCTCTCTTCAGGTAAAGGTAGGCGACAAGGTTGAGGCTGGAATAGTCTTAGGTAAGATGGGTGCAACTGGCATGGTTACTGGCAAGCATCTACACTTTGAGATTTGGAAGGGCAAAACCCATGGCTGGACAGACAATGGTGTTGGTTTTGTAGACCCAATGGAATTCATTCCTGCACTAATGGCTATTCAGAAGGCTAAGGGGTTCGCAGATGAAGCAACCCCAAAGACTGATCCAGTACAGCCAGCACCAGTTCATGGCGCAAAGCCTGCCACACCTAAACCTGCAGTCAAGAAACCAGTGGCTAAAAAGCCAGTGAAGGCTGCACGAAACATATCCTCTGGCGCTAGCGTAATGAGAGCGGAATAGTGGAGTCAAGGAGAAGAAGCGTATATAAGTCTATATCTTGGTATATAGTCAATATCGTTATGGTAGCAGCAGTAGCCTATTTCTTTGTAGGAAATTGGGTTGCTGCTGTTGCCCTCTCCTTGACACAAACCCTTGTTGAGAGTATAATATATTATGGACATGAACGTGCCTGGACTACTCTAGGCAGGAAGGTACAATAATGGAGTCAAACAAGAAGAGCCTAATCAAGACTGCTAGTTGGGAGACATTTCATCTAGTTGGTGTTGCTGGAGTAATCTATTTGCTTACAGGTGAATGGGAGTATGCTACATGGGGTGCCCTGCTTTACATTGCTTGGGAGGCAGTAGGATACTTTATTCATGAACGCCTATGGGCAAAGTTTGGTCGAAAGGTCAAGTAATGCCATCATACGAGTATGCCTGTATTCACTGTGATATTCAGGTAACTAAAGAGAGATCTATTAATGATCCAGTGCCAGAATATATGTGTGAGAGTTGCGGTAACAAACTAAATCGTGTATACTCACCTATAGGAATTACTTTTAATGGCAGTGGCTTTTACCGTACAGATAACCGTAAATAGAAGGGTATAATATGAATACAATGACTCAAAAAGAATGGGTTCTTACTGCGCTAGATAGGTGTGATACAGCCAACTGTTCAGCACAGGCATACACCATGGTTAAGGGTGTGTCTGGAGAACTCTATTTCTGTGCCCACCACTATAACAAGATTATGGATAATGCTGTTGGGTATGATAATATGATGAAGTTTGCATACGAAATTGTAGACGAACGAGAGAGACTAATTGAAAATAGATTAGTCGGAAGCGAGAATTAATGTACGAATACTATGTAAGAGAAGTAAAAAATGTGGTTGATGGTGATACTATTGACGTTGTTATTGATTTAGGTTTCAACGTACTATTTGAGCAACGTGTGCGTCTGGCTGGTATTGATACCCCAGAATCACGAACATCAGATAAGGCTGAGAAGGTATTAGGTCTTGAGGCTAAGGAATACCTAAAGAAGCATATTAAGGCTGCTAAGAATATTGTGATCCGTACAGAGAAGATGGATTCATCTGAGAAGTATGGTCGTATTCTTGGCTGGGTATATCTAGATGGCGACTCTGAGTCAATCAATAATAAGATGATTCTAGATGGTTATGCCTGGGGTTACCTTGGAGAGACTAAGGTAAAAGACTTTGATGCTTTAGCGAAACAAAGGTTGAAAAGTGGCAAATGAAGAAGAAGAGTTTTTAGAGAATCTAATTCTTAATGGAGCAGTAGAGGTTGTTGGGATCGATCTAGAGACTAATGAACCACTATACACTTTTACAGATAAACTAGCACAGTTTTCTCCAGCACTACATAAGGATATGTCTAACTATTTCTACAAAGAAATGATGTTTCTTTGGGAGAACGGATTTATAGAAATGGATGTAACTGAGTTAAATCCGACAGTAAGACTGACAGAAAAGGCGTTGGATGAAACAAAAACCAGAAGTCTTAAAAGAGAACAGTGGTATAGCCTTAAAGAAATTATTCGGCTCATGTCTTCAGACGAGTAGTATAATTATATAGGGATATACATGGAATATTTTCTTGGATCTATAATAACGCTATTAACTATGTTTGTTGTGTCTAGATATTCTAACAAAGTAATGTCTGACCACATCAATAACTTTGTTGGTGTTAAGTATAGTCAAAGCCGAATGTTTACACTAGTTCAGCCATTCCTTCCAACCAATAGAGAACTGCTAAAGCCTAGCAATACACAGGCCTTGGCGTTTACCCTTAAATCACAAAAGCGGGTAATTATTATGGATGGAATGGCATACTGGATCCAAGACAACAGTCTATACACTGCTGAAGTTATAGATCAAGATCAAGTACAAAAACAAAATGCAAAAATAGTTGACACCATGTCTATGGATAAGGTACAATTAGATAAGATATCATTTATCGTAGACAAACTAACGGAAGGACTACCAAATGAGAGTGGGGATTCAAGGAACCCGTAACTTCTCGGACTATAACGTATTCTTGAGGGCAATGGGAGTTGCTCTATCTGGACTTAAGAACGAAGACACTGAGATTACAATTTACTCTGCTGGACCACATGTGATTAATAATATGGGCATTGCCTTTACTAATATCACAGAGCGTTCACTTAAGAATCTTGGTAAGAAGATTAAGTTCATTCGTGTTCCTCCAAGTTGGCTAGAAGAGAATATTTCTGAGATTGAATACTTTGCATTCTTCTCACAACCAAGAGAGTCAGTATCAAGACTTGTAGACTTGGCAGAAGAAAATGACATTGATGTTGGAGTATACAGATATTAATATGCTTAGTAACCGTGAACAGGCTTACTTGTCCATGGCTAGATATCTGGCAGCAAGGTCTAGCGCAAGGAAGAAGCATGGGGCCATTGTTGTAAAATCTGGAAGAGTGTTGGGTGTTGGATTTAATAAAGATCGCAACAGTCCATTCACTCTATCACCAGAACATATTAAGAAGCATTCATCACGACATGCAGAGATAGAAGCAATTCGTGATGCTAATTGGAACGTTAAGGGTGCTACCATTTTCGTTGCAAGGGTAAACAATCAGGGTATTGATAGAGATAGCAAGCCCTGTAGTCTATGTGATGCAATCATTACAGAGACTCAAATTAAAAAGGTAATCTACACAAGGAGCGAAAATGTTGATTGATTCGCTAGATAAGATGGAACAGATTGTAGAAAAGCATGACGTTCTATCATGGGATGGCTGGACTGTCATTGAGGACCGTAAGAATCTCAATGGCGCTACCTCAATTGAGGGGGCATACGTTAATAACAAATGGATTATTCGTAAGCGTTATGAGCCTACAGATAAGGGTTGGGATATCCCCAATAAATTTGGGGGGTAGTCTAAATGAAAAGACACGACTGGAAAGACCGTGCCTCATGTAAAGACTACGATACAAACCTATTCTTTGATAAGTACGAAGAGGATTTAGATCTTCGTCCAGCAATTGATAAGTTATGCTCCCAATGTCCAGTAGCGAGACAATGTTTTGCTGTTGGCGTATCTCAAAAAGAGTGGGGAGTCTGGGGAGGAATCTATCTTGAAGATGGTTCTATTTCTAGAGAGTTCAATAAACATAGAAGCAAGGTTCAGTGGGCTGAAAAGTGGCAGTCACTGACAATGGATAAATAGATTGGTAGTATGAAATGATTATACAAATCATTGGTTTGCCAGGAGCAGGTAAAACTACTCTTGCCAAAGCACTAAAAGAACGAACCAATTCCATACACTTAAATGCAGATGAGGTTAGGTCAACAATCAATTCTGACTTAACATTTTCTGTATCTAATAGAGTAGAGCATGCAAGACGTCTTGGAGAGATGGCTAGACTGCTATCACGTCAAGGCCATACAGTGATTGTAGACTTTGTATGTCCTACTGAGCAAACCAGAAATGCATTTGGTAAACCAGATATTCTTATCTGGATGAATACAATCGTTGAGGGGCGTTATGCAGATACCAATAGTCTTTGGGAAGATCCAGCAGATGTTAATCTAGTGATTAATGAGATATCAGACTCTGCGGTAGATAGAGTCATTGATGCTTTTAATTTATTTGATTGGTCAGCACCGACAACTCTACAACTGGGTAGATACCAGCCATGGCATGATGGTCATCAGGCACTAAAGGATGAGGCTCACAAACGAACAGAGCAAGTATTGGTAGGAGTAAGGAATACATATGGGACTTCAGAAAAAGATCCGCTCACTTATGAAGAGGTTGAACGATACATACATAAGGATAACGGAAATCATGGGGATACCTTGGTAATGAGACTGCCTAACATTACTAATATAGTTTATGGTCGTGATGTTGGCTATAAGATTGAGCAAGTAGATTTGGGGGAAGCGATTCATGCTATTTCGGCTACTCAAAAGCGTAAAGAAATGGGCATATAGCGTGCTATTTGAAAACAAAATTGCTGAGGCTGAAGAGAGGATTTACTTCCGTGAGAGTAACAAGAAGTAGATCTTTTGTAAAGGCTCTTAGTTATAGAATTTGGGGAACGCTATCCTCATTTCTAGTAGTATATATAATAACTGGTAGTGCTAAACTATCTGGGCTGATAGCATTTTGGGAGACAGTGCTTAAGGTATTTGTATACTACACCCATGAGCGTGGATGGAACTACATTCAATGGGGAAGAATAACAGATAAAACAGATAAGGATATTTGATGTATACGGATGCTATGAAGATGGCTTTTCATTCGGTAAGGCCTCCAAAGGGCTTCTCGCTCCAAATTATAGACCATGAGCACTTCTTGACAGTAAAGGCTAGTGAAAAACAGTTCATGTCACTACTTGACGAAGAGAAGCGTCATGCTGTAGAATATATGGTGAGGGTCAAAAAGGCTCTGGAAGATAATGGCGCTATCGTACTTCTAGTGCGAGAAGGTGGAGTAGAAGAGTAATGCAAACATTCTTGCCGTCTAAAAGTTTTGCTACATCAGCAAACATGCTAGACTCTAAGCGACTTAACAAGCAGGTTCTAGAGGGATATCAAATCCTTAAAGTGCTTTCTAGTGACGATCCATTTGCAGGTTGGCGCAACCATCCAGCAGTAAAGATGTGGCGTGGACACGAAATGATTCTGCATAGTTATGTTCTGTCTATGGTTGAAGAAGCAAAGGCTCGTGGCATTAAGACTGACAAGAATGAAGAGAACATTAGCAATCTTACAGAAGCCAACAAGTCTTGGTGGGGTAGAGAATTTCCACAGTGGTATCAGAACTCTGCAATAATGAGACTGGTTACTACAACACATCGTGCCAATCTGTATAAGAAAGATCCATCATTTTATGGACACTTTAAGTCATCCTTTTATAGTAAAGATAATATGCCTTGCTGTGATGGATGCAAATATTTTTGGGTTACACACAAACTAGAGGGAAGATAAGTGATTGAGTTTGCTGCATTTATAGTATTCCTGCTGATATTGGCAGTATCTCTATATCAAGTTGTTAGTCTGAGAGTTAGACTATCTAAGGCTACATCATTGGCGATACAGGCAAAAGCAGACTCTATTGCTTTGTCAGCAAAACTAGGTGAGGCATTAGCAGAGAAATCTTTGTCTGAGAATGCAGACTTCATTAAGTTTCTCAATACTTCTAGAGATTGGGCATTTTCCTATATTGAAGAAGTACAGGAAAAGATTAATAACCTAAAGAGTGCAATGGATAGTGGCGATGACACAAAGATATCTATTGCATATAATGAAATAATATCTATGATTCCAGAAAATGGAGAGCAAAAGTGAAAGAAATAATTCTATCTATTCTTACTGGCTTTGCCTGTGGTGCAGTATTCGCTGCATTCAGATTGCCAGTACCTGCCCCGCCAGTTTTTGCTGGTGTTGCAGGAATCATTGGCCTATGGGCTGGTTATGGTATACTAATAAAGGTTCTATCCTAAAGGAGGAAGACTATGAATAACGAACAACTAAAGGCTATGCTTGCATCTTATGGACGATCAGTCCTTGGTGCAGCAGCAGCACTATACATGGCAGGTGTTCCAACAGAGGACTTGCTATACTCACTGATTGCAGCAATTGCACCAGTAGCGCTACGTGCACTCAACCCAAATGACACAGCATTTGGTCGTGTTCCATCACTTGGTGACATTGAGAAGGCTCTTGACAACGTACAGGTTAAGAAGGCACCAGTCAAGAAGGCACCAGCAAAGAAAGCAACTGTTAAGAAGGCTCCTGCAAAGAAGTCATCTGGCGGTGGCGGTGGCGGAAGTCACCAAGTTCAATAAAACTTACAGTAAGTTGGCGCACAAGGGCGAGGGGATTGATTCCCTTCGCCCTTTGTGTTATAATAATATAGTCCGCTCAATTGAGGGACAACAACTCGCTTAATAAAAGGAGATGATATATATGGTTATTACAACACCATTTGGAGGACTTGGTCTAGATATGGACAAGTTCTTTTCAGCAACACACACTACCCCAACATACCCACCACACAATGTTATCAAATTTTCTGATAACGATTATGTCTTGCAGTTTGCAGTAGCAGGCTTCAGGAAAGAGGATGTTGAGGTAGTTTCTGAAAACGGCACACTCAGCATTTCTGGACAAAAGAAGGATCCAGAGTTTGAGGATGGTGCTGGCTATGTTCATAAGGGCATCGCTACTCGAAAGTTCGTAAGACGCTTTACTCTCCCAGAGTATTTTGAAGTGTCAGGGGCACACATGGAAGACGGAATCCTATCCGTATCTCTATTCCGCAATGTTCCAGAGGCACAAAAGCCACGAACAATCGAAATCAACTAGTATAATAGTAGTGTCCCCTACACGGGAATCTTAGGATGGATTAGTTACCTATCTTTTATGACCGTGGCCATAGGCAGCGGAATTACGTTCTGTGTAGGGGGCCTACACCTAGATAACAGAATATGACTGAGAAGCAGAAGGCATATCAAGAGAGACAGAAGTTTCGTAAACGCTTGGCTGAATACAAGCAGTCAGTTGGTTGTGCCGATTGTGGGGAAGACAATCCAATAGTATTGGACTTCGATCACCTTCGTGACAAGAAATATAATGTATCTCAAATGGTACATGATGGATTTTCCTGGGTAGCAATAGAAAAAGAAATGAAAAAATGTGAAGTAGTATGTGCAAACTGTCACAGAATCAGAACTCATAACCGTAAAATGATATAATTAATCTATGGACTTTAATTTCAAACCACGCATTGTAAAAAACCTATTAACTGATTCCGAAAGGGCAGAGTTAAAAGAGGCTATTCGTAAAGTCCGTGAAGACGAAATTCAATACTCAGAGAAGATGCAGTTTAATTGGTGGGGAAGAATTAATCACAGTATTCCAATTCCAGACTCAGTAATGAAAAAGTTTTTAGAGGTTGCACATCGTGAGGGATCTCCTGAGTTAGAGAGAACTGACCATGCATCATTCTGCTATGACATCAAGTATGGAGATTATACGCAATTGCCACCACATATAGATGCCCCCAAAAATCAACTTCAGATGGATTATCAAGTTGAGGCAAATACAAAATGGGCTATTGTGGTAGAGGGTGAAAGATTTGAGTTAGAGGATAACGACGTACTCCTATTTGCTGGTGGATACCAGATGCACTGGAGAGAAGAGAAGACCCTGCAGCCAGGAGAGTTTGTAGATATGTTTGATATTGCATTTGCTGTTCCGAACTTCCAGGAGCGCTATGAGGCTGGAGAATTTGCGGTATCACCAGAGGACATGGATACTCGTCAAGCCCGTGCATTGGCCATCCAGAAGCCGATTAAGAGGGGTATTTGCGTCAGCACTGACCAAGTAGACCACACAAACTGTAACCATGGTGTATAATATAAGTATGCCATATCATGTAGGTAAAAAAGGATCATACGGTTGCTCAGGCTACCCTGCTTTAAAAGATGATGGAACAGTAATGGGATGTCACAAGACTAGGGCTGATGCAGCAGGACAAATTTATGCTATCAACCGTAGCGAAGGCAACATCTCTGATAAGGCTGATTGGGAAACAGTATCTCCATCTGATAAAGAGCCATTTGATAAGGCTGCTCCATGTTGGGATGGCTATACACAACGTGGCATGAAGCCAGGCAAGGGTGGCAGAATGGTTCCAAACTGTGTGCCAGTAAAGAAAGCAGAAGATAGAATTCGTGAGGGTGACTTTGTTATGCTCATGACAAAAGAAGATGGTCCAATTGTTGGACAAGTAGAACACATTATGATTGAAGGCGGTACATATGGCCAGCCAGGAAATCCATATGCAGTAGAATCAACACCTGAGAACCCTGCAGTAGCCGTTAGAATGCTCGAAGAAGAGGATGGAGTATACTTTTATACCCCATACTCTGTAGGAGCCTTATACAGCGATCTAGTGCCTATTGATATGCCTGAAATCGACATGCAGTCTGCTCAAGACATTGAGGATGAGATGGAAATGATTGACAAGGCTGATACTTATTCTCCTCCAGCAGGGGCTAGAGCAGCAGCAAGAAAAGCAATTAAGTTTAAAGAAGATGGAAAAGCAGGTGGAGCAGGTACAGCAGTAGGCTGGACACGTGCTCGTCAACTTGCTAATGGCGAAAGCCTTTCTCTTAGTACAGTTAAGAGAATGTATTCTTATTTTTCTCGACACGAAGTCGATAAGAAGGGGAAGGATTGGGCAAATCAATCTAATCCGTCCAATGGGTACATTATGTGGCTGGCATGGGGCGGGGATGCTGGCTATTCTTGGTCAAGAGGTATCGTAAATCGCATGAAGGATAAAGCGTTGTTCTCTGACTTTGGGCAGTTCATTAATAAGTCTCAAAGAGTGCAGAGCATCTTCTTTACAGAAGATAATAAGTAACTAGTCGTGCATGTCTTTCATGCGCTCAACTGCACCTGTAAACTCTGTTGAAGATATAGTCAAGAAGTTACCCTTTTCATACAACTCTTGCTCTCTTATAACTTCTAGGGTAAGAGGATTATATCCTGTAAATTCAATAAACTCTTCTAGCGTTCTTACATCAAGCAATCCATTAACTGGATCGATAATGTTTTCACTAATAACCTTTTCATAATTTAGTTTTTGATTTTGTTCTTCCTGTCCCCACTTGTCTTTCCATTTTGGATCTTCAAACCTAATGTACTTAACATATGGATCCATATCCTTTTCAGGCATATGGTAATCAAATACGCTTGTGTATGATTTTGTTGGGGATACCATCGAATAACCGCCAGTGAATGTTCTTAAAGCCATCATAGGCTGCTCATACTGAAACAGAACATTGTTTGGCTGTGGAACCCTAGTAACATAATCAGAGTATGCAAAAACACAGTTAGCATTAAAGAACTTTTCTCTAACCTGATATGAATGGCTCTTTGTTACTAACTTACCAACGACTGGAGCACCTATCTGCTTAAATGTTTCTTCATCAGGTAAGGAGATTTGGTTGTTCTCAATAAATGGATCATCCCACCTATGGAAGTTAGAGGATTGTGCAGTAATAATACTGTCTCCCCATTGCTTAGTAGCAAAGTCTAATTCCACCTTTAAGAATATATCCCAATACTTATTAAACTTGGTATGTGCGTCAACCTGCATATAGTATGCCTCATCAGTCATCAATGAGCATCCAATCTCTCCACGAATCTTGCATAGTGATAGTGGTGCGGTATTGGCATCTAGTTTAATTAGTTTAATATTTGGAGAGATGTTATGAAGACCCTCAAGCATCCAATCGTCTTCTTCATATCCCTGGAAGACACAGCCAAAGACAATATCGTTTGGTGAGTATGCATTCTTATATGCTGACTCAATTGTTTTTAGCATAAAAGGATCACGCCATGCTGAAATTTGCAAGAATACTTTATTGTTTAGTCGTGGCTGCATTGTGAGTGGTCAATCTGGTCTTTGCTAACACAAACATTAGACTTAGAATCTTCTGGTCCGTTACCCTGAAGCGTGGTACCTTCTAGTTTAGGGCTATACATCTCTTCAGCCATTTTGTATGATGACTCTGGAGCATTCTCAATCAAGCCATTATTTTGCTTATCTAGATAGTCAGGCTCTGCAAAGTGCAAAATAAACATATCGCAGAACTCTCCATCTTGTAAGTGCTTCTCTTCTCTCCAGTGTACTTGGCTTCTACCGCTCATAATCAAGACATCATTGTCACCAAGGACATACTTCTTTCCTTCTACCCACAATGGCCATTCTACGTTTGCTTCAACTTGGTAATCCATAGAGAATTGAGTCTCATGACCATCTGTGTGTGGTGGGCATTGTGTAGTTCCACCAAGATCTGGCTGGTATCTAAAAGAAGTCTGGTGAGTAAACTTTAAATTATCTTTTCCATACTTATGTGCAGCATCTTGAAATTTCTTCATTACTGACTGTGGGATATTGATGTTGTGGTTAATACGAGACCAGTGCTTGAACTCTAGGATTTCATGCTCAGGCTGCTCCTTCTCTCTAACCTTTCTGATTGCTTCTTTTAGTTCAGCAACCTCAGTTGGAGAGAGAAAGTCTCTCAATACTAGTACTTCTTGATTATAGTCCATACATAGATTATATCACAATATGCGCCCCTGATAGGATTCGAACCTATGGCTAACGGATTAGAAGTCCGCTACTCTATCCACTGAGTTACAGAGGCTTATAATAACAATTATACTAAAATCATTTATTGATGTCAAATGCTATAATTGTTTCATGCCAGAAACTAAGGAAGTTTTAATGCGGTTTAGGATAGACGATATAGTCCCAGAGCCAAATAGAACTAAACTATTTTTTATTATCCATCAGGCTATGCTGGATGGTTCGCTAAATTTTGGTGGACCAATAACAATAACTAACTATAAGTATGAAGTTGATCCATACTCTAAGAATCAAGAGTATATGAACCTAACAAAAATACATAATCAACTTAGTGAACATCTATACGGAGTTATAGATAAGTATAATATTCCAGTCAATAGAGATAAGTATTACTTAGTTAAACTGTTTGGTAATGTTGATAATGAAATAATCACCAATGGGTCAATTATATATTTACCACAAACAAACCAGATGGTAATTTATAATGATGACTGGAAGCCAGAGATACTATTATCACACGAGTATGCTTTTGTTATACAGTCTGATATGTACCAGAAATATGAAAGTTATCATCAGTCGATAGGGCAAATGGAACAGCACTAGTAAATGGCTCTTGTCGTCCATTAGAGTCTGTAGTAAGAAGGGTTAGAACGTCTGATCCAGCAACAACATGCCCAAGAACTGCATACTCTCTGCCATTCGATGCATCGTGTAAACATCCGTCTGACATTAAATAGTTACTCTTTGATACAAACGGTAGTTTAAGATAATATTGTCCAGTTCCAAAGCCTGTAATGTTATCCATATCTACATCAATTGAAAAATGAACCAGGCCATCAAAACGAACCCACTCTCCAGAAAACAGTGGTGCTCCGTTAAAAGTTGGCTGTGTTCCAAGTGTTCCGCCTTCAATTTGCCAGGTGCCAGAATCGGAAGAGCCAGATGATCCGATTGATGGGTGGGTAAATCTAGCCATTAGTTCTGGCTCTCCAAACCAGTCATCATTACTGCAGCATTAAGTGATGCTGAAGAGATTGCATAAAGAGCATCTGCGCTTGGCAGTTCAAAAGATATTGCGTGGTTAGGAAGAATTCTGTATCCGTAGTTAGTTGATGATACTGTTTCATCTCCACCAATATAGATGTATCCAGATGAATTTACATTTTGAACAGTGATATCCATACCACCATGTTTTCCATTTGGAGTAAGTCGTGTTGGTGCACTGTCTGTAAGTGCCACTAAGTTATGTGATGCCATAACTATATTCTATCATACTTTGTCCGCCAGGTTGGATTTGAACCAACGATAGACACCTTATAAGAGTGCTGCCAAAACCAGACTAGGCTACTGGCGGGGACCATTAATTTTTTAATGCTTCAAAAGTTTTAGGGAAAGAGTGCTCAACTATGTCTCTAACAGCCTTAGCATACTGCTGAATCTCCCACTGGGCATCGTGCTCAAGTCTCTGGTCAAGGAATGTCATGACTCCCTGTAAAGACACTGTCCAACGCCAACGTACGTACATACCATACGCAGGCAAGAATAGTCTTGCTAACTCTGGGGCAACACCATCCATCATTGCTTCATGATATAGGTCTTTACCAGTTTCGATATACCTGAGAAGCCTCACAAAGTGCTCTACGCCTCTGTCTGGGTCAATTGGATCTCCAGACCCCTGCTTACTATTCTCTGGCTTAGAGCGCCAAGCATCTGGCTTTGGAACATAAAACTCTTCTTGCTCAGTAATATATCTACGGCTAGACTCATTCCAGCCATTTTGATCATCTACATGTGTTGATGCGACTGCATACTTCCACCACTGTCTTGCGACAAAGAGTGGTGCGTAAACTTCCAAGGTGACTGCTGCGTGTCTGAATGGAGAAGTGTGACCTTCTCTGATAAGGAATTTAAGGAGTTTTGAATCTCGCTCAGAGAATTCGTCACTTTCCTTATCATAACTAACACGAGCAGCGTTAACAACGCTAAGGTCACTTCCAAGAGTATCAACCAGTCTGACATATCCCTGTCCAAGTACATCAATTTTTTCCATCTTTTATGTCATACCTTTTCTTTAGTAGTTTAAGAATGCCACGATAAGTCAACCATGCAAAGGTTAACTCAAATACAATATTCATTAAGAAATCTGCAAATAGGTGATTGGGATCTGTGATAATCTCAATCCAAGTTTGCATTATTCAACCACCGCAAAGATGTCACGGTATGCAAGAATAATGTACTGTGCTCCTTCATACTCAATCTCTGTACCCTGATACTTAGAGAATACAACCTTATCTCCTGGCTTCAAGTCTGGTACCAGCGTATATCCATTATCAAGTGTAATACCTGGACCTACAGCAACAACAGTCGCCTCATTAGGCTTTTCTTGTGCTGTGCCTGGAATTACTAGTCCAGATGAGGTAGTCTTTTCTGCCTCTTTTTCAACTTCTACAACAATCTTATCTTGTAGTGGTCTTAACATTGCTTCTCTTTTCCTTGTTTTGTTTGCTAAATATTCCATTGCAACCGTATCAATATCTTCTGGTTTTACAGATGAAAGTGGTACGGCGTACTCAAATTGTCCCATGACTAATTATATGATATTGAGACTGTTTTGTCAAGCAGCGATATTATTGATCTTGTCTGGTTGGAAACCAGCCCAAGCGTCTGTATCTGTTATTACAACTGGGGCAGACATAAAACCCATGCCCTTAATCATCTCAAATGCTGAGATATCCTTAGTTATATCTACAGTGCTATATTGAATATTGTTCTTGTCAAGCATTTTTTTCGTCATGTCGCACTGAACGCATGAAGGCTTGGTGTATACGGTTACTTTTTCCATTTATATATTATACCAACTTACTTTGTAGTTTGCAACTCTGCTGCCACATTCATATTAACTGTGCAGCGAAAGTCGTGTTCGATAGGGTAGTGCCATGTGTGAAATATACTACCATCAAAAAAGATTGCAGAGCCTGCTTTAGGGCTAAACCTAACATTGACAGTTAAGTCTTCTTCTGTTAATACTGTTTTCCCATCATATAATTGATTGTATAGAACAGTATCACCATCGCTATCATTTACATAGTATAGGAATACATAATGCTCATATCTATTTCTATTATCAACGTGAGCACCTACTGGTCTAGCATCACCAGATCTAAATGTCATATTAGTTCTAGTACGCATTACGTCAAGAATATTTATATTATGTTTCTTTGCAAACTTTTCTAGTATGGACCTGGCGATTGGTCTAAGTGGGTCATCGTCTTCTGGATCATTGGAGCCAGATATCATAATTGGCTTATCAACATGCCAGTTGCCGTATACACCAGTTATACCATTTCTATCTGCCTCAACTCCTAGCCTGAAGTTATATTGTGCAGCATAAAACTTATCCTGAAACTCTTTGATTTCTTCTGGGGTAAGGAAGTTTTCGTCATGAAGTATTACTAAATCAGACACTATTCCGCCAATCTATCGTATGCCCAGCCAAGGACTGCAACTGCCACGTCATCCTGAACTCTTTCTTTTTCTGCTATCAGTGAGCGCAATTTTTCAAATATTCTTACTTTTTCTGCCATTGAGCCAAGTTCTGCAATATCTAGCGATATGCCATATTGCTTTGTAAGTAAGTTATGCATGTCTTCGTGTATATGCGCTGCTGCTTCTGACATAAAACAATTATAGCATGCTGTATAATGGTTAAATGGAAGAGATTCTGTGCCAACAATGCAATGTGCCAATGATTAAAATATTTTATGGCTTTCCTACACCAGCAATTCGTGAGATGGCTGACGCTGGAATATTAGCACTAGCGGGCTGCATGCATATGAATAATTCAGACATGCCAACACACTACTGCAAACAGTGTTTATATAGTTATCCAGACTTTACTTAAACTTTGCCAAGGATTTTGCCTCTTCATACAAAGAATTAGCCCCAGATAAATCATAACTATTTATTAATTCACGCATCTTTTCATACTGAGGTGATGTGGTGCTAGTCACAAGATACCCAGTTGCTGGGTCATCTACGTAATTATTGGTAACCTTTACATCGTTAATGCTTAGGTTCATCATCTGGGCAAAGTAAATAACTACATCGCCAGGATTATTTAACATAAACTCGTAATCAATAATAAGATTTGCTTTCTCTATAATGTACTTATAAAATAAAATGTATCTTGATATTAGTAGATCAAGGTCTGGTTCTGCCTCTCCTGTATGGGTTCTCATTGCTGCCAAAGACACGAGGGTATCTTCAGGGTTACGAATCATTGTGACAACAAAATAGTCGTCCCCAGAGACCTGAGTATGAGTCTTAGTAATGTGATAGTCAAGCATCTGGTCTAAATACTGTTTAAGTAGATGAGAGCCTGACCTAGGGAAGGTGCTTAGTACGATTTTCATATACAACTATTATACCTCAGCATAACCCAGGTATAATGATTATATGGAAAATGAGATCAAAGAGGTTCTATTCAAGATTGGGCAGGAGATTAGGGTTCATCGCCTAGACAATGATAATCTAATTATTGAAATAGACTATGATAAGTATGTCCCAGACATTCTGGGAATTTTTGAGGCTCATCGTAATACTCTTGACAAATAGCCAGTCCTCATATATACTTAATGTACCTAGATAAAGGACTAGAATGAACGAAATACAACAAGAGATAGCCAGACTATCTAACATCTGGATGCGTTTTGTGGGTGTAGACCATCACAAAGATCGTGACTGCCACTGGTATATCCAGAAGTATTATTCTTATGGAGACAAGCCCTATTATATGGCATGGCACCATGGATATATTGCTGATGATTTTGAGGGTAGTAAGTGCGATACCCTAGAAGAAGCAGAGGAAGAACTTCTTAACGCTATTAGATTTGCTATTCATAAGGCAAAGAAATGGGTGTCTCGTAATCTAGAAGAGGCAAAGAGTTCTGACCCTAATGATGAAGACTATTTCATGGGTAGCGTAGAGGAATACCAGAAAATGCTAGATACACTAATGGAGGCATAATGAGTTGGCAAGAAGACATAAATGCCAAGCGACTAAAAACCAAAGGCTGGTATGGCTGTATCGCACCTGATGGCTGGCAGAAAATTGTAGAAGAAACAGATGAAATGCTTGCGTATTTAGATCCTGATTATGAAATTCTTCAGATAAAAGAGAAGTATGGCACACTCAGGTATTATTTTGGTAGCACAAAAACTGGAATAGTGGCTGATATTATGAGAGCAATTGAAAGAGATGCAGAGTCAAGGTCAGCCCTAGTCTGTGAGGTATGTGGCAAATGGGGAGAAACTAGATGGGATAGACCATGGGTAAGAACACTATGCGAGGAGCACTATGAGTTTCGAGAGATTCAGCAGTTCTGATATCTACATGTTTGAGCATGTAGGTGGGTTTATTGAATGCTGTGGATGCCTTTTGTCTGAAGATACTGATGATAGTTGGTTTATTCAGTTAAAGACTCCACGTGAGGCCATTCGTCATTTGGATAAGCACATTTTGGCGGGGCATGACATAGGCGGAGCGCTAGATAGGATTATTAAAGAATATCCTGATCTAGACATAGAGATAGAGCCATATGTACGTACACCAGAAGAAGAAGCACGCCAGAGAGAGTTCTTTCGAAAAATATCTATGAAGCAACATCCACCAAAAGAGTTTAGAGATAAGTCAAACGGCGAATAAGAGGTTTAAAGTTCGGCGCTGATAAGAAGATAATAAAATCCAATAACCCCATCCTGGGGCCTATGATTAAGGGTATTCTAGTTTGCTGCCAAACTAATAACAAACAAAATTGCTAATGTGGCATAGACCACAATCGAAGTAACACAAAGCACTCCCCATCCGTGATCTTTTAGTTTTGTCATGATGAGGCTTCCATGTTCAAATGGCAACGGCATACGTCAATATAGTCGAATGTATTGTCATCGACTTCAGCAATATCCCAAAATGCTGCTGGCTTATCACAGTATGCACACTTCTCCATAGAACTAGTATAGCATAGTCTATAATTATATTGTGAATGAAGCCATCCTATATGTTATGTACAACAAAGAGTTTCATGCTATCAAAATAGGCATATCGGATATAACGGGTAATAGGTACAAAAGCCATAAGTATAAGGGTTGGGAGATAGTTGCCTATTGGCATTTTTTTGAGCGGGACAAGGCCAGAAAGATCGAATCAATGGTATTAGCATACCTAAGAGATAAACACGGCTACTTCCTCAATAAAGAAGACATGCCCCAATCAGGCTATACAGAGACCTTTGATGCCAATAAGGTCAAAAAGAAATCAGTCATCAGACTGGTCAATAAGATTATCAAATCTGATAATACGGTAGATAGTTCCCCATCTTGAGTATGGGATATCCATAATGTCGTATATCCAGTTATAGACCTTCATACGGTATCTATCAAATTTGGGCGGGACAAAGGACTCAACCTCCTCATAAGACTTCTCATACTTAAAGTAAATGCGAAGAGCCTTAGAGAAGAAGTAATGCCCAATAGGGGAAGATATATTGTCAGCAAAGAATCTCAATAGGCGGTTATTGGTTTTATAGATTGGTTCTACTTCAAGAAACATCATTTTCCTTCTCAATAGCCTTTATTCCTTTTTGTATACAAACATCTATTCCATCGCCATATCTATGAGTAAATTCTTTTCCTACATGCCAAAGTTGGTCATCTTCTACAATTAAATACTTATTAATAGAATCAGGGTTTGTATCTCCTTCTATTCTGCCAATATGGTATGTCTTAATTAGTTTATCATTAACATAAATTGGAATATGAATAGGCATTATCTCAACTCCTTCTTAATAACCTTTGTTCCTTAATTTGGCGGGGGATTCAGAGATCCACTCCCTATAACTCTTAATGTAAATAAACATATAAGCAATAGCCATTAGTATGAATCCATACTGTTTAGATAAGAGAGCATAGGTTATCCACAAACACTCATTTGCAAATAGCACAAGCCATCCCCATGCTGTCTTTTTACCTACAAAGAAGATACCTGTGATGCCTACTAGGGCCAATATGTATGACCAATATTCCATTATTCCTCATCCTTAAAGAAGGCTAGACCTACATACCATTTGACCAGATATAGGCCAATCTCCCATTGGTGTTTGATTGGATACCCCCAGTTTGAGAGATAGATACCAAATGCGAATTGTCCTGTTAGTGTCCCAAATTTTATATTCATCCATACAGGATATCATGATTTGGATAGGTTGTCAAATAGAGGATTTGGATGGTCTCTATTTCTAGATTTGGCTATTTGAATACCTGGATTTGGGAGTTATCCACATGTTTATCCACAGATATATCTTACTGATTAATTATCTAGATAAAGTTAAAGTGGAGGAAAGTGGAGAATAGTGGAGTATTGAGCCCTTTTAAATAAGCCTCGTAATCATTTTTGGGACAAAGGGCCTACCACAATATCCCCAAATTGTCAAATCCCCATATCCAAATATCCCAAATCCCCATATCCACATAGCAGGAATACCCCAATTTGTCAAGTATTTTTATATGATATTTTGTCCAATAATGTTATACAAATTTTACAATTTGATATACAAATTTGGACAAACAAATAGGTTTTATTCCATAATCTGGGAAAAATAATTATGGGTTCGTAATGGTATATTTACTATAGGGGATTTGTATCAGGAGTTGTTTGATCCCCTGGCTTTTCCCCTGCGGGATCCTTAACAGGATTATTTCTCACTGCAAAATCGGGGAAATAAAGATCATGAGTATAAGGAATAGGTATATAAGAGAAGAACTTCTTGAGTCCTATCAAATGAGTAAATGCTACAAATGCATTATGTAATGCTGCATCATCATTTGCTGCTGCTTTAGGAAATTGTGATCTATAAAAGTGTCTAGGACTCATACATATATGATATCACTGTATTTGGGGATACCCTGCCAAATATGTCATATCCCCAATTTGGAACTTGACACTATGGCAGATATGTTGTACAATCTGGGATTTTTTTATGTCCTTCGTAATACTATTTTGATCACTATTTGAGTATCGGGATATCCCAATTTGGCTACAATCTGGGAAAAATATTTGACTTTCGTAATAGTATTTGGTACAATGATTTGGCACCGAGCACAGCAAAGCCCAATTGTCAAATCAGGCAATGTGTGTTTATCTTATTGCTGTAGCCCCAGAATCTCATCTAGGCTTTCAAACCCTGTATCCTTTATCTCTAGACCTGCTAGGAACAAATCCCATGTCTCTGTTATCATACTATTAGATAGAGGGGTATCATTTACAATACCGTTCGCAATAGCAAACGATAGAGGCAATCCCAAATCGTTGTATTCGATGAAGTCTAGGAACTCTTCGTCATCTCTGTAGTTGAGCCATAGGTCAGCAAGTATCTGACACTTGGTAAAGTATTGTGTTTCGTTAGAGGACATCTGTGCCTTCCTTCTCTGCTTCTGCTGCTTCCGCAAAAATAATCAAGCGGTTGTATGTAACTGTTGGAACGATTTGTGCGAAATACATACCAGCCTTGTCAATGTCTAGGCGTAGGTCTGATAGCAGGTCGCTAATCTTCTTGGCTACACGCTCTTCTTCTGTAACTCTATGTCGTCTCATAAATCCCATACCCCCATTCTATCAGAAAAGTGAGAGGGGCGCAAGGTAGAAAGTAGGATAAAGACCCTGCGCCCCATCTCTGTTTATTTAGCGTGAAGTAACCCTTGCTCCACGCTTCAATGACGACAATGAGGTGTTATCTACGAACTTGCCTCCCTGTCGAAGAACGATCCGCTCTGACTTACCATAACGGGTATCCCAGGACTCAAGGTAAGGAATGACTGGAGTCTTCTTACGTGCCTGTGCCTGCTTCTTAGTAAGCGCCTTAGTGGTACGCTTTGGTGTAGTCTTCTTTGCCATGTGTTTCTCCTTAGTAATTATTAATAGGTTATTCAGTTATTATTCAGTTGTTATTTAGTTGTAAGTCTTCTTCGTACTTGGGTAGGCTGTCAAAGTACATCTTTAGCCTGTCTGACATCTTGTTCCAGTAGTCCTTGCGGAAACCATCTAGGCCGTACCATGTGTCAACCTCGTCTTTGAAGTAGTGGTCCTTGTTTAAACCTAGACTACGTATCTCGTGTACATTAAGGTCTATTGGGCTAGCAAACTCTTGGTGCCCTCCGTTCCTATACACGTAGACATGTATCTTCCAGTTAGTTGGGTCATAGAATGACTCTTGGTCCTCGTCCAACTCTTCAGGTATAAAGATGTTCAAATCATAGTCGATCAGAGTCTTACCAGCATTCTTATTCCGTAGCGCTATCATTTGACCATCCCATCGTTTGTCCAATTGTATTCATTGTGAGATGAAGAGCACAGTCGCAGTCTCCACCATTCATGTTCTCTATGAATTCAAAGTGTCCAAAGTTGTCTTCATAGATAGCGGTTACCAGTTCATCTACAGTATAGGGTTTAAGAGATAACATTTGCATCATCTCCATATATTACCTTAAGGTCCTCTACTGTGTCAATAGGAATGTCAATGTTACCCTCGTCGCACTCAGGGCAGTTCTCATCATACTCATATCCATTCTCTTCATTATCTGAACAATCACAGATACGGTAGCACCAAGTAGGAACCTCTGTCCATTCATCAGTCCAAGGATTCTCAGTGATGTAGTAGTGGATACGATTTACCCAGTGGTGACCAGCAACGATATAAGTACCCTCGTCGCCATCTACCTCAGTCCAAATCTTGTTAGGGTCCTGTGACTTGACAAACTCATACTCTTCGTCGTATGTTTCGAAGGTAAGCATAAGGTCGTGGCCATTGTTATACTTACTAATCTTATTTTCGATTGGCTTGAATGTCTCAACCCAACTGTTATATGTATAGAATGTACTCATGAAGTCCTACCTTCTTAGAAATGGAAATCTACAGGAATAATATACCAGTTCTTGTTACCTTTGTCAATATCTTCCAGCATGTACTTGACATTGGTAGAATCATGCGTTGAATCAAAGATGTATGTGTTATAGTCCCATTTACCTTGAATCATGTCAATCATCTTTGATAACTCATATAAAGAGAAATCAAACTTCATGTGACCGTCATAGGAACTAAAATAAGAATCTAAATCAATATGCTTATCGTTGAAATACTGGCGGTATCTATTGAACTCCTCAACACGATAAGTAATAGAAGTCTCAACAGTCTCTAAGAACTTCTGAGGGTCTTCGTCATATGAGATAGTTAGAGATTGGTCATTGTCATTATACTGGCTATCAGGATTTGGATTCCAACGTCCACCGCCTGTTACAAACCAGTCATACCAGTTGTCATAGCCATGCTCTCCCATATTAGTCTCAAGATAACTTTTGACTGTGGAGAATGCCTCATCCTTACTATCTGCTTTCACAGCAATATTCTGCAATACGTGCATGATATCCTCTTTCTTTAGGGTTACTACAATTTTACAGCATTAGGATTGGGTTGTCAACTACTCTACTTCTACGATAACCCTGTTACCTAGTTCATAAATAGTATCAGCAAACTTATCTGCGTTGAATGCATCTTCAACCTCAGCAAGTTGTTCGTCATTTAGGTTCTCTGTGTCCAATACCCAGATAGCATCCTCATTAGGGATGTGCTCCCACCAGTCACCATTACTATTAGCAATATAAATAGCCATTATTCTTCCTCCCCTTCTTCAAGCAATTCTACATCAATGTTCCAGACTTCGCCAGTGTAGGAATACTCTTCGTAGTTCCAACCTTCTTTTTCTGCTTCTTCCTGGCTTTCTGCTTCTACCTCAAAGTCATAATACACCTGCACACGGACATTATAGGTATTCATTTGGGTTCCTTTCTTTCAATGGTTACTTCTGACCAATACTTAAGTCTATCACCACGCATAAGGTCTGTCAAGTCCTCATAGGTGTAGTCTTCCACCATGTCGTAGATCTCCTCGTCTGAGAGCGGGGTATCTATAGACAAAGTCTCCATCATATTATCTAAGTCATACTCTAATACAATAGTAACAGTAGCAGTTCCAGACATTACTTTTCTCCTAGAGTATTGAAGTTGCTGCTATCATAAGGGTCAATCATAGCATTCCAATCACCATCTGGCAAATCCTCATGCTGTTCTATAGCCAATTCAATGGCTTCTTCTTCTGTCTCTGCTTTTACCCAATAGGTTGCGTTGTAATCTACCTGCCAAGTTTTCATGTGGGTTCCTACCTTTCTGATATAAGTATAGGGGATACCACCGACAAAGTCAAGAATCTGGGAAAAATCTGGCAATTTCGTAATCGCTTCGTAATGACTAATTAATCAATCTTTATCTAATTTGGGGTCGGGCCATTTTTGATCGCTTGTCAAATCGACACGCTGTAAATAAAAAATATTTTTTGATCCCAAGAGGGAGGGCAGTTTTACATGGTGCCCAGCATGTTTTGAATTAGGCTAACACGCCTTGAACAACCTTTAGCAGGCGATTCTTTTCGGCGTTGATAGCAGGGTCAAAGCCAGAAGCAGAAGCAAGGATAGATTCGTTATCCCCGCCACGTCCTGAACGATACCAGTCTAGGCGCTCAGTTAGAGCATTGAAAGCGCCCCAAGCGTTGCCAGCAATCATGTTGTTTGTAGGGCCAGTGTAGATTGAGTTGATGATGTCAATCTTGTTTTCCCACTTCTTGATTGAACCCTTAGCATCTTTTTCTGGCTTAGGGTAAGCAGCAAGAATGATGTCGTTGAATTGCTTAGCGCTTACTTCTTGCTGAATCATGGCTTGTGCCAACTTGTCGAATTCGTCCATGTATTTGTTAGCCAAGCCAAGAGCCTCACGAGCAGCAGTTACCTTGCCGTTAGCGGTTTGAGTGTGGCGAATCTTGAAAGTTTGCTTTACGCCACGATTACCCTTACCAAGAGCAAGGTTTAGAGTGTTTTGGCATACAACACGCACAGGGGTAATGCTTGCTTGAATAGCAATTGAACCGTCGTGTGATGTGTTGATAAGTAGATAAGTATTTACCTTATCTGACACGCCATTAGGGTCAAGAACAGTCTCACGCTCAAGAGCGATTGAACCAAAGACAACACGTCCGCCCTTGATAGAGCCAGCAGTTTCCCAACGTCCGCCACCGTCTAGAATGTTGTCACCAAAAGTAAATAGTTCTTCATTCTGTAGTGGAACGTAGCGCTCACCAACAACACCAAGAATGTCATTCTGAGAATTGTCGAATGGGTTAGTGCGTGTAACAAAGAAATAATTCTTGTCACTCTTGAATGTGTCTGGAACAGTTACATCTTCCAAGCGAACATTCCAGTTGTCAAGGTGTGCCAACTTTAGCATTTCGTGAGTTGAAACTTCTTCATTGAATACAGTTCCAAGGCCATGCCAAGCAGGCTCACGAAGAGATGCGAAAGCAGTCTCGCCAGTTGCTGATTGTTCTAACATGTGTGCCATGTGTTTTTCCTTTCGTTTTGTTGATAAGATAATTCTACATTAGGGGTCTGACATTGTCAAGCCCAAAACAAATAAACATGTCCAAATTGTTACGATCTGGGGAAAATTTCTGGGGTGTCGTAACTCACATCTTAAAGACTTGACAAATGATCAAAAATGGGGTCGGGCACGTTTTCTGCAGTTTGTCAAGTAAGAAAAATGAGCAGTTTGTATCGCTCGTGCTCAGGAGCGTGGCCAGGAAAGAAAGAAAGGATAAGAACCTGGCCAGTTCTGGTACCCCTACCAGAATTCTATGGTAGTTTTTGGATGTTTGCTAGTACATGTTGATATGCATCGAGACGTCCTTGGTGATAGTCATAGTCACTGTTGCCGTCGGCCTCTGCTGCTTTCATCATGCGGTCCGCTTCTTTAATTTTAGATTCCAGAATATCCAGAATCTTTTCAAAGCCTGCAATATTTAAATTAGTTGACATTTACCCACCTCATCGCAACACGTAGTAAGTTGTTGTAGTCTCCTGACATAGACTCAGTCATGTACAGTTCGATTTCTTCTTTGGTAGCGCCACCTTTACGTAGAGCCTTTGACACTGCGCCCATGATAGAGAATGCGTTACCGTCATTGCCTGTCAATTGTACTTCAATTTCAGGGTACTTGATATCCATTGTGATTCCTTTCGTTTCTTTCATTATAACGTTACCGTCCGACATTTATGCATTCACAGTTTCGAATGAATCGAGATACTGTTCGATAGTTGGCAGGGCACTTAGATTACAAACTACAGTCGCCTCACCATACTTGCTAATGAATGTATTATTATCTAGATTAACTGTGTAAGAGCCTTCGCAAAACAGTTCATCATTTTCAAATTCCAAATCACGAATAATTGGAACAGGTCCAGTAGAGTTAGCAATAACCTCAAGAATGCCTGCACCTGTATCTCTAGTTAGAGATGGATTGTCATTTGAATAGGCCGTTGCTTGGTCACCGCTAAACCATCCATTTTCATTGTCTGTGTATTTACGGATTAATGCCTTGTGGTCCTCTTCGGAAATGTCATACACATTTGCTAGGCCTGCCTTAAGTTTTGCAACATTATCAGGATTGCTAACGAACTGCAGAGCGGTGATACCTTGTCCGCTAGGGTAGTGGTCCCATTGTCCATACTGTGCGACAACAGTTTCTCCGTTATTGATTACCTTAGTAATTCCTCGTGTTCCCATTTGGGGTTCCTTTCTATTTGTATCAATTCTAGCAGGTGGGTCTGACATCTGTCAAGTTCGATCCCCGTGGGGAGAGCAGTTTTATGACTTGCTCAGGTCAATGCTTTACAGCAGTTCCATTACAGAGTTGTAAGTGGAAGCATTTACCTCTTCCTGATTAGTCATCTTTAGAACCTTGAGGTTCTTCTTGAGCAAATCAAGGCGGGTGGTGTAGTCACGACCATAGTAAGTCTTCTCGTTTGGGCGAGATGGCTCTTCTGGTCGCTTTGGAAATGAGAGGGCATCAGTATCAAACTCAACACTCACACCATTACGATAGTGAGAGTTAGTGACACGGATAAGAGAGTTGCTATCAGTTCCAATGTTGCTAGGGTCTGAAAGCACCTTGATAGCGTGAGCGATTACATCTTTGTCATACTGACGAACATCTGCCTCATACTGCTTACGCTTCTCAGCATACTGCTCAATGTCCTGCTCTACCTTTGCGATTTGTGCCTCAACCTCAGCAATAAGAGATGCGGTTGGGATTTTGACGGCGAGTGATTTTGCCATTTGGGTTTCCTTCTTTCTTTGTTAGGGTTTATCTAGTTTAGCATAGGGTTTGGGGTTTTGTCAAGTCCCGTGAGGGAGAGCAGTTTAGCCTTCTCATACTCAGGAGAGGGCAAGGCTTACGCCTTTACAGTAGTCCAGCGAGGCTGTCCAGCAACATCAAGACGGACACGGAAAGAGCCGTTCTTGTTTGCCACTACCTCCTGAATAATGCCAGATACGCCTGACTTCTTAGTTACGAACTGTGAGCCAACAGTTAGGGTGTTGTTCATTTTGCTTCCTTTCGGTTTATTTTTTGTTTTTGTCTTTTGACACTAATAATTATGCCATAGGGGTCTGACAAAGTCAATTCCGACACGCCGTGTTTTGGTAACATTTTGGTAACGGACTATTGATTTATCAGAAATAGGATTATTAGAAATCCTAGAATTATCCACAGGTTATCCACAGGTCATTTTTCTCCTTTACTTTTTGCTAGCGGAAAATACAATGTCTGCTTTTTGATAAACACACAGACTACATTTTACACAGGCAGAGCCGTCTTTGTCAATAAGGGCAATAGCCTTTTTATTTTCAGGGCACTTAGCGCCAGGCTTACCAATCATTTCTTTTAGGTCTGCTTGTCCAATAGCGAAATTTTTTGCAAGGTATGCAAGTTTAACTCCATGGCTAGTCCTAAGAGAAATAGCGGTCTTTACATTAGCGCTATCAGTAGAGTAATACAATGCAAGGTTAGCAATGTCTTTTAGAATTGGCACTGCAAAATCTGATCGAGTATATACCCAGAATTGAATATCAGGATTATTTAGGATGACTTGCTTCCATGCTAGTGCATAGGTTTCATTAAAGAAATCACCGTCCCAATGGATACGAAATAACTTTTCTGCTTCCCGCTTTTCACAATCATTTCTGAAATCATTAATCATTTCAGTTAGCAAGTTAATCATCTGATATTCGCTAGCGTCTTTCAATTGCTCCCAATTGGTTAGCAATACATTCTTTACGCCTTTATATACCTTTTCAAGTTTGCCTGCATAGCAAATACTTTCACATACGCTAGTAGCGCCAGGGCATGAATAGGCTTTTCCAGAGGGTAGGCCGAAAGTATTAGCGATAGTAGGCGTCTTACCATTAGGTGAGACTGCATTAGTTACTTTTCTATCCTTAGAGCGGATAAGTGACATATGGGGTAGTCCTTTCTTTCTAATCCTATTTTACATTAGGGCACTGACAATGTCAAGTATTAGACATTAGCCAATCTTCATCAGTTTCTTCATCTTCACTGCACCATGCATCTAGGTGGTGTTGTTCAATGATAGCCCATGCTGGTGCTTGAGTCATACCCTTGTAGAATACGCCTTCAGGCATGTCAATTAGTTTATCTACATTATCTTCCCAATAAGCGTCAATTGCTTCCTTGCATGGTTCAAGCATAGTTAGGGGAATTGGTGGATAGTGGTTGCCACGTAGGTGCCACGTTAGGGCGGTATCTAAATCAGTTAGTGACGCCATTTCTGATGCTTGTAGTGATCCCATTAGTTAGTAGCCTTCTTTCTTGTTGAGGGGTGTTGTACTCTAATAGCATAGCATCTGGCACAGACATTATCAAGTCCATGTCCAAATAAGTTTTCTGGTCTAATTAGTCTTTCACAATCAGTACAGTTATAATTACTCACTATCCCTACTTTCTTTTATTGCCTTGTTCTTATTGCTTTTGCGAGTGCCTTTGTATTGCTTAGGGGTAACAACTAGGTGAGGGTTCTTCATCATTTCGATAAATAGAGCCTGCGACTCAGCCTTACGCCTTGCCTCATTTACAATTCCTAGTTTCTTTTTCATACCCTAAGTATAACAAAACAGTCTGACATTTTCAAATCGACACGCCGATAATTCGGGAAAATTTAGGGAAATTACTTAATCAATCTTAAAGTTATCCACAGACTTATCCACAGGCCCGACCCCAGATCACGGCAAATGTCAAGACGACACGCCGTGCCTGGTGAAAAAAATTAGAAGGGAGGGGCGTTCTCCTCTTCCGCATTTCTAAATCCGTCTGAGAATCCGAAGCGGTAGGCAAAGTATCCTACCACACCACAGAGAATCAAATCAACCATTAGATTGAAACCATTGTAGAAAACCATTTATTTACTCACTTTCTTTCGTTCTGAATAGCATATCAGGGGTATCCGACAACATCAAGTCAATTTTCCAAATTAGTTCTTCTAGTTCTTCAACGCTTAGTTTGCTCATTAGTTTTACCTCCAAAACTCATACTTCATCTGAATTACAGCATACTCAATTAGAGTTTTCTCAAAATCTTCCAAATCTCTTGAGATTACTTTGCCAGCATTAGCGACAATCCAATCAGTCATTTCTTGGACTGTGTTTTCTGAAACTGATTTCATTAGTTTTCCTTTCTTGTTATGATTACACTATCAGAGGGGACTGACATTTATTCGTCAGAGAATACAGCGTCAATAAATCTCTGATAGTCAAAGTTAGGGTTATCCTCTTCAAACATTCCAGCAAACTCATCAGCAATCTCTGAGAGAATCAAGAAGTCAATAGAATCCGCATAGTTGTTTAGAATCTTAGCGGTTGCCACATAGTCTTTGCGAGTCATCATTTTATTAGTTTTCCTTTCGTAGTGGTTTTATTTTATCTTAGTTTAGATAGTCTGTCAAGTCTTCTTTTAGATACTTTTCAGCAGATGCGACAGTCATCACGCCGTCATACTCTTTACAGTCCCAGCAGATGTAGTCTGAAACTATTCCGTAGCAATAAACGCAGATTGATACGATTTCTTTTTGATTTTGTAGTGAGTTCATTTTGAACTTCCTTTCTTTTTCTTACTAGGATAAATCTATCATAGACCTACGACATTGTCAAGGCGACACGCCGATCTAGTCAAAGAAAACTGCTCCTTTGACATTTTTGTGATTTACGCATACATTACCACGAGGGATTTCAACGTGGCACTTGAAGCAAAGCATTTTTACTTCAGCCTTATTCATGATAGCCCATTCAAGTTCTATCTTGCTAGACTCGCTAGCGTTTTCCAATGATACCCAACCAGCACCATTTTCGGTCATTTCAAAGATTTCAATACTCATTTAGTTATCCTTTCTAGATACTTTCTTGAGAGAATACTAGCACAGAACTTTCCAAAAGTCAAGCCCATTTGGGGGATTTCTTATGTGATTCATACCACATTAGTTATCCACAAAGTTATCCACAGGCCCGATCACGGATCACCTGGTTTGTCAAGCGACACGCCGTAGTTTTATTCACCTACCTTTGGGCAGTAGGTTACATTTTTGCTAACGCTGTGGTTAGCCTCTTTTACTAGGTAGATGGTGTGTTCCCATCCCCTACCTGAGATTGCTGAGTTGGTGACTGACTCACCGCACTCTGAGCAAGTTCCAAACCATAGGCGGTTATCCTTGCGGAACCCGTCTGCTGGGTTGATTACTTTGAAGTTGAAACCAATTCCGTTCTCACGGATTGACTTGAAGTTTTCTTTTGTTACTACTAGTGAGTTCATTTTGAACTCCTTTCTTTTTACTATCTTTTCTTTATGTAATTAGATTAGCAGACATCTCTGACAAAGTCAAGTCTATTTTGGTAACAAATTGGTAACAAATTTTGGGGGATCTTAGAGGTCTTCGTAGTTATCCACAGAGTTATCCACAGGATCGGGCCATTCGAACAGATGTTCGATAACGGAGATCAAAGTGTGACCAAGACCACAAAAATAGTTTTACGACACGCCCGAAAAACACGTCAATTTGTCAGTGGTAGGTGTTAGGATACAGTTATTAGAAAGTTAAGAAAGGAAAACTAAAAATGAACTCAATTTTCGAAAGTCGCTCAGACTATATGACTCAAACAATAGAAAAGCCTAAGCATATGATTTGTCCGAATTGTGACAATAACTGGCTAGGCTATATAGTCCATGAGGCTAGTTGCCCTACACCTACATACGTTTATGTGGGATAAATCACAGGCGACACGCCGAGAGAGAACTTGACTTTTCGGGGTATCTGTGCTAGGATACTCCCATAACAATTAAATAAGAAATAAAATAAACTAACTAACGAAAGGTGGCTAAAATGGCTACACTACTAATTTCAACAAACACAGACCTTTGCGAAAAGGGTCACACTCCACACATGGAGTCTGTTTCTACTACCTATGGAATGGGTGTAGATATTGAATACACTTTCTGCGAGGTATGCGAGCAGAACATAGATAGAGATTATTTCTATGATGACTATGATAGATTACCTTATTACTCTAAGTGGAGTGTTACTAAGTAACCTCTACTAGATGTCAGACCCCTATGTTAGAATACAAACAATAAGAAAGGATAACTAACTATGAAAACACACATTCAAGCATTCACTATTGAGGAAGCCCTAAAGGGCACTTACTATCGCTCAATTAAGCGAGGTCGTTTCAATGACGGCACAATTGTAGAAGCCGTTAAGCGTGATGATGTTTATCTACAAAACTCAACAGCATACGCAGTTAGAGTTAGACCAGATAGAGGCTCAGACTTTTGGGCAACTATTGCGATTGTAGAGGAGTAAGAAATGAAACTCTACAAAACACTAACTTTTGATTGCTCATCTTGCTATGGAAAAGGTTATCTTTTCTTTGGTGATAAATACGATTACAATATTGAACCTTGCGAATGTGTCGCAAAAGAATTGGAGAATGTCTAAATGATTAAAGTTACACTAACAAGCGTTACAGGTACAACTCAAGAAGTACAGTTACCTAGTATTGCTAGCGTCAATGATTACATTACAGCACTAGAGAATAACCTACCTAGTGGAGTAACGATAAAGGTAGATGCCCCTATTGCTGGGGTATCTGGGTGGGTACGATCAAAACTCTAGCCCTACCATTTCTTAGTAGAGCCTAGAGCCTTAGCAACCTTAGTTAGCCTATACATATAGTCATAGGTCTTGTCATCTATGGTATCTAAATCAACGAGAGAGAGCATTAGTTCCAACTCTTGCTCAACCTCTTGTAGGTTTAGCCAATCTATTGTCTTGTATCTATTCATTTAGTTTTCCTTTCTTTTGTTTTATTCTAACACTAGGCTAGGACATTTACCTTCTAGTGCTTTCGCAGTAGAGGCAACCTCCATTTACAGTTTCTGGAACTGTGGAGTGGAATTCGCATACATATGCTTTTCCTGTTATCTGAATCTTTTGAACTTTGTTCATTTTATTTTCCTTTCTTTTTTATTTCTTATCTTTTCTTTTTCTACTATTACTCTACACTAATTATCTTATTTGTCAAGCATGTTTGGTTACAAAGTTATAACGGTTTCTTTGTAGAAAATCTACAAGGTGGCACCAGTATGTGTGCTCACTAATTAGAGTTGCTATTTTTACATAAAACATGTATCGTACATCTGTTAAAAATATTCAGATTTTTCATAAAGTGAAAACTAACATTCGTTTATTGAAAATTATTAAAATTCGCACGATCACACAAAAAAGTCTATATTTGTATCACCTACAGATACAAAATCAGCATATTTCGTGCGATCACACAATTTGGCAGGGTATAATAGAACAATGGAAATTCAACGTGATGGAGATATCCCAACTAACGATGGTTGGGCTATGAAAATTTTTTCAGAATTTTGCTGTGATGGATGTGCTTGTAAATCCGAAGATGACCACAAAAAAGAAGACCAGGCATAACCTGATCTCCTAATTTGCAGCGGTACAGAGATTACTGCTTAACAATAACACCATTCTGAACCAATAGGTCATATAGCATTCCATTGACATAGTCTAGTTGAGGACGAGCCTGTCCTAGAACTCTTTCAATCTCGCTATCTGGCATATTCTGTTGTCTAGCCATTTGGGTGTTCATTTCTTCGATCATGTCTGACATCATCTTGATTACTTCGTGTCTATATAGCATATTTTTACCATTTCTCTAGAGGGCATGTAGCCTGTTTTAATGTTGATTTTAGTTTCATGAAACATCCACACTGTCTGCATTTGACCAAGCGCTTATCAAGCCATTCGCAGGAGTTGCATATTTCAAGGCGGTATTTAATCAGATCTTCATCTGATCTTGGCTGACGAGGATCAAATAGATCTATAAAACGAACATCACTCATTTCCAGTCTATCTCCTGATCATACGTAACAGAGTATTCTCCGCCAAATACTTCTGCATAAGATAGTATATCAGACATGTACCTCTTGACTGTATTGATACCTACCTTATCAGCCATATACTTTTTACCATGCGTTATGGGCACATGTTTGATACCCTCGGATTTCAACGCATCGTTGAGAGTCTGGATATACCGATCCTTGCCATATCGCTTTGAGACAAAAGACTGATTTGGATATGTGACTCTGAGTTCTTCATCATATACGGATTCTACATCAGTTGCATCCATTATGTAGGATACTGCAGGATGCATCATCCGTGTCGACCAGTTCCGCATGTTATCGCTGTAATTCTCCATATTCTTTAGTGTGGAGTCAGCGAAAGCCATGCGTTGGTGGTCAGATGGGGATGTGGGAATCTCTGTTGCGAGCGAAATTAAAAACGCCGTAGCGAAGGGAAACTTGTCGCTGTACTTCGTAATACCAAAATGCGTATTAGGGTTAAACGACCTTTTAGACATATGATCCTCTTGCAGGCGCATGTGATTACCTACCGAAACTAGATTATACCTATTGAGGTCACAATCGACGAACAGACATTCATCTGGATTGATACCGTCCGCCAAAACCAAAATATTTTTATCGTAGGCCCCTACCACCGTCGAACTGTTAAACCTAGAGATAAGCGCTGCCGTCATGAAACCATCCATGTCAGGCGAAATAATTAACTTGTCAGAGTACGATAAAGTCTCTAAAATCGCTTCTTTCACGTCGTATAACCTTTCTTTTACTAAAAACGCAGTTTATAATTATATAGTTATGCAACCACATGAAATCGCTGCGCTAGTTGTCAGCATACTTACAATTTTAACAGCAGTTCTTGGCGGTGTCAAGTGGCTAGTCAAGCATTATTTCCAAGAGATCAAAAATGAGTTAAAGCCTAATCATGGGTCAAGCATAAAAGACCAGGTTACAAGACTAGAAATCCAGCATAGCGAACTTGATAAGAAAATTGATCGACTAACAGAGTTCTTAATTAATCATATTGACAAGAACAGTCGCTAATATATATAATATATATAAATATATAAGATATTAAGATATTTAAGTTTAGAGATATTTTTTAATATATATATAAATAATAGGATACCAAGAACATCTGATTTTGTCAAGTCCAAAACACCATTTTTAGATAACTCTTTTATAACTCTTTGATAACATTCAGATAACAAAGTTCTTTATACCTTGATATGATATAATTTATAAGGCTAGTAGTTAGGGTCGTCTCTCATACCCACCATCCTGACTACTAGTCTTTAATTTTATCTGGTATAATCTAAGTACTATGACTCAATGCTCTCCTGAAATCTTTGGTGCAGATCCTGCAAATATCAAATGGCAGATTGTCCGTGGCGACACATCTCCCCTCAAGGTAGAGTTTTATCAGAATGACGAAGTAACCCCATATGACACGACTGGCTGGGAGTATTCCGCTAGCACATATGACTTCCGTGGAGACGTTATTGATGAATTAGTTGTTAATCCTGGAGCAGGCTACGTAGAGATAACTGCTACACCAGAGATTACTTCTCTATGGGGCCAAGGATATGGCTCTGTAGTAGCAGAATTGGCTTTCGATCTCCAAGTGACGATTGATGGAGAGACCGTATGGACTCCCGTTATTGGAACTATCTCTGTTCTTGGAGACGTTACAGGAGGTAGTTTATAATGCCAACAATTAAGATTGTTCCGTTCCCTGGCGTTCCAGGGCCTCAAGGACCTAGGGGTCTTCAAGGTATTCAAGGTGAAATTGGATTGACTGGTCCTATGGGTCCAGCAGCCGAACCAGTATCGTATACCCCAACCATCTATTCAGATGGAGCATCTCTTTCTGGTGCTTCTGTAACTGGAAGATATATTAAAAATGGAAAACTAGTTTTTGTTTATGTTGATGTAGATCTAGACAATGTTACCGACTTTGGAACAGGTCAGTATAAGATTCAACTACCATTTGCTCCAGCATTCCATTCTGACGCATATGCTGGAACAATTCACAAGTATGTAGATGGGTCACCAACATATTATTCAGTTAAGGGACATCTATTTCCAAATGATACAAAAGTTTATCTATGGACTTTTGGAAATGGCCAGGAAACCCCATTCCTGCCAACATCCCCAGTCAACCTTACCAGCCAGGATAGATTCCATATATCATTTGTCTACGAGGCGGTAGAATAAGGGGGTGAGAATCCATGGCAAGTAAAAACATGGATTTTCCTACAAGTAAAAAGGCTGCTTATGCAGCACAGGTGCAACAGTCACAGATACAAGAATTAGGCGTTGCCTCTTATATACCAGTTCCAGGACCACAGGGAGAAAGAGGCCCAGCAGGCCCACAGGGACCCTCTGGACCAAAAGGCGATAAAGGAGACCAAGGAGAGCCAGGAAAGCCTGGAAAGCCAGGCAAAGACGGTAAATCGGGTATTCCTGTACATGGTCAGCAGTCTGGATGGGCACTTTATGAAAACTCAGACTCTAGGATGTCTCAACTTGGTGCAACCAAGGGCATAGATGGATGGGTAGACCTATATGTTAATAGCAAGGGGGATGGCACTAATGAAAAATATCTTCCAGAAGGATCTGTCAGTCTATATAACACCAATAGCAGAAGAATTAATCTAAAGAATCTTAAAATTGGATCTAGCGTAGATATAATTTATAATATTGAGGTTGAGACGTTTACCCCAAATACTGAGGTATGGGTTAGATCGCTATTCCCAGATACTGGAGATGAATATACATCCCTAGTAGGAAATCTCAAATATCAATATGCATATGATTTCTCAGTTTCGCATAACCTAGTTTTATCAAAGGAGGTAAACAAGGTAAGTGGTCTTATACCACAAATCAGAACAGATATGGACGCTATTGCTAGAATTAAAAGTATAGTAATTTCAGTACATTGATCTGATATAATTATCTTGGAGGACACATGGCATTTCCAGCAACTTTTAACATTAACTATTACAAGGGTGACACCTACGAATTTAACATTTACCCAAAAGATTCAACAGGTGCAGTATTTGACCTAACTGGATTTGCTATTAGCGGTCAAGAGACTGCAGAATTCTTCTTCTCTACCGCTCGTGGTAGTGCAGGTGTTTCAAATCGTGTAGAGTGCTTTGCTCGTATTTCAGATGACAAGACTAGAGTAGAGTGTGCTATTCGTCCAGCAGACTCAGCAAGCATGGTCCCAGGAACAACTTATGTATATGACGTTCAGATTACAAAGCCTTCGTCTGGTGGTACTAAAGACTACCCAACAGTGATTACATTGCTAACAGGTAACATTACGGTAACAGACCAGGTTACAGGAGCAGTATAATGGCAGATGTATTGGTATCGACTGATGAACTTACTGTTCTTGGTGGTCCAGCAGAAATCTCTTTGGATGTTGACTTTGGTCCACGTGGAGATAGGGGCAGTCTAACATTTTATGGTAACGGAAAGCCAAGCCTTGTAACTCTTCCAGAAGAACCACAGGCGTATGATCTTTATATTAATTTGCTAACAACTGATGACGAATATTTATGGATGTATCAGTATGTATATGCTCCAGGTGGGTTTACTTGGGAGCCTCGTGTAAAACTTATTCCAAATGTTTTTAGTGATAATAACATAACATCTTTTACAAATGGTTCAACAACGATACCAGTTTTAGTAAATAAGATTGTGCCAAGTGATCTAGTAGCAGTTTTGCAGGCAGAAAACTTTAACGTGCAATATAACATTCAGGGGGTCAGCCCAATAGCCTCATCTATGAGCATTGGAGAGATTTATACTGACGTAAATAGTGGTGCCTTGATTCTACCACTAACAATTACAGCATCAGAGTTAGTCGAAGGAGAATGGGTAAGTTTGGCTGGAACAAAGACAGTACACTTACACATTACTGTGGTATAATCGAAGATGGTGAATACATATGGCTGCTGAAGATATTGGTTACTTATACAACACTAAAATTCCTGGCTACGACGACGCAGCCGACATTCAAGCAGCACTAAAACTTTTCCTATACGGATCAACCACATACGATGCAAATAATCAAGACCCAGATAGCCTACCAAACCCATCGCTTGCTCGTCACCTAAGAAATCTTCAAGTTGGCATTAATACAATCAACGAACTAGGTACTGGATCAGTTCTTTCTGCAACAGAGCCACAAATGGGTCCATTGGTTCAAGAAATACCAGATGGGTTTATCTGGGTAGACTCCTCACAAAGCGCTAATAATTCAGTAGGATACCTAACTGCTGTATATACAAATGAGGCACCAACAACTAATCTTGTAGATGGACTAATTTGGGTAGACAAGAACTCCTCTCCACTACGTGCATATGTTTATAACGCAGGAACTTCTAACTGGGATGTTCTAAATGAGATTGAATATTTAGTTGATGCTCCTGGAGACATGATTTATGGTTCAGGAGATAACCAATATGCCAAACTTGCACTAGGTGCTACTGGGCAAATTCTAAAGGCAGGACCAACCTCTCCATACTGGGCAAATGAAAAGCAGTGGGTACTTCTTACAGGAGGCACACTATCTGGGTCAACATTATCAATTCCATCAGTTCATGGAGAAAGATTAGCCATAGTTCTTAAGTCATGGAGTCATGACGATATTGCTGCTGACTCAATTATTTCTTTGCAGTTTAATGAAGATATTGGAACTAATTATGTAGAGACAGATGGAACTTCGGGAATCTCTCTTGATAGTGCATTGATTCCAAATACCGCATCATCTAACCACGTAATCTTTATCGATATGGCTCACACAACTGTTGGCCTAAAGCCAGTATATACTTTGTCTAGCCAAGATGAGTTTGGATATTATGCTAGTGTAAGCCCAATTAACTCTATTCAACTATTCTTGTCAAATGGACAGTTTGATGCTGGCACATATGAGATTTGGAGTTACAGATAATGGCTAAGAAAAAAGTAGAAACCAAAGTTGCTAAATCTGTAAAGCAAGAAGAGTATAATAATACTTTGGCAGTAGTATCAAAGGCGCAGGGCAAGATCATGGCTCACAAAGATGCTATTGCTGCAAAAGAGACTGCTATTGCTAAGTTGGCAAAACTTGGTATAACTGAGGCAGACCTGAAAGCGATGGGATTATAATGGCTATTGACAACACTGGAAAGATTGCGTATATTTATCAAGACGGTACTTGGTATGCAATCAGTGGTGCTGTTAATACTGCAGGTGCATATACATGGACTGGAACACAAAATTTTGCAAATACTGTGACATTTGAGTCAGTAGTAAAGGCAGAGGGTGGAATTAATAATTTCCAAAACTATACCGCTAGAGATACAGCAATTCCTGTACCAACAAACGGTGTAGTTGTATTCGTAAGACAAGATAATGCTGGAAATGTTATTAACCAACTACAGTACTATAAAAATGGATCTTGGGTATCAATTAATGATGTCGTAATTGATGCAAAAACTTCAAACTACTCTCTTCAAACTTTTGATTCAGGAAAACTAATAACGGTATCGTCTTCATCCGATGTGGTTATTTCTGTTCCAGCAAACTCTGCTCAACCATTCCCAGTTGGAACAACTATTGATATTGCCAGAATGGGTTCTGGAGATGTAACAATTACCCCAGCATCTGGAGCAATCATTTATAGCAAGGGTGACTACCTTGACATTGCTTATCAGTATGGAATTGTTAAACTAACTAAACTTGATACAAATAGTTGGCTGCTAACTGGAGACCTGATTGTTCAGGGTGTTCCCACTACAACTACTACAACTACAGCAGCACCAACTACAACTACTACTGCTGCAACAACTGGTGCTACAACAACTACAACAAGTGGTGGTGGAGGTACTACAACTACTACAACAACTACTGAAGCAACAACGACAACGACCCAGCAGACTTCAGGCGGTACACCACCACAAACAACAACTACTACTGAGCCTACTACAGCATCACCAACTTATACATACTTCTGTACTACTAAAGAAAATACTGGAGACTCTTACTCCTTTACAAATGAAACAGATGCCAGTGGCTGTGTTTCTGGTGTAGCAAATACCATTTGTGTGTATGCTCCTGTTGGATCAAATTCGTACCCAGCAGCACCAGCATATCCATGTAGCGTAACTACAACAACGACTACAACTACTACAACTACTGGTGCAACAACCACAACAACCACAGCATCACCTACCACAACAACTACAACTGGTGCTAGCACGACTACTACTACAACATGTTCTGGTAACTATGTATATTCTCAAAATGGAACAAGCAGTAACTGGGGCTGTGCTTCTGGAACAGCAAACGTAATTTATTGGTATGATGAGTGCAACAACGTTGTTGATGAGATTTTCGTATCTTGTGTTCCTGGTTCAACAACTACGACAACTGCTGCTCCAACAACTACCACTACTGCAGCACCTGTGACTACCACTACTACTGCAGCACCTGTGACTACCACTACTACTGCAGCACCTGTGACTACCACTACTACTGCAGCACCTGTGACTACCACTACTACTGCAGCACCTACAACTACAGCCTCTAGCGGATGTACTACTCCAGAACCAATCCCAGGAGAGTGTTTCTGTATGAATGGCTCATGGGCTTGCTAGCCATAGTGTGATATAATTTTGATTAGGAGGAAATAATGGCAACTACAGCACCTACAGAACCAAGTATCAGAACTTTTGCATTCGTCGTCGATGGCGAGGTTGTTGGAACACTAACTATTCCAGCAGAGGCACCAAACTCAGAAAGACTATGGGCAGGTCTATCATCTGATCCAAAGGTTATTGAGTCAACAAGCACCCCAGGAGTACAGTATGGCTGGACCTGGGACGGAACATCTTTTAATCAAGGGGTATAACTATGACAGAGTTGTCACCATGGCAACAATGGAAAAAGAACCTTGGAGAGACTAGACCATGGGACTTAATCAATCCTAATACCGATTGGGCATCAGAAGAACTTTCTGTACAAAGATTTGACATATGCAAGGCATGTCCAGAGTTAATCCAGGTATCTAAGCAATGCAAACAATGCGGATGTTTTATGAATGCTAAGACTAGACTACAAAAGGCGGTATGTCCACTTGGCAAATGGTAGGTCTGGTGGATAACTATCATGGCTACAATTTTTGTATCTATAGCATCTTATATGGATTTAGAGTTAAGAGACACTGTCTATTCAGCACTAAGTAAAGCAGAAGATCCGTCTAGAGTTTTCTTCTCTATATTCTCTCAAGATACTGATGAAGATCACCCAAAACTATCAGGACTATTTTACCTATTTGACTCAATGGGTTTTCGGTACGAAAGAATAAACTATAAGGATTCTCGTGGCGTAGGCCATGCAAGAGCAAAAGCACAAGAGCCATTAGACTCTAGTTTTGACTTCTATCTTCAGATTGACTCTCATACTCAATTTAGAGAAAACTGGGACACACTATTGGTTAATGACTATACTGAGGCAGAAAAATTTTGGGGTAGCAAGATTATATTTACTGCCTATCCAGGAACATATACTTATACAGATACTGGCAATGTAAAAATAAGCGAAATTTCTATTCCAACAAAGTTAAGAATACAGCCATCAGACAATCCAGCACTAGTTTATGAGCCAAAGTATACAAACTATGAGGGTGCATTTTTTGGAGAATTTCATGCGTATTTTTGTGCGGGATTTGCATTTGGAAGATCACAATACTTCATAGATGTACCATATGATGAGCACATATACTTTAATGGAGAAGAGCAAACACTGTCAATACGATTCTATTGTAATGATATTAAACTAATTGCCCCAAGCAAACATTATGTATTTCACCACTACAGTGGAACCAAAAGAAGCAGAAACTGGGAGAAGACCCCAAACTGGGAAATTAATGAAAAGATAAGTATTGATAGACTTGCTAAGTTTTATGCTGGAGAGCATCTAGACGGATTTGGTATTCCAGATATGGATAAGTTCCATGATTGGCTTAGTTGCTTCCTAACCCCAAGAGGATAAAAAATCCCAGCCGTCATTAGACAACTGGGACTCTTTTATTTTATAGGATTAATTTGGAAACTGTTGCATAAACTCTTTTGTACGTGGAGTTATGCCATGCCAGGAAGACCAGTTTTTTCCACCATTGGACATAAAGAATGCAATCTCAGCATTCTTGACGGGATCGAATAGGTCAGAGTTTTTTACAAGCCCAAACTTTTCCAATCTGTCAGGTCCAAGTGAACCGATCATATTGATTTGAAAGAGACCATAAGAGTTGTCTCCAGTTGACTCATTCTGATTGTGAGCCATTGGCCTACCGCTAGATTCTTTTTTAGCGACTGCCCACGCTACCCTGAGCGCTTCTCCTCTAAAACCAACCCCATAAAGGATCTTTTTGAGTTCTAGATCAGAGAGTATATCTTTTGGAGAATACTTTGGCTTCTCCACTTCTTTATCCCTAGATGCACTTAGAGCCTCTTTCGAGGCTCGACGTTGCTCTAGTTCATAACTATTACTACTATTCTTGTTTGCTTCATTAGACGTTGTTATAACTGTACTACCATCCGCCACAGGCGGTTCAGCATTGGCAGCGTTTGAAAAAACAGCAAATACTGCTACTGCTGCGAGTGTTCCAATGATTACATCCTTGTTGTTACTTAGTTTCATCATAGTTCCTCCTTAAAGAACAAAAACACCTTGTTAAAGGGTGTCTACTAACAAGTATACCAGTATTTGACTCCAAAAGTCAAATCATAGGCTATAATTAGATTATGGCAAGCGGAAATACTAATGATGGATTACTTAATTTACCATTTCCTCAATCAAGTGACCCTGTAAATGTTCATGGAGACATTGAGGCTTTGGTTGATAGGCTAAAGATTGTTCTGCCACCACTTGGACTTCCAAACTTTCAAATATCTGTGATTAATAATTCTGGCATTAATCTTGAAGCGGGTACCCCAGTCTATGTCACAGGACATACTACAAAAACCACTGTAGCCAAGGCTACGCCAGATAAGATGCCAATCTTGGGATTACTTAAGCAACCTCTTCAAAATGGCTCAGAAGGCATTTGTGTGGTTGCAGGAGTGATGGATCAGATTAATACAACATCCTTTGCTGCTGGAGATGTTTTATACGTTAGCCCTACTGGCGGACTTACCAATGTTCGTCCAGCAGGTGGTAGTGGGGCAATAGGAGTAGTTGCTCATGCAGCAGTAGAAGGAATCATTATTGTTGAGGCTAAAGGAAACGGTACCTGGGGAGCACTCAGGGATGGTCTAGCCTAATATTTTATGCTATAATCTATACTATGGCAACTCTTCGTGGATCAACATCTTCCTATGACATTGGCAACAAGCCACCAACAATTAATTGGACAGTCGTACGTGGAGATACAGCATCTTTTAAGGTGTATGTAACTGATGATGAAAAGATTGCATTAAATATTCCAGACTGGTCAATTGCTATGAAGATTAAGCGTCCAAACCTACCAGTCAATGCTGGAAAAATTACTGATGACGCAACACTTATTCTAGAGTTAACACCATTTGCTGATCCTGATGATGCTATTGGAGAATTTACAGTATCCTTAACATCTTCTGAGTCAAACATTCTTGAGACAGGAGACATCTTCGATATTCAGTTATCAAGACCTGGCGACGTTTGGACGATTGCCCAGGGTAGCATGGTAATTCTTGAAGATGTAACTGACTAATGCGTAGTGCTGTTATATTACAAACTGATAACAACGTAGTTAGAAAAATATCTGCAAAAGATTACGGAATTATAAACATTGGTAGAACAAACCGTGTAGTTAAAGTAAATGAAGTCTTGCCGTTCCGTGTAAAGTTTATGAACGTAGGCTTGACAAGTTATGGACCAAATAATCCAGCACCAATTGGTATTGCAATTGTTGGTTTCAATAACTATATTCTTTAACATTTTGAAAATGGGGGTTATAATTTAATCATGGCTAGAGTCTCGATTCCTTACGTAAAAACCCTGTTCGAAACAGGAGATCGCCCTACACAGAGCGATTATGAAAATCTCATTGATACTGCTGCTGGACAAGCAACAGACCTTGGATCATTTGGTAATAACGAAAACACAATTACTGGAATTGAGAACCCTACAGTAATTGATTCCTTCGATGCTACAACTTGGCGTATGGTCAAGTACATCGTATCAATTTCAAAGAATTCTGCTGGCGACAATAAGTATTACGCCACAGAGATGACACTACTAGTTGACGGAGAAGATGTTTCTGTCAGCGAATACGGAACTATAGACAATGATGGGAATATTGGCACCATTAACGTCTCACGGACTGGAGATACAGTTGCATTAACCGTAACCCCAGATCCTGCAATTAAGCCAGTCACTGTGCGATTCGCTCGTATGGGACTTAAGGCATAAACAAAGGAGATAACAAATGGCAACAGTAAACAAAAACTTCAAGATTAAAAGTGGTCTTGTTGTAGAGGGTGCAACAGGTACCATCAACGGACACAACATTCTTACAGAATCACAAGATGGTATTGACTTTATCGTTAACCAGATTGGTGGTACAGCAACACCAAACAATACACCAGATACAGTTGTAAAGCGTGATGGTTCAGGAAACTTTGCTGCACAAACAGTAACAGTAGAGGTACTTGACGTATCAGGAGTTGGAACTATCTCTGATGATGGCGAACTTCTAATTGCAGCAGCAACTGGAGAAGATATTAGATTGACTGCAGATGATATCAGAATGGAGTCAGTTGATGACATTAGAATGACTGCTCAGGGAGATATCCTTCTTGATGCAAGTCAACCTGGTATGGGTGTATACGTAGGTTCAATTGATCCAGGTAATACAGTTGTTACTGAGTCTATCATGGATGCTCACATTGGTGACAACACAGTTGATGGAACAGCAGGAAACACAGTATACGATAGAATCTTTAATGCAAAGTCTGAAGCAATCTCAGCAGCATCAGATGATGCAACTACAAAGGCTAATGCAGCACAGGCAGCAGCAGAACTAACAGCATCTAATGCTCTTTCTTCTGCAGTCACCAGCCTTGAGGGACAGATTTCAGATGCGGAAACAGCAGCAAACTCATATACAGATACTGCAATCACTAACCTAAATCTTGGCACAACCTACGATGCATACGGTGCAGCAGCACAGGCTTTGTCTGATGCAGAAGACTACACAGATGCAGCAGTAGCCAACCTAGTTGATGGTGCTCCAGCACTTCTAGACACTCTAAACGAATTGGCTGCAGCAATTGCAGACAACCCAAACTATGCAACTGATGTTGCTAACTTGGTTGCTGGAAAGCAAGATGCCCTAACTGCTGGTTCAAACATTGACATTACATCAAATGTAATCTCTGTAACTGGACTAGACTCAGCAGACATCTCTGACTTTAACACAGCAGCACTATCTGCCACATCAGCAGCATACGACGCAGCAGGATCTGCACTTACAGCAGAAAACAATGCAAAGTCATACGCAGATGGACTAGCAGTAAACTACGATCCAGCAGGATCTGCTTCAACTGCACAGTCAAACGCAGAAACATTTGCAACCAATGCAATCAATGCACTAGACACTGACGATATCGAAGAGGGTACAACAAACCTCTACTTCACAAATCAGCGTGCTATTGATGCAGTTGGTGGAACAGTAACAGATGCCATCAATGCACTTGACACAGATGACATTGAAGAGGGTACTTCAAACCTATACTTCACTGATCAGCGTGCTCGTGATGCAGTAGCAAATGATATTTCTTCAGCAGTTGCTGCTGGTGATATCACCGCTACTCCAGAATATCTTGCTGTTAACCTAGCAGACATTGCAAAGCAGGTTGCTGCACAGGTTTCTGTACCTACTGCAAGTGAAGTTACAGCCTTCTCATGGGCTTCTGCTAACTACCGTTCAGCAGAGTTCTTGGTAAAGGTTGCATATGGAACTCACACTGAGGTATCTAAGGTTATTCTAACAATGGATACTTCTGACAACATTGCTATCACAGAATACGCAATCGTTGGAACAAATGGTTCAGCATCAACAATTTCTGCTGATGTGTCTGGATCAGATGTAAGACTACGTGTAACAACTGTAAACAATAACTCAACAGTTACTGTTGCAGGTACATTGCTAGTCTAAAAAATAAAATTATGAAGAGGGAGTGGTAAATCTTGGCTACAGTAGACAAAGATTTTAAAGTTAAGAATGGACTACAAGTCGCAAATGGCGGTAGTTTCGGAGGGGCAGTTGCAGTTGGTTCTCCAACTGATGCTAGCCATGCTGCTACAAAGGAGTATGTAGATGCCCTTATTGGAAATACACCAGTTGGATCTACCCCTCCCTCTTCACCAAGCAATGGAGATATGTGGTTTGACACATTGACACAAAGACTCAATGTATACTACGGAGGCTCATGGCTTACAATTGCCACAATTGATGATACTTTGAATATCCCACAACACATTCACGATACTTCAATTGATGGAAACGGTCTCATTGTAACAACCTTCCGTGAAGGTGGAAGTTTCAATAGCCCACAAGGCACTGCAGTCGATGGTGGAGGTCCAGAAACAACTTCTTGGACTCTCGTACTTGATGGCGGTAGCGCTGTAGATAACTTCAATTAATAAATTGATGTTATAATAAGATAGAAAATCATTGGGTAGCACCCATAAGGAGAGAATAAAACTATGGCAACAAGAATGCAACAGCGTAGAGGTACAGAAGCACAATGGACTTCTGCTAACCCAGTACTCGCAGCAGGTGAGATTGGTTTCGAAACAGACACCAACCAGTTTAAGATTGGTGATGGAGTAAACGTCTGGGCAGATCTCTCCTACTTCCAGACCATTGATACTCTAGGTGGATCACTAGATGACTATGTCCCATTGACAGAAAAGGGTGCAGCAAATGGCGTAGCAACCCTAGATGGACTTGGTCAAGTTCCAGTATCACAACTACAAAATTTAATTGACACTGCCCCAGGAACACTTGACACACTTAATGAGATTGCAGATGCACTCTTAGTTGTTGACGGTCAGGTTTCTGGAGTTCAGCAAAACCTTGATGCAGCAATTGCACAAGAGGTAACAGATAGAGACTTCGCTATCTCAGGCGCCATCGCTTCTGAGGTAACAGATAGAAATGCTGCGATTGCATCAGCAATTGGCGATGAGGTTACAGCACGTGATGCTGCTATCTCACAGGCTATCACTGATGAAGTAACACAAAGAGATGCAGCAATTACAACTGCTATCGCTGCAGAAGTATCTGATAGAAATGATGCAATTACCGCTGCAATTGGTCAAGAGGCTGCAGATAGAGATGCTGCAATTGCCTCAGAGATTGCAACAGCAATTGCCCCTCTAGCAACAGATGTAAATGCTCAAACATATGCAGATACTGCTGAGGTAGATGCTAAGGCATACACAGACTCTGAACTAAGTGGACACAATTCTGACACTACCAATGTTCACGGTATTGCAGACACATCACTACTTGCAACATCTACAGATATCACAAATGCTGTAACTGCTCACAATGACGACACTACTGGTGTTCACGGAATTGCAGATACATCAGTTCTAGCAACACAAACAGATATTCAGGGTGCTAAGGATTATGCAGATGACCAGATTGACGTTCACGTAGCAATTACTACAAACGTACACGGTATTGCTGACACAGCAGACCTAGTCCTAAAGTCTGCAAACACACAGACATTGAGTGGAGACTTGGTTATCTCTGGTAACCTAGAGGTTGCTGGTACAACAACAACTGTTTCTGCTTCAGACCTAGTTGTTTCTGACCCACTTATCTACATTGGTGAGGGTAACACTGGAAACCTTGTAGACCTAGGTCTTGTATCATCCTACAATGATGGAACTTACCAGCACGCAGGTATCGTTCGTGACTCTTCTGCAAACAAGTGGAAGGTCTTCAAGGGCGTAACTGATGAGCCTACAACAACAGTTAACTTTGCTCAGGGATCACTTGATGACCTAGCAGTTAATAATGTTGAGGTTGCAGGTGTAGTATTCTCAGACGGAACTCAGTCAAAGCAGGGTGTACCATCACTAACCCCAATCATTGCTAAGACAGATTCCTACACACTAAGCGCATTGACCGAAAGAGACTCACTCGTTGAGATCAACAAGGCAACAGCAACAACACTAACAATCCCTGCAGATGCTTCTGTAAACTATCCAGTGGGAACATCTATCGATATCCTACAGGTTGGTGCAGGACAGGTTACAATTGCAGGTGCAGGTGGAGTTACTGTAAATGCAACACCAGGACTAAAACTACGCACCCAGTGGTCATCTGCTACACTCTTCAAGCGTGCAGCAAACACATGGGTAGTCTACGGAGACCTTTCCGCATAAGGTTAATGAATAGGAGATTAGAAAATGGCACAGAATAAAAGAGCAGGTAGAAAGTCACTAGCACAAAATGACTTCTTGGAGCCACTGGCACCAATTAACGTAACAGCGACAGACGTCGGGACTAATCGTGCATACAACGATGGTGCTGCTTCTGTGTCATTTTCACTCCCAGCAAACTCACCAGCAGCAACTTCATATACAGTAACTGCTTCAACTGGTCAGACCGCTACGGGTTCAGCATCTCCAATTGTTGTTGGAGGCATCGCAACAGGTGCAACACCAACCTTTACAGTAAGAGCAAGCAATGCTTCTGGACAATCAGCAGCATCAGCAGCATCTAACTCAGTAACAATTACTACAGTTCCAGCAACAATGTCTGCTCCAACTGTTTCTAGCCCAACCCCATCGTCACCAACAAATACTGCTGGTGCTACACAGGACGTAGTCTCTTGGACTGCTCCTGCAAATGGTGGTAAGGCGATCACACAATACACCTGGACATCCTCTGATGGAAAGTCTGGAACTACAACCTCCACATCAGTAACTGTAAACCAGGAAGGTGGAACTGCTCAGACCTATCAGGTACGTGCAGAAAACGCAAACGGAAATGGTGCTTATTCAGCAGCGTCTTCTAGCGTTACAACCTTCTCGTTTACACCGTTCTCAGTATTTGGATTCTTCTCTGTATTCGGATTCTTTTCAGTATTCGGATTTACCCCATTCTCTGTGTTTGGATTCACACCATTCTCAGTATTCGGGTTCTTCTCAGTATTCGGATTCTTCTCAGTGTTTGGATTCTTCTCCGTGTTCGGCTTTACGCCTTCATCTTTCAGCGTATTCGCCTTTACGCCTATGTTCATGGTATAATTAGTTCGTATAGATCTAATTCTATATACTAGGACAAAGGAGATAAAATGCAGCAGGGTATGATGATCCCACCAAGCATTAGTCGCTCTACTCAGCCACACAAGTTCTTCGAGAGATTTCTAAATAATGATCTACAGAACATGGCGGTAGAACTACAAGACAGATATGACAAGATTAAAAGAGCAGAGGTAGTTGGGGTAACCCCAGTATCTGCTAATGAGGCATGGCTTTCCTCTAATAGCGTTTCTACTATGAAGTGGAGACAGTATAACGTATTTCAGTTCTACATTACTGGCGTTAGAGAACTTTATACAGCAATTTCAGATATGGTGCATGAGGCATGCGACTACTATGATATTGACTTCAAGGCTCAGAACTATATGATTCAGGGATGGTTTAATATCAATACAGCACACAATGGAAAACTAGACTGGCATGATCATGGCCATGGTGGAGCACCACTATTCCATGGATACTATGCAGTATCTGCAGAACCATCACAAACACACTATAAAGTGTTTGACGAGTACAAGATTAACGAAAATAAGAATAACCGTGCTATCCTATCTGAGATGGGTCACCCACATGCAATGGGAGACTGGGATTGGGAAGGTCCAAGAATTACAGTGGCATATGACGTGATTCCTCTTTCCGATCTTCAAAAATTTGGTATGGACCAGGAGCAGCATTGGCTACCTCTAAACTAAAGTCATTACTTTGTCGGATTACTGGGCATAGAGCATATATCCAAACTGCTAAGTGCCCAGTAACTGGCATTACCCTTGGTCAGTGCCTATATTGTGGGCATGAAGATAAAATGCCACATATGGGGTCTACATTTAAATAGGAGTCAGTATGAGAGATCAAATCATCCATGTAAAAGGTTTTATGAGTAAAGAGGATTACTCAAAAATTTATGAGTACTCAAAAAAGAATGATGAACTCTTTGGAGAGTTTGGCAATTCTGAGCAAGAATTTAAAGTCCATGTTCGTGGACAGATTCAGCAAATTGACCCAGAAATTAATAGGGTAATTGAGTCTAACGCTAGGCGTGTATATGACTTCGTAAAAGAAAAGTATTCCGATACTGACTTTAAGCCATTTGATGAAACAAAAACCCATATTGCTAGATTTGAGGCTGGTGCTCAAATGCATGAACACTTTGACTCTAGCAGACCAAATGATATTGCTACATTGATTTATATCAACGATGACTATGAAGGTGGAGAGATTTACTTCCCTGACTATGATGTATCAATCAAACCTGAGTCTGGAGATCTAGTATGTTTCCCAGATAATCCGTCATTCGTACATGGGGTAAGGATTATTAAGTCTGGTGTTAGATATACAACTCCTCGCTGGTTTACCCGTATTGTATGATAAAATAGACTAGGAGAACATATGCCTAGTCCATCAAACCTATATGCCGAAAAGATATTTGCGGAACATCCGCTAGGTCTTTGGGCTTTAGATGATACCTCAGACTACGTGTCACTTATTGATGAAGATGTTAGAGATATTTCGTCTTGGACAGTAACTGGTGGCACAGCAGAGTTATCTACATTTTCCGAGGAACCTTTTCCATCTAGCCACGTTACTAAACTAACTGGCAATCTTGCTAATGAGGATGGACAGATATCTTGCATAAGCGATTTCTTATTTAACTTTAACCAATTAGATTATAGCCTTGCAACATTTTCTATTGGATCATATTTTTATGCAGATAGTTCATATATTGCTGGATATCAAATAGGATATCAATACTATGATACAACCACTGGTTCTATTATTGAGAGAATGCAGACATTTCAGTCTGTAGTCAATAAAGCCTGGGTATTTGTTTCCAGCACTTTCCCAATCCCACAAGAGAATACAGAGTTTAAGTTAGTACTAAAGGTAGACTATATTGGTGGAGCCAACAGTACAGACGATAATATTTTTTATGTTAATGGACTATCTTTTGGTCAGTGGTCAGAAGAATTCAACTCAACATCACTAGGTGTAATGCCTGAAACTAATAGTGAAACATCTTTAGGAACAATTAAGGTAGTTCCTGCAGCAGCATATGGAGTTCAAGATACACCAGCATACTACTTAGTTAACAATAAAACTCTGCTGGCTAAAAATACGGGTGTACCACTAGTATTCGGTGCACAGTCAAATACAAAAATTATTCCTAACCAGAATGGCCTTCCTTCTCTAATCGTTCCAGGATTTGGTGCACTGAATGAGCATGGTAGCGGTAGAGATTATTCTATAGAGTTCTGGGCAAGAATAAGTTCTGACACAATAGATGCTAAAAAAGTATTTGGCCCAATTGCTTCAAGTGATGGCCTATATGTAGACGGCTCATTCCTAATCTTTAAAATTGGAGACCAGATTGCCTCCCATTATGTTGGTGAGTGGTATAGGCCAATGATTTTTAATATTAACATTATTCCTAATAACATATCTGTTATTCTTAACGGAGAGTTGGTTATCTCATTAGACATTAATGAGGAGTTGTCATATCCATCAAAACTTTCTGAGTCTGGGAAAGATCAAGACTGGTTAGGATTCTATGCATACGAAGATGCCTCTCCAATTGAGTTAGATTGTGTTGCAGTATATCCGTATAAAGTTCCAGTTGCTATGGCTAAGCGTAGGTGGGTATATGGACAGGCAGTAGAGTTTCCAGAGAATATTAATACTGCATATAGCGGAACATCTACTGCAATTGATTACGCATTCGCTAATTATACAAACAACTATAGTTACCCAGATCTTGGCTCCTGGGGCCAGGGCATAGTTGAAAACTTGTCTACAGAACGAAACATACTGTCGGTTCCATCTTATTCATTGCCATCAGTAGTATTTGATAATAAGTTATATGAAGACTGGATGGATGATCTTGGTGCTGGACAGAATGAACTTGAAAACTTTATATCTTTAAAGCCAAGCAACCTATGGAGCAATACAAACGGATACATTTACTTTGATAGTTTCAATTTGCTAAATCAAGAAACAAAGGCTTTTTATGGAATCTTTAAGTTAAAGTCTCCAGCAGTATCAGAACAGATATTATTTAGGATTGAAAATGAGATAACTGGGGATTACTTTACTATCAGTGTATCTAACTTAACTTTATCTTATAAACTTAAGTATGGGCAGGCAGAATATACGGTTTATGAGGCATATGCAGCAGACTGGCTTGGAGATGACCTTGTTGGTGATCAGTTTGCTGTAGGTCTACACATTGATAGATTCTCGGAATATTTTGGTGGACGTGTAGCGTCATTTTTTGGTAATAAGAGTCAATTAAGAGTATATGTTGGTGGCTCTAAGTCATTTGAAAAAACATTTGCTGGAAATATATATAAGGTTGGATTCTGCACTGCAAGAAACCTATCTAAGGTACAAGATCTCTTTAGTGTAAATGGTGCAACAATTGACTACGAAAACGTTTTCCTGCAATATGGTCAGCATATTGACTCTGATGCTGGTTCTGCTCTTACAACTAATTGGGATAGCACTATGGACGGCGGGGTATACCCATGGGAATACTCAACTGCCAAACTAACAGGGCATATAGCAAGTTATACATTAGTGTCTCACCAATATTTAAATAAGTATTCTCTAGATATCGCTATTGATTCATACTGGGAAGACTATATCCCACTTTCATATTTTGCTAAATATGTTGAAGACACCAGGGGTGACTCAATGTATGATTTAGACTTTATTCAGTTTAATATAAACTATCCAGCACCATCAAGATTTGTTCAAGAAGAATCTTCTACTGGAAATTGGACATATCAAGAACTAAACGCAGAGTACTCAAATCCAATCCAAAGAACATACGAGTCTTTAGATAATCATCTGTTTACAGGGTTTGATACATATCAGGATTTAAAGAATAGGTCCTCAAAATCTTATAAGTTCGATACATCAAATTCGGAAGTAAAAACATACGTTACATTCCAATACTTAGAGTCTGGCGCTAATGCTGTGGATGGATACTTTGTAAACAAGCAGTCTGCACCAAAAGATAGAGTTGTAAAGCCAGGATCAGAATGGGTGAATACAAGGTATGAAGTAGTTGATGGCATGATTATCTATCCACCAACTGGTGTTGATTTTAATGATATCGCTATCGTAACTCACATAGAATTTAATGTAGACAAACTAATTAAGAAGCCAGTTAAGATTAGATCTCTTCAGTATGCATCTCAGTCACTAAGCCAAAGTTCTCCAAATACCATTGGCACTAAGTTTGGTATTCCAATCTATCCGTACAAAAAGAATGGTGTCTATTACGACTACAAGAGCGAAAATCCATTCTTGATATATAAGGGCAGCACCCCATACCTATATCTTACAAGAAATAGCGGAATCAAAAATGTTGGGCAGTTTGATCCAATGATTAACCGTGGACTATCTATTCCAATTAACAATTCCCTATCTCCTGACTATAAGGTTATTGCAATGCAGGCTTTTGCAAGATATGATGAAGACTTCTTCCCATATGCCCCTATGCAGGTATTTGAAGTTCAGTCTAAGAATGCCTACATTAAGTTTTTCTTGAAGTCTATACATCCAGATGGTCAGAGGGCCAAACTATATGCCATTAACTCAAATACTGGTCAGTTAGAGAATGGAATTGGATTCTATCTAAATGGAAGGCTAGTTAAAGAGCCAGTCATTACTGTAAAAGAGTGGAATGTTATCGGAATATCTTTTGCTAGTACCTTAGATTTTGGTAACTATCTTGGCGGAATTAGGATTAATGGCCCACTGTTGATCAACAATGTCTCCCACTATCAGTCAACCAACCTACAGGAGGTTCAGCAGGTGTCTATTAGGCCATGGTTTGCTGTTAAGCGTGTTGGCCCAATTACTCTGGATTGGGAGTTCTGGGATACCTCCTACAACTGGAATGGGGTATTGATTCTATCCTCTACTAGTTATTATGGTGTAAGCCCAGAGAATATCTACCAGATATATACTGGCACTAATAAGATTATTATTGATGACGTCAAGTCAGATACCATGGATACAAACATGTTTAGCCTAAACTCGTACCAATATAACATCTATCAGAACGTATCATGGCAATCCCAAGTACTTGATGCCGTATAATATGGTATACTTGTGGTTATGAAACTAGAAAAACCTGGTCAACTTGGCAAGTCCAAGGTACAAATTGTAGATAATAAACTCGATTGGGGCGTTTACGTCTGGCAAAGAGAGAACGGTAAGTGGTTTACTGACGGGAATGGAAATATCCTAAACATTCCATCTAGACGTGGAGACATATCTAGAATGGCAGAACTACGTCAGGCAGCAGCCCACTATGGTGAGCCAAATGGTAAGGCTGTGTTCTTTGGTGGCCTAAGCAGAATTACCGATGAAGAGTATAGCGAGCAGGTTGACAGAATGAAGGAAGGACTTATCCCATCCCAGAATGACTTTGGTGCCTGGGCTGCAGCAAAGCAGACATATGATAAGTACGGTAGTGGCGATGAGTAATGATGGATTTGAGTACCTTCTTGGTGCCAGAATTGACGAACCTGTAGTTAACGAAGACTCCTTTAAGAGACAGGACCCATTCAATAAAAACTGGGATCAGATTAAGTCTCTGTCTGGACTAAATGCTAACTTCAAGCGTCGTGCTACAAGAATGGCTAAGGCTGATGCCAGCCAACAATATTTAGATAGCGCCCTAGCCACTAATGTTGGTCAAGATGGTGCAAGATCAAAAGAGATTAATCCAGGTACCGTATATCACAATGGATATGGCATGTTTGACGTCATCACTCCACCATGGAATGTTTATGAACTGGCAAACTACTATGATACATCTTTTGCCAACCACTCAGCCATTGATGCAAAGGTAGATAACATTGTTGGGCTTGGCTATGAGTTTGTATTAACATCTCGTGCACAGATGATCATTGATGGAAATGATAATGATTCTGCAAGAGAAAAGGCGAGACGTAGAGTAGAGCGACTAAAGGTTGAAATGCGTGACTGGCTTGAAAGCCTGAATGATGATGAATCGTTTACCAGCACAATGAAAAAGGTTTATACTGACGTTGAGGCTATTGGAAATGGGTATATCGAAATTGGTAGAACCGTAAACGGAAAAATTGGATATGTTGGACACATTCCTGCTACGACTATGCGTGTGCGTAGGCTTCGTGATGGGTATGTTCAAATTATTGGTCACAAGGTAGTCTACTTTAGAAATTTCGGGGCAAAGAATGCAAACCCAGTAACCGATGATCCACGTCCAAATGAGATTATCCATATTAAGAAGTACTCACCACTAAATACTTTTTATGGTGTACCAGATATTATGTCTGCAATTACATCTCTTCAAGGAGATCAACTTGCATCACAATACAACATTGATTACTTTGCTAACAAGGCAACACCAAGATACATTGTTACTCTAAAGGGCGCCAAACTATCTGGTGATGCAGAGGATAAACTATTTAGATTCCTGCAAACTGGTCTACGTGGACAAAGCCACAGAACTCTGTATATTCCTCTTCCTGGAGATAATGACCAAAACAAGGTAGAGTTTAATATGCAGCCTATTGAGAATGGTGTGCAGGAAGCATCATTTAATCAATACAGAATTAGAAATAGAGAAGACATTCTGATTGCCCATCAGGTACCAATTACTAAGTTGGGTGGATCTGATGCTGCTGCAGTTGCTGCTGCTATTGCACAAGATAGAACATTCAAGGAGCAGGTTGCAAGGCCAGCACAGGATGAACTAGAAAAACTTATCAACAGAATGGTTCGTGAGGAGACAGATATCCTAGAACTACAGTTTAATGAGTTGACCCTAACTGACGAAATTGCTCAGTCTCAAATTCTAGAGCGCTATGTTCGTAATAAGATCATGGTTCCGAATGAGGCTAGAGACTTGCTTGGACTACCTCCACGTGATGGTGGTGATACACCAGTAGAACTAACTGCAAGACAGGCTGCTGATGCTAATGCTAACACTAGGCAGAATAGAACAAGGGATGCGGAAAGATCTGCAAACCAGTCTGATGGACCAGCCACTATTGATGGCAGGAACCCACAGGGTGAAGGTCGCTCCACAGATTAAAAAATAATGTTATAATAATTTAATAATTCTATAAAAAAGGGTATATAATTAACTTAGCATGACTATATCAAAGGCGAACTGGGAATCCCAGGGCGAGAACGTTAGACTTTCAATGCCTTTCAGTAAGGTAGATAAAGAAAAGCGTATCGTCTCAGGATTTGCCACACTAGATAATATCGATAAGCAGGCGGACATTGTTACGACAGACGCCTCTCTAAAAGCATTCGCTAAATTCCGTGGTAATATTCGTGAAATGCACCAACCTATTTCTGTTGGTAAAATGGTTAATTTTAAGGAAGACAAGTACTTCGATCCAGAAACAAAGAAGTTCTATACTGGCGTTTATGTATCCGCATATATTTCAAAGGGTGCTCAAGATACTTGGGAAAAGGTTCTTGATGGCACTCTTTCTGGCTTTTCAATTGGTGGCCGTATGAATAAGTGGGATGACGCATTTGATGAGAAGATGGATAAGACCATCCGTGTGATTAAGGATTATGATTTGGTAGAACTATCATTAGTAGACAATCCAGCGAACCAATTTGCGAACATCCTATCCGTTGAGAAGGTAGATGGGGTAGATGTGATTAAAAGCATTGATGACAATGTTATAATTGAGAATGTATTTTGGGACAAGGAGACAGGGCTAGTCATGCTATCTGAAAATGAATCAGAAATTAGCCCAACATCTGGTGCTCAAATGCAAAACATAGGTTTCGTTGAAAAAGATGACAGCGAAAAAACTAACATGATAAAGTTCTTAGTTGATAGTGCTAAAGGCATTAATCTTTCTAAGATGACGAAGGAGGAAGATCCTATGAATGAAACAACTGAAAATGCTGTTGAAGACGTTGCCAAGTCTGATGAAGCAGTAGTTGAAGAAACACAGGTCGCTCCAGAGGCAGATGCCGTCGTTGCAGAAGAGGCTCCAGTAGCCGAAGAAGCAGTAGAGGTTGAGGAAAAGGCTGATTCAGTCGAAACCACAGCAGAGACTGTAGAAGCAACAACAGAGGTATCTAAGTCAGATGAAGTTATTGTTGAGGCAGTAACTGAGATTAAGAATACTCTAACATCAGCCTTTAGCGATCTAGCAGACACCGTTAAGTCTCTACATGAGCAAGTATCTGCGCTAAGCAAGTCTCTCGGAACAGTCAAAGAAGAAATCTCAACCGTAAAGGGTGAGGTTACTGAGGCTAAGAGAGAGTTTAATGAGTTTGGAAAGAGAGTAGATGCAGTAGAAGCGGACACTGCTTTCCGAAAGTCTGGCGATCTAGGCGAGATCGTACAGGATCAACCTGAAATGGTTGAAAAATCCCTATGGGGCGGACGTTTCCTCAAAACTGCCGACTTACTACGATAAGAAAATCACTTAGGAGGTGACAATATGTCGGAACAAGAAATTATTAAAAACTATCCAGATGCAGATGGCAATCCTACCGTAAACGGTGAAGGTGCTTTCGCTTCTGGAGGAGTTGGTGGTGTGACTAATCCAGGTGCAAATACACTTGGTAACATCCCAACCGCTAACTTTGGTGTGACTTCTGGTCCAAATGCCGTAAATCCTTCGGGTGATGCAGCAAGTGGTATCCTACGTCCAGAACAGGCTCGTCGTTTTATCGACTATGTTTGGGATGCTACAGTTCTCGCCAAAGATGGTCGCCGTGTTACGATGCGTGCGAACTCAATGGAACTTGAGAAGGTCAACGTTGGAGAGCGTGTTATCCGTGCTGCTGCACAGGCTGACGCAA
>JACCDX010134402.1_pt1 | contig 64679 bp, 59 predicted proteins | sample 7449681 | NCBI WGS metagenome assembly JACCDX01 (sample SAMN15323450, study PRJNA562643) | freshwater metagenome | isolation source: river surface water | place: USA:Blue River Watershed | collected 2017-08-18
ATTTCACGATGTACAACATCATATTTTATCCAAACGATTGGCTAAAAATTATCTTCAACCCGTCTTTCCCTTATCGTTTTGTTCACATGATTTTAGCGTCTTATTTGACTTGCGCTTTTGTGGTGTGTGGAGTTTCAGCTTGGTTATTGTTGAAGAAAAAATCAGTGGAGCACGCCAAAACCATGTTCAAAATGGCGCTCTCGTTCATTGTAATTTTTGCACCTTTGCAAATTGTTGCCGGTGATTTCCACGGTTTGAATACGTTGAAACATCAACCAATGAAAGTTGCGGCCATGGAAGGTATTTGGGAAACTGAGTCGCACGCGCCTTTGACGCTTTTTGGTATTCCAGATGAAGAAACAGAAACAACCAAATACGCTGTTAAAATTCCAAGTCTGGCTAGCATAATTTTAAAACATGACGCCGCTGGCGTTATTCAAGGCTTGAAGTCGCAGGAAAAAGAATTTAGACCGCCAGTTGCACCAGTGTTTTTCAGCTTCCGCGTTATGGTTGTTGTCGGAGTTTTGATGCTTTTGACTGCAGTGATGGCGGTGTTTTTACATTTCCGTAAAAAACTCTTTGCGACAAAGTGGTTTTTAAAATGGTGCATGTTGATGACGCCAAGCGGCTTTATCGCGATTTTGGCTGGTTGGTTCGTAACCGAAATTGGTCGTCAACCTTACGTGGTTTACGGTTTCGTCAAAACTGCAGACATAGCATCAGCAGTGCAGGCCAACCAAATTTCAATTTCGTTGCTTGCTTTCGCAATTGTTTATTTTTTCGCCTTTGGTGCCGCAACTTACTACATCTTGCGTCATTTAAGAAAAGGTGTTCATAAAATAACTTCGTAATTTTTTATCAGTTCAATTTTTCAATCAAAATTATGTTAAATTTTGCGTCTTTCATTGATTTACCTTTGTTCTTTGTCGGAGTTCTGGCTTTGGCAATTTTTATGTATGTGCTGCTTGATGGCTTGGATCTTGGCGTTGGCATAATTTTTCCATTCGCACCCAGCGAAGAATGTCGCAATAAAATGATGAATTCGATCGCACCTTTTTGGGACGGTAACGAAACTTGGTTAGTGTTGGGCGGCATGGTGATGTTTGCCGCTTTCCCATTGGCTTTCTCAATTATTGTGCCGTCGTTTTACATTCCGATAATTGGTATGTTGCTGGGTTTGATTCTGCGTGGTATTGCTTTCGAATTTAGAGGCAAATCCCACTCAAAATTAGAAATAAAAATTTGGGATTTTTCGTTTCACATCGGCTCTTTGATCGCCACTTTCGCCCAAGGTGTGATGTTGGGTTCTTTTATTCAGGGTTTCCAATGCCAAGGCAATTTTTGTCATGTTTGGATTACCACTTTTTCGTGTTTGGTCGGTTTAGCCCTAGTTGCTGGCTATTCTTTGCTGGGCAGCGCGTGGTTGATTATGAAAACCGAAGGTAGAACGCAAGATTGGTCACGCAAAGTCGCTTCGTACTCAGCAGTTTTTGTGATGATTTTTATGGTTTTAGTCAGCGCATGGTCGCCTTATTTGAACGAATTCATCATGCAAAGATGGTTCAGTGTTCCAAACATCTATTATTTGGCGATTGTTCCTTGTTTAACTTTGGCGGCTTTTATTGCTTTAACGCACGCGCTGATCACAAAAAAAGAAACTCAGCCACTAATTTTTTCAATTGTGATTTTTACTTTGTGCTACTTGGGAATCGCCATCAGCTTGTATCCTTTCATCATGCCGTATCATCTAACTTTTGCTGACGCTTCGGCTGCAAAAGAATCTCTGACATTTTTGTTTATCGGAGTTTGCGTCACTTTGCCGGTAATCTTTGGTTACACGATTTACTCTTATCGAGTTTTCCGCGGCAAAGTTTCTCACGAAAAAATGTATTAATTAGTGCGAAAAAATATCGGCATTATTGAAGCCGATTAAGTCAAGTTTGGCGCGGGTTGGCAAAAATTTGATGCAGGCTTGGAAAATTTCCATGCGGCCTTCACGTTTTAACATTTCATCCAACTTAGCTTTCAACTTGTGAAGGTGCAAAACGTCAGAAGCTGCGTAATCAACTTGTTTGTCAGTGATTTCTTGATTTCCCCAATCTGAAGATTGCTGTTTTTTAGAAATTTCTACGTTCAACATTTCATCGCACAAAGCCTTTAAACCGTGAGCGTCAGTGTAAGTGCGCACTAATTTCGAAGCGATTTTGGTGCAATAAACGTTGGCTACATCAACTTTTAAATAAAAGCTGAGAGCTGCGATGTCGAAGCGTCCGAAGTGAAAAATTTTCAAAACTTTATCATTGCCAAGAAGTTTGCGCAAATTCGGAGCGTCATATTTTCCTTGCTCAAATTGCACCAAATGAGCATCACCATTTCCTGAAGAAATTTGTACCACACAAAGACGATCGCGCACAATGTTCAAACCCATGGTTTCGCAATCAATGGCGATTGAATCACCAAGATCGAGATCAGCAGGAAGGTCATTTTTATGAAGGTAGTTAGTCATGTCGGAAATAGTAAATTTATGAGAAAAAAATTGGCAAATTTGGGGCAAACTAAGAAACGAATCTTTCCCAGAATTTATCGTTTAAGTTGGGCAAGGCAGAATTGATTTCAGTCATTTCTTCCATTTTGCCGTTGCAGTGCAGAACTAAGTCGCAACCAGCGTTTAGAATAGAGCGCGATTTTTCGGCAAAACTTCCTTTCAAGGCTTTCATCGAAACGTCGTCACTCATCAAAATATTAGTAAAGCCAAGTTCGTTACGAATCAAATCGATTGCTGTTTTCGAAACAGTGGCGCAATCATTTTTGTCAATCGCCGTGTATAAAATATGGGCAGTCATGGCGAATTTTTGGTCACGTAATTCATAAAAAGGAATAAAGTCGTGAGCGCGTAATTCTTCTAAAGTGGCGTCAACAACCGGAAGTTCAAGATGGCTGTCGGAAGTGCCGCGACCGTGTCCGGGAATGTGTTTGATGACGGGATAAACTTCACGCGACAACAAACCTTCGCAAACTTTACGACCCAAATCAGCAACTTGTTGTGGATTGTTGCCGTAGGCGCGATCACCAATAACTTCGTGAGTTTTTTCACTTAAAATGTCCAACACCGGCGCGCAATCAACGTTGATGCCAACTTCGACCAGATCTTGGGCAATTTCTTGAAAATTTTTAAACAAAGCTTGGCGCGCTTCGTCACGATTATTTTGGTAAATATCAGCGAAATATTGGCCAGTTGGATATTTTTTCCAATGCGGCTCTTTCATGCGGGCAACGCGTCCGCCTTCTTGATCGACTAAAACTAAAACTTCACCATCCATCACTTCGCGAATTGAAGCAGTTAAGCTTTGCAATTGCGCTTTATCTTCAATATTGCGGGCAAAAACGATGAAACCTAAAGGGCCATTTTTGCTGAAAAAATATTTTTCTTCATCACTAAGTTTAGTGCCAGAAACACCGTAAATTACTGGTTTGGTAATTTTTTTATTGTGCGCGATTTTGTGCAGAAGAGTCACTTTAGAGAAGTCCTTTAGTTGAGTTGATAGCGTCTTTTTTGCGTTCATCAATCGTGATGGCAACGCGCAAGGCACGAGCTAGTGATTTAAAGCAAGATTCGATAATGTGGTGATTATTAACACCGTACAAATTTTCGACGTGCAGATTGCAGCCAACGGCTTGAGCAAAGGCGTAAAACCATTCACGGAATAATTCAGTGTCGATTTCACCAATTTTGTCGCGTTTAAATTCGCAATTAAAAATTGGGTAAGCGCGACCAGACAAATCAAGAACGCAACGTGTTAAAGTTTCATCCATCGGGACGTAAGAATGGCCAAAGCGCGTAATGCCTTTTTTGTCGCCCAAAGCTTTTTTCACTGCTTCGCCAACTGCCAAGGCTGAATCTTCAACAGTGTGATGAAAATCAACGTGTAAATCACCTTTAACTTCAAGGTTGATGTCGATCAAAGAATGATGAGAAAGTTGTTCGATCATGTGGTTTAGAAAGCCGATTCCGGTTTCAATTTTATACTGACCGGTGCCGTCGAGATTAACTTCAACTTTGATGGAAGTCTCTTTGGTAACACGTTCGATTTTTGAGGTGCGCATTTTTTTATTTTTTGATTTGAACAGCGTTGTTGTTCTTACGAAAAAAGAGAGGAAATGTTTCGTAAATCGAGCTACAAAATCATTTCCTCTACAGCTTTTTTATTACTTCAAATTTTCAGCAACAAAATCCCAGTTCACCAAATGGTTTAGGAAAGTGTCGATGTAAGTTGGACGAGCATTTTGGAAGTCTAAGTAGTAAGCATGTTCCCAAACGTCCATGGTCATCAAAGGTTTAGCTGAAGTTGTAAGTGGAGTTTCAGCGTTACCAGTTTTAGTAACTTTCAATTTGCCATCTTCCAAAACTAACCAAGCCCAGCCTGAGCCAAATTGAGTTGCGCCAGCTTGTTTGAATTCAGTAACAAAATTTTCGTAAGAACCGAAATCAGCTTCAATTTTTGCCAAAACAGCGCCGCTAGGTTTGCCGCCGCCATTTGGTTTCATTGAGTGCCAGTAAAAAGTGTGATTCCAAACTTGCGCTGCATTGTTGAAAATGCCGGCTTTAGTTTTATCAGTAGCAGAAATTTTGATGATTTCTTCCAAAGATTTGCTAGCCAAATCAGTGCTGGCAATAAGGTTGTTCAAGTTAGTTACGTAAGCTTGATGATGTTTACCGTAATGATAATTCAGAGTATTTTCTGAAATGTGAGGAGCTAAAGCATTTCTAGCGTAAGGCAAAGCCGGAAGTTCAAATGACATATTTGATTTTGTTTTGTTGTTAAATTTGGACAGCAAAGAATTTCCGCCATTTTTCGCAGCAGAGTTGTTAATTCTAAAAATTTTAGAACCACAAGAACTGGCTACAAAAGCGGATGAAACTAAGGCTGCTTTGATGAAATTTCTTTTTGACAATTGCATGAGCTAAAAGTTAATTTCGCCGAATTGCCATGTCAATTAACAAACTTTGCAAAACACCCTTAAAGGACAAAAATAGGATCAGATCATGACAAAAATTTCTGCCGTAATTGTGGCGCATAATGAAGAGAAAAAAATAGCAGGATGTTTACAAAGCTTAGGTTTTGTTGATGAAATCGTGGTTGTGCTCGATAAATGCACCGATTCTACCAAAGAAATTGTGGCGCAATACACCGACAAAATAATTGAAGGAAGTTGGAATATTGAAGGGGCGCGCCGCAATGTGGCAGTAGATGCTGCGTCTGGTGATTGGGTTTTAGAACTCGACGCTGATGAAAGAATTTCTGCGCAATTAGCTGATGAAATTATTGCTCAAACTAAAGATTCACAACCATGTTTATTCGTCGCGCCAATCGCCAACTACATTGGCAAACGTTATGTGCGTTACGGTTGGTTGCGCACGCTGGGCGTTTTAAATCGCCAAACTATGCATTATCGCGGTGCGAAGATTTACAACGAAGACAAAGAAATTCATCCAACGGCAAATTATCAGGTTAGGGAAGTAAAATATTTGCAAAATCCGATCACTCATTTCGTTGATGACGACATCGCAGATTTGTTGAACCGTTTCAATCGTTACACCAATTGGCGCGCTTCTGACATGATTCGTAGCAATAAAGTTAAAACGTCATTTTTGAAATTAGTGGTCGGGTTCTTTTACCGTTTCAATAAATCTTTTTTCCTCAAAAAAGGTTACAAAGAAAAAGGTTTGGGTTTCTTAATTGCCGTTTTAGCGGGCTTGTATCCTTTGGTTGCAACGATCAAGGCCCAAGAAAAAAAGGCGCAAACTGCATCTGAGGTTAAATAATGAAAATCGTAAATATTATTTTAACTTCGCAAAATGGTGGGGCAGAGCAGGCGTTTATTGATTACACAGTTGTTTTGAAAAAGTTAGGCCACGAAGTTGTGGCAATTGTAAAAGAAGATGCACCTTACGCTGACAAGATTTCTGAACTGGGAATCACAACTAAAAAAATCGCCAACAAATTCGGTGATCACGATATTTTTGCCAGCAAACAAATTCATAAAATTATCAAAGAATTCCAAGCCGAAACAGTTGTTGCGCACATTGGTCGCTCGATAGTTTTGTCGAAAAAAGCCATTGCTAAAATTAAAGATCGTAAAGTGTTTTTAGTGGCGGTGAATCACAGCATGAACGTCAAGCGTTCGATCGGCGCTGATTTAATTTTTTCGGTTAATCGTGAAGTTTTTCACCGTACGATTGATGCTGGACAAGCTGAAGATTCTAGCTTCGTCATGCATAATGCCATTGATTTAAGCGATGCAATCGCAATCGCACCGCGAACTAATTTAGTGAAACAACAAGTTATCACAATTGGCGCGATGGGTCGTTTAGATGACAAAAAAGGTTTTGATTATTTGGTTAAAACTTTAGCGACGCTTGATCAAATCAGTGCGGTGCAAAATTTACAAAAAACTTTTAAACTTAAAATTGCCGGTAGCGGTTTTTTTGAAAAAAATCTGCGTGAGCTGGCCGCTTCTTTGAACTTGCAAGATCGCGTTGAATTTTGTGGTTGGGTGCAAGATAAGAAATCATTTTTCGCCGATATCGATATTTTTTGTAGCGCGTCCGATAATGAAACTTTCGGCTTGGTTTTGCTCGAGGCCATCAAATACCGCAAGCCAGTGATTGCGACTAACACTTTCGGCTCGCAAGAAGTTTTGCGCGATCGAGTTGACGGTTTGTTGGTTGAGTTGAATCCGCGTAAAAATTTAGATCAGCGTTTTGCTGAAGCGATAATCGAAGTGATTCAAAAGCCCGAGCTTTTCGACGCAATTGTCGATCAGTCTTTCGCGCGCATGTGCCGCAATTTTTCTTACACAGCTTTGGAAAATCGTTTTAAAGAAATTTTTGGCTGTGTTGTTCAGAGTGCTGTGAAATAAAAGTTAGGATATTGCGAAAACTTTTCTTGCTAATTTTTTCACTCTTCTAAAAAATATTCCCTAAGGAAGTAGCACGGGCGTTTTGCTTGTTAAAAGTGTCAGGTTCGAAAGGAAGCAGCACATAATTTGTTAAGGCGGGTCGTGCTATTTCCGCTAAAAATCTCATCTAAATTGCAACAAGTTTTTGAGATTTTCCCTCCAGTATTTGCCCAAATCTTACAATCGCAAATGACACAAAATTCTTACCTAGTTCTCGCCCGCAAATATCGTCCACAAAATTTTGATGAGCTTGTTGGGCAAGAGGTTTTGGTCACAACTTTGAGCAACGCGATTAAAAATAACAAACTGCATCACGCATACATTTTAACCGGCATTCGCGGTGTTGGTAAAACTACATCAGCAAGAATTATTGCTAAAACTTTGAATTGCCTTAATCGCGCCGAAAATGAAGTTAAAGCTTGCGGCACTTGCGATAATTGTTTGGCAATTAGCGCGTCAAAACATCAAGACGTTATTGAAATTGACGCTGCCAGCAGAACTGGTGTTGACGATATTCGCGAAATTATTGATTCGATTGCTTACGCGCCGGTGATGGCAAAATATAAAGTCTATATTATCGATGAAGTTCACATGTTGTCTAACAGCGCCTTTAACGCTTTGTTGAAAACTTTGGAAGAACCGCCAGCTCACGTAAAATTCATTTTTGCCACAACTGAAATTCGCAAAGTTCCAGTTACAATTTTGTCGCGCTGCCAGCGTTTTGATCTGCGTCGTTTGGATGAAACGGAAATTGCGCTACATTTGAAAAATATTTTAGCCAAAGAAAATCTAGAAGCTGATGAACAAGCTTTGGAAATGATTGCTAAAATGTCGGAAGGTTCGGTGCGTGATTCTTTGTCTTTGCTCGATCAAGCTTTGTCTTCAAACAATCACGCGCAATTTTTGCCAGCCGATATTGTCGAAAAAATGTTGGGTTTGAACGATCGTGCTAAAGTTATTGAGCTTTTTGAGTTTATGTTGTCGGGTGATTTCAATTCGGCTTTGAACAGTTTTTCATCTTTTTACGCTTATTCCTCAGACATTACCCAACTTTTGTCTGATTTGATGGAAATCACTTCAAAAGTTACTTCGACAAAGCTGATTAAAAATTATCGTCTCGACGGATATTCAAAAAATAACCAAGAAAAAATTGCTGCGATTGCTGTGCGTATTCCTTTGTCATCTTTGACGCGCATTTGGCAAATGTTGATGAAAGGTCAAGCTGAAGTTAATTTTTCACAAGCGCCGAAAATGGCTTTTGAAATGTTGTTGATCAGAATCTGTCATTTGGTGGCTTTGCCGAACTTGAAAGAAGTTTTGCTTGATTTGAATCAGTTGCAAAATTCTTCGCCAAAGCTTGAAGAAAAAATTGCACCAATTGTAAAGACTTTAAATTCTGACGTCGCGACAACAAACCTTGAAGCCAAGAATGTCGAAGAAATCAACGACGACGTGGTCAACGAAATACTACGTAATTTCGAAGGTTCTAAAATAGTTTAATCAATTTTTGCTAATATGACTGAAGACAGAAAACTTAGAATTCTTTGTGTAGAAGACGAAAATGAAATTCGCGAAAATATTGCTGAAATTTTGCGTGACGAAGGTTTTGAAGTTTATGAAGCGGAAAATGGTAAAAAGGGTTTTGAAGCTTTCATGCAAAATAAACCAGACTTGGTGGTTTCTGATATTATGATGCCAGAAGTTGATGGGTACGGATTGTTGAAAATGATTCGTGAAGCGAAAAATGTTAAAAATAACACAGTGCCTTTCATATTTTTGACAGCACTTGGTCAAAAAGAAAATGTTATCAAAGGTGTGGGTTTGTCGGCTAATGACTATCTCGTGAAGCCAATTGATTTTGATTTGATGTTGGCCAAGGTCAAAGAGAAGACGGCCAACGCTTTGAAGGTGCAGGAAGTTCATCACAAAACTATCGGTAATATTAAGAATCAGGTTTCGACAGTTCTTTCTTCTGAGCTATTTTCTTATTTGGATGTTATCGTCCAAACTTCATCAATTTTGCGTGAAAGTCCTTACGGTGATTTTCTAAGCAATCGCACGCTTGAAGATATTAACCGCATTTACATGAATGCTGTTAAGCTTAAAACTGCAATTTCTAACTCGTTAGATTCAAGTGTTATCGATGCTAAGCTTAATTCTGACGAAGAGATTTTTACGATTTTAGATTTCTTCGCTGAATTTATTGGCACTTTAAGTCAAAAAATTCGTGATCGCATCATAGTTGAAAAACCTTTTGATGCAGAAGGATTGCCGAAAGTTAAAGCGGATAAGTCATTATTAATCGATGCGATGAGAAGAATTTTTGCCTCACTTTTGAAAATTGATGTAGAAGGAAAAGTTGAAGTTAGCATTATGACTGATCATTTTGATCAGCTTGTCGTCATTTTTTATCTAAAAACTGTTAATCAGATTAATGCTTTTACTGCAAAAATTGATGAGGCGCAAATTAGCTATATTCTTTCAAAGCAGAACTGCACAGTGAAGGTAGTTGACGATAAAGAAAAAAGCATAGTTTTGACCATACCAAAACATCACTTAATCAAATAAAATAAGCCGCCTCGTGCTCATGCAATGTTTAAAAAAAGTTCTAATCATAATAAAAAAACTAAGCGCGAAGAGTCGGATTTCTTAAAAGAGATAAGCCAAGAAATTAAAGAATATGCCAAAAGCTTCGAAAAAGCTGTTGGCAATAAAATTGAAGATATCGGAACTGAAATTGGTCAAGAAGTTCAAATTGTAGCTAAAGAAATCAAAAAAAAGATCGGTATCTTTTATAAGATCGCATTTGCGCTATTGCTGACTTTCTCAATAGTTTTGTCTTACTTTATAATTTTGGTTTCCACCGAACCTAAATCTTTTCCTTTTGTAACTTCAGAAATTCGAGATCATCTGAAAACAAATTATGGAGAAAAGGTTAATTTTGATAATGCTTACTTGAGCTTCACCAAATATGGAACTTTGAAGGTTACCATTAAAGACATCAAAATTTCGCAAGAATCATCTGAAAATAATGCGGAAAAACACGAGATAATTATACCAAAAATTGACACTGAATTTTCTATTCTAAACTTAGTTACAGCCAGTTTTACGCCTCGTAAAATAAAAGTTACTAATCCTGAGATAACTATTGAAAATTCTACAAAAGATCAATCACAAGATTCCCAAACTACCATCAATCAGGTTTTGATCGAAGTTTTGTCAAAAATGAAAAGAGAAGAGCTTTTGACTAAAAGCTTTGAGTTAGAAAACGCCAAAATTATTTACGGAGAACAAAAGTTTTGGATCAAAAAATCACAAGTTCGTGCTTTAGTTAAAAAAGATATTTTGTATGTTTCCTCAACTAATAAATTCAGTATTGGAGAGACTGCACAAGATTTAAACTTCAATAGCTCATGTCAGTTTAACAAAGACAACTTGTTAAAATGCGACGTGTTTTTGGTAAATTTTCGCGCTAATTCGATTGCGGATTTGCATCCTTCTTTAAATTTCTTACACAAAATTGATGCGGTTTTAAACTTCGGCGGATCATTCGCGTTGGATAAAGATAGATTCCACAACGCTTTACTAACTCTTGATAGCCAAGCGGGAAGCTTCTTTTTCTCGGAGTTTTTTGGCGAACGCTTGTTTTTCTCAGATTTATCTTTGAAAGGTGAGTATAATTATCAGCTCGGAATTTTGAATTTGAAAAATATCAAAACTAATTTCCGCATGCACAATGATGCTGACACAGCAAATCCAAGCTCTTTGTCTTTGAATACACCTTTTGAAATGTCATTGATAATTTCTAACTTCAATGATTGGGATAATCGTCGTTCAGATTTTGATATTAAACTCAGTAACGCCCCAATTAATGAGTTGGAAAAATTGTGGCCGGTTTCTTTGTCAGATAACGGAATTCGTGATTGGGTAATTAGTCATATAAAAAATGGTGTTGTTAAAGAAGCTTCTACCAAGTTTTCGCTTAAAACTGTCAATCAAATCAACGATCTTGAGGCGATAGATGCTTCTCTCAATTTTGTTGGTGCTGATTTGAAGTATAGCGATGAATTTCCCGAAATTAAGAAAATTGATGCAGTAGCTAAATTTAATAAAAACAGCATGAATGTTGCGATCAATGCTGGCGATGTTTTGGGTAGTAAAATTTATGATTCACAAGTCGTAATCGATGATTTTTCGTCTGAGCAAGTTTTATTGCGAATTTTAGGAAAATCGAAAGGCAGTGCCTCAGACTCATTGAAGCATGCTGATAAAAGTTCGAAATTCTCTGCGGAAGTTGAAAAATATCTAAACGGCAATTCTCAAAATAATTTTGATATTAGAATCCCTCTTAACGACAAAATTGAGTTAAAAGATTGCTACATTGCAGTTACTTCCGAAATTTCGAAATTGAGCAACCCTTACGTTAAAGGTGATATAAATGCAGCTGTAAAAAAAGATTTGGGAAGTGATGATTTTATGGTCAATATTGATCTCACAAACTCAGAGCTGACGATAAAAGATTATAATATTGAGAAGAAAAATGGTGCAGAAAGTAAGCTCAATTTAGCAATTTCATTTCCATCAGCCAAAGAAATTGCTTTGAAAAACATTGAACTGTGGAAAAAGGAATCGCTGCTTATTCGTAACAAAAAACAAACAATTACGGCTAAAATAAGTGGTGAAGTTAAGGCTATTACTTCACCTTTTAATATTGTTGCCGCTAATTTAAAAAATGAAAATTTCGGTCGTAACAGCTATAAAATCGAATATTTAGCCGACTTAAAATCATCAAATCAAAAGTTAGTTTTGCGCGGTCAAGTTCTTGATTTAGCGACGGCAATTCAAAATAAATTTGCCTCATTTTCGTCTTCTGGTTCTAGCTTCAAAAGCTCTTCTTTCAAAATTAATCTGGATAACTTGTTTTTGGCTAATGCAAAGGCAATTAAAAACTTCGCTCTTAATTTAAAGTGTCAGGATCAGCTGTGCACTTCCGGATTTTTGAAAGGTAGTTACAATAAAAAAGAGCAGTCTTTGTCACTGCAAATAAGTAAAAAGAACGAAGAAAATTTTGCACATATTGACGGACAAATCACTGATGTAGGCTATATGGCAGAAGCTTTAGGAATATCTAACGTGATTTCTGGCGGCAGTGTTAATTTAAAACTGCTTCACAGTGTGGTTGATAAAAATCCGACAATTTCAGGCAATATTAGTTTTTACGACAGCATCGTTATTTACGAAAATCCGACAGTAAAAAAATTAGCAACCAACTCTTTGTTTTCCAAAGTGCGTGATAAAATCTTTTCGGAAGACAAAACTATTTTTGATTCGATGAAAATCGATTTTGCAGCCCAAAATGGTGTTATCGATTTGCAATCTCTAGTCGCCAATAACTACAAAATCGGCATCACTGCTAAAGGCAAAATTGACGTCGCCAACGATATTTACGACATTAAAGGCATGATTGTTCCGGGTTTTATCATCAACAATTTGTTTGGTATCGGTAAAATTCCAATTTTAGGAAATGTCGTCGGAATTTTAACTGGCGGTGAAGGTGGCGGAGTTTTCGGAATTCGTTATCAATATACTAAAAAGAAAGGCGACAAAGAAGCTAATTTTGAAACAAGTAAAGTTTCATCTTTCGTACCAACGACAATCAAAAATTTGTTTGATTTGATCTAGATTATTTAGTTTCCGCGAAGTTCAAATTTTTGATATTAGTCACCTTTACCATCTTGCAAAAAATGGGTTTTTTTAGAAAAATTCCGCAGTTTCTTATTCCTCAATTTTATCAAAAATAAATGAAAAAAGTTAATATTGTTGGTGCCGGATTGTCGGGATCAGAAGCTGCTTGGCAATTAGCATCGCGTGGTTTTGAAGTTGAGATTTTCGAAATGCGCGATGAAAATCGCAAAACTTTCGCGCATCGCACCGATCATTTTGCCGAATTGGTCTGTTCTAATTCGCTGCGTAGTGACGACGTAAAAACCGCAGTTGGTTTGTTGCATCAAGAAATGCGCGAATTGAATTCTTTGATTATGCGTTCTGCTGATGCTAACTCCGTTCCGGCAGGATCAGCCTTGGCTGTTGATCGCGAAGGTTTTTCCAAATTTATCGAAGCTGAATTACTGGCGACCAAAAAAGTAAAAATTTCGCGTCGTGAAATTTCTGAATTGCCGATCGATTCCAACGAGACTTGGATTATCGCAACTGGCCCGCTGACGTCTGACGCTTTGGGTAAATCAATTTTGCAAAATTCTGGCGAAGAGCATTTAGCTTTTTTTGACGCCATCGCGCCGATTATTTACAAAGATTCGATCGACTTTTCCAAAGCGTGGTTTCAGTCACGCTACGACAAAGGCAACGGTACGGATTACATCAACTGTCCGTTGACGCGTGAGCAATATTACGATTTTGTTGATGAACTTATTCGCGCCGAAAAAACTGAGTTCAAAGAATGGGAAAAAGACACGCCATATTTTGACGGTTGCTTGCCAATTGAAGTGATGGCAGAGCGTGGAGTTGATACTTTGCGTCACGGACCGATGAAGCCTGTTGGTTTGACCAATCCGCATTTTCCTAAATCGCCAGAAGGCACCAAACACAAAGATCGTCCAGAAAAAGCCTACGCTGTGGTGCAGCTGCGCCAAGACAATAAAATCGGCACGCTTTACAACATGGTGGGTTTTCAAACCAAAATGAAATATGGCGAGCAGCAGCGTATTTTTAAAAAAATTCCGGGTCTTGAAAACGCTGAATTCGCGCGTCTTGGTGGCATTCATCGCAACACTTTTATTAATTCGCCAAAGTTGTTGGACAATTTTTTACGCTTCAAAAAATCTTCTAATATTTTGTTTTCGGGCCAAGTTACCGGAGTTGAAGGTTATGTTGAATCAGCGGCCATGGGTTTGTTGGCTGGAATTTTTGTAGCAAGCGATTTTAAAGTGACTACGCCGAATCCTAAAACGGCGATTGGCGCGTTGTTGAATCATATTACAGTTGGTCACGAAGGTCTTGATTTTCAGCCGATGAATGTAAATTTCGGTTTGTTTGAGAATTTAGAAGAAAAAACCAAAAAAACTGATCGCAAAGAAGCTTACAGCAATCGTGCTTTAAGCGAATTGGCGCAATGGAAAACACAATTATGAAAAACAAATATTTACTAATTTTATTGTCGTTTGTTGTTTTTTCGTGCGACAAAAATTGGAGTTATGAAGGCCGCAACCATCCGCAATCTTGGGGCGATTTGCAAGAAGATTACAAGTTCTGCAAAATTGGCTACAATCAAGCGCCAATTGACATTACCGAAGAATTTAAGCCAAACGATTTACAATTTTTTTACAAAAAAGCTGATGTCGAAAAAGTTGCCGATTTACGTTTCGCTAAATTCGAATTTGATAGCCGCGATTATTTGATCAGAACTAAGAAAAAATATTACGTGCGCCGCTTTGAGTTTCATCATCCAAGCGAGCATTTGATCAACCACGAACCGTCTTCGCTGGAAATGCAAATTTATCACAAAAGTGACGATGAACAATGGTTGGTTTTAGCAATTATGTTGGAAGTTGGCGCTGAAAATAAAAGCTTCGAGCAGTTTTTGAAAGTAACGCAAAACGGCGGTCAAATCGATTTAAATAAATTCGTAAACAAACAAGATTCATTGTTTTTCTACGATGGCTCGCAAACGACGCCGCCATGCCGCGAAGGCGTAAAATGGTATGTAATGAAAACGCCGATTAAAATTTCTAAAGAGCAAATGAATGAAATTATTAAATCGACAATTTTCGTGAAATCCAACGCTCGCCCAGTGCAAAAATATCATCCGGAGAAATATTGAAAAAACGTGCTGTTCTAAACGCACATTTACCTTTTCGTCGCCTTGAAATAACTGCTCAGTAAATGCTCTTTGTCGATTTTGGTGTAACGCTGAGTTGTCGCTAAATTTTCGTGACCAAGTAATTCCTGAATCACCCGTAAATCGCCGCCAGCTTCCAGTAAATGAGTGGCGAAAGAATGACGAAATGCGTGAGGTGTAATAGTTTCTGCGAGATTTAAGTTGGTACGAATTGTTTGAATCAACCCAGAAAAATCACGGCGTGACAAAGTTTTGCCTTTGGGAGTTAAAAAAATTGGTTGTTCGAAATTAATGTCGAAAGGACAAATTTTTAAATAGTCGTTAATTCTTTTATTAACGATCGACAAAAGCGGAACCATACGTTGTTTTTTGCCTTTGCCTTCAACAATCAGAGTTTGACTATTTTGTAGTGATTTTTTGCTAATCGACAAAGCTTCAGAAATACGTAAGCCGCAGCCATAAATTAAAGTCAGTAAAGCAATGTCGCGTTGTGCTTGCCAGTGATCTTTGCGGATTGTGCTGATTTCATTTAAGATGCGATCGATGTCAATTTTATCAACTGCTTTGGGAATTGGTTTTGCTACTTTTGGCGTTTTGATTTTTTCGATTTGGCTATTTTCCAAAATTTGGTTTTGGTTGCAAAATTTGAAAAATGAACGCAGCGACGAAAGCGCGCGAGCGTTCGAAGAATTTACGTGATTAGGCAATCTCTCGCTCAACCAGCGACGAAAGTCATGCATGGTTAAACTTTCTAGATGATTCTTGCTGATAATTTCGTTGCGAAACCTAAAAAGAAAATCGAGGAAATAAAAAATATCGATGCGGTAAGAATTTACGGTGTGTAGTGAATATCTTTTTTCCGCTTCCAAAAATTTCAAAAATTTTTCAACCAAAGAAATAGTTGTCGAGTCGCATTTATCCTGAATTGCAATAGCGTCAGACATTTCGTTTAAATTCCAAAAATATGAAAAAAGTTTTCGCGTTTTTTATTCTGCTTACTTTTTCTTGGCAAGCTTGGGCTGGCGAAAATGTTAAGTGGAACAGTGTTGAAGGTTTACAACGTTTGCAAAAAAGTAATTTCAATCAAGATTTTTATCAGCTGGTTAATTTTTACCAACCGCAAGCCAACCCTTTATATTGCTCGATTGCTACGAGTGTAATTTTACTTAATGCCACTTCTGAAAACGCTAAAATTCCGAGCCAAAAAAATATTCAAATTAATTTGCCAAAAGAAATTGGCGGCGGCATTGCTGAATTTCATTCTTACGCGCAATCAAGTTTTTTAAACGAGGCAACTGACAAAATCAAAAAGCGTGAAGTTATCGAATTAAAATTGGCGGCTGGCAAAAAAAATGGCCAAGATTTTTTCGACGCCGGAATGTCGATGGCTGAGATGGGTAAAATTTTAAGTGAAGTTTACAATTTTAAAGTGGCGTTGCAGCGTTTTGAAAAAAATGACGAAAAGTCGCGCGCGCAATTGCGTCAAGATTTGCAAAAATATTTGTCGGATAACACCAATTTTGTCGTCGTCAATTTTGATGGCAAAATTATTGGAAACGGCACACGCGGCCACTTTTCGCCAGTTGTGGCTTACGATCAAGACAGCGATTCAGTCTTGGTTATGGATGTGGCCTTGCATAAAACAACTTGGTATTGGACAGATTTATCCAAGCTTGCCGCAGCAATGAATACCAAAGACGGCGATTCTTATCGCGGCTACTTAATAATAAAAAAATAACATTAATTCGATAAATTGGCTAAATTCAAAAGGCCATTTTATCACCGATCACAGCTTAGAATTTTATAATTATGACTCTTAACTCTCCGCAAAATGAAGCAGTTCAAACTACGCAAGGGCCTTTGCTGGTCTTGGCTGGTGCGGGAACTGGCAAAACCAAGGTTTTAACTTCGCGCATTATTCACATCGTAAATTCTTATCTCGCTTCACCGATGCAGATTTTGGCGGTAACTTTTACCAATAAAGCGGCGGCGGAAATGAAGAAAAGAATCGGCGAAACGATTGGCGATCAAGTCAATAATTTGTGGGTCGGAACTTTCCACTCAATTGCGGCGCGTATTTTGCGTCGTCATCCGGAAGTTGTTGGTTTGGGTTCTGATTTTACAATTATTGACGATGACGATCAAACGCGCTTGTTGAAACAAATTTTAAACGATTTCGGCATCGACATAAAACAATATCCGCCTAAAAACTATTTGAACAAAATCTCGCGCTACAAAGATAAAATGATTAGCGCTGCCGCTTTGGAAAGCACGGGTTTTGAAGTGTCTTTACCGCGAATAAAAGAAGTTTACGAAACTTATCAATATCGTTTGAAAGCAATGAACGCAGCCGATTTTGGAGATTTGCTTTTGTATAATTTGGAAATTTTCCGCTCAGCTCCTGACATTTTATCTTATTATCAAGACAAGTTTCGCTATGTTTTGGTTGATGAATATCAAGATACCAACAACGCGCAATATCAGTGGTTAATCAAATTATCGGAAGCTCACAAAAATATTTGCTGCGTTGGTGATGACGACCAATCAATTTACAGCTGGCGTGGCGCAAATATCGCCAATATTTTGCGTTTTGAGAAAGAGTTTCCTGGTGCCAAAGTTATTCGTTTAGAACAAAATTATCGCTCAACTTCGCGCATTTTAAAAGCGGCGGATTCGGTGATTGTGAACAATAAAGAACGTCACGGCAAAACTTTGTGGACTGACAAAGGCGAGGGCGAAAAGGTTAAAGTTATTTCGTTTGCTGATGATCGCATGGAAGCGGCGAGTGTGGCGCAAATGATTAAAGTGGCGATCGCGGCGCAAAAATATCAGCCATCAGAAATTGCTGTTTTGGTGCGCGCCGGCTATCAAACTCGTCCGTTTGAAGAATCATTCATTCAAAATTCTTTGCCGTACAAAGTGATCGGAGGCATGAAATTCTACGAACGTATGGAGGTTCGTGACTCAATCGCTTATTTGCGAATTTGTGCTAACACTTCTGACGATTTGGCTTTGAGCAGAATAATCAATGTGCCAAAACGCGGCGTTGGCGAGGCGGCGATCACGTCGATTTACGAACGTTCGAAAATTGAAGGAATTTCGTTTTTTGCGGCGGTAAAAAAATCGCTCGAAGAAAATGCTATTAAAGGTAAAGCCCGCGAAGCTTTGAAAGATTTGGTCGATAAAATTGAAAAAACAGCGGCGCAAGTTGGTGAAGTAAATTTGGCGGAACTTGCTAAAAAATTACTCGAAGATGTCGGCTATATCGCGATGTGGAAAAGCGAAAATACTCTCGAAGCGCAAGGTCGTTTGGAAAATATCGAAGAGTTCATCAACAGCTTGTCTGACTTTTCAACTATGACTGAATTTTTAGAATATGTGTCGTTGATTGAAGCGCGCGAAGATAAAAACTTGGTTGATGCGGTAACGGTGATGACGGTTCACGCCGCTAAAGGTTTGGAATTTGATTTGGTTTTTGTTCCCGGACTTGAAGACGGTTTGTTTCCAAGTGGTCGCTCAGTTGAAGAGCGTGACGGCTTGGAAGAAGAGCGACGTTTGATGTATGTTGCGATAACTCGTGCCAAACGTGAGTTGATTTTGTCGCACGCCAGAAGTCGTTACGTTTATGGTGATGTGCAAATGCAATTGCCGTCACGCTTTTTGAAAGAGTTGCCGCAAAATGAAATTGAAGTGGAAGAAATGTTTGGCGGGCAAAGTTTTTCGTCATTTAGATCATCATCTTCTAATTATTCGCAGCCGCAATTTTCTTATAAATCAAATCAACAGTTTACTGGTCAAAATTTCTCAAAATTCGGCCAAGCTGGTGCAAGTTCACAATATGCCAAACCAGCTGCTACAAAAGCTGCAGAAGCTAGTAAAGAACAAGACGGAATTTCTGGTAAACGTGTATTTCACCAAAAATTTGGTTACGGAAAAGTGATTGGTGTTGATGGCAATAAGCTGGAAATTTCTTTCGAAAAAACCGGAACTAAAACCGTTATGAAAGATTTTGTAACTTTAGCGTAATTTATGCTGAAAATTTTCACTTTAATTTTCCTGATTTTTATTGTTCCGGCTTACGCGCAAGAAAGCACGCAAGAGCCAGAATTGGTTTTGCATTACTCGGTGCAAAAAGGTGATAGTTTGTATAAGATAGCACAAAAATTTGATCTCGGTTTTGATGAAATTTTATATGCCAATCCGGATTTGCCGGCATCAAAAATTTTATATTTGAATCAGACTCTAATTTTGCCCAAAACCCATTTATTGCCTGATGCGGAAAAGAAAGGTATTGTAATTAATTTAGCGGAAACTCGACTTTATTTCTTCACCGATGATGAAATTGCAATCGATACTTTTCCTGTAAGTATTGGAGCTGATGAAAAAACTCCGACGGGCAAAACTAGCGTAATTTCTAAACGTGAAAATCCAACTTGGACGCCGCCGGCATCGATTCGTGAAGAAAATCCTGATCTGCCAGAAGTTGTGCCTGCGGGTCCGGATAATCCGCTTGGTCAATTTGCTTTGAAGTTGGATGGTTCAAAAAATGTGAAATGGCAAAATATTATGATTCACGGCACCAATGCTCCGACTTCAATTGGTTCAAGAGTCAGCCACGGCTGCATTCGTCTTTATCCGTGGGACATTGAGAAATTATTTAATTTGGTAGAAATCGGCACCAAAGTTACGATTGTGAATCAGCCGATCAAAGCCAATATGATCAACAATAAAGTATATTTAGAAGTTCACTTAAAAGAATCGGTGGACGCAATTTTCGAAAATTTGGGTGTACGAAAAACCATCTGTAAAGTTAATAAAAATTGCGACTATGAAATTGATTGGCAAAAAGTTGATGAAGTAGTTTTGCAAAATAATGGCATTCCAACTCAAGTTAGTTTTGACTGAACACTGTGAAATGAAGTCTTTTTGGCGCTAAGAATTCACAACCTTATAAATAAAATTCCGTTAATATGGGCAATATTTTTACCAGAGGGACTAATCTTAATAAGCCTAATCTTAATAAGGTTTACCTAGATTTGCGTGAGCTAACCCAAAATGAAATATTGCTTAACGCAGTAAAAAATAAAGATCGTGAAACCTGTAACAGGATTGTTGGAATGGATAATCCAGATGTGATAAATAAAGTGGGAAATGAAGGAGATAATCCTCTGCATTTAGCAATTAAAATTGGAAATATTTCAATATCTACTTCTCTAATTTCGTCTCAGGATATCGATTTCACTATTTGTGATTCGGATTCTCACAATCATCTGCAGATTGTTAATAATCTTTTAAGAGAAGATGATTCAAGAACTGATACTGCTGCAGTAGTAAGCATCGGCAAGCTTATTATCAAAAAGTGCGAGATTTATTTAAAACAAGAAAAGAACAATTTAGTACCAGATAATTTCGTTGAATTAAGAGGTCGGTTTAATGAATTAAAGCTTTCGGTAAATAAAGGATTAGATTCTCGTAGCTCAGAAGTTTCATCAATTCGTAGCAAGCCACAATCTTCAATTAGAATAATTGGTCATAGCCAACTTGCCCAAAATAGTAGAAGTATAGATGAAGATAATTTTAGCAGATTTTAGTTTATAACCTTCTTCATTTTTTTGATAACTTGCGCCAGCCCGTCAAATATAGCTTCACCGATGATAAAATGGCCTATATTTAATTCGCGAATTTGTGGAATTGTGGCGATAATTTGGGCAGTTTCGTAGTTTAGACCGTGTCCGGCGTGACATTCTAAATTAAGTTCTTCACAAAGTTCGGCGCATTTTTTGATTTTCTCGAATTCCTTCTTTTGCGCCGTACCTTTTTTATGGCAAAACTCGCCAGTATGAAGTTCTACGATGTCAGCTCCAATTTCTTTGGAAGTGCGAATTTGTGATTCGTTGGCATCGACAAAAAGTGAAACGCGAATTTTTTTAGCGCGAATTTTTTTAATCATTTCGCGCAAAACTTTTTCATTTTTTATTACATCAAGACCGCCTTCGGTGGTCACTTCTTGGCGTTTTTCAGGAACGATACAAACAGCATTCGGCTTGGTTTTAAGGGCAATTTCCAACATTTCTTCAGTGGCGGCCATTTCGAGATTGATCGGCAACTGAATTTCTTTTTTCAGCCTTTTTAGATCTTCATCACGAATGTGACGGCGATCTTCGCGCAGATGAATTGTGATACCGTGAGCTCCGGATTTTTGCGCCAGAATTGCTGCATCAACCGGATCAGGATGAATTCCGCCGCGAGCGTTACGAATAGTTGCAACGTGATCAATATTAACGCCAAGTCGAATTTTTTGCTTTTTCATGAAATGAATTTTTTTTGAATTTTTTCGTAAATTACCAAGAAAGAGAGATATAAAATACAGCTTAAAATAATCGTTATTGGAAATCCAACTTCGGAAAAAATATTGATTAAAACTCCGCCAATCAAGCTGCCAAAAAGTGAGCCAAGCGAGCCGATAAGTTGAAAAGTGGCGTTGGCGGCAACTAATTTTTCAGACGAGAAAGATTCATTGCAAACTTTCATCGCCGATACGTAAACAAACGCAGCGCAGATTCCGTAACAAAAATAAATTGTTAAAAGTGCATAAAAATTTCGGCTAAAAATGATGGCGATAAAACAAACTAAACCTCCCAAGAAACCCAAATTTATCAAGTGGTAAGGGCTGTATTTTTTTAGCAAAAAACCAACGATTAAATCAAAAAAGCTACTGGCCATGTAAGCGCTAATCAACAATCCGGCTGCTTCGTAAGTTAGGTTAATTTTAGTTCCGAAAATTACTGAAAAACTCATCAAAGCGTAAGAATTCAATTCAAGAAAAAAACGTCCTAAAAACACGCGAGGATTGGTTTTAAAGAATTCAATTAAACTAATTCTTTGGGAATTTATTTGAGGTTGCGCCAGCTGTTTGAGCGGCAATAAACAAATAAACGAAGCCAGAGTAAAAAGAGCGGAAATTACGAAAGTAAAATAACTTTGAGCACCGCTGAATTTGACAATCACTGGCCCAAGAGCGATGCCGGTTGAAATCATCATGCTGAAAATCCCGACTCCAATGCTGCGTTGTCTAGAAGTTAGCAAAATGTTGAGAACCGCTTGGCGAGTAATGACATACATAAACCACAAGTTGCCCATCAAGAAAGCTAAAACTGCCCACCACGCAAAATTTTGATAAAAATAAATGATTAAAATAATCGCGGCGTAAGAAGTGGCCGCAACTTTCATGGCGCGCAAAGTTTTCATTTTTGCGACAATGCGGCTTAAAAACAGCGACATCACAACGCCGCCCAAACAATCCAACGTGAAAGCGATTCCAATGTGAGTGGCGTCAACATGATGTTGATCTAAAAGAGCAGGGAAGCTGACAGCATTGATTCCAAGAGCGATGGCAAACAACAAAATACTCAAAAAAATCAGAGTGATTTGTTGTGAAAATTTGATTTCTTGGAGAAATTTTGTGAACAAGTTGCGAAGTAATAATTTTGTTTCACCTATGTCCCATTGACATAGGTGATGGTGATCCCCGCAAGGCGGGGCGCGACTCGTGTCGCGTTTCCGTATCCCGAAGGGATAAAGGAGTTTTATTTTCCGAATCAATAATCACTGTTGAAAACTGATAGTGCGGTGAGTAGTTTTGCAAAATCTTCCCCTACACAAATTTTACAACAAAAATGTCTCAAAAACATTTCCCAGAAAATCAAAAAGAAAATACACAAGAAAACTCAAAAACTCCGCTGCTTGACTTGGTCAAAATTCCGGCGGATTTAAAACAATTTTCGCTCAACGAAATCAAACAAGTTTCTGATGAGCTGCGTTTTGAGACGATTGCCCAAGTTGCGCAAACCGGCGGACATTTGGGCGCTGGGCTTGGTGTTGTTGAAATCACCACTGCTTTGCATTACGTTTTTGACACGCCGCATGACAAAATTATCTGGGACGTTGGCCATCAAGCTTATCCGCACAAAATTTTAACTAATCGTCGCGATCGTATGGCGACAATTCGCCAAGCTGGCGGTTTGGCGGGTTTTACACGCCGCGCTGAAAGTGAATATGATCCATTTGGTGCTGGTCACAGCTCAACTTCGATTTCAGCTGCTTTGGGAATATCGGTGGCGAAAAAATTTAAAAACGAAAAGTCGCACGTAATTGCAGTAATTGGTGATGGTTCAATGTCAGCGGGCATGGCTTACGAAGCTATGAACAATGCCGGTGCTTTGGAAGATGAGTTTTTTCACGACAACCGACTTGTCGTAATTTTAAATGACAACGACATGTCAATTGCGCCGCCAACTGGCGCGATGTCGCATTATTTTTCGCGTCTTGCTGCGTCTAAATCTTATTTAAAAATTCGTGATTTAGCCAAAAAAGTTACGCACAAATTGCCGGATTCATTGTCGCATTTGCCGCGTAAATTGGAAAAAGCGACCAAAGAATGGTGGATGGGTGGCAATATTTTTGAAGAGATGGGTTTTTATTATATCGGGCCAATTGATGGTCATGATTTAGACACTTTGGTGCCGATCTTGCAAAATATCCGCAACGACAATTCTACCGATCCGATCTTGATTCATTGCGTTACCGAGAAAGGCCGCGGCTATAACGAAGTGATGCAAAGTTCCGATAAACTGCACGCAGTTGCTAAATTTAACCCGCAAACTGGTGTGCAAGAAAAAGCTGTAGCTGCTTTCCCGAGCTATTCGAAAATTTTTGGAAAACGTTTGGCGGAATTGGCTAAAAAAGATGAAAAGATTTTGGCAATTACTGCAGCGATGCCTACGGGAACTGGCTTAGATGTTTTTGCTAAAGATCATCCAAAACGTATTTTTGATGTCGGAATTGCTGAACAACACGCCGTCACTTTCGCTGCGGGTTTGGCAACTGAAGGTTTGAAACCTTACGCCGCTTTATATTCAACTTTCTTGCAACGTGCTTACGACCAAGTTGTGCACGATGTTGCCTTGCAAAAATTGCCAGTACGTTTTGCAATTGATCGCGCTGGTTTTGTCGGCGCTGACGGCCCAACTCATGCTGGTTCGTTTGACATTGCTTATTTAATCAACTTGCCAGATTTCGTTTTGATGGCTTCAAGTGACGGCCAAGAATTGGTAAAAATGATTAACACTGCCAATTCAATTGACGATCGACCTTGTGCTTTCCGCTTTCCGCGTGGCGAAGCAGATCAAGAAATTGATTTTTTAGATGATGAGGTTTTGGAAATTGGTAAAGCGCGTGTGATTCAACAAGGTGAAAAAGCAGCGATTATTTCATATGGCGCGATGCTTGAAAATGCTAAGCAAGCGGCCGCAATTTTAGAGCAAGAAAACATCAAAGTTACGATAATTGATGCGCGTTTTGCTAAACCTTTTGATGAAGAGTTGATTCGTCAAATTGCGCAAACACACAATTTGATTGTAACGATCGAAGAGGGCGCAATTGGTGGTTTTGGCTCTGTGGTGGCGCAATTTTTGTTGCAACAAGGTTTGCTCGACAACTCTAAATGTAAATTCCGCTCTTTGTTCATGGCTGATAAATTTATCGAACAAAACAAAATTGATGTGATGCGCCAAGAAGCCGGAATTGGTGTTGCCGATTTGGTCAGAACAGTAAAAGAAAATATTTAATCATGTCAGCGCAACGTCCTTTGGCAGATTTAATCAGGCCGCAAAGCTTGATTGAAATTATCGGCCAAGACCATTTATTTGGGGAAAGCGGCATTTTGTCTTTGATTGAAAAATCGCAAAATGTGCCGTCGATGATTTTGTGGGGACCAAGCGGAGTTGGTAAAACTACGATTGCCAAAGCTTTGGCGAAAATTTCTCAAGCCAAATTTGTGATGTTGTCAGCGATTAATTCCGGTGCAGCAGAAATTCGTAAAGTAATTGAATCAGTAAACGCCAGCCCACTTTTACAAGCGCAAAAAACCATTTTGATGATTGATGAAATTCATCATTTTAACAAAACTCAGCAAGATTTGTTTTTGCCAGCAATTGAAGATGGCACGATAATATTGATTGGAACTACGACCGAAAATCCGTCTTTTGCGTTGAACTCTGCGTTACTTTCGCGCTGCAAAGTCGTAACTTTGAAAACTTTGGATGAAGTTGCTTTGGAAAAAATTTTACAGCGCGCCGAAGTAATTAAAAATTCTCAGCTTCCACTTGATGAAGAAGCGCGTCAAACCTTAATTGCACTGGCTTGCGGTGATGCACGTTATTTGCTAAACGCTTGCGAAGAATTGTTTTTATTGGACTCGCGCCAAAAAATCAGCAGCGATAAATTGCTCGAAATAATTCCCAAAAGAGCAGCGTTTTTTGATAAAAAAGGCGACTTTCATTACAACTTAATCAGCGCTTTTCATAAGTCTTTGCGTGGCTCGGACGTTGACGCTGCGCTTTATTATTTGGCAAGAATGTTGGAAGCCAAACAAGATCCTTATTACATTTTGCGTCGTTTGGCACGTTTTGCTACGGAAGATATTGGTTTGGCTGATCCAAATGCTTTGTTGCAAGTGATGGCGGCCAAAGAAAATTACGATTTTTTAGGAAGTCCAGAAGGTGATTATGCTTTGAGCCATGCCGCAATTTATTGTGCTACTGCTCCGAAATCTAATGCGAGCTATGTTGCTCATAAAGCGGCGATTGAAGCAGCGGCGCGTACTACAAATTTGATGCCGCCAAAAAATGTGCTAAATGCACCAACTAAAATGATGCGCGATGAAGGTTATCACGCTGGCTATATTTATGATCACGACACGCCAGATTGTTTTTCAGGCCAAGAATTTTTCCCAGCCGAAATGTTAAAAAGTTCCCGTCCACAATTTTATCAACCAAATGAACGCGGATTTGAAAGAGAGTTGAAGAAGAGGTTGAAATATTGGGATGATTTGCGCCACAAGCTGCGAGGCGATAGATAAAACAACTTATAATTTGAAGATTTTGGTAATTATCAGCAGATCTACAAGCTGCTATTTTGAAGATTTTTGAGGCAATAAAAAACCGGCTTTGAAAATTTCCAAAGCCGGTTTTTATCTTAATCTGATCGGAATTAGCGTCTTCCACCCATTCCACCTTGTGGTCCACCTTGAGGACGTCCTTGTTGTCCACCTTGAGAGTTCATTTCTGGTCTTCCACCTTGGCTGTTCATTTCTGGACGACCTTGACCTTCGTTATTCATTTGGCGTTGTCCACCCATTCCACCTTTTTGTCCACCTTGAGAGTTCATTTCTGGTCTTCCACCTTGGCTATTCATTTCTGGACGACCTTGACCTTCGTTATTCATTTGACGTTGTCCGCCCATGCCTTCGCCTCTACCTTGTTCTCTTCCCATAGATTGGCGATCCATTCCTGATCTTCCTTGACCGTTCATTTCTTGGCGACCATTTTGCTGGTTACCTTGCATTTCATTACGACGATTTTCGCGATTTGCCATTATTTGTTCGCGGCGTTCTTCACGGTTTTCTGTTCTTTGTTCTCTTTGATCTTGGCGAATATTTTGCATTTTTTCTTTATATTCGCTGCGCGCTTCTTGTTTTTCTTTTTTAAATTCTTGTTTGGTTGAGCTTGTGCCAGTTGAAGTAGTGTTTGTAGAGCTGTTATCAGTTTGCGCAAAAGCAGGTGCAGACAATACAGCAAATAGAGCTGTAACTGTTAGTAAGTTTTTCATAGTTTATAAATTTGATTAAGAGATGTGAGCGTGAATGCTCAGCTATCCATCGTTATTTCGAGTTTTTTGCGCGGCAAGAAAAAAAATAAAAAGTCGAAATGAGTGTTTCAAAAAATTTATTTTTTGGCTTTATTAAGCAAAATAAAATCAGCTAAAACGCAAGCAAGCATTGCTTCACCAACTGGAACTGCACGAATTCCAACACATGGATCGTGACGACCTTTTGTAATAATTTCGCAATTATTGCCGTTGACGTCGATGGTTTTGCGCGGAATTAAAATTGAGCTAGTTGGTTTTACAGCGAAACGTACAACTAAATCTTGGCCAGAAGAAATACCACCCAAAACGCCGCCAGAGTGGTTTGAAGCGAAGTTTACTTTGCCGTTTTCGCTCCACATTTCGTCAGCAAGTTCTGACCCTTTTTTTGCAGCAGCTTCAAAACCATCACCAATTTCAACCCCTTTTACAGCATTGATCGACATCATAGCAGAAGCGATTTGCGCATCGAGTTTGTTATAGATTGGTTCACCCAAACCAACTGGAATATTTTTTGCAACCACTTCGATAACAGCACCGACAGAATCCCCATTTTTGCGAATTTCCAGTAAATATTCTTCGAATTCTTTGGCAGCTTGTGCGTCTGGGCAGAAGAAATCGTTTTTATTAATTTCAGAGAAATCGATGCGGCTGCGATCAATTTTTCTGTCGCCGATTTGAGTTAAATAGCCGGTAATTTCGATATTTTCTTTTTCTAAAATTTTACGGGCAACCGCCCCAGCAGCAACGCGCATGGCAGTTTCACGCGCTGAAGAACGTCCGCCACCTCGATAATCGCGAATGCCGTATTTTTCGAAGTAAGTGTAATCAGCGTGAGAAGGGCGGAATTTTTCTTTAATGTCGCCATAATCGTGACTTCTTTGGTCTTGATTGAAAATTACTAGACTAATTGGCGTGCCAGTAGTTTTACCATCAAAAACGCCAGAGAAGATTTTTACTTCATCAGTTTCTTGTCTTTGAGTAGTAAATTTGGATTGGCCAGGGCGACGTTTGTCGAGATGTTTTTGGATATCGCTTTCGTTGAGATCAAGCAATGAAGGGCAGCCATCAACTACACAGCCGATTGCTTCACCATGGCTTTCGCCCCAAGTTGTGAATGAAAATAAAGTACCAAATTTATTGCTCATTTTTTTCCTGCTTTTTGTTAAAATTTTCGGTGCGATTCAGAATTAAAACTGGATGATCGCTAAAAATTAGATGATCGCCTTCTTCGCTAACTTCAAGTTTTCCGGCGGTAATATTGCCAGCTTCTCCGGTTGCAAAAACGTCGTAAAGTGTAACTTCTTCTTCGTTAACGTGATGGGCTTTTTTGGCTTTGATATTGTAGATTTGACCATTTTCATGCTGGAAAATCATACGTGGATTGGTCATTACTTTATCAATTTTGAACTGTTCAGGATTTTCGTTATATTGCTTAACAATTTTTACAGCGTGATTGCTTTTGCTTAAAGCATAGAAAACGTACAAAAATAAGCCGCTAATAATTGCGAAATAGCACAAAACGCTGAGGTAATTTTTTATTTTGGAATGTGATTTGATTAACTTCAGAACCTGAAGCGTATGCTCATCCATTATCTATTTTCCTGTTCAATAGTTATGGAAAAAGAATCGACATTTTCAACAACTCCAACTTTATCAATCTCTAGTTTGCACTTTTTAATTCGCTGATCTTGCAATATTTCTTCCATCAAAGTTTGTGCTAGTTTTTCGACTAACTTAAAACGACTATTGGCGACAGTATTTTTCATTTTAGTGATGATTTGATCGTAGTTTATGGTATCAGACAATTCATCGCTTTGTAATGCAGCTAAATGGTTGGTTGTGATTTCTGCATTGATAATTATTTCGCGATCAATTGTTGCTTCCCAATCGAACACGCCAATAATTGTATGAAGTCGCAGATTTTTAATTTTAATTATCATTGATTGATTTTTGGAAGGATTGCTTGGTAAATTATGCTGGCAAATTACTCCAGAGCCATCTTTAAGATCAAGTTATATGTCGGAAAAAATCGTTTCGCTTAACAAATATCGTCGAGCACAAAATTTCAAAAATATTAAACAAAAAATAATGGAGAATAAGAAAATGTTCTTTGTCGTAATTACTGTTGGAGCTTTGCTTGGCATGTTGGTGTGGAATATTTTTGTTGAAAGTCCGAGCTATTTGGATGTGCAAATTCCTGAATCAAAAAATATCACTTTTAACGATCAAGATCCGCAAGGTTTAACCACAACTCAAGTCGCCAATGAATTTGAAAATTTTGACGGTAAGCCAATATTGCTTTATGTTTACACAACTTGGTGTTCGATTTGTTCGCAACAATTTCCTATGATTAATGAAGTGGCACGTGAATTTCAAAATACAGATTTGCGTGTTATAACTTTGGCGACAGATCGCGATTTGGAGCCGCAAGTTTTAAAAGAATATCTGAATCGTTACGGTAATTTTTATTTTCCTCCTCGTTATTTGGCTTTTAAAGAAGGTTTCATCGATTTCTTGAAGAAAAAAAATATCAAATATCAAGGTCGTATTCCCTTCACAGTTCTTATTTCTCGTGATGGTGAAGTGGTTGTGAAATATGTCGGTGTCAAAGGTAAAAATTATCTACGCAATAAAGTGATTAAGGAGCTCTACAAATAATGTCTGAAATGCAATTTTTTAACACTCTCAGTAACAAGCTGGAAAGTTTCAAACCAAGTGATCCGAATCATCTGAAAATGTATGTTTGCGGTCCGACAGTTTATGATCGTCCGCATCTTGGCAACGCTCGTTCAATTGTAGTTTACGATTTGTTTTTTCGTTTCTTCAGCCAAGTTTTTCCAAAAGTTACTTTTGTGCGTAATATTACAGACGTTGATGACAAAATAAACGCAGCAGCGCTTGAGCAAAAAATTTCAATTCAGCAATTAACTGAAAATATTATTGAACTTTTTTATCAAGATATTGGTGCTCTGAACGTTTTACGTCCAACTGTTGAGCCGCGCGCAACTACTCACATTGCTGAAATGATTGCGATGATTGAGCGTTTGATCAAAAACGGTTTTGCTTATGAAAGTGCAGGGCATGTTTTGTTTGACGTCGCTGCTTACAAAAATTACGGCCAACTTTCCAACCGCACTTTGGATGAAATGATCGCCGGCGCGCGCGTTGAAGTTGCGAGCTACAAAAAAAATCCGCTTGATTTTGTATTGTGGAAACCAGCAGGCGAGCAAGATGATGTTTCTAGCGTTTTTGATAGCCCGTGGAGTAAAGGTCGTCCGGGTTGGCACATTGAATGCTCGGCGATGAGTTCAAAATATTTAGGTGAAAATTTTGATATTCACGGTGGCGGCGCTGATTTGCAATTTCCGCATCACGAAAATGAAATTGCTCAAAGTTGCTGCGCAAATCCCGGTTCAACCTACGCGAGCTTTTGGATTCACAACGGTTTTTTGACAGTGAATGGCGAAAAAATGAGCAAATCGCTGAAAAATTTCATCACCGTCAAAGATCTTTTGGATAAAGAAGTTTCTGGCGTGGTGATTCGTTATTTATTGCTTTCAACCCATTATCGCAAACCTTTCGATTTCAATCAAAAAGCTTTGGATGATGCCAGAAAATCGGTTGAGAAATTTTACTCACTATTTACCGCTGCGGATTTGAAATCTTACGTCAGAAATGATTTTAGTAATGAGCTGATGACGGAAGTTTTGGCCGAGTTAGCAGGTGATTTAAACGTTTCTCGTGTTTTTGCCTTATTGCACGAAAAAGTGAAAGAAGCGAAAAATGGTAATTCTGATTTAAAATCGCAGTTCCTTCAAACTCTTGATTTTCTTGGTTTGTTCGATGCAAATTTTTTGGATGCCAAAAATTCTGCCAATATTGATGAAAGTTACGTCAATGCTCAAATCGAGTTACGCGCTAAAGCCAAATCTGAAAAGAACTGGGCTTTGTCTGATAAAATTCGCGATGATTTGCTGAAAATGGGAATTGTCATAAAAGACAGTAAAGACAAAACAACTTGGGAATTGTTATAAAATTTGAAAAGCGTTTTGGTATGAAAATTACTTTTCACACCATGATCTAAACTTCTATTTTTTAGCAGTATAAATCAGGCGAATTGTCAGATTTTTATCAGCTGGTTCTTCATTGATTTTGCCTTTGATTTTAAACGATGCTGGCAAAACTAGTTCTTCACCTTTTTCGATTTTATATTCGCGGAAACACAAGCATTCTTCGCGATCAACAAATTTAGCGTAATTAGCTGGTTCAATTCGAAATTCCGGACGAAAAGTTATGGTTTTATTGCTTAAATTAGTAACTCGGTAAAAAACCTTGTTGTCGCGACCTGAAACTGTCATAATCATTTTAGGATCAAGAACTTCGAAATCGAGGTCATCTCTTAAATCAATTGCTTCCATAAAGATATTGATTTGACGATTTCCTTCTTTTTCGCTGAAAAAGTTAGAAATTTTTACAGCAGAACATTTTCCACTTAAGTTGCAAAACCAGTTGTAAGGCTGAAGAGCTGCAAAAATTACAAAAAATATCAATGCAGTGTAAAGTAAGGCCTTCAAAAATTTATTCATGTGACTATCTTTTAGAGTTGAAAATGAAATTACGATTTCACGACGATAATTTCCCAAAACTTCTCCTTCAATATTTTTAAAATTATGACCAATAACTTCGCACAACCATTTGAAAAATTTGCCAATTGGTTTGATAAAGCTCAGTCAAATTCAGCGATTGTAGAGCCAACTGCAATGTGTTTAACGACGGTCAATCAAGAAAATTGCCCTTCATCGCGCATGGTTTTGCTGAAATCTTTTGATGAAAGAGGCTTTTGTTTTTACACCAATTTAACTAGTCGCAAAGGTAGCGAATTAAAAATTAACCCCAATGTTGCTTTATGTTTTTATTGGGGAGTTTTGGGTTTTCAGGTTAGAATTGAAGGCAAAGTTGAAGCGGTTTCACAGCAAGAAGCTGATGATTATTTTGCCTCACGCCGTCGTGGCAGTCAAATTGGTGCTTGGGCTTCGAAGCAATCAAGTGAAATGCAAGAATGGCAAGAGTTTGAAGATCGCATTGCCCAATATACTGAAGAATTTGAAGGCAAAGAAGTTACTCGTCCGCCATTTTGGTCTGGCTTTAGAGTAATCCCAAAAAGAATTGAATTTTGGGAAGAGGGCGAATTCCGCATTCACAAAAGAGAAGTTTTTGAACGCAAATCAGGAGAACAAAATTGGAAAATAACCAAAATTTACCCATAATTATTTGTTGTCATAAAAATTAGTTGTGTCTAAGTTGCGCGCCACTTTTTCCACCACCCGAATATCAATTTTATTTTTTTCAAAAATGTTCAAAAAACTATCACTTTTATCTCTAGTTTTGGCTTTGGTTTCTTGTGGAACTTTGTCTTCAAATAATTCTTCAGCAAAAAAAGAAGAAGTTTCTGCTAAGCCAGTTGTTGTTGAAACTCTGACTAAAAAAGCAGCTGAAGAAAAATTACCAGGCAGACATGTTGTTTACTTCGACACTAATAAATCAGAATTAACTCAAGATGCCTTGAAAGGTTTGGAAGGAACTGCTTTGCCAATGGTTAAAGAAGTTATTAAAAGCTCAAATGGCAGCATTGTAATCGAAGGACATTGCGATGAAAGAGGCTCTAAATCTTACAACAAAAAATTAGGCAAAAAACGTGCTGAAGCAGTTAAAGCTTACTTCGTTAAAAACGGTGTAAAAGCTTCTAAAATTACTGTAAAAAGCTACGGAAAAGCATTGCCAGTTGACACTGCTCACACTGAAGAAGCTTGGGCTAAAAATCGCCGCGCAGTTACAGTTTCTGTGAAAATGTAATTTACGAAAAAATATTTTCGAAAATGTGGCGTCAAAATTTAAAAGTTTTGGCGCCATTTTTTATGGAATTAAATCTCATCAAAAATGTTAGAAAAAGATTTCTTAAAATTGTGCGAAAGCGCTTTGGTAAATTTGTCAGATCAAGTGGAAACGATTGACAATAACGCCAAACTCGATGTTGAATATTCCGATGGAATCCTTGAAATTGTAGTTACTGCGACCAATCAAACCTACATTATTAATCGCAATTCTGGAAATCAGAAAATCTGGTATTCTTCACCAATTACTGGTGCCGATTATTTTTCTTTTGATGAAACAACTCAGAAATGGTGCAACGCTAAAGCTGAAGAACTTTCACAAAAACTCTTTCTTGAACTCAAAAATATTTTATAAAATGACTAAAAAAATTCTTTTAATTGAAGGTGACGGAATTGGTCCAGAAGTTGTTGGACAAGCTAAAAAGATCATCGAATTTTTTAATCAAAATACTGACAAGAAGTTTGAAACTGAAAATGCTCTTTTGGGCGGAATTGCTTACGATCAAGTAGGCACGCCGTTTCCACAAGAAACTGTAAGTTTGGCAAAACAATCCGATGCCGTTTTACTTGGTGCTGTTGGCGGTGTTAAGTGGGAATCTTTGCCCTACAAAGATCGTCCAGAACGTGGTTTGCTTGGTATCCGCAAAGATTTGGAATTATTCGCTAACTTGCGTCCGGCGAAAGTTTTCAACGCTCTGGCTGATGCTTCAACTTTGAAGCGTGAAGTAGTTGAAGGTTTAGACATCATGATTGTTCGTGAATTGACCGGCGACCTTTATTTTGGTGAACCGCGCTCAGTTACAACTTTAGCAGATGGCTCACGTCAAGGCATCAACACCATGACTTACAACTCAAAAGAAGTGGAAAGAATCGCTCGTGTTTCTTTTGATTTAGCTCGTTTGCGCGGCAAAAAATTATGTTCAATTGACAAGGCTAACGTCATTGAAACCACAGAAATGTGGCGCGAAGTTGTTACTGAAATTGGTCAAAAAGAATACGCCGATGTTGCTTTATCGCATATGTATGTTGACAACGCTTCAATGCAATTGGTGCGTAACCCAAAACAATTTGACGTGATGTTAACTGGCAACATGTTTGGCGATATTTTGTCAGACACCGCTTCAATGTTGACTGGTTCTCTTGGAATGTTGCCGTCAGCTTCACTTGGTGCAAAACAGCAAAATGGCAAACAATTTGCACTTTATGAACCAATTCACGGATCAGCTCCAGATATCGCTGGAAAAGACATTGCTAATCCAATCGCTACAATTTTAAGTTTGGCGATGATGTTTAGATATTCTTTCGAATATGCTCGCGAAGCTGATGCAATCGAAAACGCGGTTGAAAAAGTTTTGGAGCAAAATATTCGCACTAATGATATCGCGATTGCTTCTTCTCAGCGTGTTTCTTGTACGCAAATGGGCGAAGCGATTTTGGCGGAACTAAAAAAATCTCTGTAAAACTTAAATGAGAAAACTCGTTTTAGTCTTATTATTAACACTAACTTCGCGAGTCGCATGGGCTGAATTTGCTCGTTCGACAACTTTTGACGATCGCGAAGTTTGTGTTAAAGAACGAGGCGTTTGGCGAGAATTCGGTAATAGTTTGGCTGACAATTGTGAAGCCAAAATGGATCGTTTTGCAATTGCAGCGCAAGTAGTTACTTTTGGTTGTGATTGTGGAAAAAACCGTTGTTGGAACGGTGAGCATTGCACATCTTTAAGCGATTTCAAAAAAATCTACGAAGCCAATCAGGAAAAAGAAAATAAGAAAATTGCTCAGCAGCGAAAAAAAAGATCTGAACAATATAGAGCATTATCTAATGAAAGAATAATAGCTTTGGCCAAAACTATTCCTGATAACAACAATCAAGCTCAAAATAATAACCAAGTTCAAAATTCAAAAAATCAGCCACAAACAGTTTCAATGGGCAATAACTTATCACAATTCAAGGATAAATTCCCAAAAAATGAAAATGTGGTAACTCAAACTGTTAATGACATTAGGTCAAATCCAGTTAGTCCTGCGATGGAGGCTATTAGTCAAGCGAATGAAAAGATTCAGCATGGTGGTTTTGGAAAGATATTTTCTTTGCCAGAAAATAATCAAAATCAGCAAAACCAAATTGTTCCGATTACTCCGGTAAATCCGGCGACTGATACAATAATTACTGATGTTACGGGAGTTGTGCAAGGACAGCCTGTTACTACAAATGTTCCGACAAATAATGTTCCTGCAGTAAATGATCCTTCATCTGGGCCGACTCCTTTCTTTATTCAGCAGCAAGAAAAAGCTAAACAAAATTCTATAACTTTGCCAAGTGATGTAACAACAAAAAACAAATCTGGCTCAACTTCTGACTTAGGTTTGCCAGAAATTCCATTACCACAATGATTCAAGAAAGAACAACAAACATAATTTTAATTTTGATGTCGCGCCTTTTTGGTCTATGCATCATGGTTCTGGCTTTGGTTCTGTTTCTTGCTTTGATGAGTTTTAACTCGTCTGATCCTTCTTTTAATACCGTTTCAACAGAAAACCAAATTTCAAATTGGGCTGGCGCTTTTGGCTCTCATATTTCTGATTTAATGTTTCAGTTAATTGGTCTGTCAGCTTTTGCTTTAAATTTAGTTATTTTTTCCATCGGCTCTAAAATGGCTGGTCGAAGAGGTAATTCTTATTTTATACAAAAGCTTATAATCATACCATTTTCTATTTTAGCACTTTCGACATTTTTTGCCAGTTTGCCACAACCTCAATGGTGGGATTTTAACAGTCTAGGCGGCGTTAATGGCGCATTTATTCTTTCTAAACTATCGAGATTTCCGACTTATCTAGTAGCAATTTCTTCGTTATTTTTCTCACTCTTATCTTTGTCGATTATACTTGAAATTAATTGGTCGGATTGGGTCTATGCTGTCCGCTATTTTATTGTTTCAGTTCGCTGTCTCTTCAGTTTCATAAAGAACAAAATTTCGGCTATCAACAAAGAAGAGCTCGTTTATAAACCAAGAGAAGTTACTTCTTCTCGTTTAAGAGGTTTGTCAGATCTTCAATCGCAAGAAGAGAATCAAGAATTACAAGATGATGTAGCAGAGGAGGAAGAAGACTTTACGGAAGAATTAGAGGAAGTAACTGAAGAAACTGCAGAAGATGAAGAATCAAGAGAAGAAATCATAAAGAAACTAAAAAGCATTAAAACCAAAAAACCGAATAGATCGAAAGGATCGCGCTATAAATTGCCGGATACTGACTTATTGATTGATCGTTCAAACGAAAATAAAGACAAAAAAATCAGCCGCGACATCATTGAAAATCAATCGCGCATGTTGATGAAAGTTTTGGAAGATTTTGGAGTTTATGGAACATCGCTGGGAGCCAAAGTTGGCCCGTTGGTAACTTTGCATGAATTCGAACCAGCGGCCGGCACGAAAGCTTCGCGCGTGATTGGTTTGGCTGATGACATCGCCAGATCGATGAGTGCAGTTTCAGCGCGTATTGCTGTAATTTCTGGTAAAACTTCACTTGGTATTGAATTGCCAAATCCGAAACGCGAAATGATTTTCCTGCGCGAGTTGATTGAAAATAAAGAATATCGCCAATCGCAATTTGCTTTGCCGGTGATTTTAGGAAAAGATATTTCCGGTGAATTGATGATTGCTGACTTGGCGAAAATGCCGCATTTGTTGATTGCAGGAACGACTGGTTCTGGTAAATCTGTTGGTTTGAACGTGTTGATTTTGTCGCTGCTTTTCAAACTGCGTCCGGATGAATGTAAATTTATTATGATCGATCCGAAAATGTTGGAGTTGTCGATTTACGATGGTATTCCACACCTTTTGGCGCCAGTGGTGACTGAGCCTGCAAAAGCTGTAACTTCTTTGAAATGGGTTGTTGCTGAAATGGAAGAACGTTATCGTTTGATGTCGAGCATGGCGGTGCGCAACATTGCTGGCTATAACGAAAAAGTCGAAAAAGCGATTATTACTGGTGAAACCATGAGCCGCAAAGTGCAAACCGGTTTTGATCCAACCACCGGAAAACCAATTATTGAAGAGATCGAATTTGAAGCGAAAAAATTACCGTTCATTGTTGTTATTGTTGACGAAATGGCTGATTTGATGATGGTTGCCGGTAAAGAGATTGAAAACTCGGTGCAACGTTTGGCGCAAATGGCGCGTGCTGCCGGAATTCATATTATTATGGCAACGCAACGTCCGTCGGTCGACGTTATTACTGGTGTAATCAAGGCTAACTTCCCAACTCGTATTTCTTTCCAAGTTACTTCGAGAATCGACAGCCGCACAATTTTAGGAACGCAGGGTGCAGAACAATTGCTCGGTCAAGGTGACATGATTTTTATGTCTGGTGGCAGCAAAATGGTGCGTGTTCACGGTCCGTTTTGTTCTGATGCTGAAATTGAACAAATTGTTAGCTCAATCAAAGAGCAAGATTTAAGCGAGTTTGAAGAAGATGAAAAAATTTCTTTCGATGTGCCAATTCCGAATTTAAGTAATAATTCTGGCGGCGAAGAAGATTCTGATTTTGCCGCGGGTAGTGATGGTGATTTATACACTAAAGCTGTTGCGATTGTGCGTCGTGATAAAAAAGCTTCTATTAGTTATGTTCAACGTCAGCTGCGTATTGGTTACAACCGCGCCGCAACTTTGATTGAAAAAATGGAAGCAGAAGGAATTATTACTGCACCAAATATTTCGGGCAAACGTGAAATCATTGAAGATTAGTGTTCGCTAAATTTTTTTAACTTAATTTACAAAATACATGCCAGTTCCAGCAGTTGAAAAAGCTTCTTCATTTTCTTTATTTAGCATGGTCAGCCAAGCTGATATTGTGGTTCAAGGTGTAATGTTATTGTTGGTGATTGCTTCAGTGTGGTCGTGGGCAATTATTTTCGATAAACTTTTGAAGTTCGCTATTTTGAGTAAACGTACTGATAAATTTGAAAAATCATTTCAAGGTATGGTGTTGGAAGACATTATGGCTGAAGCATCGGCAAATGATAACCATCCTTTATCTCGCGTTTTCATTGCTTGTATGAATGAATGGCAATCAAACAATATTCGCCAAATTATTGTTGCCGGTGGTGATAAAAAAACTGGTTTAAAAGAAAGATTGAGTGCTTCTATGCAAGTTGCAGCTAATAAATCGATGTTAAAATTAGAAAGCGGTTTAGGATTCTTAGCGGTTGTTGGATCATCAATGCCATTCGTTGGTTTGTTTGGAACAGTTTGGGGAATTATGAACAGTTTTCAAGGAATCGCGGCTAGTAAAAATACTAGCTTAGCGGTAGTTGCACCAGGAATTGCAGAGGCTTTGCTTGCAACTGGAATCGGATTATTTGCTGCAATTCCAGCGGTGTTTTTCTACAACATCTTTTCTAACAAAATTAACGTATTCTCAGAACGCGTTAACAACTTCTCGATGCAGCTTTTGAATATGTTTTCTAAAGAGTTGGATCAGTAAATTTTATAATCCAAGAAATACACTTTATTACTCGCAAAGCTTAAACTTATTTTATTCGCCAAAACTTGATTTGAGTTTCCTTATCACGGCTATTGATAATGCTGCTTAAAGAATTTTTTGGAAAATATCTTTACAAAATATGTTCAACATCTTGAGAGATCTCGCTAAGATTAAATTTAAGAAATATGCATGAGTCTTTGAAATAAGACATTTGTGGTACGAAATATATTCTTAAATTTAACCCAATTGATTTTGCATCAAATTTTATAAAAAGATTTTTTGAGGTAAAATGCGCCAAGTTAGGTTACTTATGGCTTAATTGATTATATTAAATGAACCAATTAGGCTACCTTAAAACCATCTTTTTCTTTTAAAAAAAGACAGCTACTTAGACGATCATTTGGGTGACTGAAACTGAACCGACAATAAACGATGAAAAAAAGTTCGTTTGAACAAAATAGTGCAAGAGATGAAAGAGCAAGGCGCAGAGGTGATAACTCGTTTATTTCTGGAGGTGGCTTATCTTCAAAATCCTTGGCAGAATCCAAAAAATCTTCAGAAACAACTGACCTTGATAAAATCGTAGTCGGCGTATCTGATATGGCGTTAGTTGATTCAAATGAGTCTAAATCTGCTGCAAACATTGTGCATCAAACTCCAGTCAGGGGAAAATTAGAGTCAGCATCCGGTGAATCAGAAAATTCAGACTCAAGCACAGAAGTTCATGGCAAGATAGAAGGAAATCCTTCGCATAAATCGGTGGTAAGTCCAAGTGGTAAATTTTCAACCACAATAGAAAGAGGAAGAACGGCAATTGATCCTCAAGTTGAACATGCAACTGCTCGTGTTGTTTACAGCAGAATGGTCGATCAAGTCATAGATCGCACAACAATTTCAAAAACGCGCGATGCTTTGAGAGAAGCTTTTAGTCACTTACCAATATCGAGATCTGATCTTAAAGAAATGGGAGATATTGTTGATGAAGCACAGACGAAAATATTGATAGTCAAAGCTGAAAGAGAAAAAATTAAAGCATTGAAAGGATGCACTGATTTACCTTTCAACCCAGATTTAGTTAACGAGGTAATGGTTGAAGGAATTAAAGCCATGAACGCCAAAACCGCTGCAATCTTAATTGATTATGCTGTTTTTGCTGCCAATAAAATGCCTTATGCCAATTTCCCAACGGAAGGAGTTCCGGCAAATCCGAACACTGGATCTGAACAAACTGCAAAGAATCGTTTAGCATTGCTAAGCGATGTTTTAGAAAGAATTGGAGAGATCATAGATTCATCTGAAAGAACAGATGAAAGATCGCAAAGAAAGCTTCTGGAAGAACAAAAATTATTTCAGGAATATTTTTCACCTAAAAGACAAGCAAACCTCAGAGAACACTGGGGAATAAACAAAGATCAAGTTGATCGCCTGCTGGCGGGAGAAGCAGAAATTGACGATATTTTTACCAGAGAAGTTCAAGATAAAATTACAAATTATGTAGGGCAGTTATTTTATTATCCAAGACTTACCAACCCTCATGAGAATATAGTAATTGATGGAGTTCTCGGTGACTGGGCAGTAACACAAGAAGAGTGGGACAAGACTATGGCAAGGGATCCAAAATCAAAAAGAGATGGTAGGCAGCCCAAATATAATTCTGGAACATTGCCAAGAAACAACAACCCAGAGATCATGTATGATGTTGCTGGAAGGCATCTGGTTGCCACATTTAATGCATTTAGAGGATTGAGTAGGTTTGGTAGAGAAAATCAAGAAGCTATAGTTGACGGTTTTTTAGAAGAGTCGGTTCTGAAAGATTCGTTTTTAAATAGAAATCAGGGATGGGAAGGGTTGCGTGATCCAAGAACAGAGGAAGAGATAAATTTAGACAGTGCTAGAGAAGGAATAAAGACTGCTACAATTCTAGATCATGATAACAAAATCTTTGCTGCAAAAGGAAGTGAAGCAAGAGAATCCATTATCGACCAAGATCATGGAAAAGAAGGAGGATCTAATGATCGATATTAGAAAAACACTAAATATACCTCGTTACTTAGATTTTAAGCGCTCCAAAATTGTATCTGATAAGATTGGAATATTGACCCAGAAAGAAGCGGAAAAAGCAGTTGGTCGCACTATTGATGGTATTTCGGATATAGCATATTTTTTACCACCTCTCAGATCTCTCTCTGATCATCGCCTACGCTTAATTTCGATGAGAAACAAATTAGAAAATGTTCCTGAAGATTATTTAACAGAAAGAAGAGGGGAAGGAATGGTTAATGGAGGCTACAACAAAATCTACGCCCTCCTAAAACAAGACGAAAAGAAAATTGCAAAAGTGATGAAGTGGGAAATCCCCGTGCCCCCAGAAAAAATTGCCGCTGTTGCTGAAATAGCCAGAGCAACTACTGATTATTGCTTAGTCAGAATCGGTCAAGACCTAGACAGAGCTGCTCTTGAGAAAGCGACAAAGAAGCTAGGAAAAACTCCAATGGAAACAATATTAGAAGGAAGAGAAAGTGACTCAGATAATGATTTAACAGAAAGAAATGAAACTAGCTGGGTAAGAAAAGTTAGTTCCAGCAGCAATTCAACCGCATCTTTATCATCAGACGGATCTGTAAAAAAATAATGTTAATTGCCTATTCTAGAATCTCCAAATCAGACGGATCCCAAACTTTAGATCTTCAAACAGATGCTTTGCTAGAAGCCGGAGTATCGCCTGAGAATATTTATTACGACAAAGCCTCTGGTAAAAAAGAAGAAAGAGCTGGGTTAGAAAGCTGCCTAAAATCTTTAAGAGCCGGAGACACTTTGGTTGTTTGGAAACTAGATCGTCTTGGTCGAAGCCTGAAACACCTTATTAACATCGTTCAAGATCTCATAACAAGAAAAGTGGGGCTAAAAGTTCTAACCGGACAAGGAGCCAACATAGACACCACAACTGCTAACGGTAAATTAATATTTGGCATTTTTGCCGCACTTGCAGAGTTCGAAAGAGAATTTATATCTGAAAGAAGCAAAGTGGGACTGGCTTCAGCAAGAGCAAGAGGCCGAAAATGAGGAAGAAAGCTCCAACTTACAAAATCAAAATTGCGCCTTGCTCAGATTGCCATGAAGAACAAAGAAACCCCAATTTCAGAAACTAGGAGTAATTACAAAACAAACTTTATACAGCTATATTTCTCCAAGCGGCGAATTAAGAGATTACGGAAAGAGAGTTCTAGAAAAATAACCAAAACGGACTGTTTGCACTAAATGATTCAGAAACCTCAAAGAGAAAAATGACAAATTAATTGTTATCTTTGGGAATAGTTAGCTTGTTAATGATAAGAATTAAGAAGGTGAGAGCCAGAAATGATTCATCATCAAATATAAATAATTGGTGATGATTTGGTTTTATTTAAAAATCGATAGCTCTTCCGCCAATTTCCCAATCGCCGAATCTAGTTGGGTCTGCTTTCTCTGCTTCGATATTTGATTTAGGACTAATTACTGATTCTTTTAAATCAGTGCTTTGATCTTGAGATAATTGCATTTGATCTTGCTGTGATGATTTACAAGCACAGTCACCGCTACATTTATTTTGCGTGATATCTTTCATTATTCTCCTCCAGCGCTTCGGCCAATAATTCCTTGAGACAACCCTTTTTCTGCACCGATTTGTTTTCCAGGGCTGAAATTACCAAGGCCAGTTTTTTCAATATTTAACTCATGCTGCAAAGTAGATAATACAGGACCGGAGTCGATATTTCCTACAAACATTTTACCAGCTTCATCTGCGAAGTGGAAGACTGACATATTAAATAATCCTTCACCACCAATAGGATTTAGGCTATCGATGTTGGCTGGAGTTAGAACCTTACCAAGGTCGGCTGCTTTTGCGTGATTATCAATATTTGTAGCCATATAGCTATCAATTCCTGATTGACCACCACCGCCAATAATTCCTTTACCACTTCCTGGGTTGCTGCTTGCGGCAGCACCAATGTGATTACTGACTTCAAAAGAGCTTGGACCTTGTTCAGACATAGTTTAGTCGTTAGAAGTTGCGGCTAAAGCAGCCATGTTAATGATTTCGTTGATTGAAGAATTCATAGTAACGATTTGCACTGGTTTTTCGAATCCGTCAAGGATTGGACCAACAACTGTGCAGTTACCGAGTTCTTCCAACAATTTAGTTGTAATTGAAGCTGAGTGCAAGCCTGGGCAAATTAAAATATTTGCCGGCGCAGTTAAACGACAGAATGGATATTTCGCCATTTTATCCATGTTCAGCGCAGTGTCAGCTGTCATTTCACCGTCATACTCAAAATCAACTTTCATGCCATCTAGAATTTCAACTGCATGTTTGATGCGGTTTGATTCAGTTTTAAGAGCAGAACCGAAGTTCGAGAAAGACAAGAAAGCAACACGAGGTTGATAGCCGAGTTTGCGTACTTTTTCAGCAGTTTGAATGGCGATTTGTACCAAATGTTCTGAAGAAGAAAGTTCAGAGCAAGCAGTGTCAGAAATGAAAATAGTTTTGCCTTTCGACACAACCATTGACACGCCAAGCAATACTTTGTCTTTTTTGTTTTTAACAACTTTCCACACATCAGTTAAAGTTTTTCTATAACCGCGAGTCAAACCAGTAACCAAAGCATCGCCATGTCCGCAAGCAAGCATTGAAGCGGCGAAAATGTTGCGATCATTTTTTACCATGCGTGAGCAGTCGGAACGAAGAACTCCTTCGCGCTGAAGTTTTTTGTATAAATAATCAGTGAATTTACTGTTTTCTTCGGAAATTGAAGCGTTGTAAATTTCGATACCTTTTGGATCAACATTGGCTTCAGCCATATTTTCCAAAATACGTTTTTCTTTACCGATCAAAATTGGTTTACCATAACCAGAATCGCGCCACATTGCAGCTGCACGGATAATTTCTGGCTGTTCACCTTCAGCGAAAATTACTTTTTTCGGATTACGTTCCAATTTTTCGAAAATCATGCTCATTGAGTTGACAGTTGGGTCAAGACGAGCTTTCAACTGTTGAACGTAAGCATCCCAATCTTTGATTGGTTTTTTAGCAACACCAGTTTCAACCGCAGCTTTTGCAACTGCAACTGGAACAACGTGAATCAAACGAGAATCGAATGGAGTAGGGATGATGTATTTCGGACCGAATTTCATGTCGCGATTACCGTAAGCTTTCATCACTTCTTCAGGAACGTGTTCACGAGCTAAATCAGCCAAAGCGCGCGCCGCAGCGATTTTCATTTCTTCGTTGATTGTTGAAGCACGAACGTCCAAAGCACCACGGAAAATGTATGGGAAACCCATTACGTTGTTGACTTGGTTTGGATAATCAGAGCGACCAGTAGCAACGATTGCATCGTCACGAACTTGATAAACTTCTTCCGGAGTGATTTCTGGATCTGGGTTAGCCATTGCGAAAATCACCGGATTTTTGGCCATTGATTTCACCATTTCTTTGGTAACAGCGCCTTTAACTGACAAGCCTAAGAAAACGTCAGCGCCGACCATTGCTTCAGCTAAAGTGCGAGCTTTGGTGTTGGCAGCGTGAGCTGATTTCCATTGGTTCATGCCGTCAGTACGACCTTTGTAGATTGTACCTTTAGTGTCGCACAAAATTGCGTTGTCGTGAGGTAAGCCCATGGCTTTCAAAAGTTCTAAACAAGCAATACCAGCGGCACCGGCGCCGTTTACGATAACTTTTAAATCTTTGAATTTTTTGCCAGAAATGTGCAGCGCGTTCAAAATACCAGCGGCAGAAACGATTGCAGTACCGTGTTGATCATCGTGGAAAACGGGAATATCCATCATTTCGCGAAGTCTGCTTTCAATGATGAAACATTCTGGAGCTTTGATGTCTTCAAGGTTAATACCACCCCAAGTTGGGCCTAAATATTTTACAGCGTTGATGAATTCTTCTGGATCTCTGGTGTCAACTTCGATGTCAACTGAATCAACGTCAGCGAAACGTTTGAACAAAACAGATTTACCTTCCATAACTGGTTTGCCGGCAATCGCACCTAAATCGCCAAGACCAAGAACTGCGGTACCGTTTGAAATAACTGCAACGTAATTTCCTTTCGCGGTGTAATCGTAGGCTAGTTCAGGATTTTTTTGGATTTCCAAGCAAGGAACTGCAACACCCGGAGAGTAAGCCAACGCAAGTTCACGCTGAGTGTTAAGTGGTTTGGTTGGAGTCATTGAAACTTTACCAGCTTGACCTTCCATGTGAAATTGCAACGCTTGAATCTCTTTAGAACTTAATCCGGCAAATCTTTGGTTTTCAGAGTTTTTTGTTGAGCTTTTCGTTGAGCTGCTTTTTGCTGCGTCTTTTTTGCTGACCATTGTTTGATTTAATAGAGGTTAAATGTTCGTAGAAGTGAACAAAATGTTGAGACGGCGGCGCAAATTAGAACCAAGAATTTTAATGTCAAAAATTATGAAAATTGATCACAGCCACAAATTTAACGAATTTTTTGAAGCTAGTACTGATCAACGTAAAATCGACTTTTTGGTGTTACATCATGTTGAAGCTGATTCAGCAGATCACGCCATTGAACAGTTTAAATTTCACCAAGTTAGTGCTCATTTTTTAATTGATGAGTTGGGGAAAATTTTTCAGCTAGTTGATGAAAATGACGTCGCTTATCACGCCGGCGTAAGTTTTTGGAATGGAGTTGACGGTTTAAATAAAAGCTCAATTGGTATTGAGTTTGTCAATTCACAACCTTTTGCGAAAAAATTTAGCCAACCGCAAATGAATGCTGGGTTAGAGTTGTGTCGTCACTTAATCGCGAAATATCAAATTAAAGCACAAAATGTTGTGGGTCATTCCGATATTGCTTACAGTCGAGAAACTGGATTTTTAGATCGTAAACAAGATCCGTCGCATTTATTTGATTGGCAATTTCTAGGACAAAATGGTGTCGGAATTTTTCCTCAAATTGCTGCCGCAAATTCTGATCAAACGCTTTTTAAGTTTGGTGATGCAAATTTGGCTATTTTAGTAATTAAACAAAATTTGAAAAAATTTGGTTACCGAATAATCAATTTAAACCATGATTTCGATCAAGAAATGCAAGCTTTAGCACAAGTTTTTAACCGTCGTTTTCTAGGAAAAGATGATAATTCTTGGCAAAAATTATCTCAAAATTTTTTGGATGAGTTAATTTAAAATTTTGATTACGACTAGTTATTGTATGGATATCTCACAATAACAACTCCTGATCCACCCGCTGCTCCATGGCTACAGTAAATTGATCTACCACAACCACCTCCACCTCCACCAAGTCCGTTAGTTCCCGCGACTGGATACTGGTAAGGATAAATTGAGTGGCTTCCTCGGCCTCCACCACCTTGTCCTCCTAAGCCATAAAGTACTTCATTTTGACTACTTCCACCACCACCACCACCGTAGTAAGTGTTGGTGCCAGTTATATTTGAAAGATAACCATCTCCACCTTTACCACCTCCAGAAGAAGTGCCATTGCTTCCGGCTGATCCAGCACCGCCACCACCACCACCACATGAAGCACCACTACTACCACATCCTCCTGATGTTCCACCAGCGTTACCAAATGTTGAAGGGTCTGAATCAGTTTCATATTGACCTACGCCACCTATACCACTGCTACCACCGCCACCACTAGCACCACTTGCTCCAGAAGAAGCACTATTAGCACCAGCACCACCGCCACCACCAATTGCTGTATAAGTTGTACTATTTATTGTGATTGAAGAAGGATTGCCGTTTTTTCCTCTTGAAAAAGGATCGGTTTCCTCTACTGCTCCTGCTCCAACTGTAACAGATATTAAGTTAACGCCACTATTTACTGAAGATAATAACACGACACCGCCACCGCCGCCACCACCAGCCATTTCACGACCGCCGCCACCGCCGCCGCCAACAATTAAAATATCTAAAACTTTGGCAGTTGAGCATGATAGTGTAGATGATGAAGTAAAGGTATGCACTTTGTAGTTAGTTCCTGAAATAGTTGCATCTGTTACTGTACCACCATCGCAATATGGTAATAGCGAACAAGAACCACTGTTGATAGTTATAGTCTGATTGCTGTTGCAAGTATAATTTATTGTACCTTGATATTCACCACTGCAATTAATGTCTCGAGTACCTTGGTTAACTGTAGTGCCGTTAGGAATTCCAGTGACTCCAGAAAAACTACAAGGCAATTCAATAACCTCACAAGATGGTCCGCTATAACCTCCGCTACAACTGCAGTTATTTATTACTGAGCTCCAAACTCCATTTGATCCGCATTTCTTAGTAGGATAAGCAACACTACCTATCCAATTTGGAGAAGGGCATGCCGTATTAGCGGCGACAATTTGATCTGGGTAAGCTTTTGGCCACGTAATAAAAGTTCCGTAAAGACTTTCAGTTGAATCGGAAGATTCGCATGGAGTCAGATTTGATCCAATTGAATTTTCACTTAAGGCTTGATCAGCTGTTTTGTAAAAAACTACGTCATCGAAATCTGAGCTAGAATTTGATTGGGTAAAACTACCAGTAAAATTAGCGGTTGATGGAGTTGGAGGTGTATTATCAACTAAATTAGTAATGTCGTTTGATTGTTCGCTGTTAGTAGTTGAAATAAGCATTGTTGATGAATTTGCAGGAAAAGCTCCAGAAGAGTTAGTACCACGACTCATTACAACAAAAATAGCATTGGAAACTGAAACCCCGCCGGAAATAGAAATTAAGGCAGAATTTTTAATACTAGTTCCAAAGGTGCTTGCTGAAGTTAAACGATAATCAGTTACGTAAACTAATTTGTTACCGTAGGCATCTTCAGCAAATTTGTTGTCTAATCCTAAGGTTGCTGTTGGAACCATTCCATAAACAAGAGTGGAAACAGAGTTTGATTGATAAACACCAACTCCGACGCAGTTTTCAGCACTTACTGCAACACCGTAATCGGAAGAACTGGATTTAATTGATTTCAAAGATGCTGGACAAGGAAGAGCTCTATTTTCTGCTAAATACTTTTGTAGTGCTTGGTAAACTACTTTGATGTTATCACTGCTTTGTTGTGATTTGATGTTTTTTTCTTTGCTAGAATAGATCGAAACCATCGCAACCAAGATTATCGAAACAACAGCCAAAATGATCGAAAGTTCAATTAGGGTAAAAGCTTTGCGAAAATTTTTTTTGAGCATTTTAAAAAACGGTTTTAGCGACAGCAAGAATTGTAACTTTGGCAGCCCCAGATTTTTTCAGTAGCTTGGCACAGCTTTCAACCGTAGTCGCAGTTGTGATAACGTCATCAATTAGCAAAATTTTTTTGCCTTGAACAACATCACGATATTTAGGATTAATAATAAAAGCGTTTTTGAGATTATTTTGACGCTGTTTTTTCTTCAATCCGACTTGAGCCGGAGTGTTTTTTATTCGCAATAAAAAATCTCTAACCAGTTTTGTTTTGGTAAAATTTTGGGCGAGCAAAATTGATTGATTAAATTTGCGTGAACGTAATTTGGCAAGATGGAGCGGAACGGCGATTATCAAATCACAATCTTGAATTTCAGATGCTGCAAATGGTTGTAAAATACGCGCTAATTTTTTCGCCAAATAAGTTGAGTCGCGATACTTCAGATCACTAATTACTTTGCCAATTATTTGGTTATAAACGAAGACGGCAATTATCTTGTCGAAATGCTTCGGAGTTTGTAAACAACTGCTACAAATCAAATTAGTGTTTGCAGAAGCTAATTCGAAAGGATGGCAACAAACTTGGCATTTCGGTTCAGTAATGAATTGCAATTTCTGCCAGCAATCCTTACAAAACAAACCATCAGCGCTGATAATATTTTGGCAGTAAAGGCAATGGCTAGGGAAAACTAGCTCGACAATTTTTTTAAAAAATTTCATTTAGGTGATGACTCAAGAAATTCTATTCGACCGTGATTTGCTGCGCCAAAATAAGGCGAGGGCCAAAAAACATTTTCACCAGCATAATTTTTTGCATCACGAGATTGCAAATAGAATTGTCGAAAATGTCAGCTTTTTGAATCGCCAATTTAGCAGTATTTTAGAAATCGGTGCGTCTGACACGTACTTGTCGGAATTGTTTTTGCAGGGACCGGCGCAAGCTGGTGAAGCTGTGGCGCTTGGTGAATTGAGTCCGCGTTTGCATCAAGGTGTTTTTTACGAATTTTTTGATGACGCCGAAATTTTACCAGCGCAGCCGCAAAATTATGATTTGATTGTCAGCAACTTGAATTTCCATTTCATCAATCAAGTGCCACAATTTTTACTGCAAGTTAAAGAGCTTTTGAAGCCAAACGGTGTTTTTATCGCCAGCTTTTTTGGTGAGGAAAATTTAAGCGAATTAGCTCACGTTTTGCACGTTACTGAAAATGAAATTTACGGCGGAGTTTCGCCTAGAATGTCGCCGACAATTGACGTTAAAACTGCAGCGCATTTGTTGCAAAAAGCCGGATTTCGCGATCCGACTTCAGAATTTTCTAAGATCGAAGTCGATTATTCTGATCCGCTGACTTTGTTTAAAGATTTGAAAAATATGGGACAAAGCAACGTTTTGACTAAACGCTCACGTCGCTTCATGACTAAAAACTTCTTAAATAAAATCGCGCAAAACTACCGCCAAATGTATCCCAGTGCTGAAGGCGGCGTTCGTGCAACTTTTGAAATAGTAACTGTTACTGGTTGGAAATAATGAAAAAATTACACATCAAAACTTACGGCTGCCAAATGAACGTTTACGACTCGGATCGTATGCAAGATTTGATGGAAAATGTTGGCTACGAGACAGTCGACACGCCAGAAGGCGCAGACATGGTCATCATCAACACTTGCCACATTCGCGAAAAAGCATCGGAAAAATTATTTTCAGATTTAGGCCGCATCCGTCCACACAAAAATAAAAAAGAAGAAGATGGCAGCCAAATGATTGTTGCCGTTGCTGGTTGCGTGGCACAAGCTGAAGGCGAAGAAATTTTCCGCCGCTCAAAAGTGGTCGACATTATTGTTGGGCCAGAAAGTTACCAAACCTTGCCCGATTTGGTTGGAAAAGCCATTCGTGAAAAGAAAAAGCAAATCAACTTAGATTTCGTTCCCGACAATAAATTCGACGTTTTGCCAGAATCAAAAACCGGAGTTGGTGCATCAGCTTTCGTTACCGTGCAAGAAGGTTGCGACAAATTCTGCACTTTCTGCGTGGTGCCTTACACTCGCGGTGCGGAATATTCGCGTGAAGTTTCAAAGATTTTGGATGACGCCAAACGACTTGTCGATCAAGGTGTTAGCGAGATTTATTTTCTTGGTCAAAACGTCAATGCTTACCATGGTTTGGATGCAAAAGGTGAGGTTGCCAGCTTGGCGAAATTGATTGAAGAAGTTGCCAAAATTGATGCCGTAAAACGTATTCGTTACACAACTTCGCACCCGCGCGACATGTCTGACGACTTGCTTGCAGCGCATCGCGACATCGAAAAATTAATGCCGTTTTTGCATCTGCCAATTCAGTCGGGTTCAAACAATGTTTTGAAAGGCATGAACCGCAAACACACCCGCCAAGATTATTTTAAAATTATTGAAAAGTTGCGTGCTGCAAGGCCTGACATAGGTTTGTCTTCTGACTTCATCGTGGGTTTCCCGGGTGAAACAGACAAAGATTTTGAAGACACCATGGACTTGGTGAGAAAAATTGGCTTTACGCAATGCTATTCTTTCAAATATTCACCACGCCCAGGAACGCCGGCGGCGGACGCTAAAATTCAAGTTGAAGAAAGTGTGAAAGATGTGCGACTTGCAGAGCTGCAAAAACTTTTGACCGAGCAACAAATCGAGTTCAACAAAAAAGCCGAAGGACAAACCATGCCAGTTTTGTTCGAACGCGAAGCTCCGAAATCAAAAAAATCGAGTGCTGGAGATAAAATCCAACTCTGGGGCAAATCGCCTTACTTGCAGTCGGTTATTGTTGACGTTGATTCTGAAATCGAGGCCAAAAAATACTTCGGCAAAATCTCTGATGTGAAGATTTTGAAATCAAGACCAAGCAGTTTGGTCGGTGATCTGGTATGAAAGAAAAAGCTAAAAAAATTAAAAATTTACACAAATAACTAAAAAATAAAAAACAGTTTCTAAGTAAATGGCAGTTGGTTTTTTATTCGTTGCGTATGCCCAGGGTCGACCTCTACTTGTAAGTCGCCTGGGTTTTTTATTGCCTGAACTTTTCCAGAGAAAGTTTGGTATTGCAAAAAATTTATGTAATCTTTGCTAACTATCTTTTTAACAAGATATTTTTTTAAATATTGTCTTGAGTTGTGCTGGCTGAAATTTGTAATTATAAATTATTGCCGCCTTCCACGAGTGGCCTTCTGTAATTGATTTTATCCACTGAATTTCGAATAAATTTTAAAATATGGAAAGTAGCTCAAGTAAAAAAAGTATGGTGAACAATTTGATCCAAGAAGAGAGAGATTTAAACAATAAAATTAACGTATCTTACCCTTATCCTCTGCTTAAAAATAACGCCAAAATTTATCCTGAAAATTTGCAATCAGAAAGCAGTGATACTCTGCCTAGCACGACAATTTCTGGTATAAAAAAATCACAGTCTTTGCTTGTAAGTTTAAGCTGTGATGTCTGCAAAATCGGTTAGTAGTTGTGAGATAATGACAAAAACGCTGAAAGGTTGGTGTATTTTGGTAAAAAAATTTGGCTTATTTCTTTATCAAAATTAATTAATGCAGCGCTGACAATTTCTTGTCGGTTTTGTGTCTGATGTGCTTTACCTTGGTATATTTCTCTTCAGCGATAAATAATTTCCCTAATTTATGTCTAAAAAAATTCTGAAAAATTCTATGAAAAATAATATGCAAAAAAATATCAAAGCTTTGGGCGGTGTCACAGTTGAAAAAGAAGCAGTGGCAAAAATCTCTTTGATTGGTAGTGCTTTAGAAGATTTGATCTTCAATAAATCAAGTGAAATCAAAATCAAAAATACTGAAGAAACTTTGAAAGCAATCGATGCAGCAATTGAGAAAATTGGCACTGATAAAATTAGCAAAGAATGGTTCGAATCAGTGGAAGGTTTAAATTTGTTGAATGAGTTGTTGCAAAAAACTCAATTCGAAGCGAGCAAAGAAAAAATTGCAGCTTTGTCTAAAGCTTTTGTTGCTTCAGGAAGCTTGGCTTTGGTTAATGATACTCACAAATTACAAGTATTACAAAAAATTTCTGAGATGAGCGATGTGGCAAGAAAATTGTTACTTGCTTTAGCAAATATTAACATCATTTCAAAAAAGTTTAAACTTGGTGAAATGGAACAGGTAATGGCGGCAATTTGGTTTGCTGATATTGGAAGTTTTTTGGAAAAAAATCACAGTGGTGAAGAAAAATTCTGGAACGGAGTTTTGCGCCTTGATCATGAGCTAAATATTTTAGAATCTTTGGGTCTGATCAGAAGAGTTCAGCCAATCATTCACCAAGAATTTGGTTATATGTTCAACGGTTTAGGAGTTGAAGTGGCAAGATTTTTGGCCTAGTAAAACTTAACAAAATAATTATCTAAAAAGGCGATTTTTTGGAATTTTTCCGAAAAATCGCCTTTTTATTTTTAGAATATTTTATGACCCAAAGCGCAATATTTTTCGGCCATGGTAGCCCAATGAATGCAATTGAAGATAATCAATTTTCGCGGAAGTGGCGCGAAATTGGCGGTGATTTAAAAATGCCAAAAGCAATTTTAATAATTTCAGCACATTATGAAACTCAAGGTGTTAAAGTTGCTTGTGCTCATGATCAAAAGACTATTCATGATTTTTACGGATTTCCTGACGAGCTTTTTGCGGTGCAATACGAAGCGCATGGTGATTTTAAAGTAGCTCAAAGAATTATTGAGCTTTTAGGCGAGGGTGAAATTGATCAAAATTGGGGATTGGATCACGGAGCTTGGTCAGTGTTGATTCATACTCATCCACAGCCGCGAATGCCTATTTTACAGTTAAGTCTAGATCGCAATAAATCTCCGCAGCAACACTATGAAATTGCTAAAAAATTATCGCCTTTGCGCGATGAAGGAATTCTTATTATTGCTAGCGGCAATATTGTTCATAATTTGCGCGCTATTAATTGGCGTGGTGGTTCTTATGATTGGGCACAGAGCTTTAATGATGAAATTGTTGTGGCAATTTTGCAGAAAGATCATCAAAAAATTATTAATTTTGCTGAAATTAAAGATGCGGCAAAGTCAGTTCCAACTACAGAACATTTTCTGCCATTACTTTATATTTTGGGTTTGCAGCGTGGTGAAGATAAAATTACGATCTTCAACAATGAAATCGATTTAGGATCAATTTCCATGACGAGTTTTGCTCTTAACATCTAAGAAATAACGCAAAAAGATTCGTTATTTTTGACAGCACCACGTCTATTAAGTTTCATTTCTTCAGTTTCTTTATGAAAAGTTTGGTTGTCCATTTTAGTGCCGAATTTTTCATCAAGGAGAGTCTGAATAATTTTTTGGTATTTTTCTAAGTTATCTCGATCGGATTTACTAAATTCTATGGTTTTATCGATGTACAGATGAAGAGTACTTTGATTTATTAATTTGGAAGAATTAGCCGCTGTCACTTTTGGCGTTGGATTTGTGGAATGGTGAGATTTATCAGAGTCTTGTAATTCTGACTTATTTTCTTGAGGTGACGATTCTGAAGAATTTTTGCTATTTTCTGATTTTGTAGAATTTTGCAATTTCTCTTTGCTATCGTTTTCTGTAAACGCTGGTTGATTAGGAATTGCTCTAAAATCAATTTCTTGCGCTTGGTTGTTTAATAAATAGTCGACAGTTCTGTAGTTACAAACTTTAGCTAAGTTTTCTAACAACTCTGGATTACAACTATTGATTGATTCTACGATTACTGAGTGAACGATTATCGATTGCAAATCTTTGGGGCATAATCTCAACAAGTATTTGGCTGAATCGTTGATGCGGTGCTCGTTAAGTCTAGAAAATAAAGTGGCGATATTTTGATCTCTCCTTTTATTAGGTTCGCTTCCAAACTTTGAGGATAAAGATTCTACAAATGAATTAAGTATCATTTCATTATTGTGTCGTACATCCGCAATCTCATCCAAAGCTTGTTCAATTATTTTTGTTTTGTTTTGCACATCAGAAAGACCAATTCCTTTTTCTAATTTTTGCAAAAGAAGACGGATTGTTTCTGGCTCTTGATTCGCAATTGCTGTTGTTAGCGGATATTTATTCTCACATTCAATATCAAGCAAAGCTCCGTGTTCGATTAAGCTTTCAATTAATTTGTTATAAGCATTGTGACTTACAGCGCAATGAATAGGGGTATGTTGATTGTGGTCTTTCTCATTTATTGTTTCCTTGATTTCTGTTTGATGAGCTTCAAGAAAACGAGAGAATGCTTTTTCGCCGTATTTTTCACAAATTTCGTGAAGAGTTGGCCATTGATGGTTATTCGATATTGGTGCTAAAGTTGTTCGTACCGCTGGAAGCAAAGATGGATTATTGTTTTTGCTAGCTTCTGAAATTAGTACTTCGTTGATTCCAATATGATAAGATGAAGAAGCTTTTTCAGCTAAATTTTGCAATGATTGCGCTGAGATTGGATTATTAGAATTTCGCAGCGAATTTAATAAAAATTCCAATGTTGAGGGGTGAGATCTCTCAACACTAATTTCTAAATCTTGGTCGGTAATTTGGGCTCCATTTTGGATTAAAAGTTCGACAACGTTGGTATAAGACCTTCCTTCTAAACTATTGCGTAAAGCGCTTTTTGGTCGATTGCCGCTATCTGAAATATTATTGGAGATAGCATCTGATGCGGTTAATCCGGAAGTTTCGTTTAAATGATCGCGGCAAGTTATTAAATCTTGAATTATAGCGGTATGATTTTGTGGATATGATTTCTTTATCGCTTCCAAATATTTCGAAATAATAACTTTACCTTGATCGACGCAAGCTGCTTCGATGCAGTTTTGTTCGTGGTCAGGAAATTTTCTTGGATCAACACCATTACTGACTAAAATGTCGAAAGTTTTGATGTGTTTTTCCTTAACTGCTCTGACTAAAAATTGGTTGTGATCTTCTATTTTTGCTAAAGTTTTTGAATTTCTTGTTAGCAACTCTTCCAAATGTCGGTCATCATTTTGTGTGATAAAAATATGAATCGCTAAAGACATAGATTCAGGAGTGTCTGATCTTCTGATTAATTCGTCTTTGATGAAGTTTTTAAGGTTTTTGTTGGTTGGACTTAATCTTCGTGGCGAAGTTAATCTTTGAGTTGCGGTTTTTGACAACGAATCATCTAAAAATTTTTCGATTAATGAGCTGTCATGAAAATATTGAAAAACGCTAAGAGCAATTTTTACATGATTATTACCATTGGAAGACCGCTGATCTCTAGTAGCTTTGGTTATAATATCTTGATTCGGCTTAGGTATTCCTGATTTAATTAACTTATCGATTACCGATGACATGTCATAATCTGGAGCCAAAGCATTTTGTGATAAAGCTAAGTTTAATAATTCTTGTCTTTGAGATAAGATTCCTTGGTTCTGTCTTAATAAATCGAGATATGCGTTTATGATTGGTTGGTTAAATTCTGTAACCAGACCAACAATCAAATTAGCAAGCAAAGATTCCTGACATAAGTTTCTGATTTCAGGAGTAGCAATGTCAGAAATAGTTTCGTCAAGTTTAAGTGAAGTTTTACCATTAATATTGGTGCTGAATTTCTCTTTCTCTGCAATTTCGTCTAATTTTCTAACTAGTGTAACAATTTCATCTCTGATTTCGATAGCTGAGTTGTCTTTGGTTTTAGAGTAAAAAAGAGACAAAATAGATACCGCTTTGGCGATTAGTGATATTCTATAAGAAGTTGTAATTGAATTTATGCTTGCTCTTTCAAGATTTTCTAAAATCTCTGCTGGATTAGCAGTTTGATGTAAAATTTTTTCATTATTCTGACGAAACTTTGCTAATTTTTTGAAGATAGTTTGGATGCTTTTTAATTCGTCTGATATTTTAAATGCTTGATCAATTGTGAAGGAATCGAATGTTAAATGATCAGTTTGAGTGCCCAGCTCATTTTTTGAGGTTTGTAGCTGAATTGGATCATCTGAACTATTTAAAGAATAGTTCGAATCGGTAAGATCATTGCTTGATTGAAAGGCTGATAAGGTTTCAATACTTAATGCCGTATTAATCTGTTTGATTTTATCTGAATTTTTTTCAGATGAGTTTGGGGAAGAAGGGCGGCTCATAAAACAAACTTCAGGTTGATTTATATTCTATCAAATACCCGAATAGGTTGTAAAATTTTTATTTACAAATTTTATTTTAAGTGAAGACAGAGTAAGTGTTGTGAACCTTCAGATACAGTGTTTAAACTAGAACATCTTGTTGCTGATAGCGCCGCGCACGATTCCTTCAACGCGGAAATCTTCAGCTGCGATGAAAGGTTCAAAATCTGTATTTAGTGAAACCAAGATCACTTTGTTATTTTGTAGTTTGATCTTTTTTATCAAAGCTTGGCCATCGTTAACACACAAGGCAACGACACCATTTTCAGTGTGATTAGATCTTTCAACAATCACCAAATCGCCGTTGCTGATTTTCGGCAGCATTGAATCACCTTTCGCTTTGACCATAAAAGCTTTTGAAGCGGGAAAGCTTAAAACTTTCGTTGAAATGGGAATACGATCAATTGGGCTGCCATCAAGTATTGAGCCTTGTGGGCCGCAAGCAGCAAGACCGTAAAGATTCAAATAAGCGATTTCTTTGTCTGGCTGTTTCAGAATTTGGTAATCTTTGGAGTCATAAGGATTTTTTTTCAAATAACCTTTTTTCTCCAACTGCGCCATGTGATGGGCCACAACGCTGGTTGAAGAAGCTCCGATCATTTCTTGTAATTCGCGAACTGTCAGAGGTTCATCAACATTCTTAGACAAAATCTCGATTAATTTTTCTTGGGCAGGATGTAAGCGGATGTCAGACATTTTAAAAAATTAGTTGCGTTATTTTTTTCTTGTTCTAAAAATTATAGAACAAACACCATAAAGCTAATAAAAATGTTTATAACTTATTAAGCAAATAATTATTTTATGAGAACTGAAGAAATCGTTAAAAAAGCAATGTCTAATCGTCAGCCAATATCTTTTAAATATCGCAAAATCAGCAATGGTCAGGAAGAGGTGGTTAATTTGGCGAGAATTATTTTCATGACGACTGACAACTTCGGCAGAGACAGTATCGCCGTTGATTTGCTGCAAGAAAAACGTCTAACTAAAATGCATTACTTCGATATGGGCTCAATTTCCAATATCAAAATTTTGAAAGCTTAGGTTTTTTTACTGTCATTCTAAAAATATCAGCGAAGCATCTCGTCAGGTGAAACTCCGCAATTAATCTCTCGAGATCCTTCACCAAGAATTTTTAGAAGAAATTCTATGGTTTAGGATGACAGAGGAAGATTAATATTTCGTAATTTTATTCCAATTTTACCATTCTAAGAGCCGGTGAATAATCTCTTTATATTAAACTCCCAAATCTCATCAACCACGAAACCCAATAACCCAAAATAAAAAACCTCTAATGTCCTCCACCCATCTCAACTTTTCTAGTTGGCTTTGGTGCCAACCAAATCATTGAAGCCGCAAAAATAAAGGTAAAAGAAGCTACCATCAAAATATGATTGGTCGAAAGCATAATTGCTTGTGATTGAATTGTGTAATCTAGAATTGCCGTAGACATTTGCGGATCTTGATTTGCCATCATTTGTCCAAATTGCTCAGGAGTGGGAGTAATTGAGGTTAAATCATTGCGAAATTCAGTGGCTTTATTTTCCCACGAAGTGGTAACAATTGAAGTTGCGAAAGCTCCGGCGAGAGTTCGTAAAAAACTCATCAAACCTGCCGCTGAAGCATCTTCACCTTCATTAACTGAACCTAAAGCCAAGCTGGTTAATGGAATAAAGAAAAATGGCATGCCAATTCCTTGCAATAACATCGGCCATGCAACTTGCCAAGCCGTCATGTCAGTTGTGCCGAAAGCACGAAAATAGCTACATATTCCAAGCCAAGCGACACCAAAAAATACCAGTTTACGCGGATCAAATTTCTGCGACATCATAGCGGCGAAAGGTGCGGCGATAACTGCTAAAACTCCGGTGGAAGCGCCAACAATTCCTGACCAAGTAGCATTATAACCCATGTAAGATTGCAACCACAAAGGCACTAAAACTACGGTCGCAAAAAATGCTCCGAAAGCAAAACTAATAGTGGTGGTTGCTGCTGTAAAACCACGGTGACGAAATATCCTCAAATCAACAATTGGATGTTCTGCTGTTAATTCCCAAATCAAAAAGGCGCAAAAAACGATTGCTGCTAAAATAGTCAAAACCACTATCAAAGGTGATGAAAACCAATCCAAAGTTTTACCTTCATCAAGAACATATTGAAGCGGCGCAACCCAGCCAACTAAAAGCGCCATGCCGATATAATCGATTTTGGCCTTGATGATTTTACTTTCAAAACGCTTTAACAAACTAAAAGCGAAGAAACCGCAAACTAAAGCAATGGGAATGTTGATGTAGAAAATATATTCCCAACCCCAATTGTCGCAAATATAGCCGCCGACAATCGGTCCTAAAATTGGCGCGATTAATGTAGTCATACTCCACAAGGCGAGGGCGACTCCTTGCTTTGCGGGTGGAAAAGCGCGCATCAACAAAGTTTGTGAAAGTGGCATTAAAGGCCCGCCGGCAAGTCCTTGGCAAATTCTAGCGAATACTAAAAACCCAATGGAGCTGGCTAATCCGCATAAAGCTGAAAAAATTCCGAATAAAATCATCGAAATGCAAAAGGCTTTTACGTTACCAAAACGAGCAGCAATCCAGCCGGTGAGTGGTACTGAAATTGCTTCGGCAACGGCATAAGAAGTAATAACGTAAGTTCCTTCACTTGGTGAAACTGCCAAGCCGCCAGCAATGTGAGGAACTGAAACGTTGGCGATCGTCATATCCAAAACCACGACGAAGTTAGAAATTGCAAGCAATAGCCCTGCGGCCAAAAGTTGTCCGCCTTCAAGTGGGGCTGTGGTTTGAGAGACTGGATTTTGCGACATTATTTATTAGCGGAAACGTTAATATCGACATGCATGGAAAGACCTATTTGCAATGGATGTTGTTGCAATTCTTCCGCCGATAATTCGATACGAACTGGCACGCGCTGAACAACTTTAATCCAGTTGCCAGTAGCATTTTGGGCTGGAATTACCGCAAAAGCTGAACCAGTTCCGCCAGAAAAACCGGCAACTTTGCCGTGATAAACCACGCTTTTGCCATATTTATCGGAAGTGATTTCTACGGGCTGACCAACTCGCACTTTTTTTAATTGTACTTCTTTGAAATTGGCATCGACGTGCATTTCGTCTTTTGGTGTAATCGACATCAAATTACTGCCAATTTGTACTCTTTGGCCGAGCTGCACTTGGCGGCGTGCAACAATTCCGTCAATTGGTGCGCGAATTATGGTGCGATCTAAATCAAGCTTGGCTTGTTCAACAGCAGTTTTGGCAGCTTCAACACTGGCTTCAGCGGCGCCCAAATCATTCTTTGAATTAGTAACTTCTTCTTCGGAAGCTGAATCTAATGAGCGAAGTTCTTTGCGTCTTTTGAAAGTGTCGCGCGCTTGATTCATCAACGCTTCAGCTTTGCTTAAATTAGCTTTGGCGATTGCCAAATTCATCTTGGCGTCAGAGTCATCAATGATAACCAAAATATCGCCGGTTTTGACTTCTTTAGTGTCAGAAACATTAATTTGCTTAACAACACCGCCGACTGCAGCGTTGATTTGCGCTACTTCAGCGCCGACATAAGCATTGTCAGTTGTGACGTGATTCGAGCCGATCAAATAATAATAAAGTAAATAAATTGAGATTAGCGTAACCGTCGAAGTCGCCAAAATTTTGAAGAAAAATTGTCTTTTCGGGTTGGAAGATTTGTGTTTTTTGTCTTCTTGAATGGTCATGTTTTTTACAAGTAAGGTTGAAAAAAAGAGTCGATCACACGCAGAATATTTTTTCTGATGTGTTTGATATTGTTATGGTCATAGCCTTTCCACCCAGTTAAATAAAGCAGGCTCGATTTATTGTGCTGTAAAGCAGTCAAAGTGCTGTGCAAAGAATGAGTGAGTAAAATCGCTTCAATTGAGTCAGATTTTTTGTCGATTATTTTGGCAACCGCTTGCGTAAAAGGTTGGCAAACGCGTTTCATCACACTTTCAAAAATCATCTCGAAATGTTGGCTTTGATCAATTTGTTCGAAAGCAATAATCTTGGAATAACGCTTATTTTCTGGTCGCGTAATCATTTCAACAAAAGTCAAAGACATAACTTTTAGGGCTTCGATAATTTCCTTTTTGTCTTGGCTATTTTGGATAATTTTTTCTTGTTCGATCATCACTGGCATCATGTATTCGTCGGATAGATCGTAAATTTTTTTAATAACGCAGCCGTAAATATTGTCTTTGCTTTGAAAGTGATAATGCAGCGTTGAAATATTAACTTTAGCCAAAGCAGCGATATCACGCGTGCGCGCTCCTTCAAAACCATTTTGCGAAAAAATAGTAACGGCAGCGTCTAAAATTCTATCGCGCGAATTTTCAATGATTGAGTTGGTAGTTTTGGGGTTTTTTGACATTTTATTGCAGTTTATTTGATTCTTGATTGATCCATAACACGCGATCATTTTCGAATTTCATTTCATAACCTTCAAAACCACCGCCCAAAGCTTTGTGAACTGCGACAAGGTTGGCCAAAGTTTCAGATTTTTTTTGTGCCAACATATTTTCGCTACTCAATTTAGAAATTTCGGCATTGATTAATTCTTCGTTAGAAATCACGCCAAGACGCTTTTTATTTTGGTTAATACGTAAAATTTTATTGCTGGATTGCAGCGAATTTTGGGTGTTGTTCTCAACTTGTAGCGCATTGATGTAGCGCGTTAATTGTGATTCAGTTTCCTCAATTGCCGACAATACGGTTTTTTCATAATCAAGTACGGCAATTTTACCTTTGGCTTTACTGATTTTATATTCTGCAAGTAGTTGACCAGCCGATAAAAGCGGAACAGAAACGCCGCCGCGAATGTCTTTAACGTTGGCACCATTTTTCAACATATCACCCAAATTTGTTGCGCCGCCGCCGATTCTAGCAGTTAAATTGAAGCTTGGTAAAAATTCTTTGAACTGCGCACTTTTATCGTAAAGCGCGGCGTCAATTTCATATTCTGCGGCAATAATATCAGGACGACGTTTTAAAATATCTGACTTCAAGCCAACTGGTACTAAGCCAGAATAATAGTTAAAAATATTTTTTGAATTTTTATCGCGCAAAATTTCAGTAACTTGTTCGGGCAATAAACCGGCTAAAACAGCTAATTTGTAAGTCAGAACTTTTTCGTTAGTTTTGGCATCAATTAAAGCGGATTCGGCGTTGTTATGATCAATTTCAGCCTTATGGATATTAACCTTAGAAGCAGATCCGACTTTTTCTTTTCCTTGGGCAATTACAGTTAGTTTTTGGCGTAGATCGGCAATTTTTTGTAAATTTTCGATTTGTTTTTGTGTCGCTTTAAGCGCGAAATAATTTTGCGAAATTTCGCTAACAACCCGCAGCGAGTTAGCTTTGTAAAGCTGTGCTTCTTTCAAAAAACGCAATTTACCAGCTTTGTAGCGATCAAGATTTTTGCCGAAGAAATCCAATTCCCAAGTAGCATCAAAAGTTGATTGGAAGAGGTCATAGCTAATTCCACGCGGTCCGAAACCGGGAGAAGAAAATCTTTGACGACTAATGCCGACAGTTCCCGAAGGCAGTAAAGTGGTGAGGTTGATGTTGTTAAGCTGACGTGAAGTTATGATCGATTGATTAGCGATTTGAATGTCGCGATTATTTTTCAGCGCCATGTCGATGAGTTGATTCAAAGTAGAATCGTTAAATTCCAACCACCATTTATCGGCAGGGGCGGTTTTGGATAAATTTTTATCTTTAGTCAAAAATTGTGATTTTACATCTTTAGCAATAGTGCTTTTGTATTCTTTATCATTGGTGCAAGAGCTCAACGCAGGCAACAAAATAGACGCCAAAATAGCTGCTTTAAAACAATTTTTATAAGACTTCATACTTTCAATTAAATGATTCAATCAAGTGATTGATTAAATCATTATTTTAAAATTTTTGAAGTCAAAGAGCTTTTTAAGATTCTTAAATTTTCTTAATTTCGGAGATAGTTTTTGGATCTTTTCGAGTTTATTTGCTTACGTTGCACAGCAAGTTGCAAAATTGACTAATTAAAGAAAAAAATTACGAAAAACTGCTCAAAAATAAAAATTATCAAGCTGCAAAATTACAGCTTCGTAATTGCGCAGATGGGAAGAACCGCGGTTTTGCAATACAAATAGTATATATTCGAAATAACTTCTTGCACCTTAGCTTTTTGCTTCTTATGTTGCGCGTCCTCTTCTTAGTTGAATTTCCAATTCACATCTTATCGCGGGGTAGAGCAGCCCGGTAGCTTGTCAGGCTCATAACCTGAAGGTCGTCAGTTCAAATCTGGCCCCCGCAACCACTTCCATTTCCAGCAAAGTTTTTTTAAGTCCAACGAAGCCTTGATTCTAAAGGCTCTGCACCCCTTCCTTAGTCCAAAGCAATCCAACGAAATTCAGCTAAATCTAGATTTTTTTCATGTACAAAGTAATGTACAAAATTGTACATCAAAAACTTATACATGAAAAAAAATGCCGAAAATTAATCGTAAACTTACCGATCGAGAAATCAGAGAAGCAAAACCGAAAGATAAAAATTATTTCTTGTTTGATGATGGCAATTTAAGGCTTCTCGTAAGACCAACTGGCAAAAAGGTTTGGCAATATCCTTACAAGTTTGATGGTAAGAACAATATTTATACTATTGGTGAATATGGCACGGAATCCCCAAAGATAGGCTCTGCGCAAGCACGCACGATTCGCAATGAAATAAAAGATCTAGTGTCTCAAGGCCTTGATCCCAACAAAAACAAGAAATCAAAAAAGCAGGAAGCTTTGGTTAAAGCTGAAAATACCTTTGAAAGCATTGCTGAAGAATGGCGTAACAAACAATCTTGGACTGAGAAACACTCAAAGAATATTCAAAGCCGATTACAAAAAGATGTTTATCCAATCATTGGCTGGAAAGGCATCAAAGAAGTTACGATCCAAGATATTTTGCAAATTCTACGCAACATTGAAAAGCGCGATGCCGTTTCTGTTGCGCAGCGCATTAACGGATATTGCACCGAAATATTTGATTATGGTTTGGTGATGGGAATTTGCGATTCCAACCCCGCGCTAGGCAGATCAAAATTTCTAAAAGCTCACACAATCCAAAACCGTGCCCACATTTCAGAAAAAGAATTACCAGATTTTGTACATGAACTTTATACATCATCAGATGAGCTAAACTTAGTCATTCTTGCGATCAAACTATTGGTTTTAACTTTGCAAAGACCGGGAGAAATCAGATTTGCCAGATGGGAAGAATTTGATAAGAAGAAAGCAATTTGGAATATCCCTGCGCACAGAATGAAAAAGAAACGTGAGCATATTGTACCTTTGCCAAAACAAGCATTAGAAGTTTTAGAAAAAATAAAAGTGGTTAGCGGCAATTCAGAATTTTTATTTCCAGGAAGAATTGGTTTTACCAAACCTATTTCAGATGTGGCCTTGATCAAAGTGATGAAAAAACTAAGCGGCAATAAAATGACCCCACACGGCATTCGTCACACAGGATCAACAATATTAAACGAAAATAACTTCAACTCTGACTGGATCGAAAGACAGCTATCACACGTTGAAGAAAACAAAGTTCGCGGCACTTACAACAAAGCAGAATATCTTGAGCAACGTAAAGATATGATGCAGTGGTGGGCTGATTATTTAGATAAATGTAAATTTAATTAAGTTGTATGCCCAAAAAAGTTGCTGTTATTGGAATAGGAAACGTAGGTACTTTCTTATCTGCTGTATTACTACAAAGTGAAGAATGCGAAGAGTTAGTTGCGGCTGAAAAAGATTCTTTACGAATTTGGCAATTAGAAGAATTTGGATTTTGTTACAAAATATCTGATGCAGATCCGGTAGAAATCAAATCAAATAAAGCAAGATTGGTGAAATCACTTCACGAAATAAATGAGAAATTTGATATCATATTCTTAGCCATCAAAAGCTACGATCTTACCGCAGAGTTTTACAAAAGAGACGTCGAACCCTTTATCAATGAAAGAACTAAAATCGTATTGGTACAAAATGGATATCCTAATCCTGAAATTTTAGGTGCTATTGAAAGAAATGCAGTAGTTATGGTTGTTAATGCTGGATTTATTCTTGATGAAAATGGCGTTTCAAAAACTAATAAAACCATAATTGATCTACCTTACGGAGATTTATCAAAAAGCTTAATTCAAGAAGATTTAGAGCAAACTATCGGCAAATTATTTGCTGAAGACTCTTCTGCAATACAGGTAAGATTCGATTCTAATATAGAACTAGATATAATGAAAAAAGCTCAATATGCCTGTATTGGAGCTTATTGCGCAGTAGAAGCTTTTAAGAGAAGAGCTTCCAAAGATAGCAAATTTACTTTTGGAAATCTTAGAGAAACCGATATCGAAGATGTTGGGAAATTTACTAAAATTTTAAGAGATAAAAATAGTTCAGCGATAAATCAGACGATTTCCATGATAGCTCAGGAAATTCAAAGTTTATCGGAAATTCCGCTTCTTTCCGCTTATGAAATTGAAGAACGCATGCTAATTAATGCGAATATTGAAAACTCTTTGGTTACTGATGCTCGTAATGGAAGACGATTAGAAAGAGGAATTGTCGATAATCTTCTTTTATTATCTCGTGAAAAAAATTTAGTATCTCCAGCCTTAGACAGTCTTTCGCGAGCTTTAGAAATAATAGAAAAGGATGGCTGGAAACTTGAAAAAGAAAATGTCAGAGATGTGAGAAATTTATTTCCAAACCAACAAAGAGAGTCATCGTACTAAAGTTGATTTAGGAACCAAAGCTTCCTGATGATCTCTTAGATACGCAACTGGATTAGGAGTAAGGTTAGAATTCAAAGCAATCTTATTTTTATGAGTTTTATCTAAATCAGCCCTTAGTTTTTCTGGGTTAGATAAAATATCCTCAGACTTAAAATTTCTTTTTAAGTGATTCTCAAAAACATTAGCAATAACTGGAGCTGTAAGTTCAAAGAATCTATGGTGATTATCTGCCTGATTTCCTTCTAAGCGCTCATTTCCGATAATATTTTCTCTAGCAACGTCGTTTGCAATTTGACCAATTATGTCCAGAGATTGTGTTTGTGCGCTGACTATTTCTGAAACTCTTTCGGCATTTGCTAGAGCGTAAAATAGCTTCATTGCCGCGTTATCAACCCAACCAATTTGTTGTTCTTCAACTCCATCATAATTTCTTTTGTGAAATGGACTTTCACGATCATCAAGCGTAACTGCTCCCTTTGATTTAACGATACCAGGAATAACATTTCTCAATTTAGCATCTTTCATGGCGGGAATATATTCAGCAACTCCTGCGATAATTCTTTTACCGTACTCTTGCTCTTCTTCATGATCCAATCCTTCATTCAACCATCTTTCAAATTGTTCTGGCATTTGACTATCCGTGGTAACGCCAAAATTTGTCACCG
>JACCDX010363031.1_pt1 | contig 64661 bp, 53 predicted proteins | sample 7449681 | NCBI WGS metagenome assembly JACCDX01 (sample SAMN15323450, study PRJNA562643) | freshwater metagenome | isolation source: river surface water | place: USA:Blue River Watershed | collected 2017-08-18
TCAACTCTAAATTCATTAAATATTTCCACAAATACATTATTGGTTAATTCTACATTACAGGTTTCAACTCTAAATTCATTAAATATTTCCACAAATACATTATTGGTTAATTCTACATTACAGGTTTCAACACTTAATTCTATAAATATTTCCACTAATACACTATTAGTTAATTCTACATTACAGGTTTCAACACTTAATTCTATAAATATTTCCACTAATACACTATTGGTTAATTCTACATTACAGGTATCAACACTTAATTCATTAAATATTTCCACAAATACATTATTGGTTAATTCTACTCTTCAGGTATCAACGCTTAATTCTATAAATATTTCCACAAATACATTATTGGTTAATTCTACTCTTCAGGTATCAACGCTTAATTCTGCAAATATCTCAACTAATACACTATTAGTTAATTCTACATTACAGGTTTCAACTCTAAATTCTGAAAATATCTCCACAAATACACTATTAGTTAATTCTACATTACAGGTATCAACGCTTAATTCTATAAATATTTCTACAAATACACTATTGGTAAATTCTACATTACAAGTTTCAACACTTATTTCTTTAAATGATACAACCAATTTCCTAACAGTTAATTCTACATTACAAGTTTCAACACTTAATTCTGTAAATATTTCCACTAATACACTATTGGTAAATTCTACATTACAGGTATCAACACTTACTTCTTTAAATGATACAACTAATTTCCTAACAGTCAATTCTACATTACAAGTTTCAACACTTACTTCTTTAAATGATACAACTAATTTCCTAACAGTTAATTCTACATTACAAGTTTCAACACTAAATTCTGTAAATATTTCTACAAATACATTATTGGTAAATTCAACATTACAGGTATCAACTCTAACAACTAATTTGTTAACTGCCAACTCAACTATATCAGCATCAACATTTATATTAACATCACCTGCATCAGTATCAGGGACTATATCTACAGCAACAGGAACTATAAATTCATCTATTGTTGTAAATATTAATGGTATAAATTATAAAATTCCATTAGAATTAGCGTAATCTATTTATTTTCTATACACTAAAGATTTGTATTTGGACACAACCATTTCCACCATTACCGCCATTATTAGGACTAAACCCATTACCTCCACCTCCACCTGAGCCATAAATACCAGTAAAACCAGTAGAACCAGTACCACCTGCTCCACCTGTTCCTAATGATGAGCTTCCACCACCACCTCCTCCACCTCTAATTGTTATTCCACCTCCTCCACCTCCAATTGTTCCTGATGGGCTATCACCATTACCACCATTTACACCTGATGAACCAGAAGCAGTTCTATTACCATAATATGAAGAATATTGAGATTCTATAATTGATATACCACCACTACAATCTACACCACCCGATGTAAATCCACCACCACCACCTCCATACCAACCATTACCACCATTTCCAGTATTTCCAGATATACCTTGACCATTAATACCACCAAATCCTCCTTTTGCTCTTATATATCCACCACTTATATCAGGGATACTAACAGTTGTTATTCCACCCGCACCTCCACTTCCAAATACACTATTTGTACCACCTGTACCACCTGTGCCTATAACAATTATTAATTGTGATGAAACTTCTAAATAATATGTAGCAGATACCTCTTGACCTGAACCTCCACCTCCACCTCCACTATTACCAGCACCTCCACCACCTCCTCCACCTCCACCAATTGCTAAAATAACAACACGAACATAACCTGTTGCTGATGGATTATTTATTAAAGTCGATATAGTTTGTGGTCCAGATACATCTATAATTCCAGAATATAATGAAGTAGAATAAGTAATTATATTAGAACATTTTATATAATCTGAAGTATTTAATGAAATCTTATATAAAACTTTAAGAAATGTAATAGATATATATCCACCTAAATTATTTCTACCATATCCAGGTAATAAAGTAGGTGGTAATGAAGCACCTGAATATCCTGATATATCACTAACAAATAATGTATTAGCATAAGAACTTCCACCTCCACCTCCACCACCATTACCTCCCTCATTACCACCTCCACCACCACCTCCTCCAAAATACCCCCATCCACCATTACCACCATTTTCACCATTATCATAACCCGCACCGCCACTAAATCCAATACCACCACTACCATCATAACCAAAACTTTGACTACCACCTCCAATACCAGGACTAATAATACTACCACCTCCACCACCATACCCAATTTGACCACCATTTGAATCAGTGCCATTAGTACCAGAACTATTGACACTACCACCATATCCACCATTACCAGAATAGCTTGGACTACCATCATAACTGTTACCTCCATTACCGCCTCCACCAGCAATAACATATTTAGTACCACTTATATCAATGTATGAATAATTTCCTGATGTATCACCTACAAAATTATTAGTTCCAACATAAAAAGACATATTATTTCCACTAAAATCAGATAAATCAATAATACCACTAATATATCCACCATATCCACCAATACCGCCACTAATATCACTTGCTTGATAACCATCTGTACCACCTCCACCTAAAATTTCAAATGAAGCATATGTTGCTCCAGATGGAATTGATATAGTATTTAATGAACCAGATACATCATATGTATTTGTACCAATAATAATAGAAGATGATGTTCCACCACTAACATCCAATTTTGCCTGTGGAGAATTAGTTCCAATTCCAACATTACCTGTATTAAAATAAATATTAGACCCATTATTATACCATTGTGAAGCACCGCCGCCAGATACATCAAATACTAAATAACTACCAGATACATCAATTGTTATATCACCTCCTGTAAGGAAATTAGTGCTAATAAGTGTTGATGGTGTAGTTCCACCATTACTAACAGTTATACCAGGACCACCGCTAATAGTACTAATTATATTTGTGGTTGAATTACCAAATGTTAGAGTACTAACAGTTAAAGTGCTTGTCACTCCTAAAGATCCAAGTGTTGAAAAATTGCCATTAATAGTTGATAAACCATTAATAACACCAGTAGTCATATTCAAAGTATTGGTTGATAATGCATATGAACCAGATATATTTATATTACTATTTACAAGAACATTATAAGCAGATGCTTGTATATTAATATTTCCGTTTTGATCTGAATTAATAAAACTATTTGTACCACTATATGTACCAATTGTTAAATTAGTATATGAACCAGATATACTACTACTAATAGTAAATGAATTATTAATAGTCGATAATCCATTAATAACACCAGTAGTCATTTGAAGTGTATTAGTTGAAAGAGTTCCTTGAATTAAAGCCCCATTTAAACTACTAATTGTACTAACAGTTAAAGTGCTTGTCACTCCTAAAGAACCAACTGTTGAAAAATTACCATTAATAGTAGATAATCCATTAATAACACCATTAGTCATATTAAGAACATTAGTACTAAGAGATGTTCCAATTGTAATAGGTAAGGAAGTATTACTAGAAACAGTTCCTCCAATAGTACTCCAATAAGTATCATTTGATGGATCATATTTTACACCATTAATAGTAGATAATCCAGTAATAACACCATTTATCATATTAAGAGTATTAGTTGAAAGATTACCTGTGATACATGTATTACCACTAATATCAGTATTGCCAATAATATTAGCACCGCCATTATTGACAGTAAGTGTAGAACCAACAATCATGTTTCGTAATGTACTTACTGTATATGTTCCTTGTGGGACAATAGTAGTACCTGAGAGAAGTTCCCAAAAAGCATCTCTTGTTATACCTGTTATTTTAGTATTATCAAAATATAAATCATTATCTATTACAAATAAATCATTTGTATAAGGTGAAATATATCCACTATCAAATGATGGAAACAATACAACAGGAGTTGATATAGTAGACTGTGCTGTTAAATAAATTGTATTAATATTTTTGGCGGAGATATTATCCGTATCTAATGAACTTATATTTAGAGAACTAACTGAATTACTAAATTGTGCCTGGCCATTATTTTGTACAACTAAAACATTTCCTGATGATACAAAAGAATTATCTGGATTATATGCTGTTATATTCCGAAGTGTTAAGAACTGGACATCTAATGATGAACCTGACATATCTAATATTACTAAACAAATTAATATTATTAGATATTTATACTCGCATTTTTACTTGTATTTTTATGTAATTACACACTAAAGATTTGTATTTGAACACAACCATTACCACCATTTCCACCAGAATAATATTGTAATGATGTACCACCACCCGCTCCACCTCCACCACCACCACCACGAGTTCCTGGAAAACCAGGAGTACTATTACCATGAGTACCACCACCTGCTCCACCTGCTCCTAAAGATGAACTTGCACCACCACCGCCACCAATATTTATACTAGGATTGAAAATACCACCTGTTCCACCTGTTCCAGAAGGCCCATCACCATTTCCACCTCTATCAGTTCCAGGTGAACCTTTTCTATTAAATCCATTAGAAATAAGTGATATTCCACCATCTCCACCACTACTAGATTGTGAACCACCGCCTCCACCTCCATACCATCCACTTCCGCCAACTATTGTAGTAGGAGCGCCCCCACCCCCATATGCTATTATATATCCACTTATATCTTGAGTTATATCATAAATACCTACTGATGTAGATCCACCAGATAATCCAGGATTAGGAGTAGTAGTAGAACCAAGTCCACCACCACCACCACCACCTATATTAATTATTATTTGCGATGATACTGATAAATAATATGTTTCCTTAATTTCTTGCCCTGAACCTCCACCTCCACCTCCTACACTGTCTGGAGTTATTGTACCACCGCCACCACCACCTCCTCCACCACCAATTGCTAAAATAGCAACACGAACATAACCTGTTGCTAATGGGTTATTTATTAAAGAAGATATAGTAAATGGTCCACCAGATACATCTATAATACCTGAATATAATAATGTTGAATAAGTAATAATATTAGGACATGTTATATAACTTGATGTATTAATTGATATGTTACTACTACTTGATAGAAATGTAATAGATATATAACCACCTTGATTATTTCTACCATATCCAGGTAATACTACAGATGGTAATAGAGAACCTGAATACCCTGATATATCACTAATAAACAATGTATTAACATAAGAACTTCCACCACCTCCAGCTCCGCCCCCACCATAAAAACTAGCACCTGAACCACCACTACCACCACCACCACCGCTAAAATATCCCCATCCACCATTACCACCATTAGAATAAGTAATATTATCAATACCACCAGCTCCACCAATATTACCATTACCATCGCCACCATTATTTATTAGACCACTACCACCACCACCAATAGCATTAGTTCCCCCATTACCACCACCACCACCACCATTACAACCATCTCCACCATCACCACCATTTGATATATCTGATACAAATATTCCACCACCTCCAGCTCCACCAAAACCACCGCAAACAGTAGTTAATTCATCACCACCATTACCACCACCACCAGCTATAACATATTTTGTCCCACTAATATCTATATAGGAATAATTTCCAGAAGTATCGCCTATAAAATTGTTAGTTCCAACATAAAAAGAAATATTATTTCCAGTAAATCCAGATAAATCAATAACACCTTTAATATAACCACCATATCCACCTATACCACCATCATTACCACTTCCATCAATACCACCTCCACCAATAATTTCAAAAGTAGCATATGTTGTTCCAGATGGAATAACTAAAGTATTTAATGAACCAGGTATATTATATATATATGGTAAGTAAAATCCACCAGGACCGCTATCAACATCCAGTTTTGCTTGTGGTGTAGTTGTTCCAATCCCAACATTTCCACCAGATACATCATAATAAATATCAGACCCATTAGTATACCATTGTGATGCACCTCCACCAGATACATCAAAAACTAAAGAACTACCTGATGGATCAATTGTAATACTACCATTTGAAGTAACAAAATTAGTACTAATTAAAGTTGATGGTGTAGTTCCACCAATAATAGTTATACCAGGACCACCGCTAATTGTACTAATTATATTTTTGGTTGAATTACCAAATGATAGTGTACTTACAGATAAAGTACTTGTTACTCCTAATGATCCAAGTGTTGAAACATTCCCTGTAATAGTGGATAAACCATTAATTTGTCCTAATGTCATATTTAAAATATTAGTTGAAAGAGACCCTTGAATAAATATATTATTAGAACTACTAATAGTACTGGCATATAAAGTACTATTAACTGTTAAAGAACCAATGGTTGAGAACCCGCTATTAATAGTAGATAAACCATTAATTTGCCCTAATGTCATATTCAAAGTATTAGTTGAAAGAAACCCTTGAATAAATACTTCATTAGAACTACTAATTGTACTGGCATATAAAGTACTATTAACTGTTAAAGAACCAAGGGTTGAGAACCCGCCATTAATAGTAGATAAACCATTAATTTGTCCTAATGTCATATTTAAAGTATTAGTTGAAAGAAACCCTTGAATAAATACATCATTAGAACTACTAATTGTACTGGTATATAAAGTACTATTAACTGTTAAAGAACCAAGAGTTGAGAACCCGCCATTAATAGTGGATAAACCATTAATTTGTCCTAATGTCATATTCAAAGTATTAGTTGAAAGAGACCCTTGAATAAATACATTATTAGAACTACTAATTGTACTGACATATAAAGTACTATTAACTGTTAGAGAGCCAAGAGTTGAAAAATTACTATTAATAGTGGATAAACCATTAATTTGCCCTAATGACATATTTAAAGTATTAGTTGATAAATAACCATTTGTACTAATATTAATATTAGTACTTACATTTACAAGATTTGATGTTAAAGTTGTACCACATGTAATTGTATTATTACTTGAAATGGCTTTTCCAATAATATAATTATTTGGAACATTTAAATTTCCATTTGTAACAGTTAAACCAGTTCCAACTGTTAATGATTGATTTATATAACCACTACCATCAGCATATAGATTACCACCTGATAATGTAGATATATTTCCATAACATGTAAATGAAGGAGCTGTTAATGTAGTAGTTGTACTTACATAACCTCCATTAGTATTATAAATATCACCAGTAATTGTATTTTCTACCCAATAATTAACACCTGATTGACCTCCTAATAATACACGAGAATTATTATAATATAAATTACCTGATATATCTTTAACAGTTAATGTATTATTTGTAGAACCAGTCAATAGATTAGTAATATTAATCCCCAAAGGACCGGTCTGTAAAGTAGATGCCACATTTAAATTATTAGTTGATATGTTTTCAACATTTAAAGAACTAACATTTAAAGAACTTAATTCGGTTCTCCATAATGGAATTCCATTATTTCCCATAATAAGCATATTATCAGGTTCAACAAAACTACCATCTGAATTATATGCCGTTATATTCCTAAGTGTTATAAAATCTATATCAAGTGATGTTCCTGACATATCTAATATTACTAAACAAATTAATATTATTAGATATTTATACTCGTAATTCTTTGAAAATTATATACTGAAGATTTGTATTTGAACACAACCATTTCCTCCTGCTCCACCATTATAGGATAAAGAAGGACCACCTCCACCTCCACCTCCACCTCCACCACGTATACCATCTCCACCTTTACTTCCACTTCCATTTATACCACCGCCAGCTCCACCTTGTCCTAAACTTGAACTTGCTCCACCACCTCCTCCATAGTTCACATTAAGATTACCAATACCACCTGCGCCACCAGTTCTATTTGGTCCATCTCCTGTACCTCCTATACCTCCAGGTGGATTACTAACAGCGTTACCTCCTGTTCTACTAAATCCATTTGAAATTAATGATGTTCCACCTAATTCAGTACCACTTGCTCCACCTCCACCACCTCCACCTCCATACCATCCATCGCCACCATTTGTATTATTAGGAGTTTGTAGGGCACCATATGCTTTAATATATAAATTAGTTAAACTTGATGATACAGTTGTTATTCCACCTTGCCCACCATTATTACTTGTTGATGTTCCAGCTGTACCACCTGTTCCAATTGTTATATTTAGTGTATCAGTGACAGATAAATAATAAATACTAGTAATTTCTTGACCAGAACCACCGCCACCGCCGCCAGCACTATTTCCATATGTACCTCCTGCTCCACCACCAATTGCTAAAATAGCAACACGAACATAACCTGTTGCTAATGGATTATTTATTAAAGAAGATATAGTAAATGGTCCACCAGATACATCTATAATTTTAGAATATAATAATATAGAAGATGTAAATATATTGGGACATGTTATATAACTTGAAGCATTAATTGATACATTATTATTTGATAAGAATGAAATAGATATATACCCATCTTGATTATTTCTACCATATCCAGGTAATAAAGTAGGGAGACCTGAAAGGTCATAGCCAGAATATGATGTTGTAACACTAACAATCGATGTATTAATATAAGAACTTCCACCACCTCCTCCTCCACCACCACCTCCCCCTCCTCCTCCACCCCCGCCTCCACCAAAACAACCCCATCCCCCTGCCCCACCAAAACCACCACCACCTTCACCATCACCATTTCCACCATTTCCACCAATATTACCATTACTATCATCACCATTTGAACCATTAAAAAGTCCAGCAACACCACCATTTCCGCCACTTACATCCATATTAGTACCACCATAACCACCACCACTATTAGTATTATCTATACCATAACCACCATTACCACCATTTACTATACCAGATATATCAAATACACCTCCGCCTCCATACCCACCTTTGCCTCCAATTCCTCCACCGCCACCAGTAGAATAATTACCTTGTCCACCATCACCACCTCCACCTGTTATAATATATTTTATACCACTTATATCTATATAAGAATAATTTCCAGAATTATAATTATTATGTTCATGTGTTCCAACATAAAAAGACATATTTTTTCCAATAAATCCAGATAAATCAATAAAACCTTTAATATATCCACCATAACCACCATAACCGCCTGTACCTGCATTATTATTTCCATTTTTACCACCAGCACCAATAATTTCAAATAAAGCATTCGTTGCTCCAGATGGGATAATTATAGTATTTAATGATCCTGATATATTATATATATATTGACTAATAATATTATCAACATCCAATTTTGCTTGTGGTGTAGTTGTTCCAATCCCAACATTTCCACCAGATACATCATAATAAATATCAGACCCATTATTATACCATTGTGAAGCACCTCCACCAGATACATCAAATACTAAACTATTACCAGATACATTAATTGTCATATTAGTTCCTGTAAGAAAATTAGTACCAATAAGAGTTGATTGTGTTTGTCCACCTGTAACAGTTATACCTGGTCCTCCACTAGTAATTGAACTAATTATATTATTGATCGAATTATCATATAATAATGTGCTTACAGTTAAAGTGCTTGTAACAGTTAAGGAACCAAGAGTTGAGAACCCATTATTAATAGTAGATAATCCATTAATTTGCCCTAATGTCATATTCAATATATTAGTTGAAAGAGACCCACATGTCCCATTATAGCCATTAATAGTACTAGCATATACAGTACTTGTAACTATTAGAGAACTAAGAGTTGAGAACCCTCCATTAATAGTAGATAAACCATTAATTTGTCCAGATGTCATATTTAAAATATTATTTGAAATGGATTCAAATGTCCCATTATAGCCATTAATAGTACTAGCATATACAGTACTTGTAACAGTTAAGGAACCAAGAGTTGAGAACCCATTATTAATAGTAGATAAACCATTAATTTGCCCTAATGTCATATTCAAAGTATTAGTTGAAAGAGACCCAAATGTCCCATTATAGCCATTAATAGTACTAGCATATACAGTACTTGTAACAGTTAAAGAACTAAGAGTTGAGAACCCATTATTAATAGTAGATAAACCATTAATTTGTCCAGATGTCATATTTAAAATATTAGTGGAAAGAGACCCAAATGTCCCATTATAGCCATTAATAGTACTAGCATATACAGTACTTGTAACTATTAGAGAACTAAGAGTTGAGAACCCATTATTAATAGTAGATAAACCATTAATTTGCCCTAATGTCATATTCAATATATTAGTTGAAAGAGACCCAAATGTCCCATTATAGCCATTAATAGTACTAGCATATAAAGTACTATTAACTGTTAGAGAGCCAAGAGTTGAAAAATTACTATTAATAGTGGATAAACCATTAATTTGTCCTAATGACATATTTAAAGTATTAGTTGATAAATAACCATTTGTACTAATATTAATAGTAGTACTTACATTTATTTTTTTAGATGTTAAAGTTGTACCGCATGTAATTGTACTACTACTTGAAATATATTTTCCAATAATATAATTATTTGGAACAATTAGATTTCCATTTGTAACAGTTAAACCAGTTCTAACAGTTAATCCTGATTGTATCAAAGCAGAACCAGCAACGGATAAATTACCACCTGATAATGTAGATATATTTCCATAACATATAAATGAAGGAGCTGTTAACGCAGTAGTTGTACTTACATAACCTCCATTATTATTATAAATATCACCAGTATTTGTATTATATACCCAATGATTATATGCGTTATCATTGGCATTTGATACAAGAAATCCATTATAATATAAATTACCTGATATATCTTTAACAGTTAATGTATTATTTGTAGAACCATTTGTTTGATTAGTAATATTAATTCCTAATGGCCCAGTTTGTAATGTAGATGCCACATTTAAATTATTAGTTGATATGTTTTCAACATTTAAAGAACTAAGATTTAAAGAACTTACTATATATTCCCATGATGTATTACCATTATTTCCTACTATAAGTATACTATTAGGTTCGGCAAAACTATTATCTGAATTATATGCCGTTATATTCCTAAGTGTTATAAAATCTATATCAAGTGATGTTCCTGACATATCTAGTATTATTAAAAGAATTATTAATATTAGATGTTTAAATTCACAATATACTCTAAAATAAATTATATACTAAATATTTGAATAAGTATCATACCTTTATACCCATTTCCTCCATTATATCCACCCTTACCTCCTCCACCGCCACCTGCTCCATAGTTTTGTCCACTTCCACCTATACTTCCACTTATACCTCCATCACCACCATTACCACCTACACCATAATTAGAGGAAGCACCGCCACCGCCACCACCACCATTACCACCAATTCCACCAATTCCATTTGGTCCATCACCATTTCCACCTGACCCCAAAGAATTACCATCTTTACCTGAACGAAGTCCAAAATAATATGACTTTCCCCCAATTCCAGAAGAACCTACTGGATCACTACCTCCTCCTCCACCATACCAACCACTTCCACCATTTATTCCTAAAGTTATACCTCCATAAGCATATAATGACGGAATAGATAATATATTATGATGAAGTGGATTAGGTGCAGGTACACTTACACCACTAAACACTACAGATGTAGTTCCACCAGCATTTCCAGAAGGATTTCCATATGTTCCACCATTACCACCAACACCTGTTGTCATAGTTAGTTGAGCATTTTTATTAATATAATATGTTTGTGTAACTTCTTGTCCTGAACCACCTCCTCCAGCACCTGCACTATCACCATATCCACCGCCACCACCACCACCAACCATAGTAATTATAAGACGCACATAATTACCTATAAAATATGGATCATTAATTAGTGATGTAATAGTATAAGATATTCCAGTTATATCTGTAAATTGATTTTGATATAATAATTGTCCAGCAGAATAGATATATCCAGAAGCATTAATATTACCAGATACATCTAAAGAAACAGATGTGGAAGGTGTTGCAGTATTAATTCCAACATAACCTCCAATACCACTATTATTATAATAAATAGAATTTCCAGAAGTAGTCCATTTCGAAGCACCATTTCCAACTACATTAATTCTATAAGCATTACCTGATGTATCAATAGTAATATCATTACCGCCAACTAAATTCGCTGCAATAGTTTTATTTGTAGACCCACCAGACACAATAATTCCTGTCCCTTGATTAATTGTTTGAATTACACTTGGATTTAATGTTGTATAATTTATTGTATTACATGAAATATCTCCAGTTATTTGAATATTTCCTGACCCATTTATATTTCCAGAAACATCAAGTTTACCAGATATAAATGTATTACCAGATACATCTAATCCACCTAAAATATCTAATGTGCCTCCAGAACCAGATCCTGAAATAGACCCTACATTTTGTAGCCGATATCCTGCTAAGTTTACATTGGTTCCTGCCGCAGTACTATACCAAGATGATCCTTTATCAGTATTAGTTATTAGTACACCTCCATTACCATTATTAGTAATGCTAATACCAGATCCCTGAGAAATATTATTAGCAATAGTATATTTCTTATTACCACTTCCATCAATCCCAGGTGTTAAAGTAATACCATTAATACTTCCACTTAAATCAATATTTGAAACCATATTAGGACATTTATTAATAGAATTACCACTCATATCAACATTATTAGCAGCAGATACTTCATACCATACTTCATCGCCTGAATAGGGTTCATATCTCATTAATCCACTATCTGTTGTCATTAATACACATCCTGATTTAACAGGACGTCCTAAATCATCTATAGCATGTACATGATTAATAACAAGATGTTCTGTTATTAATGAAGTTACTCCGTTTGAACTCATCTGATTTCTCTGAGAGTATATTAATTTTTCCTTAAATAGAGTATTATATTAACCTCCATAAATCAGACGTATTTAAAAATAAAGAGTAATATAAAAGTAATTGCGCAATTCTATGAAAATCTTAAATATCCGGAACATTTAACAGGATGCCAGCGGGCGGTGGTTTATTACAATTAGTAGCACAAGGAAAACAGGATGTATTCCTGACGGGAAATCCCCAATTAACATTTTTTAAGATGGTATATCGTCGTCATACTAATTTTGCTATTGAATCGCAAGCTATGTATTTTGATGGAACACCCAATTTTGGACAACGTGTTACTTGTTTAATCCCGCGTCGTGGAGATTTACTCGGTAAAATATATTTAGATGTCACTCTTCCAAGAGTTTTGGATCAATCAGGAAATCCTATATCATATACAAATGCCGTTGGATTTGCCTTAATTAAAGAAATTACATTTGAAGTTGGAGAGCAACAGATTGATAAACAGACAGGTGAATGGATGGAAATTTGGACACAACTTTCAACACCTGCTTCACAGCGCCAAGCTCTTAATGAAATGGTAGGGCGTGTCGAACCTTATAATCCACCCAATCTCATTCCTGGTCCTAATTCTCCAGGTATAAGGCTACAAATTCCTCTCCAATTCTATTTCTGTCGTAATCCTGGTCTCTATCTTCCACTCCTTGCTTTACAATATAATCCTATTCGTATTAATATTACTCTTGCACCTCTTAATTCTTTACTATACATTCCTCAGACTTCAAATACATTATGTACTATTCAACCTGATTGTACCAAATCTATTGTGAATATGATGATGTGGGGTGATTATGTATATTTAGATACAGAAGAACGCAGACAATTTGTAAGTGCTTCACATGAATATTTAATCGAGCAAGTTCAATATACACCACCTTATGCTGTTACTGCAAATCAAACTACGGCATCAATTGATGTTGAATTTAATCACCCTGTAAAGGAGTTCATTTTTGTATGCCAAAGAGATGAAATGATTAATCGTAATGAGCATTTTAATTATAGTAGTTTAGCAATTGGAGAAGCGGTTTCTCCTTTGGTTCAATCCTATCTTAATTCAGGACAATCACGTACGGATCTGATATCTACTGCATTACTACAACTTGACGGTCAGGACAGATTTATGGTACGTCCCGCACAATACTTTAGACTTCAACAGCCTTATGATTATCACACGACGACTCCGGTCAATTCCTATATTTACTGTTATAGTTTTGCGATACGACCAGAAGACGCACAGCCCACGGGAACAATGAATGCCAGTCGTATTGATAGTATTAAATGGCAAATTGAGATGAACCCTATCTTAAGTATGCCTCAACTTCCATCCGATAAACAAAGAGGAAATTGTCGTATTGTAGTTTATGGAATAAATTATAACGTATTCCGTGTAATTAATGGATTTGGAGGAGTATTATTCACTATTTAATCATAATATACACGCAAATATATAAAATAATTAAAAAATAATTAAGGCAAAAATGCCAGTAAAAAAGTTCTATTAGACAGCAGTAATGGGGCTCTTTGATAGAACTCAGTATTCCTATTGGAAGACAAACCAGTCATACGACCTCTTTTGGATATTATCTATTGTAGGTGGTATATTCGCATTAGATCATTTATATTTACGGTCGCCTCTAACTTTTTTAGCAAAGATACTTGTAAATATTTTTGCTCTTGGTTTATGGTGGATTTATGACGCAACACAATCATCATTTAATAAGGATGTAGTAAAACTCTATGGGCTTGGTATTCCTGGTATGGGTCCAATGGGAATTGGTGCTGGTTCGTTGGCATCTAAAGAAGGAGAAAAACCAGATCCAAAACATGCGAATTTCTTGATATATTCACTTGCGCTCATATTTGGAGGATTATTTGGTTTAGACTCGTTTGTATCAGGCGATAAAAACACAGGATTTTTCCGTCTAATTTGTCTGATTTCTATTATATTCACACCCATTGCCATCCTGTTCTGGTTATTTAATTTGGGAAAATTATTCTTCAAAACAGAAACAGTCATAGAACAAAATTGGGAATACTTTGGAGCACCTAAACCAGAGCACTTAAAGAAATCTATATTAGAAAGACTGGCAGAAAAGTTCCCATTTCTTCAGGGCTTTATTGGACTATTTACATCATTTAAAACAACTGTAACCGATTTAGCAGAACATCCATTATCAGGATTAACTACTCTGAAAGATGATGCTGAGGCTGCTATAACATATCCTATTAAGGAGGCTAAAAAGGTAATATCAGGAGTAACATCATCAATTGAAAGAGAAGCAGAAATACCTATTGAAGAAGGTAAAACATTAATCTCTGAAGCATTAGGTCCTGTTGAAAGTGCTGTTAAAACTGTTCTAAGTCCATTAGAGGCAGCAGTTCAACCAATTGCTTCATCAATTCAAGGAGCAGAACAGATTACGGATGATGCCATTAAATTGGGAACAGAAGGACTAAAAACTGTTAGAAATGTAGGCGATGGTGTAATAAATGCTGTTAAGTCTGTTGGGCAATTAGCAATGCTTCCAGGTGTTGCCGCAACTACAATTAATTCCGTTACACCAAATGCTATTAAAAATGTTGTTGATAAAGTGCAGCAGCAACAACAAGGTGGTTCTCAAGAAGTATCTTATTTAGCATATGTTTTTGTAGGAACTATTGCGCTAATTGCTGTGTCTGGTTTAATTAAAACTTATCAAAGGTTAAGACAGAATACTAAAAATAATGTCACAGCAGCAACAGCAGCAACAAAACACAAAAGAACAGATGACACCCCTCCTGAACCAACAGCAGTTTGAAGAACTATTAGGTAGAAATACAAATAAAAAACCTGATCCAATTTCTATTATAAAATTTTCGGCTTCCTGGTGTGGACCTTGTAGAAGAATTGATACAAATGCTCTACTTAGCCTAAGTGATAAAATTAAATGGTATGATTGTGATGTAGATCAGAATGATTATACACCAGGATATTGTGGTGTATCAACAATTCCAGCATTTTTAGCAATTGTGAATGGAAAACCACAGCCACTTTTTTCTAATTCTGATACACAGCAAATTATTAATTGGATTAAGGGAGGATTTAAACAGTAAATATCACACATAAACATATTCTGAAAATATACTATAAGTATTAAATCAGAGTATTTAAAGACCCACCATCCCCGTTAATTTGCAAACATAAGTCGCCCTCGTCCTTCACGGAATTCATAAATAGCCCAACCTTCTGTAAAAACCCTCATTTCAGATTGTCGTTGCTGGGAATAAAATCCAGGATTAATATTATTCAAATTAATATGTAAGGTAGGTCTATCAGCGGTAGTAAAATTAACAGTTCCTTCTGGTTCTCTTGGTGCTGGATAGATTGTTCCATATTTTTCACCAAGAGACCATTTCATAGAACCAATATTATATCCAGTATCACGTTCATCTTTAGAAAATGCATTAATAGATTTCCATACATCAGGTCCCCACCATTCTTCTCTATCCTTACCAGCAATAACTAATTTAATTTCATTATAAAAATCATTATAAATTTCTGTAGAGATAACTCCAGATATATTACTGGGAATTACCTTGTCATTTACAAAGTTGTCAAGTTGATTTCGTAAAATAGCCCTAAAATCTCTAAAAAAGAAAAATAAACGCTCTGTAGGATGACGTCCATCTAATCGTCGTGTTACAATAGCAGTACCACCACTATCAAGAGGTTTATAATCTAATTCTCCAAAAGTAAAGATATTCTCAAACTGACGTCTAAATGGAATTGTTATTACAGATGATCGTAATTCTTCTTGAACCACAGGAGGAACATATTGCTGAGTAGTAGATAATAATATACTCGGTTGTCCTATATCAATTAGAGGCAATGGTTTAAATGATAGTGTAGAACCATCTTCTCCTTTATAGTACATCATAGGAACATTCCAAGGTGCGGGTTTTACATTTAAATCATACAAACCAGTCACATTATTTACAGCAACAACCAAATCCTCTAAAGGCCTCAAAGTAGCTTTAATGCGATATGTCTGATGTTGTGCGGCAATTAAAGGAAATCCACCATCTTTAGAACCCTGTAAGCCAGGTAGTGGAAGTCTCACACGAAGACGCCCTGGAGTAGCATTTAAAGCAACTGTTCGCCCTAAGTCGGAAATAGTTAAACCACCTGTCACTTGTGTAAGAAAAGATGAATTCCAAGAGCCTTCTGTGAGAATTTTAGCCAAAAGTCCATCACCACTCCACTCTTGAATTAAGAATTGGTCTTGATAGAATTGAATACGTTCAAATAAAAAGAAACCGATATAATTAACATAACCATATGAATATCCAGATGGATCTAACAAATTGGGATTATCTGAAATCCAACAGAGTTTATTAACACGTTCAGGCGTACATTGTTGTCCTCCAGAAGTTAATGGAATAGGTGGGATCCAAGAAGGTAATTCAATTTCAAAATTACATTCAGTCATGACATCACCATATGCATCAATTTCAACTTCAAATGTTCCTCCAAATTTTACCTGATTTAATGGTACAATTCTACGTCTTTCTGCTAAATGATGACATGATGATTCATAACGCCCATCATATGGAAAAACAGAAGTTGATGTGTCTCGGACAAAAAACTTATCTTTATTACCGCGAGCAACGAGTTCAAATAGAGCCCCTTGGCCGCTGCTTTGTTGTATTATATTAGAAGCCATTAGTTATACCTATTATAATTCAATATAATTATTTCTTTACATATCTTCTTGATTTATGTAAAGTTTTTTTCATTTTTCTGATTTTTGTCATTTTTTGTCTTTGTCTTTGACTTTTGCTTTTATGTTTTCTTGTTTTCATAACTCTACGTTTTCTAAAACCACCAAATAATCCTAATAGAGGGACATATTCATCTAATTCTTTTGAAACTGTTTCTTCATTATAACTATTTCCTAATTTCTCTTGTAATTTTTTTTTTAAACATTTCTTAAAGTCATCTTCAGAATTAGATGCTTCTTCATAACAATCTTTAGCATATTCATCCATTAATTGACGCACTGTTTTAGGTTTATTTTCAATAATAGCAATAAGTTTATCATATCCTTTTTCTGTAAAAATAGGAGTATCAATAAATAACATAGCAGCAGGAACAAGAGAGAAAACAAATCGTTCAATCATACCTCTGGCACAACTTAATTCCCCTCGAACATTACCATTAGGACTATTATAAGCATGTGCACAATCATATGTAAAGTTAGAAACATATGTCATTTTAAATTCATTTGATTGTTTAGAAACATAGTCTAAACAATATGATATAATCTTTTTATATTCAGGTGTATATAGAATATTATTAAGAACCTCACCAAAAATATTATAAATATCAGTTTCTGCTACTTTCTTTCTACTATTATTATTTGGCATAAGATCAATAAATTCTTCAAGAGTATCTCCCATATAATTAATAAAATCCTCTCTATTTTTATTAGATATACTATTAACATTATCAGATAATAAAGGTTTCATAAAAGTAAATAATGCTTGAGTATTAATTTTATCAAAAGCTTGATGAACTTGAAATGGGTTTATAAAAGGGACTTGATTGTTATTATTAAATTCAACACCAAATTCTCTTAAAAATCCTCTTATTTCTGGATTAGTATTATGTAAAGTATTATCATCAAGATCTAATTCTTCTAATGAAACTAAATTAATAATACTATTGGGTAAAGTAATTAATTGATTATTACTTATAAATAGATGGGTTAATTTAGTTAAATTACCAATACTATTAGGAATTTCATCTAAATTATTATTAGTTAAAATTAGATGGGTTAAATTAGTTAAATTACCAATATTATTAGGTATTTCATTTAAATTATTATTCTCAATACGTAAATCTTTTAGATTAATAAGATTACCAATACTGTTAGGAATTTCATTTAAATTATTATTACTTAAATTTAGTTGGGTTAATTTAGTTAAATTACCAATACTGTTAGGAATTTCATTTATATTATTATTAGTTAAAATTAGATAAATTAAATTAGTTAAATTACCAATACTATTAGGTATTTCATTTAAATTATTATTATTAATATCTAAAGTTTGTAGATTAGTTAAATTAGATATAATATTAGGAAATAATGTTAAAGAATTATGGCCTAAATCTAATATAGTAAGATTAGTAAGATTACCAAATGTATCAGGTAATTTTGTTAATTTATTATTAATAATACGTAAATCTGTTAGATTAATAAGATTACCAATACTGTTAGGAATTTCATTTAAATTATTATTAGTTAAATGTAATTGGGTTAATTTAGTTAAATTACCAATACTATTAGGTATTTTTTCTATTGTACAATTAGTTATAAATAATTTTTTAAGATTATTAAAAACAGTAAGATTATTAAATAATTTTTTTATAGTAATTTTATTTATAGACAAAGTAGTTCGAGTAATATTATCTAAATAAATAGCATCAACTTTATCAATATCTATTGTTTTTTTTTCTGTAAGCCAATCTATATAATCGGATGTACTTAAATTTATATAATCGGAGGAAGTAGATAAAGAAGTCATTTTATTCTAAATATATATCTTATTAATTATTTTCTATGTGTATAATATCTTGTTTTCTTCATTTTTCTGATTTTTGTCATTTTATTGCTTTTACTTTTATGTTTTCTTGTTTTCATAACCCTATGTTTTCTTGTTTTCATAATTCTACGTTTTCTTGTTTTTCTAAAACCACCAAATAATGCTAATAAGGGAACATATTCATCTAATTCTCTGGAAACTGTTTCTTCATTATAACTATTTCCTAATGCTTCTTTTAATTTTCTTTTTAAACATTCTTTAAATTTATTTTCAGAATTATTGGTTGGTTCTCCAGAGGGTGCTGCTTCCTCAAAACAAACTTGAGAAAAATCATCAATTAATCTACGTAGATCACTTTGCGTTAATAGACCATTTGCTTTAGGCTTAGGTATAGGTTTATTTTCAATAATAGAAATGAGTTTATCATAACCTTTTTCTGTAAAAGTAGGTGTACCAACAAATATCATAGCAGCAGGAACAAGGGAGAAAACAAATCGTTCAATCATACCTTTAGCACAACTTAATTCTCCTTGTACATTACCATTAGCAGTATTATATGCATGTGCGCAATCATAAGTAAAGTTAGCGGCATATGCCATTTTAAATTCATTAGGTTGCTTATTGACATATTGTAAGCAATAAGTAATAATCTTTTTATATGTGGGTGTATATAGAATATTATTAAGAACATATTTAAAAATATTGTTAATATCAATTTCTGCTCTTTGTTTTCTTTCGTTATTATTAGGCATTATTTTAATAAAATCATAAAATAGTGTATCTCCCATATAATTAACAAAATCATAATTATCCAAATTATATATAGCATTAATATTATTATTAGATATAACAGGATCTATAAATTTAAATAATTCTTCAGTATTAACTTTATCAAAAGCTTGATGAACTTGAAATGGATTTACAAAAGGAGCTGGTTGTTGTTGATTATTATTGTTATTATTGTTATTATTATTAATTTCAACATTATATCTTATTAAAAATTCTCTTACTTGTGGATTAGTAATACGTAAAGGATTATTATTAAGACTTAAATCTTCTAATACAGTTAAATTGATAATACTATTAGGTAATCTTGTTAGATTATTATTAGATAAATATAATTGTTCAAGATTAAAAAGATGATCAATACATTCAGGTAATTGATGTAATTGATTATTTGATAAACCTAAAAATGTTAAATCAGATAAATTACAAATAGTATTAGGTAATTCTATTAATTCATTTTCATATAATGTTAAACTTGTTAGATTAGTAAGATTACCAATACTATCTGGTAATTCAGTTAATCTATTAATATTTAAATCAAATTTCTTTAAAGAAATTAAATCACCGATACTATCTGGTAATTCTCTTAAATTATTATTATTTAATTTAAGTTCAGTAAGTTTAGTAAGATTACCAATACTATCTGGTAAAAAAGATAAATTATTATATTGTAGATCTATTTTAGTTAAATTAGTAAGATTACCAATACTATTTGATAATTCACCTATGTCATTATTAAGTAAATGTAATTCAGTTAAATTAACTAACCTACCAAAACTATCTGGTATTTGAAAATTATCTATTATTCTAACAGTTTTATTACTACGTATTTCTAAATAGGTTAACTTAGTAAGATTACCAATAATATCTGGTATTCTACTAAATGTACAAAAACCTATTGTTAAATGTGTAAGATTTTTAAAACTTTCTAACTTATTAATTACTTCATCAAATGTAGTATTATAATTATATTTTAAATATATTGGATTAAGAAAATATAATTTTATTTCTGTAATTGCATCCGTATCTAATGTTTTTTTACCAATACACCATTCGAGATATGTTTTCTCACGTATAGCCGTAGATGTTTCAATAACTCTACTCCTAATCCAATTTCTATGTATGTCTTCATCAGGCATACTCATTTTTATTCTGTAATATATAGATATTTTCTATGTTTATTTTCTATGTTTATAATGTCTTGTTTTCTTTATCTTTCTAATTTTATATTTTCTTGTTTTTCTAACTTTATGTTTTCTTGTTTTTATAATTCTACGTTTTCTAAAACCTCCAAATAATCCTAACATAGGAACATATTCATCTAATTCTCTTGAAACTGTTTCTTCGTTATAACTATTTCCTAATTTTTCTTGTAATTTTCTTTTCAAACATGATTTAAATTTATTTTCAGAATTATTGGTTGTTTCTCCAGAAGGAGCAGCTTCCTCGAAACAATCTTTAGCATATTCATCAATTAATTGACGCAAATTCTTTGGTTTATTTTCTATAATATCAATAAGTTTATCATAACCTCTCTCTGTAAAAGTAGGAGTATCAATAAATAACATAGCAGCAGGAACAAGAGAGAAAACAAATCGCTCGATCATACCTCTTGCGCAACTTAATTCTCCTTGAACGTTGCCATTAGCATTATTATAAGCGTGAGCACAATCATATGTAAAATTAGAAACATATGCCATTTTAAATTCATTAGATTGTTTAGAAACGTAGTTTAAACAATAATAAATTATCTTTATATAATTATCTGTATATACAATATTATCTAAAACATTTTCAAAAATATTATCAATATCAGTTTCTACTCTTGTTTTTCTACTATTATTATTAGGAATAAGTTCAATAAATCCTTCAAGACTATCTCTAATATTATCAATAAAATCATCTTTATTTGTATTAGATATATTATTAATATTATTAGATAAGTAAGGTTTCATAAATGTAAATAATTTTTGAGTATTAATTTTATTAAAAGCATTATGAACTTCCATTGCGATATTTTGCCCGTTTTGATTATTGTTATTATAATTATTATTTCTATTATTATAGTTATTATTATTATTTCTATTATTATAGTTATTATTATTATTTCTATTATTATTACGATTATTATTATTACGATTATTATTATTATTACGATTATTATTATTTCTATTATTATTATTACGATTATTATTATTTCTATTATTATAGTTATTATCTGCAGAATGTTCTCTTACAAATTCTCTAAGACGTGCATTAATTATATGTAAGTTTGGATTACCACTTAAGTAAAGTTCATCTAAAGAAGTTAAATCATAAATAGTATCAGGTAAATGACTTAAATTATTATTAACAAGGTTTAATATAGTAAGATTATTTAAATTACCAATACTATTAGGTATTTCTGTTAATCTATTATCACTAATAGATAATTCAGTAAGATTGATAAGATTACCAATACTATCAGGTATTGTAGTTAAAACATTATTTTCTAAAATTAAGTATGTTAAATTAGTAAGATTACCAATACTATTAGGTAATAATGATAAATAATTATCAACAAGTTCTAATCTTGTAAGATTAATAAGATTACCAATACTATCTGGTAATGTAGTTATACGATTTCCAAGTAGATGTAATTCAGTAAGACTTGTGAGATTACCAATACTATCTGGTAATGATCTTAATTCAATATCTTCTAAATATAAATATAGTAAATTAGTAAATTTGCTAAAGCTATCAAATAAAGTGTCTATGGTAATTTGATTTATTGATAATATATTCTGAGTAATATCATATAAATGAATAGTATCAACTTTATCAATATCAATTGTCTTTCCCCTTGTAAGCCAATCTATATAATCAGATGTCTTCAATTCTATATAGCCGGAATTATCTAAATTACTCATTTATATTCTATATATATATTTATTTTCTATGTTTATAATGTCTTGTTTTCTTTATCTTTCTAATTTTATATTTTCTTGTTTTTCTAACTTTATGTTTTCTTGTTTTTATAATTCTACGTTTTCTAAAACCTCCAAATAACCCTAACATAGGAACATATTCATCTAATTCTCTTGAAACTGTATCTTCATTGTAACTATTTCCTAATCTTTCAGCCAATTTTTGTTTTAAACATACTTTAAATTTATTTTCAGAATTATTGGTTGTTTCTCCAGAAGGTGCTGCTTCCCCAAAACATTCTTGTGCAAATTCATCAATTAATCTACGCAAATCACTTTGCGCATATATGCCATTTGCTTTAGGTTTAATTATAGGTTTATTCTCTATAATAGAAATAAGTTTATCATAACCTCTCTCTGTAAAAGTAGGAGTATCAATAAATAACATAGCAGCAGGAACAAGAGAGAAAACAAATCGTTCAATCATACCTTTAGGGCAACTTAATTCTCCTCTTATATTTCCATTAGCAGCATTATATGCATGTGCACAATCATAAGTAAAGTTGGAAACATATTCTTTTTTAAATTCATCAGGTTGTTTAGAAACATAGTCTAAGCAATAAGAAATAACCTTTTTATAGTCATCTGTATAAGCAATATTATTTAAAACATATTCAAAAATATTATTAATATCTGTTTCTACAGTTTTTCTTTTAGCATTGGTTTTAGGAATAAGTTGAATAAAACTCTCAAGAGTACTTCTTATGTAAATAATAAACTCATCTCTATCAATATTTTGTATATTATTAACATTATTTGACAGGGTAGGTTTAATAAATTTAAATAATTCTTGAGTATTAATTTTCTCAAAAGCTTGATGAACTTGTAATGGATTTACCCAAGGTACATTATTATTGTTATTGTTATTGTTATTATAGTTATTATTGTTATTGCGAAATCTTCTTATAAATTGTCTAATTCGACGATTAGTAATATTTAACCCTGGATTATTATCTATTTCAAATTCATCTAATGAAGTTAAATCAAGAATACTATCTGGTAAATTAGTTAATTGATTATCAGATAAGTATAATGAATTTAGACTTTCTAATTCACCAATACTATCAGGTAATTCAGTTAATTGATTATCAGATAATGTTAATAAAGATAAATAAATAAGATTACCTATCGTATCAGGTAGTTCAGTTAATTGATTATAATGAAGATATAGGTCAGTTAATGTAATTAAATTAGTAAATGTATCAGGTAATTTTGATAATTCATTACGATGTAATGATAAATATTCTAAATTTGTAAGATCACCAATACTATCTGGTAAAGATGTAATTTTATTATGATCAATAGATAAATTATTTAAAGAAGTTAAATTACCAAATGTATCAGGTAAAGAAGTTAATAAATTATGAGATACATTTAATCCAAATAAAGAAGTTAAATCACCAAATGTATCAGGTAAAGAGGTTAATCCATTATATTCAATATTTAATTCTGATAAAGCAGATAAATTACCAATACTATTAGGTAATTTAGTTAATCTATTTGTATTTATATGTAATTCTGATAAAGCAGATAAATTACCAATACTATCTGGTAAATTACTTAATTGGTTATATGATAATTTTAATGTAATTAAATGGGTAAGATTACCAATACTATCTGGTATCTCAGTTAATCTATTTTGAGTTAAATCTAAATATGTTAAATTAACTAACCTACCAATACTATCTGGTAAAGATGTGATCTTATTATTAAGTAAAACTAAATGTGTTAAATTAGTTAAATTACCAATACTATTAGGTAATGATATAATATCTGAATAATCTATTTCTAAATTTGTAAGATTTTTAAATTTAGATAAACTATCAAATATTATATCAAATGTAGTTTTATATTCTTCTAATTTACTTATGCTAATTGAATTAAATTTTATTTCTAAAATTGTATCCGTATCTATTATTTTTTTACCAGAAAGCCATTCAAAAAAATCTTTTCCATATAAGGAGTACATTTATATTCTATGTATAGAAAATTATTATTATTTTCTATTTTTATAGTGTCTTGTCTTTCTAATTTTATATTTTCTTGTTTTTCTAACTTTACGTTTTCTTGTTTTTATAATTCTACGTTTTCTAAAACCTCCAAATAATCCTAACAAAGGAACATATTCATCTAATTCTTTTGAAACGGTTTCTTCATTATAACTATTTCCTAGCTTCCCCTGTAATTTTCTTTTCAAACACTTCTTAAAGTCATCTTCTGAATTAGAAGCCTCTTCATAACAATCTTTAGCAAATTCATCAATTAATTGACGTAAATTCTTTGGTTTATTTTCTATAATATCAATGAGTTTATCATAACCTCTCTCTGTAAAAGTAGGAGTATCAACAAATAACATAGCAGCAGGAATAAGAGATAAAACAAATCGCTCGATCATACCCTTGGCACAACTTAATTCTCCTCGAACATTACCATTACCTTTATTATAAGCATGGGCACAATCATAAGTAAAGTTAGAAGCATACGCCATTTTAAATTCATTTGATTGTTTAGAAACGTAGTTTAAACAATATGAAATTATCTTTTTATAACTATCTGTATAGGCAATATTATTAAGAGCCCCTTCAAAAATATTATCAATATCAGTTTCAGCTACTTTCTTTCTACTATTATTATTTGGCATAAGTTTGATAAAACCCTCAAGAGTATCTCTCATATAATTAATAAAATCATCCCTATTTTTATTAGATATACTATTAACATTATTAGATAAAGAAGGTTTCATAAAAGTAAATAATGCTTGAGTATTAATTTTATCAAAAGCCTGGTGAACTTGTAGTGGGTTTATATGGGGTATATCATCTTCATTATTATTTTCTCCATGTATACGTCTAATCATATCTCTAACAGCTTGACTTGTAATATTTAAATCTGGATTGTCATCAAATGATATATGTTCTAAATAGCGCATATTAACAATACTTTCAGGTATATCGGTTAATTGATTACCATCTAAGTATAATTCACCAAGGTATTCTAAATTACCAATATTATCAGGCAGCTCTGTTAATTGATTATCAATTAAATTTAATTCAACCAGATTAGGTAAATTGACAATAGTATCAGGTAATTCTGTTAATTGATTACTAATTACACTTAACATACCGAGTTCAGTAAGATTACCAATAGTATCAGGTAATTTAATTAATTTATTTGTATCTAGAATTAATTGTTCTAATTTATCTAAGTTTCCAATATTATTATCTAATTCTGTTAAGTGATTATTATTAAACAGTAATATTTTAAGATTAGATAAATTACTAATAAAATTGGGAAAAATAGTAAAGTTATTTTGATTTAAATTTAATTTTTCTAAATTATTAAGTTCTTTAATACTATCTGGTAATTCAGACAAATTATTGTTACCTAAATATAATGTTTTTAATTTTTTTAAATATTTAATATCATCTTGTACTTCTGTCAATTTATTATCATTAAAATATAATTCATTTAATGAAGTTAATTTAAAAATTACATCAGGTATATTAGTAAAATTATTTTTAACAAAAGATATTTTTTGTATTTTTTTTAAATTACTAATACTATCAGGTAATTCAGATAATTTATTATAATCTAAATTCAAATCAATTAAATTAGTAAGATTACTAATACTATCAGGTAATTCAGTAAGATCTAAATCACTAATAGTTAATTTTTTTAAATTTTTAAATTTAATTAGATTATTAAATATATCATCTTTTGTAATATTATATTCAGTCAATAAATTATTTCTAATATTAGCTAATACTATTTGTGTAACCTTATTAACATCTATTTCTTTTCTTCCGACAATCCACTCCAAATAATCTCTTGTATTTATATAACTCATATCTATAATTATAAGAGATTATTTATATTAGTAATTAAATTATTGTATTATATAGAAAATAATTTACAGATCACGAACAATACTGCGAGCAAAAGCTGCCACGCCGCCGCTTAGGAGAGCAATACCAAGAGCGGAGGGTAGACTGTATTTCATGGTGAGTACAACGAGAACTGCAATAGAAGATAGACCAGCAACAGTAAGAATACCAGTAGCATCGGACACCATCATATTAGTGAGACGCATGTCATTTCTAATGGAGAAGAAATGAGCGAGGTAACCAGAAAGTAGAGCAACGACAGCCATTAGGAGTACCATACCTTCCCAAGATAGTTTATAGGTAAAAGCACCCATATACACGGCAACAACATTTACAACAGCAATTACAAGTGCTTCAAAAAATACTTTGTTAAGCCCCATCATTTTTCTTTATATTGAGTATTGAGAAAATTAATTAGAAACCGGACTAAATAAAATAGACTAATTATTTCCAGATTTATAATCGCACTCATCGTCGGTATCAGTATCAGTATCAGTATCATAATCGGACACATACACTTCACATTCGTGAGCATCATTATAACAAATAGTAGGTTCAATCCATCTTGTAAGAATACATTTAGGTTTTCCTTTTTTAATATAATGAACAAAAACACCACCAGTATTATGTTCAGTAGTCCATGTTAATTTTAGCCAACAACGAGGATATTGTTTAATTAATTCTTTGAGAAAATTAATGGGCGGAGCCCATGCAGTAGTAAATTTACACACTAATTCATTTTCATCATATCTATCATCATCAGGATTATCACGACCATAAATAAGCATATCATAATGATCCCATTTAGTCCCCCAATTATTTATACACCAATTATAATGTTCATCTTCAGAAAGACTTTCAGGTATAGGATAAAAATTTGAAAACGATAAATTATGTTTACAAAATTTATCCAAGTCTTCTTTAGGACCAATAATCTTTAAATCATTCCAACAACTATTAGGCATCTCGTATAATTTATATATCTCCAAATATTTTAAGTTCTTATAAACGTGTAATATGAATTACATTATAAATCGTTTCACAACCCGGCTATCTATTATACAATTACCCGTTCGAAACCAAATAAATCGATGGAAAAAATTTGAAAATATAATAGCAAATAAAGAAAGATATATTCTAAGAAACATAATGGAGACGACTAATATTACAGAAGATACACCTAAGATAATTAGGAGAAGACCTAAGATTGGCGTTATGCCTCAAGAAGAACTTACCAAAGGTTGCCAGGAGCTTAAAGAAACCAGTCAGGGGCTTAAAGACACAGAAGAAAACATAATGACAATCAACGGATATGATTGGTCATCGATTATAAATGATATTTGTAAAAAATCCAAAAAAGAGACTAAGTCCGAAAAGGATATTCATTCATTTAATTCATTAGTGGATCGCAACCTATCGCAATCTGAAAATATTAGACTTGGTAATTATATGGAACATATCTTTAACAAGTTTATAGAGGATAATTGTCCTGATTGGGAATGGATTGGAGAAAAGTCTAAAAAAGGTGAAACGCAAAAAGATCACATCTGGTTAAATCCAAAAACAAATACAATCATTTATGCAGAACAGAAAAATAACGTTACATTAGATTCCGAAAAAACAAAAGCAACTATCAATAAAATTAAAAAAGTACATCAGGAATTATCCGAAAAATATCCTGAATATACTGTTAAATCGTACCTTCTTGCTGCGAGATATTTATCCTCTCAAGAACCTTTATGTAAACAAGTAACAACTACAAAGTTTCAAGGAATTAATGTAGTGGGCGTAAATGATTATATTAATCTGTTTGATATTGAAAAAATACATAATACAGTATTATTCAATTCATATGATGATTATAAAGAATTAATTAATGGATTTTGCGATGCAATCTTTTAAGGAGTAATTACTTGGTTTTCATATTCGAGCAATTCAGGTATTTGATAATTACAAATAACAAGGTGATTTAGATTAATTTCATCTCCAACACGACCAGAATGAATTTTAAACTTATATTTTTTTGGGTATTTTGTAATAATGTAATCCTTATATAGTTCGGTAATATAATCCGTTTCGCCTATAACCATCATACACTTTGCTTTAGAGTTCTTAAACAATTTAGCAAGTTCTTCATGCTCTTTCTTTCCAAAAGAACAATAACCATAATCAGTAAATTTACTATCATAAGGTGGATCTAAGAAGATAAAGTGGTCAGGAGTATCGCATTTAGCAAATATATCTTTAAAGTCTCCATTATAGATTTCTGTTCTTGATAGAAGTGTTTCATATTCAGGATTATCTAATTGTGAATAATTAATTGTTTTATATTTACCATAAGGAATATTGAATTTTCCATCGCTGTTATATCTTAACATACCTCTAAAACATGTTTTACGAAGATAATAGAACTGCGCTGCAATATCAACGTCATTTGTCAAGTCCAATTTACGAACTTTATAATATTCATCTTCTTCATTAGGATGTAAGTCCATAAACTCTTTAATTTTTAGCCTATCGCCATTTCCAACTGCTTTGTATAATTTAATGAGTTCTACATGAATATCATTAATGATTGCCTTTTGAGGATTTAGATAAAAGTATAGAGCACCACCTCCAACGAAAGGATCTACATATGTTTCAAACTTGGGAATATATTTAATGAAACTTTCAATTTCATCTCCTTTGCCTCCAGACCATTTTACAATTGGAGATAATTTATCAGTTTTCTCTGTTTTTGTTTTTACTGTTTTCTGTTTTTTTGTTACTGTTTTCTCTGTTTTTGTAGTTTCTAAACCCTTATTATCTTTAAGGAGTTGTATGAGTTCATCTTTCTTTTTATTACTATATCCTTTTATACCATTCTCCTTACAAAGGGTAATAAGTTCATCGCGTTTTTTAGTAGAATAATCCATGGTGTTAATATTTAAATATGAAAAAATAATATCAAATTTTATATCACGAGATTTTACCTATTTGATTAATAAGCCGTATTAGTTATAATTAACAATATATTACGAGGATAATATATGTTTGATAAAATTTGAATTTAAAATTTTAAATAAAATGATATATAGCATTTAATATAGTATGTCTGATATAAATACAATAGATATACCCTCTAATAAGATAAAAAGAAAACCAAAAATAGGTATATTACCACAAAATAATAATATTAAAAATGAATACCCAATCACCAAAAAAACCGAACACACATCCAAAATGAACTATTCCAAGATGAAGAAAGATGAACTAATTGCGATTTGTAAGGATAAGAGTATCAAAGGATATAGCGGAAAGAACAAGAAGGATCTGATTGAAATAATAAAACAGAGAGATGCTACGCCAGTTTCTGCACCAAAAATTGAGGCGGAAACTGATGTAAAGGAGGAAAAAAATACATCTTGGAAACTCTATGAAGCCTTAATTGTAAATCATCCAAACTATACATTCCTTCCACAGGAATATAAAAAGAACTGGGTCAGTGTATCCAAGGAGGGTTTAAATCCTCGAAAACCATTTTGGGATACAAAGCATAAGGAACTTATTGATTCAGATCAGATTCCAAAAAAGTCTAATCTGAAGAATGTAGCAAGCTTTATTCATCCCACAAAGAAACATGTTTGCGCGAAGTGTGGAATAGAATGTTCTATCTATTATGAGTATCCTACTGTAAATACTTGGAAGTGGCTTAAAAAGGAATTTGATTTCGACAAAAATGATACTACAAAGTACTTGACCATATTTGAGATTTATGACAATCTGACTATATCGAATAAGAAAGATGTATTTGAGAAATATTTAGGTATGTCCATGACTAAACTAGAAACTGTGTGTAAGAATGATACTTATTCTGGAAGCAAGTTGTCGCCAGGTGTTATGAGTAATGCCCCTGATCGTCTGGATGGATTTCATTCCTATAATAGCCTTTGTGGCTGCAGATCTCAGCATGACAAGGGTCGCAGTGCCGATAATATGAAATCCTATACTCGTGATCGCAGGGCATATGAATTACTAGCTGACGGAAAGTGTTTGGTTGCAAATTGTTTGATGGGAAAGCTCAATACAATCACAAAAAAATGCCCCCTCTGTAGTAAATCAAATATTATGACAGCAGACCATATTGGTCCTATTTCACTTGGATTTATTCATGATCCTACAAACTTTCAAGCCTGTTGTAACAGATGTAATAGCAGCAAGAATAATCGTATCACAGAGGAAGATGTTGCGAAAATTAAGTCAATAGAGGACAAAGGTATGTGTTTATTATCTTGGTGGGCGAAAGATGCATGGGAGAAGAATAAAAACAAGAATATCACCATTCTGAAGAAAATGCTGGACAAAAATACAAAGAAATTCCTTTCTGTGATTCAATGGATAAAAATGAACAAACTCGATGTTCTTGAGAGTTTTATCAATGAAAATTATATGGATCATGATAAGTCCCCAAATATAAGCAATGTTGAGGTTACTTCATCAGGGGATATTATCTTCCAATATTCAGAATCGGTCACTGGAAAAAAAACGAAGGAGAAACAGAAAGAAAGAACAAAGGAGATTCTATGCGAAATCAACAACAAAAAAAATAGGCGTATCAATATTGTTTTATCAGAGAAGGAAATTTCTTTCTTGTCTAATATTACACTTTCAGACTTCAAGAATACCATCTGTAAAGTTCTTGTAGGTCTATAATATTACATAGATATTGGGTATAAGGATTGTTCATAATTGTTAATGGGACCTTAAACTCAGTAGTTTCTTCATATGATTCAAGGAATCCAATTGCATCGTTAACACTGATATATTTATCTTTTTTAATCAATGACTTAGGCTGAGCAAACACTTTGCTTTTATGGCCAATGACAAAGACACGCTCTCGTTTCTGAGGGACTGCGAAATCACATGCATTTAATTTGAACACAGATACCTTATATCCTAGTTTTGATGCGATTCCTTTAATCTCATCAATCACCAGCTGTTTTTCCTTATTTTTCATGGATAAAATTCCCTTTACATTTTCCATCACAAAGCATTCTGGATTATAGGTTTCAATCATATTGAAGTAATCTAGATACAGTTTATTTCGATTATCATCGCTATCTCTTTTTCCTGCAAGGGAAAACCCCTGGCAAGGTGGACCGCCTATGATCACGCCAATGGGGGTGTCTTTCAGCTTCTCCTTGATCTTATCTTTGGTCTTTTTATCACAAATATCGCCACAAACAAATATAGTGCTACCGTGGTACTTTGGATTCTCTTTTTCGTTGGCCAATCTCTCATCAAGTTCATTAGACAAGACAATATTGAACCCTTCTTGACTAAACCCAATTGACATTCCTCCAACACCTGAAAACAAATCAAGTGTATTTTTGTTCACTATATCATTCTTGATGAGATTTGCTAAAGAGCGAGCAAGAATAGGTGGTACAGCATTTCCAATTTGTTTTATTGCAATAGGTTTTGTGTTACTAAACTTGAAATCCATGGGAAAGCTCTGAAGAATTGCTGCTTCACGAATTGTTATCATTCTGTTTTTTGTAGGGTGCAGATTGGAACTGTTTGGTAGTCTTGCAAATTGTGTTGTGATAGTAAATCCTGGTTTGCTGTATTCTAGTCTACCATAAAGAGTAGTTCTTCCTCCAGTTTCTCTGATCTTATTTAATCGTTCTGAAGTTGTTAGAGTTGTAGGAATATCTGCCCAGTTTCCACCAGGCTTAATATGAGGGGCCATTGTTTCTTCTAGTTTGCTTAGCTTTTGAGAAATATGACTGGTAATTAGAATAGTTTCATCAGAATTGGTAATGGGAATAGTTTCATCAGAATTGGTAATGGGAATAGTTTCATCAGAATTGGTAATTGGAATAGTTTTATCAGAATTGGTAATTGGAATAGTTTTATCAGAATTGGTAATGGGAATAGTTTCATCAGAACCGAAATAGTTATGAGTAAAACACCTGTCTAGATTATACAACTCATATATCTTATATTCTCTTTCTTCTGATGCCATATTCTCCATATCAATACAGTTCTTGAAGATATTTGGCAAGGGCAAATTTTGAATTTCAGTGATACTCACATGATTATTACCAGAGAATATCTTAAAATATCTGTTAAGTACATTGCTATTCAGAATATGTTTCAACATTGAAATATACTTTTCATCTTTCACAGTTATATAGTTGCAACTGTTACTAATGATAAAGCAACTATCAACTAGTGTGAAAGATAATCTGTTCTCTGAGTTCATGTTACAGATTTGCTGACAAACTAGCTTTTTGCTTGTTATATTAATATTTTTATCTTGGATTGTTTTGTCAGAGATATATTCGGTGATTGTATGCAGAGATTTGATATTTCTTCCTCTGACTAGGGGATATGGTGACTTTTCTTCATGAATCTTTTCTTTGTCAAGAGTCACATCAATGTTCCCTCTTACACATTTCACTTCAGATTGATAGCTTTTGAACTTTGGGAGAGAAATAAGTTTGCTTAGAAAGTCAGCATCATCCTTTGTTATCGAAATAATATTGTAATCATTCTTTTTGTAGATAGATGTATTGATACCATTTGTGGAATTTACAATAATTTCTCGATTGTAGTCACATGTGTGATATTGAATAGTGGTGCTTTTTGTATTGTTTTTCACATCCAATACACAAATGTTCTGAGTAATACTTGGAAATATGGTATTTTTCTCAGAGAACTTATATACATTCAGCAAAGAGAATGAATCAAGCATATACTTTCGCAGATTGAAGCAAGACACATTTGTGAGGATTTGAGAAGGACAGATAATAATTGCATGTCCATCCTTCTCCATTAACTTAAGAATTCTTTCAATTGAAACAACATATGTATCCATCATTCCATTTACAGAATGTGTGTAATAGTTTAAATCCTTTATCTTTTTTTTGTAATCAATATTGCTCTTCAAATTAATGAAGGGCGGATTTGAAAGAGTAATATCAAACTTTGTTTTCAATACACTGATATCAAGTAATGCATCATTGATATAGAAGTTAGCAAATACGTCATTAATATCCAGTTTGACCGTTAGATTGTTCTTTATCCAACAGTATAATTTAATCTTAAATATATTGATTGCTGACACATCAATATCAACAAAGACAGCATTCAATATAATATCTTTAATGATTGAATGGCTGCTCTTCGTATTCAGAAAGTTCAGATAGCTTAGAAATAGGTTGCCTGTTCCACAACAAAAGTCCAATGTCTTTGTACTATGTCCAATATCAGACAGATCAATCTTTTTTAGAATATTTAGAAAGAAATCTACAGGAGTGTAATAGACGCCATTTGAATGGTCTGTCTTCTGAACCTTTGACAAGTCCTCATACAATTGAACAGTTTCTATCTCTTTACCTGCTATAATTTGTTCTAATAATATATCATGAGAATGCTGAACATTAGGTTTAGAAGAAAGTAGTTGGATAATTTCTTCCTTCTTCTTACCACTGTATCCTTTGATACTCTTCTCCTTACAAATCGCAATTAGTTCTTCACGAGTTTTTTTTGAATAATCTTCTACAATAACTTCTTTTAATTTACCAATTACAGGTTTTTTTTTCTTTTTTATAATAGATGTATTTGGTATAATTATTTCATTAATATCACTCATTTTACTATAAAATAAATCTAAAAAAGTCTATCAAATTTTACGCTTTAAAATATCCGTAAGTAAATATAAATTTGAAAACAATTATTGTCATAAAATTTTACAACAAAATGAAATTAGTTATTGTAGAATCGCCAGCAAAATGTCAAAAAATCCAAGGGTATTTAGGAGCAGGATGGAAAGTAATAGCCAGTATGGGGCACATTAGAGCATTAGAACCATCACTTAATTCAATTGGATTATCAAATGATTTTGAACCAACCTATACATTCTTAAAAGAAAAAGCAAAAGCAATAAAGCAATTAAAAGATTTAGCCAAAGAAGCAGATGAAGTCTACTTGGCATCAGATGGCGATAGAGAAGGTGAAAATATTAGTTACAGTGTAGCATTATTATTGAAGCTAAACCCAAAAACCGCAAAGAGAATGATATTCCATGAGATTACAGAGAAAGCCATTAAATATGCCGCATCAAACACAATATTAATTGATATGAACATGGTTTACGCTCAACAATCTCGTGCGATGCTCGATATGTTAATAGGTTTTACATTAAGCCCCATTTTATGGAAAAACGTGGCTCCAAGTTTATCTGCAGGAAGATGTCAAACACCTTCATTAAGAATTGTAGTTGAACGAGAAGATGAAATTAAATCCTTTAAGCCCTCGTTAGGATGGCAATTAACAACCGAGTGGAAACTCAAAGGGGGCTTTAAGTTCCCCGCGCGGTTAGAAGATGAATTGGATGATGAGGAGAGCGCCAAGAATTATTTAGAGAATATTCATCAAACCCCTAATGGTTCTATAGTTTCAAAGGAGACAAAAGAGTGGTATGAAAATCCTCCTGATCCACTTATTACAACAACACTCCAACAACAAGCATCAGCACTTTTCAAGATTGCTCCTAAACAAACAATGAGAATTGCGCAGAAATTGTATGAAAAAGGTCTAATAACTTACATGAGAACAGATCATGCTATTATGTCAGAAGAAGCCCAATATAATGCAAAGAAACAAGTGAAAGAACTCTATGGAGAAGATTATATAAGTCAACAAAAACAAGAAACACCTAAAAAGCAAACAACTAAAAAGCAAACAACTAAAAAAAAAGATGAAGAAGAAGGTCCAAAAGCACAAGAAGCACATGAATGTATTCGTCCAACACATTTTGAAACGAAACAAGTACCATCAGATGAAGAATGGACGGGGCAAGAAAGAAAAGTTTATAAGTTAATTTGGCAGAGAGCCATACAATCAGTTATGTTTCAGGCAAAAGGTTTAACATGTACTATAAAAACACAAATAGATGATGATGAAGACTTCTTATGGAAATCTCAATGGAAAACTACTACATTTGAAGGCTGGAAAAGAGCTGGAAAAGTCGCACAAATTGATGACACAGATACAGAAGATACTGAAGAAAAAGAAGAACAAAAAGAATGGACTACAGTCCAGGGTCTAAAAAAAGGTGATAAACTTCAATGGCTAAATATGAAAGCAGAACCTAAAGAGGCAAAAGCCCCACCAAGATTTACAGAAGCCACCTTAGTAAGGGAATTAGAAAAACACGGTATTGGCCGTCCTTCTACTTATGCATCACTTCTTGATACAATTCAGGAAAAGAAGTATGTAGAAATCAAGGATATTCCTCCAAAGGAAGTTCAAGTAACTGAATATACCCTAAAACCAAATCAATGGCCTCCAACAGAAACAAGTAAAAAAAAGAATTTAGGCGCGGAGAAATCTAAATTAGTTCCAACTGATTTAGGCCGTTCTGTGCTACAATTTCTCCTAAAACACTTTAATGATCTCTTTGAATACTCATTTACAGCACAAATGGAAAAGCGACTTGATGCTGTCGCAGAAGGAAAAGAACACTGGAAACAATCATTAAGGGATATGTGGGCTTCCTATAAGGAACGATATGAAACCTTATTAAACACAGAGACAGTAGCAACACAAGAAAACGCATCACAGCGTGTCCGAGAGTTCACAGGAGGACTTAAAGCCGTTATGTCAAAGAAGGGCCCACTCCTACTTAAAGAAACACTGGACAAAAAGAAGGAAAATACAGAATTTTATGGATGGCCTGAAGGCATAACATTTCAAGACTTAACAGAAAAACAGGCAAGAGAGTTTATAGCCAAAAAACAAGAGAAACAGGCAGGAAAACAATTAGGTGTATGGGAGGGACAACCAATTCTACAAAAGTCAGGAAAGTTTGGAGAATATATTCAATGTGGCGATATAACAATTCCATATCAAGCTGAAGAGTTATTGGAACAAATCCATAAACGTTTGGAAGATAAAAAGACAAAACAAACAAATCCAGCAGCTAAAAAGTTCAAAGATTATGAAGTAAAAACAGGTCCATATGGACCTTATATTATTAAATTGGGTCTAAAAACACCTAAGTTTGTATCTATTCCAAAGGATGTAAATGTGGAAACACTTACAGAGAAAGATATAGAAGGTCTCTATAAAGTTGGATTAGAAGCTAAAAAGAATTATAAAGCATATAATAAAAAAGGAGGAGCAGAAGGGGCAGAAGAAATCCAAGAAAAAGAAAAGAAAAGTAAAAAGAACAAAAAATAGAAACAGTCCGAAATAATTATGCGTATAAATTAGAGAATGTCTGAAGTAATAACTACACCCCCTCCACCTGTAAAAGATGGACCCGATGATAAAACAGATAATAAAACGGCTACAACAAGACGTTTTTTAAATGGTTGGACAAAAGAACAAGAAACTTTAATGGCAAATTGGGGCGATCTCGCAGTCTGTTACAGGTTTTTACATGATAAGTCACATAAAATATACAGAAGAAAAGCCTTATGGATAAGTTCAAGTGTAATTATTTTGTCAAGTGTAGGTGGATTTGCGAATATTGGTGTTCAATCCTTATTTAGAGATGACGAAAAAGCAAAAGAGTTAGCAAGTTTCGCAATTGGTGGTTTATCATTATTTGCGGGAATGTTAACAACTTTAAACAATTTATTAAAGTTTTCACAATTGGAGGAGTCGCATCGTGTATCAGCAATTGCTTGGTCTAAATTTGGTCGTTTAATAATGGTTGAATTAGCATTACATCCGAATGATCGCATGGATTCATTAGATTTTTTAAAGATTTGTCGTGCTGAATTAGATAGATTAATAGAACAATCTCCAACAATTCCTCAAAGTGTTATTAATGATTTTGAGAAGCGTTTTGGAAGTATTAAAGATCTTAAAAAACCAGAAGTATGTGGTAATCTGGAGCATACTCAGGCATTTGAATCATCACAAACACGATTAAAACAAGTAGCAACAGAAGCGGCTCTAATGCTTCGTAAAAAGAAGGAAACTCTGAAGGAATTAGTTACACCTGAAATGGAATCACGTATAGCAGCACAAGTAAATGAACGTTTAGAGGCTGCTATAGAAGAGCGTAAGAAACGTCTTGAAGAAGAAATAGAAATTAAGAAAAAAGATGAAGAAGACAAAAAACAATTAGCAGAAGTATTAATACAACAACGACGTGATGATATTACAAAAGAAATAGAATTAGCCAAGAAACGTATAGAGGATGAATTAGAAGCAGAAAAGAAAAGAAGACAAGAAACAGAAGAAACACTACAAATATTATCTGAAGAGCGTAAAAAACGTATTGAAGAAGAAATAGAATTAGAGAAACATAAATTAGAAACACAACAGCAACAACAGCAACAACATCAACAACAACAGCAAAATATCAATACAACAGATACAGGAGCAAAAGCCCCATCCATATCAGCATTTGAAAGCCGTTTAAATATGAACCGTCGTTCTGTATCACTTCCTCGTACTACATCTATTCGTCGACGTTCACATATTGAAGATGGGCAATATACATTAGAAACAAAACATAATAGTAAAGAAGGTGTTATAAAAGTAGCTGATATGGGCTCTATTGTAGGCATTCAAGATAACGAAGAATATAAAAATAACATAATATTAGTTAATAAGGACTAATACCAGTAATATTAGGCATAATTACAGATAAAATTTGAAAAATAATAAGTAGATAGATAATAGTATCCTATCATTCTTATCATATGTATAATAAAAGAATGAAGCCTAATAGACAACATGCATTGTTGCATATCAGAGAAAATTATGAAATCGATTCATTGCTGAAAAGACATAATACACAAATACATATTGCAATGGTTGTAAAGAGAGGTAAAGTTATTGGAACAGCCGTTAATTCAATAGGAACACGTTCAAAAGGATGCGGTTATGATAATTATTCAATACATGCTGAGCGTGCAGTTATTAAAAAATTAGGTGATTTGCGTCAATTGGAAGGAGCGTTTCTCATGGTCATTCGTATCGCAAAAGGAACACGTCAATTAGTTAATTCAGAGCCTTGTCATACGTGTAAATGTCATTTGGAAAAATGTATAAAGGAATATGGTCTTAGGTGTGTTTATTATTCGTGATACACAGTTTTCCTACCAAGATGTAAAATTAAAGTATATAACAAAACTATAAAATAACCATATTTTTGTTATATAATATGTATTTTTAAATAACCTAAAATACATGTTTTTCAGTAAAATCTATATGAAATCTAACTAAAACTTTGTATTCATCTTTATTTGTAGCATTTTTAATACTGATATTAATATATTTGAATTCTTCCTTAAAATTATCACTAATAAAATCATTATAATAAGTACGACCTAATGTTCCAAAAAATAGAATAATACCATTAGCATAATTAATAGGAACAGAATATACTCTTTCAATTGAATATGTATTTCTAATTGGATTATTAATTACATAATTACGAAAAGCATTTTCAACTTCATCTTTATTTTTAAGAATTGTTTCCCGTAAAAATGTTATAAAATCGGAAATATCTGATTTATTTTTCTGGTCTTCACGTTCCTGTAAAATCTTATTACGAAGATCAAATAATTCTTTCCAAAACATTATTTTCTAAAAGTATATTTATTTAAAGGTATTTATATTCTTGATTTTTTAATTATTATTATATCTTTAAAACATTTATAAAATGATTAAAAAATATATAACTCTCGATGTTGGGATTGAACCAACGACTTAGTGGTTAACAGCCACTCACTCTACCAACTGAGTTAATCGAGAGGGGAGGTTTCCCTCTACATAGACCGTATAGTATTTTTAACTATTTTAAACGCACTAAATATCCATAGTTAATAAAAATTTAGAATAATGAAAACTTAGATACTGGAGCAACCTTTGTTATATTAAACTTTCTTCTATTATATTCTTTATTATAAGATTTATTATTACGATTATTATTATTATTATTATTATTATTATTATTACTATTATTTTTTACAGTTTTTCTGGGACCACCTAATCTATTTCTAACACAAGGAGGTGCTTCAGGGTCGCGTTCAACATTTGCCAGTCGTATTTTTCTATATGCGGAAGGACATAATCCAACTTCAGAATGAAAAGCACCAACACGTTTATTAGGACGTCTGTCTTGTCTTCCCATATAATATCCATCAAAAGAACCTAATTCACAAATACTTCTCAAAACAACATCATTCTTATTTTTAGTATTTTCTTCTGAAACACGATAAATAAAACCATTACGATGCTTGGGGAACGCTATATTAATAGCATCAGCTCCAATCAATTCTTTTAAGGCATCACGTGTCGGGACATGAAAAATATCAATTAATACAAGAGTTTGAGTTGGTTGCCATGTCTTTATGTAAGGAAATCCACGACGAGAATATGCGTGAGTTTCTTCTTTATTTAAAGTAAAATACTTCATAGGTGCACCACCATAATCATTTGTTCCAAGAGAATTTAGACGATATGTATTACAATCCGCTCTGTATAGATTACCAGTAAATCGCACAACCTTTAAACGCTTTCCATCAATTTCAATATGGTTCATCTCTAATTATTATTTTCATTTTTTGTATTTATTATTTCTGATTTCCGATTTATAATTCTTTAAAGAATACATGCTCTAAAGAATTAATTAATACCAATATACATCCAATAATTACAGCTAATAAGATACAATAATTATATTGTAAATCATATACGTGAAATACACCTCTATGTAGTTCTTTAATCATATAAGTTCCCACTAATTCATATCCTTGTTTCTTATAGTAGCCCCTTACGCCAATTCCAGCAATTATACCAATCTTTTTACAATGATTATCCAAAGCAATATTTTCAGCCATTTTTAGCAATTTTTTACCCACACCCAAGTGTTGAGTAGCATCCTTATTAGAGTTAGAAGCCCCCACTTCCTGAACTTTACCATACACATGTAATTCTCTAATCATAGCAGTTTCACCCAACAATTCAGGAATAATACTCGTCTTGAGAGCATCACTAATACGTAAACGAATAAATCCAAGCATAAGATTTCTATGAGGTCTCGAAACTTCAGCACTGATGAAATATTCTGTTCCACCACTTGCCTCAAATTGTTCCACATGATATTCAACTTCATCTGGTTTAAATTTATGATCTTTTACTTCACAACACCGAATACATTGACAGTAAATCCCCTGTTTCTCAGCTTCATCTTTAACAATCTGTGCCAAGTTATTTTTGATACTTCCACTTGTATATCCTAATTCAGTACAAGTAGCAGGGCGAAAATCACGTTGAATTCGGTTGACACGTACCCATTTAGGTGTAATAGATTGCCTGTAGATCAATACATCCTTTAAATCCCGCGCATCAGATGTTCGTTCAGAGTAGGGTGTCCATTTACCAGTTTCTTTCCATTCTTTGACCTTTGTATAACTGACATCCAAACAAGGATAGTCTTTCATATAATCAGGAATGAGATCAGGATCATCACGAAGAACTTGACGGTAACAATCTTTATCGCCTTCTGGAGTTGCACCAGGTAAATCCGCCATAATATGTATTTCAACTTTGAAGCCATAGTCTTTCAATAATTTAATAGCCTTTTTAGAGTGTCTAATTCCATGTCCACGATTAACTTTTCTTAAAAGCAAATCATCGGTATGTTGTACACCTAATTCAACGCGTGTAACTCCATATTTTCTAAAACGAATAATTTCAGCCTCGGTAATTTCATCAGGACGTGTTTCAACCCCAAGACCAACAACGTGTGGCTTTGTATTAACATTTATAGCCTGTTCTTCTTCAATTGTTCCTCTTTGTCTTTCTCTACCTTGATTAGAGAAATATGTATTGGCTGCAAAGTATAGATCACGAATAAATTCATCTGTAATACTGTGATCATAACAACTGAATGTTCCACCAAGAACTCTGAACTCTAATTTATCAATAGGATGACCATTTTCTTCAAGAACTTCCAAACGGCTCCATACTTGTTGTACTGTATCAAAGTTGACGGTAGAAGCACGACGGAAAACATCTTCATTACTTAAGTAGGATCGAGGCATACCAGGTTCATTAGGGCAGAAATAGCAGTTATATTTACAGCTAAATCTATCAGGTGGTAGAGAAACACTAATATTTAATATTCCACTTCTACTTCTAACCGCACGAACAATTAACGCATTAAGTAAGGAAGCATTTTTAGGATATTTATCTGGCTCTGCTTTCATCAAATCTCTATAGCATTTAATCAAAGTATGTTTATTGGGATTTGCTTTATAAATGCGTTGAAGACGTAAGAGTTCATTTTTAAGAATATCTGTACTGGTATAATATCCTTCAGGTTTCTTTAAAAGTTCTCTGATAATATTCTTTATTTTACTAATTGGGATATCAATATTATTAGAAGTTATAATAGTATCATTAATATTTTCAATATCCATATGATTGGTACTTAGAGAAGAAGACATGATGTATTCAGATAAATAATGTCTACTTAGATATATTATGAGTGTGCAATATATTTATAGAATGCGCGTATTTCAAATTTTTTACAGAGGAATAGAATTAAAGTAAATATTTAAAGTTTCCTGATATGTAATGATGTCTTAAGAATGAACCAAGTCCAAATAAAGTATCAATTAAAAGAACAATCCACGCATTTTTATTTTGAGATATAGCCATATATGAAAAAAGACCGTAAAGTGCTCCATGAATTGGACGAAGTTCATTCCACCAAATACGTGAGCCTATAACTTCTGCTCCAGTTTTACGAAAACCAAATAGATAAATTATAATAAATCCAAAAGCAGGTATTAATGCCAAATATCCTAAATATTTCAAGTATTCTAAGGATACAGTTTTAGCCAAAAAAGTAAACAGTAATCTTGTTCCAATACATCCAAATAAAAATAATAAAAATCTCTTTTGAATACTATTCATTTTAATTCTCCTATGATATCCCATATAAAAAATTTGAAATCAATGATTACATCTAATAAAAGCACGATAATAATAAATGTTCTAAGGAAGTATTATAGTTCTGTATAAGATGCCTCGTGATTGTCAGCATGAAGATGGATGTAAACGACGGAGTAGTTTTAATTATCAAGGTCAACCCAAACCAAAATATTGTTCGGTTCATAAGGAAAAGGGAATGGTAAATGTAGTGACTTGTTGTGGATTTCCAGATTGTTATAAATCACCTTCATTTGGTTTTCCAGGAAGGCGTTCAGAATATTGTAAGGCGCATTCTAAACCAGGAATGATTGATAATTATAAAAGACGATGCTCGTATAAAGGTTGTAATAAATGTGCTAATTTTGCATTTGGAGGTGAAAGAGGGCAGTTCTGTTCGCTACATAGATTGGATGGTATGATTGACATAAAACATAGAATGTGTAAGTATCCTAATTGTATGAAACACCCTACATATGGGAATAAGGGTGAAACAGGAATATACTGTCTAGAACATAAACTTCCTGATATGATTAATGTTAAAAATAATTTATGTATAGCGGATGGATGTATGACATCATCTACATATAATTTACCAGGATTAAAAGCAAAATATTGTCTTAAACATAAAACGGATGAAATGGTGAATGTTAGAACTAAATTAAATAAATAAATCAGATAAAATAAATATAAAGACAATAAATCGAACATTATATAAGAATGGGATGCGGTTGTGGTAAGAAGAAAGGACCTACGATACATTTTATGGGTCAAGGAAATGGCCAACAGGCTGATCCAGAAGAATGGGGTCCAATTATGTGGAAGTATTTACACTGTTTAATTCAACGAATGGGCTATTCTGGAAGTACTATTATGGATACAGACCAAGCTAATTATTTGGAATATATGCTCCAAAACTTACATACTGTTTTACCATGTCAAGAATGTCAGGCACATGCCTCACAATATATTTTACATAATCGCCCTCCACAACTTAAAGGTTTATATGGAGAAACTTTAAGAAAAACAGCTCAGGCATGGTTATTTAATTTTCATAATGCGGTTAGGTCTCAAAAGGGGCAGCCTATTACAATTAATAGTATAGAAGAATTAGAGGCTGAATATAAAGAATGTTTTGTGCCACAGTGTGAGTTTACTTTATTAACACAAAGTGTGGCATTTGCTGTAAGACATGGATGGGTTAGAATAGATGTATGGAAAAAATGGTATAACTATTCAGAACGAATGAAAGTATTAGTTAATTCACCTGTAGTAAGGTAAAACTTAATCTATGATAAGGTAATAATTAATTATTTTTAATTAGGAAGAGTAATGTTCCAATTTGTTTTTATAAGATTATCAACTTGAATGGCAACTTGTTGACTGGAAGTATGTGCTGATATACAATGAATACCACCATATAGACGTGACATTCCAGCAGATGTTGCCATATCATCCCAGTTTTCAAATGATAATTGACTAACTTCACTTGGGACAATACCAGGTTGAATATCAGATACACCTTTATTAAAACTAAATGTTCCAAAATTAGAGGAAATAGAAGCATCTTTAAATAAAGGGCTAATAAGTTTGGGATTACAATAATTAACTGGTAGATTTGAATTTAGATCTGTGAACCAAGTCTGCATAGAAAGAGCAAATGCTTTAGAGAAGTGACTGTGTCCAGATGGGAAATCAGCAAAAGGAGGTGTAACAAAGTTGGCTTCTTGGTAAGGTGTCCACTGATCCCCTTTTACAATAGAGCCATCCCAAGTATTGAGATTTACACCAATATAGCGTCTACGAATTTCCTGAATTGGTCGCGCTTCCATAAATTTCTTTTTAAGAGACCAAGTGAGACGACCTCCTTCAAATAAATGAATTGACAAGTCTAATAGAGAATAAATAAGTTTATCACATGATAGACCTTGTAAACTACGAGTATATTCACGCCACATCCATATAAACATACAAGGAGGAGAAACAGTACCAGGTCCACCAGCCCAGAATTCAGCCATCATTTTACGTAAATCAGATACCGAACCAGGAGTACCCATTTCTTCCGCTAATTGAATAGTAATATCAACTTCTGCATCTCTATCAGACCCAGTTTTAGGTTCAACGCTATTAATAATTGTTGTTTCATCGTCAGATGTTAAACAAGTTGAATTAACAGAACCCCAATTATAAGTTAAATATCCCTGTTTTTTACCTTGAACTGTTAAACGTGTCCATTCAGAAGGAGCAGGAAATCCAGTTATATCATTAATAGTTACTCCATCAACAACTATAGTTTTACCCCAATTGCTACTTTCTGTAGGCATAGTAGTTCCAGCAGCAACACTTCCATCTGCTTTACGACCATTTAGCCAAGTAGTCCAGGTAGAAAACAATCCATTCCAATCACACACACTCTTAACATTACTGACAACACTATCAGGGCATTCAAACTTGGAACTATATGTCTTTCCAGATAATTGCGTAGTAATCTCATCAATTACAAGACACATCCATTGTAATCTCTGTGTATCTGTAACTGTCCCTAACAAAGAACATTTATTATTAGTCCAGTCCCATCCATCTTTTGATCCACTAACAGCAGAACTTAAAGAAACCCAATTCCAAGCCTGAGCAACAGAGGCAGACCAGAGATACATAAGACGGGAACTTCTTGTAGGTCCTAAGTTTATACTGGCAATATATTCTAACATAGCACCAATAGCATTACCAATAATATATTTTATACATCCAGGCATACCATCTTGAGTAACTTGTTCAACACCTTTCATTATAGAACCAAGATTATTAGGAGGCATAATTACAGCACTACCATTAGAGACGGAAGCCCCCCTTCCATATTGATTAAATACACGAACCGTAAATGTATAAGGTTTAAATTCCTCTAAATCAGTAAATTTATAAGTAGTATCACCTGTAACAACAGTCTGTAAAGCAACACCATTAAGATAAGGAGTTATTTCATAATAATAAGGACCATTCATTCCAGTATAAGGTTCCCAAGACAAAATAATACTACCATATGAAATTTGTAAATTAGTGATTATACCAGGAATAAATAGATTAGGATCAGGTCGAGGACAAGGACATCCAACGCTGATTAATTCACCATTTCCATAATCACATCGAGAATATTCAGTCATTGAACCTGAACGCACAGCATTCATAATAGAATATGATGAAATACCTAAATAAGGAGCAGAAGCAACTTGACAGGGTAATCCACTATTATTCGGAGGCTGAATACGTGTTAGAAATGATTGCGCTGTTGTTTTATCAGACCGACGTTTTATAAAATGAGACATATCATAGTTGCGATTGGACATTTTCTAATATTATAAATATAATTAAATTAATAATTATGTTTGTTTTTGTAAAATAGCAACATAAATACCATTCCACCAAGTATCTTTTCCCAATTGTCCAGGAGAATGTGAATTATCCCAAGTTAATCGGATTTCTTTTTCATATAGAATTTTTAAGTTTAATTTACTAATAGAATGCATAGTTCCATCTCTTACATGCCTCCAATTCCAATCATCTACAATAAAAATAAAAATATCATCAAGGCAATTATAATAATGTAATAAAGCTCTATAATGACTTTCTTCAGTATGGTTTCCATCATACATATATATATTAAATTTAGGTAGTAAAGATACGTCTACTTTATAGCAATCACTTTCAATAAAAATAGCATCATTATCTCCTTTAAACTTTTCAAAATTATGTAGAAATTCATCCTTAGGTCCGCCAAATTCACTCCAATTATCAATACAGACTACTTTTGCTTTATTATTACACATAGCAGAACAGACAGAACTCCCTTTCCAAGTTCCAATTTCTAAATATCGAGCATCATCTATATTTAGTAAATTATTATAAAAATGACGTGTCATTTTACCTGTCATACCTTCCATATTTATAATATCATCTGTAATATTTGAAATATTTTCATTAGCATTTTCAAATGATTTAGTAATATGTTTTTTATATTTGTCTACAATTGACATAACTATATTTAGTAAATAAGTACTAAAATACTTTAAACTGATTGTAAATACAATTTAAATACAATTTAAATATAAATACAATTTAAAATATAATTGATTAATAATATAAAATGGAACAAATACCTATTACATTATATATTAATTTATTTACATTATGTGATAAAGACCCTAAAGAAAATAAATATATCGATATATTTTATATATGGTTCTCTTACCTTATAAAATATAGTAAACTAAAATTAGATGATACTTTTGTATTAATGATTGATACAAAAACATTTGATTTTCTTAAAAGTTCATATATGTTTAAAACATTAATTCAATTAAGAAATAATTTATTTAAATTTAATATAATTACATATGAACCTCCAATTTCAGTTGAAAATGGAATGGTAATGAGATATCATATTAAAACATTACCTAATATTAATAAACAACAAATATTTATTCATTTAGATATTGATGTACTTATAACAAATGATATTCGAATGTTATTTGAAGAGAATGATATAGCTATAACAAATAATACAAAATCTATATTATATATTAAAAATCATGGTTTTATGTTAGAAAATAATTTTTATGGTGAATTGATAACAGATGAAGAAAAACAGTATTTAAAAACAACAAATCAGGAAAATATGGGAGGTTTTACATCTGGAATTTTTGCCTGGATAAACCAGCCTAATTCAAATTATTGTCTAAGATTTTTTGAACAAGTACTTGAAAAAGATAAAGATATAAATGATACCCTATATACAAATAAGGATATAAAAAAACTATATACACATGATCAAGTATGTTTTAATTATGCTATTTTTCAGAATGCGTTTAAACCTTCAGAAATGAAAATGAAAATGATAAAATTTAACAATATTAATAATAATGAACCTTTTACAAAAAATAGTATAAATACTATTTTAGTAGATTATTGTGGTATTCCAGGAGATGATAGTTTTCATTGGAATAAAATATTTTATCAATTAATAATTAATTTTTTAGAATAAATTAGTGTATATTCTATTTTTTCAAATAATGTTTTCTACAAACGGGTCTATAACTTTCAGCTCCACCAATAGCAACACCATTTTCATCTTTTTCAACAGCACCAAAGTATTTGGAATAAATCCCAACTGTTCCATCACGACATTCAGAACAGAACGCACTTAGTCGTTCAACCTCTTCAGCATGTGGAATGAGGCGTAACATATCACCAAATGGTCTACGTTCGCTATCTCCGTCTAATCCTGAAATAACAATATGAACAGGTAATTCATCAGCCCAAGCAGTTACAAACTCAAATAGATCTCCAAAGAATTGACCTTCATCAATAGCAATTACATCATATTCTCCAGAACGTACCAAATGGTCAACAGATTTTAACTTGTCAACACATACCGCCTTTTCAATTTCTTTATCATGTGACGCAATACATTCATTGCCATAACGAGTATCTCCAATAAAGTTTACAACAAGAACTTTGTAGTTAATGGATTTATAGCGACGCACTCTACGAAGTAGTTCAGTAGTCTTTTGTGCAAACATACAACCGATTAGAAGAGAAATTTTACCCATTTTCTTAGATTTATCTGTGATACTATCTGTCATGATTGCTAATCGGGCAATCAAATTTTGCGCTAAAGAAATTCCACATAAATATCTTAGGTAAAAAAGAGTAATATGAATTCAGAGCCTCTAAAAATAGACAAATTACAAGCAAGAGTTCCAAAAATTCAAGATATTCCAGCGTTTTGTATTACGTTAGAAAGACGCCCAGATCGTTGGAAACGTTTTCAGGATCAACCCGGACTTCAAAATAATGGTATGGATATAACAAGATTTGTAGGAGTGGATGGAAAAACAATAGATATTACAAATGATAATCGTGTAGCATTATCAACAAAACGTAATATTCTCAAGAAATACAGACGGTCTCATGAGGAATTGGATAGTGTAGGCGGTGTAGGATGCGCTTTATCACATATTGCTCTATGGCAATGGATTGTGGATAATAATAAGGAACAAGTGTTAGTATTCGAAGATGATGCGCAAGTTCCAGATGATTTTGTAGAAAGAGCAAATAATTGTCTTAAGCAATCGCCATTACTACAAGATCCTAAAAAGTGGGATATGTGGCTCTTAGGAGGAAAATGGGCTGACCTCACATATATTCCAGGAGAACCTAAAGCAATTAGGATTGGTGCTTTTTATTTATTTCACGCATACATTCTAACTCTAAGTGGGGCAAAAAGGCTTTTAAAAGAGGCATATCCAATTCACAGTCATATTGATTTATGGGTGTCTATATATGCGAATGTCCACGATTTTAGAATGGTCGGTTGTAAAGATTTAATAATTCAACAGTGTAATCGTGTAAAAACTGATATTCAATCTGAAAAGGGATGTGATATATGTGATGTACCAAATAATTATGAAAAATCACATCAACTTGTGTCAAAAACAGAATGGAAAGTAGCACAAGCTTCACAAATCTTATGCGTGGGTCTGGTTGGATATATTGTTTATAAACAGTTTATTAAAAAAAGTTAAGCGCGAAATAAGAACTTAAAGACATAGTATAAGATATATATTGTGGGGTAATAGCCACGTATGCTGGGATGGCCGAGTGGTTAAGGCGGGGCACTTAAGATGCTCTGGAGCAGTCCGCGTGGGTTCAAACCCCACTCCCAGCATTATATTTATTTTTTATATTGTTAAATACTAAAAATAAATAAATAACAGTAAATACTATTTATATAAGAAGGAAATAGTATATCAGTGAAACATCTATAATTGGTATGTCTGAAGACAACATTTTACAGAAAATAGGTTAATCATTAACTGAACTTAAAACGGCTCTAGAAATTGTTTAATCTGTTTCGCCATAGCAAGGGCTAGTTTTACTGGAACAGCATTACCAATCTGTTTGTATTGATTTCCAATACTTCCTTCAAATATATATGAATCTGGAAATGTTTGAATTCTTGCATATTCTCGCACATTTAACGGACGATTTTCAATAGGATGACATCTTTCTGTTTGTTTTTGACAAGGAGATGTTGTAAGTGTAAGACATTGTTCATTCATTGCGAGACGTCTTGCAATACCTCTTTTTCCACCTCCAGCAGCAAGACTTTTTTCACCCATATAACTTTTTTGAATATCTTCAGGTAAATCAACCCAGCACCCACCTTGAGGCACAAGTTTCATTACATTTGCTTTATGTTCAGGATAAGTTGCACCTATACTTTTAGGAATATCTAAAAGAACATCTTTTAAAACAACTATTTTTTTACTTTTTTCAGGATATGTAAAGATTTTTGAAATAGATGAATGTACACCTATAATAATAACTCTCTCTCTCTTTTGTGGAACTTCAAAGTCCTTTGCATTTAGAACTTTATGATAAATTTTGTATTTTCCATTATTTTCAAATAATTTAAGAATATCCTCAAAAGTTTCTCCTTTATTATGAGTTGTAAGTCCCTTTACATTTTCTACTAAGAATAATCGTGGTTCACAATCATTAACGAGTTTATTAAACTGAACAATAAGTTTACCACGAGGATCATCAAGACCTTTTCTTTCACCTGCTTGAGAAAAAGCCTGACAAGGTACTCCCCCTTGAAGTACATCTACTTTACCCTTATATGATGTCAAATTTAAATCAACCATACTTCCTTCTACAATATTCACTCCTTGATGATTCTTTTGCAGTGTCTTACAGAATGTTTTATTAATTTCATTTATTAAAAGTGGTTTGAAACCAGCTTCTATAAAACCACTGCTTAATCCTCCACATCCTGCGCAAACTTCAATAAATGTTGGTTGAGTACATCTTTCTTTAGTACTTATTTCTTGTGGTTGAATACTTGTTAGAATTGGAGTAATTACTTCATTTTTTGGTTGAGAATCTTCTAATAGTTTAACAATATCTGCCTTTTTCTTACTACTATACCCTTTTATTTTTTTCTCCTTACAGAGAGCAATCAGTTCTTCGAGTGTTTTTGTTAAATAATCCATTTGTTTTGACTTTATAATATTTGTTTGTTAGAGTCAAATTTTATTGCTTTATCATTTGTTTTTTTGATATAATATTTTGAACTTTTTTTATATAATTTTTTCAATAACATTGTCCTTTTTATAGGGATAATTGTAGTTATCATGATCTTCAAGATAACTTCTTTGAGAAAAACCTTATGACAAGTTTTATACACCATTTATCTATACTATAAGTGTATAAAACTTTAAATTAATTAATGAAATATATATATCATATTTATTAAACTACTTATTATAAGTAGTAGTTCAATCAGAACTATGATGTTTAAAATTATTACTAAGAGCATTCCAAGAAACAGGGAATGCATCTGACATCAAATCACTTAGAGCCTCGGCATATAGTTGAATTTCCCTTTGTGCTGTTGGATCAAGACGAAGATTACAAATACGAGCCGCTGCTGAGAGAGAACAAGTCATAATAAAACTTGTATACATATTTTGTCCTAAAATCATACGAGCAACTTCAGGAGCAACATTATTTTCCAGAAGTTTATTATAACATTCAAGTGTTCTCTCAGTTTGTTCTTTAAAGATTTTATGAACTTCTTCACAATTCTCAACAGGTGTTTCTTTAGATCCCTGTTTTAGACTTTTATTTCTTTCACGAATATCCTCTGGTGCTGGAACATAAAATTCAGGTTCATCGCATACATACCGTCTACTTACTTCATTATAGGAAATTCCAACTGTATGTTTGTACCACTGTCTTGCTACAAAAATCGGCATCTGGATACGGAACCGAGCCTGTGGGTGAAAAAAAGGAGTAATATGTTGATGTTTAGCCAGATAATTAATCAGTTTCTCATCACCCATAGTCATCTCCTTGGATTCCTTATCAAATGATACACGAGCTGCATTAACAACTGTTAGATCATCGCCAAATACATCCAGGAGTTCTACATACCCCAGATTATCTTTCATAAAGATTTTCTTTTTATCGCTCATTTTTAATAGAGTTTATTACTAAAAATAATATATGTTTATTCCTTAAATTGTTTTATATTTTATATATATTTTTCTTTAAACTCTACATATAGTCTAATCTGTGTGTGGCACAGCAATTTGACGCTTTAGAGAACCAATAGACATAGGCATTGGTAATTGAGATCCATCACCTTGAGAGCCATCACCTTGTGAAGGACTAACTTGTGATTGGATTTGCGTACTAATTTGTCTCTGTGCCAAGTTGGAAAATCCACGTGATAATTCACCAAGACCCTCTCCCATTTTAGGAGTAAGACCCTTTGCAGCAATACCTTTCATTCTACCCAAATATGTTGTTCTCTGTGCCATAACTTGCGCACTTGCCTGTGTTTCATAATCATTTCCACCACGCACTCTATATCTCTCCAGTGTTTCATTACAGTCTTTAAGTTCCTCTAAGAGGATATTCCACAGTTCATTGGTATTTTTCTCTTTGTATTCTACAATAAGGACAGAGTATTTCTGAATATCATTCATAATTTCAGTGACATCCGTTTCTTTATACATAATTGCCTTACGCGCCTTCTCGATTAATTCAGTTACAATAAATCGCAGATAATGCGCCTCGCATTCGGCTTGTGTCTTTAAATCATCATTCTTTTCTACAAGTCCAGTAGTAGTAAATGATGAATTATCTTGTAAGTCATAACCCTTTAGAGATACAGTAGTTCCTTCAGAAATCTTAGCAATAATAGCTGCTTCCATTCCAGCAGGCATATCACCAATGACAACATCTACAGAGCCAGGTGAATTATGAACCGCATATCGTGTTTTCACTTCAACTCCCTCTGGTAGAGAAACGGTTACTTGTTGTGCTACACAAGATAGTAGTCCACCAAGAATATCGCCAAATACATGCGCTACATCTTCCATATCCTTTACAACATAATAAGTACCGCCACCTTCAGAACTAATATTCTGGAGTAATTCAGTGTTGTGATCTGTTCCATATCCAATAGTGGAAATGGATGTACCAGGAAATAATTTACCTAAATTACTACTCATCTTTACAATATCATTGGGCTGTGTAATACCAACATTAGTATGTCCATCTGTTAAGATAAGAATACCTTGTTTATAACCTTCGATATTAACAAGGCTATCTTGTGCTACAATAATTCCCGCACTCAAATTAGTATTTGTTTCAGATCTGATAAGGGAAATACGTGTGCGAATATTCTCCTTTTCTTCAGCTGTTACATATACTTTATTCAAAACATTACGCGCAGTCTGGCTAAATGAGATAATTGATAACATATCTTTGGGGCCGAGAAAATCAAGCATAAACTTCATAGATTGACGAACATTTTCCAGTTTGTTTTCCATATCCATACTTGTTGATGTATCTAATACAACACATAAATGAACAGGCTGTTTTTCAACATTTTTATCAGCGTGTACTTGAATACAAGCAAACTCAGAAAACTTGTTAATAGTTGTGGCTGAAAACTTCATCTTAGGCAAATCTAACAAAAATATATCATCAAATCAAATCAAATTTTATGATATATTTTTATTTTTCATATTTACAGTTATATTAGTTAATATTTAAGAAGCATTTGAAGCAGTCTGTTTATTCTTTTTCCATTTCTTATACATATGACACCATTGAACGAAATAAGATGAGCCGAGTTTTTCAATAGCAAGATGATGTAATTCTTTTTCCATTACGGTAAGAGAAGCATAAAACTCATCAAAGTCTTCAGGTAAGGGAGCAGGTTTAGGAGGTGTATATGTTTCCATTTTATTATATTTATAGTGTCTGATATTTTTAAATGATCTATCAATCATCAAATTTATTATCTTATTATACTAAATAGGAATGCACTTTAAAGATAAAAGGGTTTTAAAAATAAAAACAACGGATGATATGTTGGCAATCCTGAAAATAAAAGGAAACCCATTATCATCTTATAAGAAAGGGACAAAAGTCCAGGTTTATAATAAAATGGAAAAAGGGTATTCATATACACTATCAGAAAATCCTGGTGAGAACTTTCATCCAGATTTCAAACCTGAATTAACTCCTGAAGAAATGTTATGTTTAGGAGTTTTTGAAGGCTGTTATCTTAACGATTGTTTATTGGAGTTTCCAAAGGAATGGTTTTTAAAAGCAATTGCTTTAGGAAAATTATCTCCACAAGGAGCAGATCCTTCGCTTAATTTATTTGGTGTTAAATCAAGATTATCTTTACAGGAATGGCAGGATTATGGATGGGTTCCAAATGAAGAAGATCATGTAGCAAAACAATATCCTATTTTATCAGATCCTAAGAAAAATAATGATATACGTGGGCATTTTCAATGGTATTGTCGTTATTATATGGGTAGAAGAGAACCAGAAATAGATGAAGTTCAAATTAAACGATGGAAAGCCTTCAAACGTCATTTAGGGCAAATCAAAGCAAACTGTAAACCAGGTGATTTACAATGTAGACCAGTACAAAGACAAGCAGTAACACAATGGTATTACAGTGGGCTTATTTAATTATTATTACTCTAATCCAAATAAATCTTCCTCTTCTTCTATATCATCTTCTTCATAACTATCACTAATGCTATCACTATCATCTTTATTATCTTTCTTAACCGTTTTAGTTTTCTTTTTAGAACTATCGCCCTTCAACTTATTATATTCTCGTGTAAAAGCAGTTTTAATCTTAGTAGGGATTTCAATTTTTTCCACATCACCATCAACTAATAGAGATAAATCAGCAAACGCATCCATCAAATCATCACGTGTTAGCCTCATATTATCCATAATCTGAATTAACCCTTTATAGTCTGGTTTATCTACATTTAATCTATTTAATAGCATTTGTTGAAGAGAGCTCATATAATCCATTCGTAGATTAGAAACGCGCATTCTTTGTGAAATATCTTCCATCCAACGCTTATGTTTCAATCTCTTAGAGTTTTTACCAAGCCATTGAGGAAAGATTTGGAAAGGAGCAGGTCCAGAAACACATCGTGAAGTAGAAACAATACTTTGAACATAATGCGGTAATAAAGTCCAACACTGTTGTCTATGAATACGTTTATCAATAATATCAGCACACCCAACAAATTCTGAAGCACGTACAACATCATCTAAACTACCTTTAGCACTTGCCACATAGCATTCAGAAACCATCATAGGAACCATAGAATAATCTACAAAGACTAAATTACCAGCCTCATCTAATGTCATCTGTTTACCCGCATAGCTCATTAATTTCTGTGTAGCAGAAAACGCATCAAGGCGTAAATTAGCATCTTTTCCTTTAATTTCAATATCATCATCACAATAGAATTCTAATCCATTAAGAATACATCTAATATCATTACCATTTTGTTCGCATAATAATTCTAAATCTGCTTTTGAGATATTAATGCCCTCTTTTTTGGCAATTTCAAATAGAGATCCAGCAATTGTAGATTTAACAGGTCTATTAAACTTAATATCTAAACAGCCTCCAGTTCCTAATAATGGTTTTAATTTAGGCAGTTTCTCATTACAAATACAAATAATAGGAATAGCCGATTTCTTAATAATCGCAGCCAATTCACCTACTCCACCTCTGTCACTCATTCCATCAACTTCATCCATAACAATTAATTCCTTTTTCAAGCGCTGTATTCCAACTTCAACCAATTTCCTTAAAGTTAGTGCTGAACGTGTATCTGATGCATTATATTCAATCACATTATATCCAAACTCTTTAGCAAGTAGATGGACACAAGTAGTTTTACCAATTCCAGGAGGACCAGATACTAAAATACCGTGATTATCAGGAATATCACCAAAAGATTTACTATCATTATAAGTATTCCAAGAAGAAAGCCATTTAGAAATCTGCGCAATTTGCTCTTTGTGTCCTATAATATCCGCAATCTTTTTGGGGCTATATTTTGTAACAAACGGCTCTTTAGCCACCATCGAGGTCTTTAAGTTCTCCTTAGAGGCTTTAAGTCCCTTGCGGGTATCAGATACACGAACAATTTCTGTTCCATATTCTAATGCTTTTTTATAGCGCCATGATTCAACGATGGGTCGTCCATCATTACATGTTTCACCAACCAATAATTTTGTGCCTTTGAAAGGGACATTATATATAGCATATTCACTTTCCTTAATAACATCTTCATAGTCGCCTTCAATATGTCCAGTTAAAGAATACATTTTGTGTAATCATCTTTATAGCGGTTTAAATGTCAAATTTTGATATAAACTAATATTAAAATCAACTTAAACATAGTTTATATCATATATAGTAATATAATATAATGGAAGTCCCTACAAGCCCTTTAGTATCATCAACTCCTGTCCTACCAGCAAGTCCTCCTTCAACACCTGTTTCTGATCCTACACCTAATTCTGGATCTTCTTCTAATTCTGAACTACGTAATCGTAAACAGAGAGCATTGTCATCAGTATCAGGATGGGAACTACATACAGAGGAAGAAGTTGTATTTGAACAAGTACCTGATGAAGAGGGACATTCTGAAGAACAAGTTAGTGGAACAGAAGAGGAAATTAGTGATACAGATACAGAAGTAGAAGAAGTTACATCTGAAGAAAAACAAAGTGATGAAGAAACAGAAGAGGAAGAAGAAACAGAAGAAGAGAAAGAGGAAGAGGAAACAGAAGAGGAAACCCAAGAAGAAGAGGATAGTGACTGTAAAAAATATCTATCATTTGACGGAGATAGACAAGTTGTAATTGTAATTAATAATAAAGAACAAGAACCTATTCCAAATATTATTATTGCTCTTGCATTTATTGTAGGAGGTCTCTGGCTTCTTGATGCTGCATGTAAACTATGTACCCTTATGAACTACGATGATTGTCTAATTAGAATGCCTTGAGTAAATGGAAAGCAACTGTAAATAGAATACCGCCCCATAGTGTATCAGCAATAGCAAATTTCAAATCATAATTAGTCAAAAGCGCATAATTAGTAAAATCATAAACAGCGTAAATAGAAACACCATACATAAAAGCCTGTTTATAGCTTGTTACTTGTAATAGCATATAAGCCATAACCAGATATACAACAACCGCACTCAAATAACGAAATTCTATCGGATGCCCTTGGATACGTTGTGTCATTTGACGTGCAAAGATGCCGCCAGTTGCGAGCCAAAATAAGTCAACCAAAAGGAGTATAGCTGCAGTTTTTAGGATAGAGTGTGCTTTAGGAACTATTACAGACATATTTATATTTAATAAGTATATTTTTTATTCAATATATATAATAAATGGATACCCCCAAATTGCTAGAAGAAATAAAAGAAACAAAATATGATTTATTAACTAAATTTATAAATTACGGGGATATTCTTACAGCACGTGAAAAACAATATATAAAAAAATTTCAATGGAATATATGGTGTAAAGTTGTTAATGAATTTTTGAGAAATAGCTCATTTAATACATATATTTCTAAATTAGAATTAAATAATATAAACTCAACAAATAAGGAATATATGTTATATACATTCTTCAAAGTATTATATGGATCATTACTAAAAGCGCCACGTTTATCAAAACCATTAATATTACTAAGAGGTATCAAAAAACACTATTTATCAACGGAACCATCCAAAATATTTACTATAAATTCATTTATTTCTACAACTGTTAATATTGATACAGCTCTAATATTTTCAGCAATGCCTTATCCTTATACTAATTCAAATGAATATAATAATAAAATATATGTATTCTATGTTAATCCTGAATGTAATTATGCATATATACCTATAATTAATATGAAATATAAAAATAGTAATATTGATAGGTTATTAAATGAAGAATTAGATGAAGATGAGGTAATATTATCACCTTATAATAAATTTTCATATGTTAAAACAGAAGTTATAGATTATATAGAAGGTCTAAATGATTATGAGTGGCCACTTACAGTATATTATTATACAGTTCTTCCAAATGAAGAAATAATACCAGATAATTATGATGATTTTATAAAATGGAGATCAGATACAAATATGAAAGGAGGTAAAACGAATATAATAAAAAATACTAAACTAAAAACTTTAAAAAATATAAGAAAACATATTAAGAATAATACACGAAAACATATTAAGAAGAATATAAAAGAAAATAATACTCAAAATAATATATCAAGATTTATAGAACCTTTATATATGTCTAATATAAGACCACTTACACAAGCAGAAAAATCCGAAAAGGATATACTTATTAAATACTATTTATAAAATACTATCGTGTATAAACTCCTAAAAGAATTGCTCTGAAAACAATAAGGTGTAAATATGTTTAACTTCGGCAGATCGCAAACGCAAGAACAAGAAAGAAAAGAACAAGAATCCATTCAAATTGATGCTTTTAATACAAATCTGAATGGGTGTAAAATCTTATGTCAAGGTCCATTCCCATCAGCAAAATATGCCCCGATTATGGAAGCAATTGAAGCACTTCGTGATCCATTTAAGAAAAAAATACTTATAACTCGCACCGCATTTTCATTTAGTAAGTATCTTTCTCTTCAATATGACGCAATATTTCAAATTAAAGAAAGTATGGATTGGACACTTGCTTTAACATATATTACATATAGCCCTAAACCATTATTAGTTGTAGTAGAGGATACAGTAATACCAGATGGATTATGGGCTAAATTAAATTCATCCGTAACACTTGTTAACATTACAAACTCACCTGTAGCAAATCATCGTCCATATGATGCCGTATTTTTTGCGCCAGTTGAAGAACCAGCCTCACAGTACGCAGATTATGTTTTTAGGATTTTACAGCAACTATACAGAACAAATTATACTCAAAAGGAATATCGTGAAATTATGCAGGAATTACGTGTAGCAGGAGCAGGAATTGCATGGACACGTCATAATGAAAAATCAACTGGTGGGTCGATTTATTGGTATGATCCTCTTACACAGCAACAACAACAGCAACAGGGTGATGGTTTAACAAATAAACAAATGGGTGAATTACTTAGTTGGTTATCTCAACAATTTGTTTGTAGGGATTAGGCATCCTAATCATAGTCAGGACAATAACGTTCCATATAGCATTGTTCACATAGATTTAATCTCCTACCAGGTAGCAATTTAGAACATCCTGATTTTCTACAGCGAAGCGCATTTTGTAATACAGTCCTCCACCATTTTTGAATTATTATGATTTCAGTTGTAGAATTAGACGTAGACATTTCGTAGAATACTTATGATAATTAGAGGGACATCTAACTATTTAGCTCCCTAAATGTTTCAAATTTTTCTCAAACTACGAGGTAATATTATAGATGTGCTCTATTTAAAGAATGATGATATTATTAATATGATGAATACTAATAATATTGATGAAGAACAATATTGGATACAACAATTAGAAAATAATGTATTGGGTGATGTAATATGGAAAATACCATATAAATTCAATACTTTGCTAAGTCATAATATTGATAAAATAATACCAAAAGATATTAAACCATTGCCAAAACAAATAGATCCAAACGATTTAATTGATCATAAGAACTGGTTTATGGGACAACCTAAAAAGCTTAATAAGGGGGATATAGTAGGATTTTATAAAGAAAATAAAGAACTAAAATTTATAGGGTCAAATGGATTTATTCTATTATTATCCTGTTGTGATTATTATAAATCAAATTGTACAAGAATAATTATCCCGCATTCAGATTATAAATATGTAAATACTTCAGATATATTATGGTTCAAAATATAAATGTAATTAATATGGAGCGGGAGCCATTTGTGCTAAAGTAGCAGACGCACCAGTTGTATATCCACGACCACCACGTTTTCTTATGCTACGTCTAGTGCGGCGATGATGCTTTTTAGATCTGCGATGATGTCTTTTAGTTTTTGCCATTCTTTTTGCCATTTTTCTAATATATTAGTATATTTTATAAATCTTCTAATATATTATTTTTATAAGTATAATACTATTTATGTATCTAAGCCGTACAGTTAATTTACTTAGTGTGGACGGCAGCCTTCATGACACCAGCCATAGGGTTCATTCCGTTTCCAGATCCATCAGTAAATCCACCACGTCTTCTGGTTGAACGTCTCTTCTTAGTACCTGACTTCTTGGCACTCTTGTGAAAGAGTTTGAAAGTACCCTTCTTGGGCTTGTAGCCTGCCGCGAAAAGACGTTTAATGGCTTTAAGTCCTGATTTATGTTGTTTTTTGGATACAATACGACCACGTTTTGTCATCATAAGATCAGATTTCTTTAAGCCCCCAGATGTATGCTTTGCAGAATTGTGGAATACCTCAGCTTTAGAGCCAACTGCTTTAATTTTATCAGTCATTCTTATACTCTAAGAATAGAATTTAAAATACGCATTAACCAATCTAAAATTATACCCAGCCGTATAGTTCAAAATGTTTAAACCACATATAACGCAAAACAAAATTTGAAATCCGTAAACAATATTTTACAGAGCTGTCCAACATTCTAAGCATAAGAGAAAAATGGAGCAATCTCAGTATTATCAGTATTATAATAATGAAATGGAAACAGATGAGGAAATACAGCAACAGCAAGAACAAGAGCAAGAGCAGGAACCTCGTACACGTGAATATGATTATGAAGAGGATGCTTATTCCATAGGTGAAATAGAATTAACATCAGAAGATGAAGAAGAAACAGATAATTTAGCCGATTTACAAAATCTACATGAAGAAGCAACTGATATGATGCGAAATAATATACAACCAACAGAAGGATGGTATGATGATCGCTACAAATATATTTATAAATATTCACATCTTAATTGGGATGAAATGGCGACAAAGTTCAAGGATAAAGACAATATAATGTATCATCTCTGTACTACAACCAAAATGTATATTCGTGATATTTTGGATGGATATAGTGGAACTCCAAACTTTGACTTTTCACTATATTATACAATCCTATCAAATATTATCCATTTATGGAATTACTATTCTAACAAGTATGTAGGGGATGAAACTGATATTGATGTTATTAAATTAATTGAGAGCATGTCATTTCTATAACAAATCACCTTAAAATAACTTAAAAAATACATGATATATAAATATAGGCATAAATAAATAAATTTGAAATCATAAATCCATATTTTTTAAAGCATCCAAATATCTTATATAAGAGTAATCTGAAAATATCAAGCAATAAAATGCCTATTACATACATTAAAAATACAAAGGGAGAATATGTATGCCCTCATTGTGGTATAACAAAAGTAAATCAGAATACTATGCATTATCATATTCGTAAACATGAAGAGCAAGTTTCACATACATGTAAGGTTTGTAAGAAGGGATTTCTACAAAAACAAACATTGGATCTTCATATGAAATCACGACATGCGGACTACTTAAAGGAACAAGGAGATGATGCGAATAAAGTGTATTGTCCATTTGATGATTGTAATTTCTCATCAATTACAAAGGGTAATTGTATTATTCATTGCTTAAGAGTACATTTTAAGGATGAAATTAATAAAATTATGAATGTAGATAATGAGACTAAAACTGTAAAGTGTGAAGAATGTGATAAAGAATTTACAAGTTCTTGTGCGTTTTATTATCATTGTAAAAAGTGTATTACATTTGATGAAAACTCAGAAAAGTATCAATTACTACAAGGAATTACAGCCTAAATACCAATAAATTTTAATCAAATATTTAGAATATTATTCTTAGAATAAACTATTCATTTATTTTTTCTCATTAGTATCGAGTTGATTAACAATTGAATACAAATGATAACCACCAGCAGCAAAAGCAGTCATTAACGCCAATTCATAAGCAAAACGAGGAGTATCTTTTTTATGATATCCAATATAAATTAAGAGGGGTGCTACAGTAAGGATATGAAGCATATTTACCCAAGAATAATTAGAACGTTTCTTTAGCCGTAGGAATAATTTAAATCCATGATAAGCAAGAATGACTAATCCAAGAACAAGAATACTATTAAAGAACCAGTTAGGACATGCAGAACGGAAAAATCCAATATATAAAAATAGAGGAACAACAAATGCTAAATGAAATAGAGCAAGTATGAAATGATAATCCATTTATCTAATATTATTATTATTATTATTCTTAATTATAAATATCTAATACTCTTGCTGAGGGATCAATATATTCAGTCACTTCTTTTCCATCAGCCGACCATTTTGGTTGCCAGAAATTAGGAATTAAATCCTGTTTATCTTCTCCAAATAGTTTTACAAAAGTTTTTCTATAAAATAGAGCCTCTTTTGTTTGAGGAGTACAATAAGGATATTTCTCATTGGCTTCAGATAATTCTTCATCAGTAACTTTACTTTCAATCCATTCTTGAATAATTGTGAACCATGATTTTTCAGAACCACTTACACCGTCACTAAAAGCCTCTTTCTTACGCCATAGAACTTCATTAGGCAGAACCCCAGTTTCTTTAAATGCCTCACGTAACCACCATTTCTCCATACCTTTATATGTGGGCATTCTCCATTCTGAAGGAATTTTCCAATAAGCATTAATAAAAGCTGGATCTAAAAATGGAACACGTGTTTCAAGACCCCAACGACTTACACATCTATCACTACGTCTCCCATCATAAAGATGAATTTTATCAATATATTCTACTGCGCAATTATGTAAAGCATTACCATTAGGAGCATACCAGTTAAATAAGTAAGAAGAGCATACTTCATCAGGTCCTTCGCCGACCATTACAACTTTACAATCTGTTTTTGTTCCAATCCATTTTGAAACCAGATATTGTCCTACACTGGCTCTGATTGTAGTTGTATCCCATGTTTCTGTTGTTCTAATAACATCCTCTATAGCATTAAGACCATCTTCTGGTGTAAAAAAGACTTCAGTATGTTCTGAGCCAATCCAATCAGCAACTTTTCGAGCATATTCTAAATCGGTTCCTCCTTTCATACCACAACAGAAAGTCCTAATAGGCCTACCAAGAAGTTTAGCAGAAATTCCAGCAACAAGACTTGAATCAACTCCACCAGACAAGAGAAAAGCAATGGGTTTATCAGCATCCAATCGACTGCGAACACTATCAATAACAGAATTATATACTGATTTAAGAATATTCTTTTCAGTTACTCTTATATTTTCAGAATGATTAAAGAAAGGGATAATAGCATCTGTATGGAAATATTTATGATCTGTAATTTCAATATAATTAAACTCATCAATATTATATCTATGAATATAACCAGGTGGAAACTCCGCAATATTACGAGCATCAGACCCTTCAAATCCTTTAATTTCAGAACTAAACATTAGATTACCAGGACCAATATTATAATATAAAGGTCGCACACCGACGCTGTCACGTCCAGCAATTACATTACGAAGATGTTTTCCTTTATCAAATTCAAGAAGTACAAACGCAAACTCACCACGAATATATGACCCTATTTTTTTATCTTCTTTGTATTCAAACATTTCTACAAACCTTTTAAAGCCATGTTCTAAATAAAGTAAAGGGATTACTTCACAATCACTTTTACCAATTCCATTATTATCAAACCTTTTAAGGGTACTTCTAAGTTCTTTATGATTATATATTTCACCATTACAGATACAAACAATTACTCTATCATCATCTTCAATTACAAAGGGTTGATTTGCTCCAAATGTATCTGACATAATAGCCAGACGATGAAAACCTACACATACTTTATTTCCATACATTTCAAAAAAAGAATTATCAGGACCACGATGTTTTAAATTATAAAATCCCTTCATAAGTTTATTTACATTGATAGGAGTTTTATCATTAAAATTAATATAAGACCAAATTCCACACATTTCTCTTATATTAATTTTATAATTCTTTAGGTATTATAAGATCTTTAACAAATAACACATCCACATTTATCTTCTATCTTATTCTCCAATTCACTCAGTTTTCTGTTAGTATAATCAACTTGTTTTACACCCTGTTTATCCAATTTCTGAATATTTTCAGTTAAACTCTGGATACGTGTTTCAATTTCATTAAACTTCTGAATACCTTCTTCTTCTACTTTTATTACACAATTATTTTCATAATCATTAATTTTATTTCTTACATCTTCAAGCCCACATTCAAACATTCTTATATTTTCTTTAAGTTCCCTGATATTATCTTTAATAATAATAATTTCACTGTTAATAACCTCAATCTTTTCAATTATTTGTTTATCTGATAATGATTTCTCGTATACAGCTTTATTAAATACTTCAAAGAATTCACTATTAAAATCGGACTGTTTATCAATACTTGTGCGTGTAGTATCTAATAAGTCTGATAGCAACTTAATAGATGTTTCATGTGTATCAACCTTAGATTTAATATCACTTATTGTACTAAGTAGTTTATTAGTAGTTTTATCAACAAAACCACGTGGAGGATATGCCATTTATTAACTATAATTATGTAAGATTATTTAAACTATCATTAAAACTTGGCAAACTGAGTAGTAAATCAGCCTGATCCAATGCACTTTCCATCCAACATTGTTTTATAGCAAATGATTCGCCACACATATATAA
>JACCDX010328117.1_pt1 | contig 64582 bp, 54 predicted proteins | sample 7449681 | NCBI WGS metagenome assembly JACCDX01 (sample SAMN15323450, study PRJNA562643) | freshwater metagenome | isolation source: river surface water | place: USA:Blue River Watershed | collected 2017-08-18
GATTCGAACTCCCATACCTAAAGCGGCACTACCACCTCAAAGTAGCGTGTCTACCAATTTCACCACATCGCCAAAAACGGTTAGTAAAATTACCAAATATTTACTTACTTGCCAACAATTCAATCATATCAAAATTATCAAGTAATGGCTTTAGAACTAAGCGGAAAACTTATTAAGAAAATGTCTGAGGTTACAGGAACAGGCAGAAACGGGACAAACTGGATTAAACAAGAGTTTGTTTTAGAGACACAAGATCAATATCCTAAAAAAGTTTGCATGTCAGTTTGGGGAGATAAAACCCAAGATTTAGCACCTATTCAAGAGGGTGAAATCGTAAAAGTGCAATTCAATGTGGAATCAAGAGAATATAATGAGCGTTGGTACACGGAAATTCGTGCCTATCGCCTAGACCGTTCTGGCGCTTCAGCACCGGCACCAGCACAAGATAATGCAGGTTGGGCTCCATCGGCTCCAGCAGCAGCTCCTACAAGTGCAGCACCAGCAAATAACTTTCCTCCATTAGCTGCGGAAAGTGGGGATGATTTACCATTTTAGAACTAAGAATTAAGAGTTAAGAACTAAGAAGTAAGTGGTAAAATGATAAAGGTTAGCCTTAAGTATACGATGCTTAAAGCTAACCTTTTCTTTTTTACGATTTATAAAGGACTTTTTACTTCCAAATACCCCATTCTTAACTCTCAACTCTTAGTTCTTAACTCTTAGTTCTTAACTCTAAGTTCTTAGCTGAGCTCCCCAAACTTCCCCTCCTCAAAATCTTGAAAGGCTTGCATAATTTCTTGCCTAGTATTCATGACAAAGGGCCCATGAGATGCAATAGGTTCGCGGATCGGCTCTCCGCTTAAGATTAAGACTTTAGAATTCGCAGTCGCCTCAATTTGAAAGGTTTCTCCTTCATTTTCGAATAATACAAAATGATCTAAAGACACAGATTCATCAGATCCATTGATGCGAATTTCACCCTCCACAACTACCAAACAGGTATTAAATTCAGCAGGAAATTCAAATACCGATTTTCCGCCAGCTTCTAAATGGGCATTAAACATATGTACCGGTGTAAATGTATTAGCCTTTCCTTGAACACCTTGGAAATTCCCTGCGATAACCTCAACAAATCCTTTTTCAACCGCCACTTTAGGCATAGAGGCATTTTCTATTGCCTGGTATTTGGGAGCCGACATTTTATATTTAGCGGGTAAATTCACCCATAATTGAATCATCTGAAAATCGCCACCCGATTTGCTGAAGGTTTCCTCATGATATTCTTTATGTAAGACTCCAGATGCAGCTGTCATCCATTGCACATCACCTTCACCAATCACACCACCGCCACCAGCACTATCATGATGCGCTACGCGACCTTTGTATGCGATTGTTACCGTTTCAAAGCCACGGTGCGGATGTACGCCTACTCCTTTCGGAGCATCAGAAGGAGGGAAGTGGAATTTTGCACCATAATCCATCATGATGAAGGGAGACATGCGATGCATATCGAGTCCATGCCGACTAGGAATAAAATTATGCACGCGAAAACCGTCGCCAACAAAATGTGCAGGACCGGGAGGATATACAGCCTCAATAGCTTTAATCGACATTAGATTTCATTTAAGGTTAACTCCATGGCTTGATGAACAATATCTGCCTCGATAAAAGTTCCACCAAATGGCTCAAATCCTAATTGGCGATACAGGGGCATCACATCCACTTGGGCATGTAAATAAAAATAAGTTTGGTCCGGATAGCGTTGCTGAGCCTCATGCATTACATGTCGAATCATTTGACTTGCATAGCCTTTGCCTCGCGAATCCTTTAACGTCGCAATACGTTCAATTTTAATCCCTTTATCCGTTTTGCGGATACGGCCCGTGGAAACAGGAACATCGTCTTCCAACAAAAGAAAATGAATAGCTTGCGCATCTAACTCGTCAAACTCCTCCGAGGGCAAACATTTTTGTTCATGTACAAAAACTTCGGTTCGTATATCGAAAACAGCAGCAATTAGTGCATCCGAATCTGCTTGAATGATGTTACTTGTCTTGTTTGCCATATGCTTCGATAATTTTACGCACTAAGCGATGTCGAACCACATCCGAACCATCTAACTCGACAAATGCAATTCCATGAATACCACTTAATATACGCTCTGCTTCGCCTAAGCCCGAGGTTTGGTTTTTGGGTAAATCCACTTGGGATTTATCCCCGGTGATAATCGTTTTGGATTGAATACCCATCCGGGTCAAAAACATCTTCATCTGCATCGAAGTTGTATTTTGAGCTTCATCAAGTAGAATAAAGGCTTTATTCAAGGTCCGACCGCGCATATAAGCTAATGGTGCAATTTCAATCGTCCGATTTTCCAAGTAAAATTTCAACTTTTCGGCAGGAATCATATCATCCAACGCGTCATAAATGGGACGTAAATAAGGATCAATTTTTTCCTTTAAATCACCCGGTAAAAAACCTAAGTTTTCTCCGGCCTCAACCGCTGGCCGCGTGATGATGATCTTCTTAACTTCTTTATTTTTCAACGCTTTAACAGCTAAAGCTACAGCCGTATAGGTCTTTCCCGTACCTGCGGGCCCGATGGCAAAAACAATATCGTTGGTAGTTGCTGCATCGACGAGCTTGCGTTGATTAGGCGTCTTAGCTTTGATGACAATGCCTTTATTCCCAAAAAGTAAAACATCCTTATCTTCCACCCAAGGTGTTTCCATTTCTTCACCGGTAGGATTCAACATGGCCTCGATGTAGGCTTTCATATGCACAGCCGTAAACGTATTGTGCTTATTCAAATGTTGAATACATTGATTAACAATGGCTTCCACCAAGGCCATCTGATCATCTGATCCACGAATAATCAATTGATCCCCACGCGCAATGATTTTAGTCTGTGGAAATGCTTCGGTCAAAAGCTGAAAATTGGAATTGGAAACCCCTAAAAATTCAATCAGGGAGATGTCCGACAAGGAAATTATTTTCTCTAACAAGTAGGCAGATTTTATAAGTTGAATGAAAGTACTAAAATAGAAAAATATTGAAATTTTATCTCACCAACAAGGTGATATTTTTGATAAAAAATTGTAAAATTGTACTTATGGATTCGAATAACACATCGCAAACTTTTAACAAGGGCAAACAGGGTATTAATAGCTCAAATCGGTCAAATATGCCACAAAGGCTAAGTGATTTAGGTTTAGGCAAATTACCTCCTCAAGCTGTTGATTTAGAGGAAGCATTATTAGGTGCTTTAATGCTTGAAAAAGAGCCTTTGGCGAATGTGATTGAATTACTGAAACCTGATAGTTTCTACAAAGAGGCGCATACCAAAATATTCGGTGCGATTCAGGCGCTTTTCCAGCAATCTCAACCCGTTGATTTATTAACCGTTAATAATCATTTAAAGTCCACAGGGGATTTAGAAAAAGCAGGAGGGACGGCTTATTTGGCTCAATTAACTTCAAGGGTTAGTTCCACATCGAACGTGGAATTTCACGCCCGTATTATCATTGAGCAATACATCAAGCGTCAGCTAATTCATGTTTCTTCTGAAATCCAACGTTTATCGTATGAAGATACAACGGATGTGTTCCAAATTTTGGACCGCATGGAGCAAGAGCTTTTCACGATAGCAGAATCCAATATTCGTAAGAATTATGAGAGTATGTCGGACATCCTCTTAAAGGCAGTTGCCGAATTGGAGGAAAAACAACAGCAAAAAAGCGGCATGACGGGTATCCCATCCGGCTTTACGGATTTGGATCGTTTAACATCAGGCTGGCAAAAACAAGAATTAATCATCATTGCTGCCCGTCCTGGTATGGGTAAAACGGCCTTTGTCGTTTCGGCTTGTCGGAACGCTGCGGTTGAATGGGGTCATGCGGTTGCCTTGTTCTCGCTTGAGATGAGTGCAGTGCAATTAGTCAATCGTATTATTTCAGCTGAGGCCGAAATTGAAGCCGAAAAGATCCGTAAAGGGAAATTGGAGCCCCATGAGTGGCAACAATTGCATACCAAAATCAAGCGTTTGTATGAGGCTCCCATCTTTGTTGATGATACACCGGCCTTATCCATCCTCGAACTACGTGCAAAATGTCGTCGTTTAAAGGCACAAAAAGACATTAAACTGATTGTCATTGACTACTTACAGTTGATGACTGGTGATAATGGTGGCAAAGGAGCATCTGGAAATCGTGAGCAAGAAATTGCCCAAATATCACGTGCCTTAAAGCAATTAGCGAAAGAATTGGATGTCCCGGTCATCGCACTTTCACAGTTGAACCGTTCCACAGAGACACGTGGGGGAAATAAAAAACCTCAGTTATCTGACCTTCGTGAATCTGGAGCCATTGAGCAAGATGCCGATCAGGTTATGTTCATTTACCGTCCGGAATATTATCAAATTACGGCCGATGAGAATGGAAATTCATTAGCTGGAATGGGAGAAATCATCATGGCAAAAAACCGTTCGGGTTCATTGGACAGTGTATGGCTGAAGTTTATCGGTAAATTCACGAAATATTGTGACTTAGACTTCCAACCTTTTGGTGGAGCTGAAGGTGGCGAAAGCTTTAATTTAAGCAACCTAGGAGATCAAACATCGAATTTTGAACAGGGTGGAGGAGATGCCGTATTTAAAGGCAGCAAAATGAATTTACCTCCGGAGCAAGATTTTGATCCGTTGAATAGCCCTTTTTGAGTTAAGAATTAAGAGGTAAGAACTAAGAACTAAGAGGTAAGGGTTGAAAATATAATTCAAGTATACAATTATCTCTAAATTGTTAACTTTTAGTTTTTAACTCTTAGTTCTTAACTCTTAACTCTCAATCTAACAATATTCTCCACATGATGCGTTTGTGGGAACATATCCACGGGATGAACGACATCCACTTCATAGGCAACATCCAATAAAGCCAAATCTCGTGCTTGGGTTGCAGGATTACAACTTACATAGACAATCTTTTTCGGCTTAACAGCTAATATTTGATTTACAACGTCTAAATCCATTCCTGCGCGTGGTGGATCTGTGATAATAACATCTGGAGATCCATGAATAGCAATAAATTCTTCGGTTAATACCTTCTTCATATCGCCTGCAAAGAAAGTGGCATTCTTGATTCCATTTAATTCGGCGTTGATGCGCGCATCCTCCACAGCCATTTCTACATATTCCAAACCAACTACTTTCGTCGCATGTTTCGCCAAAAATAAACCAATTGTACCCGTACCCGTATATAAGTCATAAACGATTTCATTCCCCTGTAAATCAGCATATTCCCGGACTAACTGGTAAAGTTTTAAGGCTTGCTTCGCATTAGTTTGAAAGAATGACTTCGGGCCAATTTGAAATTTCAAATCCTCCATCGTTTCCACCATGAAAGGCTTACCGTGGTAGCAAACGACTTCTAAATCATGAAATGTGTCATTTCCTTTTTGATTCACGACATAATTCAAAGAGGTGATCATGGGGAATGTTGATTTCAAATATTCCATGACCAAATGAATCTCCTCTTCCGTTGCATAGGCAAACTGGACGGTTACCATCCATTCGTCAGTAACTGTATTTCGAATAATCAAATTACGTAAAGCACCTTCTTGTTGGTTTTTCAATTCATAATAGGATATACCATTCGCATCCGCGAAATCGCGCACACCATTTCGAATGGCATTCGAAGGATCCGGTTGCAGGTAACAATGATCCACAGGTAAAATCTTATCAAAACGGCCTGGAACGTGAAATCCGAGGGCATTCATCGAACCTAAATCTTCTTTTCCAATTTCATCTTCTGTTAGCCAACGTGCGCAGGAAAATGTAAATTCCAATTTATTGCGGTAATAATAGGTTTCTTCAGAACCAAGAATGGGTTGAAATTCTGGTAATTTAACTTTCGCGATGCGGGTCAAATTATCTTTAACTTGTTGAGCTTTAAATGCGGTTTGCGCTTCATACGAAACATGTTGCCATTTACATCCCCCACAAATACCAAAATGGCTACAAGCCACCTCAGTCCGGTGTTTTGAAAGCGCTTGAATATTGATTGCCTGCGCTTGCTTGAAACTCTTTTTTGATTTCAAAATACGCAAGTCGGCGATATCGCCCGGCGCAACGGCTCCTTGCACAAAAATCACCTCATCGTTCACTTTGGCAATACACTTTGCCTCAGCGGCAAAATCCAAAATGGCAATTTGTTCCAACACCACTGGGGCTTTCTTTTCTTTTTTCTTACTCATGCTGCTAAAAATGTGCACAAAAATACGGCTTTATGTGGGCAAGCCAACCAATTCAAGATAAAACCTTAACTTCGCGATGAAATTAATTCACATGAAGAATCAAGTAGTAATCATCACGGGAGCTAGTTCCGGAATTGGAAAAGCTTTGGCATTTGAATTTGGCAATCAAGGGGCAATTGTTGTCATCACAGGACGCAATCATGCGAATCTGAGTGAGGCAGCGGCTGAATTACAAGCTGCGAACATCCAACAACATGCAATCGTTTGTGATAGTAGTTCAGAAGAGCAAACGCGTGCGATGGTTCAAGAGGTTATTCAGCGTTTTGGTAAAATTGACATGTTAATTAATAATGCAGGGATATCCATGCGTTCCATGTTTGAAACGGTTGATTTAAAAGTACTCAAACAAGTGATGGACATAAATTTTTGGGGAACAGTCTATGCAACGCATGCATGCTTACCTTATTTAAAAAAGAGCAAAGGGGGGATTATCGGTATTTCATCCATTGCTGGATATCGTGGCTTACCGGTCCGTACAGGATATTCCGCTTCAAAATTTGCCATGAATGGCTTTTTAGAGGCCCTACGAACGGAATTGATTGGAACAGGAGTCCATGTTTTAACGGCATGTCCTGGATTTACAGCTTCCAATATTCGAAATACATCTTTGACTTCAGATGGAAGTATATCGGGCGAAAGTATGCGAGAAGAAGAAAAAATGATGACCGCAGAAGAGGTAGCCTACGAAATCCGTCAAGCGTATGAAGCGAAAAAGAAAACCTTAGTTTTAACTTTTCAAGGTAAATTGACCGTGTTTTTAAATAAATGGCTGAATAGTTTGATGGACAAATTGGTCTACAATACGCTTAAAAAGGAAAAAGATAGTCCTTTAACATAAAAAGCCCTGCCAGATAAAATCCAGCAGGTGCTTATACCCATTTAACTTACCACTCTATATTTATACTTTGATCGTCTGCAAATCGAGTTGGCTTGCAAACTCCAACATCATCGAATCGATATAATCTTTTGCATGATCAAATTCCGTAATCAATTGATTAAAATAAGCTCTTTCAAAGACGAGAAATTCTGAATTCTCGGTTGTCATAGCTGTACATGAATATTTCCCTCCCTGTAAAGCTTCATCAATACCAATAAAAATAGGCGTGTTATTAATTAACAAGCGCTTATTTTCAGTTGGCCATTCAAGTAAAATAGAACCACATTGTAAGTAAAAAACGAATTCAGCTTTCTGGCCTTGTCGGAACAAAAATTCATCAGCGAGATATTTTATCTCGATACCACTCGCCAATACCTTTTTTCCTGTTTCCAACATTAGTTCCATGCCTCGTCATTTTGACAGCTCAAAAGTAGATGCTTTCTCCGAAAAGAATTATGACAATCATCAGGTTCTGACGTGTGTTTTGTCACCTTAGCAGAACATTATTTAAAAGACCTTTGTCTCTATAATGCATTCGAAATATATGCTTGAGCTAGAGAGACCATTGCTTGATACGAAAACAACATGCTTTCATTGTGGCGAAACCTGCGAAGATGAGATTATTTCCTATGATCACAAATCATTTTGTTGTCACGGTTGCGAGCAAGTGTATAAACTTCTTTCTGATAACGCTTTGAGCGATTATTATGCATGTGACATTAATCCAGGGAAGGCACCTTCAGCACAAAATTTCGATTTTTTAAATCATCCGCACTTCCGAGATCAACTGATCAGTTTTTCCTCCAAAGGAGTATCCAAAGTTCATTTTCATTTACCTGCCATTCATTGTCGATCGTGCTTATATCTGTTAGAGAATTTATCCCGAATCGAACCAGCGGTAGTTAAATCAAATTTAAATTTCGGCAAGAAGGAATTGACGGTTTGGTTTACGGAATCAGCCATTGATTTGGGTGCGCTTGCGAGTTTACTCGCACGTTTAGGCTACGAACCCTTGATTGATTCAGGGGAGGAGCAAGCCCAACAAAAGAAGAGGACTAGCCAACAAAATCACTTATTTTTAAAACTGGGTATTGCAGGCTTTTGTGCAGGAAATGCCATGCTCTTTAGTTTCCCTGAATATTTGGGAATCGAGGCAGGAAGTTTAAAAAGCCTATTTGGCTACATCAATATTGCGTTAGGTAGTATCGCCGTATTTTATTCCGGTTCCGACTATTTCACGAATGTTTGGTCTCACATTAAATTGAGAAAGCTCACCATCGAGTTACCCATTTTACTAGGCATATTGGTTGGTTATCTACGTAGTGTATACGAGGTATTCTCACATACGGGTGCTGGATACATAGATTCTGTATCCGGTTTGTTATTTTTCTTACTCATCGGAAAATGGTTCCAACAAAAATCCTTTGATTTTTTATCCTTCGAGCGTAATTACAAGGCTTACTTCCCTTTGGTCATTAGCAAGATGATTCAAGGAAAGGAGCAAACCTGTCCCTTAGCAGAAATCGAAATTGGGGACCATTTAATCATCCGAAATCAAGAGATCATCCCGGCAGATGCAATTTTACTGAAAGGGAAGAGTCAAATGGACTACAGTTTTGTCACAGGCGAAAGTGAATATATCGCTTTGGAGCCAGGCAATTCAATGTATGCCGGAGGACGACACAACGGTGAACTGATTGAAATCGAAATTAAAAAAGCGTTAAATCAAAGCCACTTAACGCAATTATGGGAACAACAAGCTTTTAAGGATCCCAATCACAAAACTGAAAATTGGGAGAATTTTGCGAACACGGTTGGAGCTTATTTCACCGTCGTTTTATTAAGTCTTGCAGCTGTCGTGGGTGTTTATTGGTTCACACATGATCCCAGCAAATGGCAAAATGCCGTGGTTAGCGTATTGGTTATTGCCTGTCCATGTGCATTAGCAATCTCTTATCCCTTTGCGCTTGGTCACGGCATTCGGTGGATGGCCAAATTCAATTTTTTCATCAAGGATATCCAAGCCTTTGAGCGGATGTCACAAGTTGATGCTATTGTCTTTGATAAAACAGGCACATTGACCCTGCATCGAGATGAGCAACCTAAATTCCGCTTAATTCGTGAATTAAGTCCTTGGGAGGAACGTACAATCTACTCAATGGTTAATCAATCGACGCACCCATTATCAAGGCAGTTGGCGCAATATTACCGCAAACAGAAGCTAGAGATATACGAAACCTTGAGTTCTATTCAAGAAATTCCAGGAAAAGGGATTGAAGCGAAACAAGATAATATTACATTTTTAGTTGGGAATGCACGTTTCACGGGTCATATTCTCGATAAACAGCAAGATTTTATTCGGTCGGAAAGTCAATTATTCATCCGAATCGGGGAAGAGCCCGTTGGCTACATAGAGTTTCCATGGCAAAACCGTGCAGGCATCGAATACATGATTCATGCACTGCAAGCAAATTATGAGGTTTATTTGCTTTCAGGTGATAAGAAAAGTTACGCGGGAACTTTATTGGATTGGTTTCCGGAGGAATCGCATTATCAATTTGAATGTAGTCCCTTGGATAAAATGAACTTCATTAAAAAACTACAAGCCTCAGGCAAAAAAGTGGCCATGGTGGGAGATGGATTGAATGATGCTGGGGCGCTTAAGCAAGCCCATGTGGGTATTGCGATTTCGGAAGATCACCTGCATTTTACGCCGTCGAGCGATGCCATATTACAAGGAAAACAACTCATTCATTTACCCACGTTTTTGAAATTCGCAAAATTTGGACTAAGGTTAATAAAAGCTAGTTTTTTACTCTCCTTGGTCTACAATCTTTTTGGCTTGAGTTATGCTGTCCAAGGCACACTCTCACCTTTGATCGCGGCAATCTTGATGCCCGTAAACTCATTGAGTATGCTCTTTATAGCCAATCTCGGCATGAATATTAAAGCAAGAGGTTTAAAATCATATTTGGCGAAACGAAAAGGTGACTAAGGTCATGAATTAGTTCAGGCAATTGATTGAATTTTGACAAGCTAAATAAAGTACCTATGGAAATTATGTATGTCATGATTGGATTGAGTTTACTAATGGCTATTGGTTTTTTGATTGCATTTATTTGGTCGATTAAAACGGGCCAACAAGATGATTTGATCACACCAAGTATGCGGATTTTATTAGAGGAAAAAGAGTACAAAAACAACAAATAATCGCTTATGAGCACAAAATCTACTACGTTAGAGCAATTTTCTTATGACAATAAGATTGTTCGAAACTTCGCCATTGCTACGATCATCTGGGGGATTGTAGGTATGTTGGTTGGCGTCATTATCGCAACCCAACTCTTTGAACCCGCGGCAAACATCACACAATATGGCTCATTTGGTCGTATTCGTCCTTTACACACCAATGCGGTTATTTTTGCTTTTGTAGGTAATGCCATATTTGCGGGAGTTTATTACTCCTTGCAGCGTTTGTTGAAAGCACGGATGCTCAGTGACTTCTTATCCAATTTCCATTTTTGGGGTTGGCAATTAATCATTGTTTCCGCGGCAGTTACATTGCCCTTAGGAATTACGACATCGCATGAATATGCAGAATTAGAATGGCCTATCGACATAGCGATTACCTTGATTTGGGTAACATTTGGTATCAATATGTTCGGTACGATCTTTAAAAGAAGGGAACGCCATTTATACGTGGCTATTTGGTTTTATATCGCCACATTCATCACGGTTGCGGTTTTGCACTTGACCAACTCGATGCAATTACCTATTTCAGCGTTTAAGTCTTACTATGTATATGCGGGTGTTCAAGATGCCTTGATTCAATGGTGGTATGGTCATAATGCGGTAGCCTTTTTCTTGACAACTCCTTTTTTAGGTTTGATGTATTACTTCTTACCTAAAATGGCGAATCGTCCGGTGTATTCATATCGATTATCGATTTTACACTTTTGGGCGTTAATCTTTATCTACATTTGGGCTGGCCCTCATCATTTATTGTATTCTAGCCTTCCTGATTGGGCACAATCTTTAGGCGTTGTCTTTTCAATTATGTTGATCGCACCATCTTGGGGGGGCATGATTAATGGACTTTTGACCTTACGTGGAGCTTGGGATCAAGTTCGTGAGAATACCTTGTTGAAATTCATGGTCGTGGGTATTACCTGTTATGGTATGGCGACATTTGAAGGCCCCATGTTGAGTTTAAAAAATATCAATGCCATTGCGCACTTTACGGATTGGATCGTAGCACACGTTCACGTGGGAGCTTTAGGTTGGAATGGGTTCTTAACCTTTGCCATGTTATACTGGTTAGTTCCGCGTATTTTTCAAACGACATTATACTCGGAGAAATTAATCAAAACACACTTCTGGATTGGAACTATCGGTATTGCCTTATATGCCATTCCGATGTATATCTCTGGATTTACCCAAGGGATGATGTGGAAACAATTTACCGCTGAGGGAACATTGCAATACGGTAACTTTTTGGATACAACCTTACAAGTCTTACCGATGCACATGATGCGTGCTGTAGGTGGTACATTGTATTTATTGGGTGCCATCATCATGGGCTATAATTTATTTAAAACGATGGCACAGGGTACATTGCTAGCTAATGAGCCGGCAGAAGCTGCGCCTTTGGCGGTAGAGGAACAACCCGAAGTAGGTGCACACTGGCATCGTTGGATTGAGCGCAAGCCAATTCAATTGTTAGTTGCTTCCTTAATTATGATTTTAGTGGGTTCTTTGGTTGAATTAATCCCAACCTTTATGGTGAAGTCCAATGTACCAACGATTGAGGCGGTACAACCATATACATCCTTGGAATTGGAGGGACGTGATATTTACATCCGTGAGGGTTGCGTAGGATGTCACTCACAACTAGTTCGTCCTTTCCGATCTGAAACAGAACGATATGGGGAATTCTCTAAATCAGGTGAGTTTGTGTATGACCATCCATTCCTATGGGGATCGAAACGTACGGGACCAGATTTGCATCGCGAAGGAGGAAAATATCCAGACTCATGGCATTATCACCACATGCGTGAGCCGCAATCGATGTCACCAGGATCAATCATGCCTGCATATGGGGTTTTGTATGAGCAAAGTTTAAACACCGCTCAAACACAAGATAAGCTACAAGCTATGAAGCAATTGGGAGTTCCTTATGATGAAGCACAAATTAAAAATGCCGTGGCAGATTTAACTAAGCAATCCAAAGAAATTCAAGCCCGCTTAGCTGAAGAAAAAATCAAAGTAGGTGCCGACAAAGAAATTATTGCTTTGATCGCATACTTACAACGATTAGGTACTGACATCGCTAAAAAATAAATCTATGTTCAAGCAATTTATATCGAATATCCCAGGAGCAGACTCCTACATGATATTTTCGCTCGTAACCTTTATGGTATTTTTCACTGCCGTGGGTATATACATGTTTTGGATGGACCGCAAACATTTGGACCGCATGAAAAATCTACCATTTGAAAAATAAAGAAATCGAACAATAGACTTTAAAATCGAATATTATGGCTTTTACATTTATGGAAATATGGCTGATTAGTTTGATCTTCTTGACTGGGATCATCATTTTGGTTGTCACTTTACAACTTAATTCAGCATTAAAAAAACTTACGAAGAACACCGAAGCACCCGTTGAGGAGGAATTGTCTTGGTGGGTAAAATTCAAGGGCTTAAAGCCAATGGAACAAGAACGTGATTTATTAATGGAGCATACCTATGATGGGATTGCGGAATTAGATAATCCAACACCTCCATGGTTTATGTATTTGTTTTACTCAACGATCATCTTTGGAGTTATTTACGGCGCTTATTACCATGTCTTCCAGGATGGAAACATTCAAGAAACAGAGTACAAGACAGAAGTAGCAGTAGCAGAAAAGGCACGTGAGGCTTACATGAAACAATTTGCGAACTCAGTAAATGAAGACAATGTTAGCGTTGTTACCGCTGCCAAAGATTTAACAGAGGGGTCACAAATTTATTCAACAAATTGTGTAGCTTGTCACGGAGATAAGGGACAGGGTGGTGTAGGGCCCAACTTAACCGATAAATTTTGGATTCATGGCGGGGGCATTAAGGATTTGTTTAAGACCATAACCCACGGTATTCCCGAAAAAGGGATGATTGCGTGGGAGAAAACACTTAACCCACTACAAGTTCAAAAAGTAGCGTCCTTTATTTTAACTTTACAAGGCTCAAATCCTCCGGGTGCTAAAGAACCACAAGGAGAAGAAGTTAAATAAACCTTAAATAAACAAACGTATGAGAAAGAATGTAGGTAAAATGGATCGAATTGTCCGAATCTCAATTGCCGTGGCATTGTCAATTTTGGCATATTCAAAAATTATTCCGCGAGATTTTGCTTTGGGAGTATACCTGGTTTCAGCCATTATTGCATTAACAGGTTTCGTTAGATTTTGTCCACTTTATAAAATCTTACATAAGAGTACGAACCGGGAAGAACCACCACATTTCAGTTAGTTAATAAAGGTCCGGTGAAATTCGGACCTTCTTTTTTATGTCAAATTTCAATATCGATAATGATGATTTTCGCAATCATCTTTACAATCAGGGTAAAGATGGAAAACGCCTTTGGATTTATCCAGGCCGGGTCATCGGCCAATTATATAAACTAAGAAGTTACTTTTCTTATTTTCTATTAACGCTGTTATTCGGTATCCCATGGATTGAATACAAAGGGCAGCCTATATTTTTATTCAATGTCTTAGAACGTAAATTTATTTTTTGGGGAGTACCCTTTTTCCCACAGGACTTCCATTTAGTAGCCTTAGGATTGGTATCTTTTCTAATTTTCATTAGCCTTTTTACCGTTTTATTTGGTCGAATCTGGTGTGGATGGGCCTGCCCACAAACCATCTTCATGGAAATGCTTTTCCGTAAAATTGAATATTGGATTGAGGGAGATGACAAGGCCCAACGAAGATTAAATGAATCGCCTTGGACAAACGAAAAAATCCTTAAAAAGGGGAGTAAACATACACTATTCGTTGTATTAGCCTTTGCAATTTCGAATACTTTTTTGATGTACATCATAGGCAAACAAGAATGGATTCAGATTGTCATGGGAAATCCAGCTGAACATATAAAAGGCTTAGCTGCGATGCTCATATTTACAACTGTTTTCTATTTTGTTTTTGCTCGATTCCGAGAAATGGTTTGTATGGTCGTTTGTCCATATGGGCGTCTTCAAGGTGTTTTATTGGACAATAATTCCATTCTCGTTCAATACGATCATGTACGAGGTGAACCCAGAGGGAAAGCTGTCAAAACAGAATCAAAAGGGGATTGCATCGATTGCCACTGGTGTGTACGAGTTTGCCCGACCGGCATTGATATTCGTAACGGAAGTAACCAACTCGAATGTATTGGCTGTACTTCCTGCATCGATGCTTGTGATGCCGTCATGGAAAAAATTGATAAACCCAAAGGGCTTATCCGCTATGATTCTTTGAATGGCGTAAACAGCGGTACAAAATTAAAATTCACATTAAGAATTGGTGCATATACCAGTGTACTCGTACTAATCGTAGGAATTTTGGCATATATGTTGGTAACGCGGAAAAACTGGGAATCAACCTTACTACGAACACCTGGAATGACATTTCAAGTGGATGAGAAATTACATACGGTGACCAATATTTATAATTTAGAGATTCTAAATAAATCTTTGGATGATCAATCCTTTCGGGTACATGTCGACAAGCCACTCGAACTTATATGGATAGGAAATGGGATCGGTCAAATTGAAAAGGGAAAACAGGTGAAAACGGAGTTTTTCATCAAGACGAAAATGGGATCATGGAAACAGGGAGAAAAAATTCAGATTCATATTCAAAATAATCAAGGACAAGAAGAAACATTAAAAACTAGCTTTATTCAACCAGATGAGTAATATTCAACAAAAAAAAGGGTTTCATTGGGGACATGGAATTATTGTGACCTTTATCCTTTTCGGTGCATTCATGGCCTATTTTTACATTAATATGTCACATGAAAAAATCGAATTAGTGGGAGAGAACTATTATGCAGATGGACAGGCTTATCAGGAAAAAATTAACCAACAAAATCAATCGATTCCTGCTTCGCATCAGATTCAGATTAAATCCATCGCAAAGGATCACTTTCTATTGATTCAATTACCGGAGGGATGTGATTCAGCCAGTGTCCAATTTTTCCGCCCATCTAACCAAGCGCAAGACAAAAACATCAACTGGAGAAATCAAGATGGATTAAACTGGACTTTCCCAACGGATTTTTTAGTTGAAGGTCCTTGGAAAAGAACCATTCGTTGGTCGATTGCTGGTAAAAATTATTTACAAGAAGACCGAATATCTATTTCCAATTTGTAATGAACTCCTGGTATTATGCTTTTTTTATTGGATTAGCGGGCAGCTGGCATTGCGCCATCATGTGTGGCCCGCTTATGCAACAAATTGAGCGAAGAAGTAAGCAATCCGGTCGCATGTTTCTCTACACGATGGGACGCTTATTCATGTATGGTATTTTAGGATTTTTTGTTTCCAAAATGGGTTCGATTTGGCTTTTCCCATCCTGGTGGCACATCTATTACCTCTTTGCTGGAATTGTATTGCTATTGCTATTAAGTAAAAAATTGAGTGACAACCTTTTTAAGTTGTTACATCGAACCGTTGGTCAACTCCTTATCCAAATAGGTAAAAAATTGGGGGCTTGGGGATACTTTTTCTTAGGAATGAGCAATGGTTTATTGCCCTGTGGACTTGTATTAGGTGGATTAAGTATTTCACTACTTCAATCCAATCCTTGGTTAGGAGCACTCAGCATGATCTCATTTGGAGTGGCGACATTACCAGCCTTGAAATTGAGTCTTTGGGGAATCAATAAGATTACGCGCTATCACTTGGCCTTTCAATATTTGGGATGGGTCATCGCCTGTTTGCTCTTATTTCGAGGGGCATGGGGAATCGCCATGACGCAATCGTCCTATTTACAACATTCGCCCTTGAGTCCAATCATATGCCATCCTTTTTCTTAAAATTTCAAATTTGCTAACGAATCAGGTTTTAAAATTGTCATTTCGGCCCCTTTCACTTCAATTAAACCTTCCTTTTTAAAATCACTTAAGGTTCTAATGACGGATTCTGTCGCAGTGCCGACACGTGAGGCGAGATCTTCGCGCGATAATCGCATGGATACAGGGCCGGACTCCTCATGGCCATAGGTTTTCACTAATTCAACCAAAGCTTGCGCAACTCGCTTCCGCAGGGATTGGTAGGCCATCGAGAATAGAATGGATTCATTTTTCAACAAATAACCTGTTAGGGCTTTCCGGAAATGAATTTCGATATGAATATTCTCACTTAATTTTTGTTTGAAGTCACGAACGGGAATACTCAAAATTTGTGCTTCTTCTAAAGCCTCCGCAGATTCCCGATATAATTGATTTTCTAAGATATCAACAAAGCCAAAAAACTCACCCGGTTTGACAAAAGATGTAATGAAATATTTACCTTCTCGATTCGTATGATAGGTTTTCACCTTTCCTCTCACTAAATAATATAAACGATTAGGCGAATCTCCTTCCGCATAAATAATCGTCTTTTTAACCACATTCTGTTGCTTTTTATCCGCTTCCGAATGTTCAAAATCCAAGAAACTTAGCGCCTCCTCGGCCAATGCCAAATCCGTTTGATTCATGCTCGAATCAGGTGCTATAGCGGGTCTTTGTTTTTTCAATCGTGACTCGATGGACTTAAGCAGTTCGACTTCTTGGAAAGGTTTGGTCAGGTAATCATCTGCACCCATTTCCATTCCTTTACGCATATCGGCACGATCTGTCTTCGCCGTTAAGAAAATGAACGGTATTCTTGCTAATTCGGGTTGATTCGAAAAGACCTGCAATACGCCAAAGCCATCCAAATTAGGCATCATGATATCACAAATTACCACATCGGGCAAAACACTTTTGGCCAATCGAACACCTTCAATTCCATCGGAGGCAGTTTCAACCTGGTAGCCAGACAATTCCAATAATTCTGCCGTATTCTCCCGAATATCGACATTATCTTCAATGATGAGTATTTTAGTTGGCATAACTTAATCTCGGTAAAGTGAGCGTTAATGTAGTTCCTAATCCCAATTCGCTTCGAAGTTGCAATTCTCCGCCTAATAGTCGCATGTATCGGTCCATCAAGTGAAGTCCTAAGCCTGTTCCTGGAATGACATTTGCATTGCCTCCGCGGAAAAATCGTTCAAATAAATGTTTTTGATCGGCTTCACTAATTCCGATACCTTGATCGACAATTTCAATAAAAAGTTTCTCTTCTTGCATATGAGCCTTTAAAAACACTTCCTTTTGCGAGAACTTTAGTGCATTTGATAGGCCATTCAACAAAACTTTGCGTAACATTGATGTATCAGAAATAAAGTCCGACAAACTTTCATCCAACATCGTTAAAATTTGCTGGCCAGGTCTTCGCATCCCATCCAACTCTGTGACCAAATCAGCTAAAAATTCGGGCACTTCAAATGTATCTGGACGAACTTCTACTTTTCCAGCTTCTAATTTACCTACTGATAAAAATTCCTCGAGAATTTCCGTTAAATGCGCCACTGATGATTTAATCCGCTGAATATGTTGTCTTCTTTTGGGCTGGTCAGCCGACTCAGAATATTTTTCAATCAACGACGCCGACGATAATATGGAAGTTAAAGGGGTTCTAAACTCATGTGAAGCCATGGAAACAAAACGAGTCTTCAAATCTCCCAGTTCTATTTCTTTTTGAAGGGATTGTTCAAGTTCTTTGGTTTGTAATTCCAATTGTTCCAAGGTTTGTTGCAAGGCGTGTGTACGCGCCTCCACTTCGGCTTCTAAGGATTCATTCAATTGGTTAATTTCTTGATTACGCAAAATCAATTCCATTTCAACTTTGCGCTTCAGGGTTACATCACTGACAAAAGCGATGTAATACATCTGCTCATCGGACTTAAAATGGCTCAACGAAATTTCAATCGGAAAGAGGGATTCGTCTTTTCGCTTGGCTTTTAAATCTAGGCCAACGCCCATCGGTCGAGAAACAGGACGGTGATTAATTTTACCTAAATGTCCTTCGTGTTTCCCCTTGAGGTGATTAGGAATTAAAATGGAAATATTTTGGCCCATCAATTCAACTTCCGAATAACCAAATAAACGGTGTGCGTATTCATTTGACAGGATTATATCAAAGGAGGCATTCGTCACAATGATACCAATGGCAGCCTCGTGAAAAATAGCTTCAAAATGCCCAGGAAGAGGAAATAAAGATTTTAGCATCAGAATAAATAAGGACCTAATTTACAAAATTCCCTTCAGTTTGACTAAGGATGATACACCTGAACCGCTGCTTTTTTTACATCGAATTTGTAAAAGAGTACATTTTTAAAATTTCCTTGCTTGTACATCTCCGCTTGATCAAAAAAATGAGGCGAATTCACATCGCCACTTTGACCACCGGCCAATAAACTATATGCCTTAATCGTAGGGCCAAATTCGACTGCTGCGACAAAACTATTCCCATTTACACCATACCACTTATCAGAGCCCTTGTATGGTTTACTTGTGTAGGAGGGAAGCTGCCCCCAAGCTGACGAGGTAAAGGCAACGGGAATGCTCGGTTTTGTATCATCAAAATCCTGGCTATTGGAAATTCGTTGGAAGCGATTCACCGCTCCCCAGGTAATTTTCCAAGTACCAAATTGTACATCCATCTTCGCTTTCACTTGCGATAATGCCGTTAACAAAAGTTCTGAAGATGCATTTGATGCAAATTGGGTAAAATTCATCACGGGATCTGTCTCACCACCAAATGTCCTGATTTTAGGTATCGTTGGCAAAAGTTGATTCGCCCATCGAATCGCTACATGCTGGGCAATGGAACTTTCCGCAGCATTTCGATTCCATGCTCCTAAGCTATCAACCAATTCTTTCAATTCCGGAATTGGATTTTTCGTATAAGCCTTTACCAAACTAGGTATTAAGACGTCAAAAGCCGCTAAATGGCGGTCATATCCAATACGAATCAACTCATCTAAATCCAATGACTTCGCGTTCTTGAATAAACGCACAGCGTTCTTGTCACGAAAGTTTTCCCCATCAGGTGCCATGTAGGCCGGATAATTCGCACGCAAGGGACTTGCACTACCTGAAACCGTGAAAGGAGTAGAGTTGCAGTTTTGTATCCAAGCGGTTTGTGGATTGATGACCTGAACAATTTGATCGACCGCGTGTAAACCTTTCCAATCATTCGATGACTTGGTCCCATCTTGAACCAATCCCCAATCTTGACTAGGATCTCTAACAGGAACAAAGTTCCCATGCCAATAGGCAATGTTCCCTTTGTTATCAGCATATACCGTATTATTCGAGGTATTCGCACGCATCGCCATGATGCGCTTATAGGATTCCAATCCGGTCGTTTGGGTTCGAAGCCAACTCTGTTCCAAACTTTTCAAGGATCTGTTGTAAGAACGAACCGAAATCCATTGGCCATTCCGCTTCGCCATCACGGCACCGCGGTGGGTAAAATAAGCTGTTATTTCACGTGACTGGGTTTCACCTTTTACGCGTAAATGGATTTTTTTGAGTTGCATCGGCCGCCAAGTACCGTCAAGTTTATAATAGGGGATACCTTGCCGCATTTCCACTTGCTCTTGGTACATATCCGAAACATCTACTTGACTCGATGTATGCATCCAACCTCCGTAAGCATTAAAACCTTGATAGACAAAAAACTGTCCCCACGTAACGGCTCCATACACATTCATCCCTGTTTCACTATTGACATGAATCTCAGGACGGAAGTAAAAGGTCACATGCGGATTTATGTACAACAATGCATTCCCTGATTTAGATAAGGATTTCCCTACAGCAAAGCCATTTGATCCCGTTAAATCTTCATCAGGCACCTTGTTAGCTTGAAACGCGAAGGTCGGATTAAGTCCATAAAAATCAGCCACTTCCTTTTCCGTAACATCACCAGTAGAAATGGCACCAATAGATCCATCTGTCCAAAGCAAGGGATACCAAGGCTCGAAATGCGTTAACAGCGCGGGTTTTACCTCCGGGTGTTTATACAGGTAATAATTAATACCATCGGCATAGGCATTCAACAATTGCTTTAACCAAGCAGGACTGCGATGGTAATCGGCTTTTGCTTCTTGGGGGTCAATAATCAAACGAAGATATAAGTCATTAGCTAATTGCTTTTCTCCATCTACTTCGGCTAGTCGACCTAATTTCTCAATATAATTTCGCTCCACGCGGGAAAAATCATCTTCACACTGCGCATACAACATACCAAAAACAGCATCTGCATCGGACTTGCCATAAATATGTGGGACACCAAATGAATCTCTGTAAATGGTCACATGATTAGCTTGAGCTTTCCAACGTGATAACTCGGTCGTTGCAAAAAGACTAGTAGATGTAAATAGAAGTAGCAGAAGTTTTTTCATAGTCGATGCAGTATAAACAAAAATAGAAAATTAGCTGAAACGATGGTTGGTCTCAACAAAAAAAGCACGCGATTGCGTGCTTTCTACGATGAAAGTTTAAAGCTTATTGAACCTCCAAGTAGGCTCTTTCGACTAGGCCACCTTCTTTCGCTAAACCTTGAACACCTGATTCTAAGGTTGTTACGCGTCGAGTTACTTTGTTCGATTTACCCTCGTGGGTAAATGTCAATACTAAATCAAAAGGCGCGGCAGTAGAAATCTTAGTCTCCAATAATAAATTAGCTGGAGGACCCTTCATTTCTTTATCAGCAGCTAAAAGTGTCTCAAGAACCTTACCTGTAGTATCAGCCACCTCAACCGAAACGCCTGCGAAAGCAGCTTCCTTGCCTTTTTGCAACAATAAAACTACAGCATGTCCTTTGGTTGAATCCAAGGTTTTCTTTTCAGCGAAATTCACTGTTTGGGGTCGTTTAGCACCACTTGCAAAAATACGTCCAAACTCAGCGACTGGTTCCAATACTTCCGTTACCGATAGAACTAAAATGATACCTGTTATCAAAGAAGCGACAACTAATTCCTTTTTGATGGATCCACTTTTACGGTCTTTCGAATAGGCCTTAATTGAATCCCAGTTATTTAGGATATGAAATATGGCGAAGCCGATAAATAACAAACCAAAAATGGTATGCGTCATTTCAATGAAGTGAGCCTTTTGCTTCACATAAAGTAAAATACCCGTCATGGCTAATAGCAAAAAGGCAAGCGCAACGGTTAAACTAATAAGGTTTTTGTTTTTCATGGGTTTAATTTTTTTTCAAAATTGGTAACAGCAATTGAATTTCAGAAAACAAATTCGACAAAAGCCGGAAATTCTCCAACATAAACCGATAAATAGGTATAAAAACTTCACTTAGGTCTTTTTAACTTGCGAGTCTATTTAAACCTATGCTTTTGAAAATTCTATACTTATTTCTATTCCTGTCTATTTCATTTGTTGGCCTGAGTCAAAGCCAATCAAAAGGTAAACTTAGTGGACAAATTATTGAGGCTAACTCGACAATTCCCGTTCCTTTCTCAAGCATTCGTATTCAAACGGCCAATCCTGTCAAATTGATTAGTGGTGCAATTGCGAATGAAAAAGGTGAGTTCAGTATCGAAGTAACGCAAGGCATTTACGATATCATCATCGAGAGTGTAGGATTTGAATTACAAACGCTCAAACAAGTCCAAATCAGTAAGACCAAGGCATTAGGTCAAATTCAAGTGAAAGCAAGTACACAAACCTTAGCCGAGGTAACCGTCAAAGGTCAAAAATCCAGCATGGAGCTTGCCTTGGATAAACGTGTGTTCAATGTGGGTACAGATGCGGCCAACAAAGGGGCAACGGCAGCTGAAATATTAGGTAACCTACCTTCCGTTCAAGTGAGCGGTGAGGGGGGCGTTAGTTTACGCGGGAGTGAAAATGTTCGGATTTTGATCGACGGTAAGCCTTCTACGCTTGTTGGAATCAATGGTTCCTCCGGACTACAATCCTTACAAGGAAATCTGATTGATAAAGTAGAGATCATTACTAATCCATCCGCCCGTTATGAGGCAGAGGGGATGGCTGGTATTATAAATATCGTTTTAAAGAAAAATCAAAACCAAGGCTTCAATGGTGCGATTGAGACCACACTGGGTTATCCAGAGAATTTTGGAGGGACAGCCATCATCAATTACCGTAAGAACAAACTGAATTTCTTTTTGAACTATGGCTTATTCTACCGAAGAACACCCGGAAGAGGCAATTTGTATCAGGAGGTTTATACGGGAGAACAAACCAATTACCTCCAACAAACTAGCCAAAACAATGTAACAGGTTTAGTGAATAACATCCGTGGGGGAGCCGATTACTTTTTTAATGATAAGACCATTCTGACGGGTTCTTATATTTTCCGCAGTACCCATGTTCGACGTATTACGGACTTCTATTACCTTGACTATCGCAAATCGCTGAACAGCCTATATTCGAATACGTATCGCCAACAAGATGAAAAGGAGACGGAACCCAATGCGGAATATGCGCTAACATTTAAGAAATCCTTTGCCAAAAAAGGGAAGGAGTTCTCCGCCGACTTGCGGTATTTGGATTATTGGGAACAATCAGATCAAATTTACACACAGCGAAGTCAATTCGGAGACGGAACGCCATACCCGGAAAATTCTTTGGTTCAAAAGGCATTAAATGACGAATATGAACGCCAATGGATTCTTCAATCGGATTATACGACGCCAATGGGTAAAGATGGCAAAATCGAAACCGGCTTGCGCACAAGCTTTCGGGATATGACAAATGATTACACCGTCACGCAATTACAAAACGATGGAAGTTTTGCTGTCATGCCTGGTTTACAAAACATATTCGTTTACAATGAAAATATTTCCGCTGCCTATTTGATTTTGGGAAACAAAAAGAACAAGTTTTCATATCAATTTGGACTTCGAGGGGAATTAACCGATATACAGACAGAGTTAAAACAAACGCAAGAAAAGAACCCGCGTAATTATGCGAATCTATTCCCGAGTGCACACTTCACCTATGCAGTTAATTCAAATAGTTCGTTCCAATTAGGGTATTCACGTCGGGTGCGTAGGCCAACTTACAACGAATTGAGTCCCTTTGTAACATTCTCAGACAATCGGAATTTTTTCTCGGGTAATCCCAATTTGAACCCTGAGTTTACAAATTCATTTGATTTAGGTCATTTGAAATATTTCGATGCGGGAAGCTTAAGTTCCTCCATTTACTATCGCTATACAACGGGTAAAATCGATCAAATTAGAACGGTAGATGCACAAGGGTTTTCGAAAAGTTTGCCACAAAACTTTGCAGACCAACAATCCATGGGGATTGAATTAACGAGTTCGTTTAATGTTTCAAAAAATTACAAAGCTGATTTGAGTTTTAATGGCTTTCGAGCAGTGATTGATGCGAGTAATATTAATGCAGCTTATTTGGTCGATATGTATTCCTGGTTTGTTCGGCATACCTCACGCATTAAATTAGGATCGGGAATTGATGCGCAGATACGTGCTAATTACGAGGCGCCACAAAAAACAGCACAAGGAACGCGTGGAAATATTACTTGGATGGACCTTTCTGCAACAAAAGATATCATGCAAGGCAAAGGAACCTTGAGCTTAAATGTATTGGATGTATTCAATTCTCGAATCATGCGCATGGAAACCAACGGAGGTACATTTTATACAAACCGGGAAATGCAGGGCAGATTGAGACAAATAAATATTACTTTTAACTACCGATTTAATACCACCAAGCAAGCCGCGAAACAGCGTCGAAGCATGATGGACGAAGAGAATTAAGTTATAAACCTATGAAACAAAAGATTTTACTAGCTGCAGGTTTACTGCAATTAATTGCAATAGGCTGTACAAGCTCCCAAGAAAAAGCGACATATCAAGTCATTTTTGAGGATCAAGATCAAATCGCTGAACGTGCGCAAACAGCCAAAGAAAAATTGCCGATTAAAATTACCCCTGGTATGCTGATCACACGTTGGGCATCAGATAGTCTGGCACCAGACCCTGTTGCAATCGATATCGATGATCAAGGAGCAATTTACCTGAATAGTACCAATCGGGGGAAGGTTTCTGAGTTTGATATTCGAGGCCATCGCGATTGGATGACCGAATCCATCGGTTTTAAAACAGTTGAAGATCGTAAAGCATTTTTACATCGTACGTTCGCTCCTGAAAACAGCGATAAAAATGCCTGGTTACCTGACTTAAATGGAGATGGCATTCATGATTGGCATGATTTAACCATCGAGAAGGAGGAAATTTGGAAGTTAGAAGACAAAAATGGAGACGGGTTTGCAGATCAAAGTACACGCATATTAAATCAATTTAATCAAGAAGTTACAGACGTAGCCGGAGGCTTATTAGTGCGTAAAAAAGATGCCTTTGTGGCAATTGGCCCCGACTTATGGCGCTTAGATAATACCCACAAGAAAGGTTTATGGACAAATGCCAAATCGATTGCTACCGGTTTTGCTGTTCATATCGGTTTCGGTGGACACGGGATGTCGAGTGTCATCGAAGGACCTGATGGGAAGATCTATTGGCAAATTGGAGACATAGGCGCCAACATCACCACGGTGGATGGACGAAACTTACCCAATCCCAATTCAGGCGTATTAGTTCGTTCAAATCCCGATGGTACTGATTTCGAAATTGTTGCCTATGGGATTCGTAATACGCATGAATTTGCCTTTGATCACTATGGAAATATCATCAGTTCGGATAACGATGGAGATCATCAAGGGGAAAGTGAGCGTTTAGTACATATCGTTGAGGGGGCAGATATTGGTTGGCGTTCCAACTGGCAATATGGAAAATACACGGATCCGAAAAACAATTTATACAAGGTTTGGATGGATGAAAAGTTGTATTTACCTCGTTGGGAAGGCCAAGCAGCTTACATTATTCCACCCATCCGTAATTACCACAATGGACCCACGGGAATGGTGTTTAATCCGGGTACGGCATTGGGAAAGAAATGGCAAAACAAGTTTTTCTTAGTGGAATTCGTTGGAAATGCGAACAATTCACACATTTGGGCATTTGATTTAAAGCCTAAAGGGGCATCCTTTGATTTTAATTCCGAAGTTGATGTGGTGAGTGGCATATTACCTACAGGCATTCGATTTGGTCCGGAAGGGGCACTTTATGCGGCCGACTGGGTAAATGGATGGGATGCCAAAAACTTTGGACGTGTTTGGAAATTAGATGTAACTGCTGAAACAAATGATTTAGCCGTTGAACGTCAAAAAACAAAGGAATTGATTCAAATGGATTATGCAAAAGCACCATTGAACCAACTAAGTGAATTGTTGTATTACGGTGATATGCGGGTCAGACAAAAGGCGCAATTTGAATTAGTAGCTCGGGGTGAATCAACCATTTTGAGTCAAGCGATCAGTCAAAAAGACAATCAATTAGCTCGTGTGCATGGAATTTGGGGAATGGGCCAACTGGCTAGAACGAAACCTGGATTAAATGAGGGCGTATTGCCTTTGATTCAAGATTCGGACCCTGAAATTCAAGCACAGGCAATTAAAATTTTGGGCGATAATAAGTATCAAGCTGCTGCTGAATTGATTATTCCTCGATTAGCTTCAACTTCAGCGCGTGTACAATTCTTTGCTGCGCAGGCTTTGGGAAGAATGGGAGCGGAGCAAGCGGTCAATCCTTTATTGGATTTAATCAAACAAAATCAGGATCAAGATGTGTACTTACGTCATGCCGCCGTTTTAGCATTAAGTCGGATTGGAAAAGTTGAGCCAATCGCCGCATTAGCTTCGTCTTCTAATCGATCATTGCGCATTGCTGCCGTATTGGTATTACGTCGAATGAAAAATCCGGCTGTTGCACAATTCTTGCAAGATACCGACGAATACATTGTTGCAGAAGCTGCTCGTGCCATTCACGATGATGAATCCATTCCCGCGGCATTGCCAGCTTTGGCACAAACCTTATCCGTAAACAAATGGACGTCAGAGGTAATTATTCGTCGGGCCATCAATGCTTGCTTGCGCGTAGGTACGTCAAAGGAAATTGACTTATTGGTTGCTTATATTCAACGCCAAGATATTCCTGATGCCATGCGAGCAGAAGGTATTGCAACGTTGGGAACGTGGGGAAATCCATCCGTATTAGATCGGGTCGATGGTCGCCATCGTGGGGCATTGGATCGTAAATCATCGGATGTTGTGGCAAAAGTTGCCGGAGTTATTCCAGGTTTCTTAAAAAGCAAAAATTCAGAGGTTTTGATTGCAACAGGTACATTGATTTCTGAATTAGGCATTCAAGATGTAAAATCGGAACAAACGCAACTGTTCTTAAATCACCCAAGTCCGAAAGTGAGAGCGAGTCAATTAAGCTCATTAACAGACCTTCAGGACATTAATTTACCCTTACTCTTGCAGAAGGGAATGGAAGATGCAGATCGCAATGTTCGCGCATTGGCATTGGGTTCTTTAAACAAGATAAAAATATCGAAAAACCAATTAGGCGCATTAGTTAGCCCCATATTTGAAAAAGGAAGTGTTCCTGAACAACAACAATTATTACAGAGTATTGCTAAAATGCCTGCTGATAACACACAAGATGTATTGGCGGATTTAATTGCTCGTATGGTTGACAACAAATTGCCAGCCGGAATTAAATTGGATTTGATGGAGGCAGTTCAAGCAACACAATCCGAGAGATTAATTGCCAAATTGGATGCGCTTAAAACCAAAGGTACTTTGACAGATGAATTTATGGATGCCCTGTATGGCGGGAATATACAAGCTGGAAATATGATCTTTACGCGCAATCAATCCGTTGAATGTATTCGTTGCCACAATGTGGGAGGTGATGGAGGCATTGTGGGTCCCTCATTAAAGGGAATCGGTAGTCGGTTGACTCGTGAGCAAATCCTACAAGCTTTAATTGAGCCAAGTGCACGCATTGCACCCGGTTATGGAATGATTTCCTTGGTGTTAACAGATGGCCAAGAAGTCACGGGAACGGTTATCCTAGAAACGGAAAATGAAATTCAATTGAAGACGAGTGAAGCGGAACCTTTACGCATTGCCACTGCACGGATCAAGTCACGCGAAAATTATCCATCGAGTATGCCTCCAATGGGGTCAATGATGAGTAAACGGGAAATTCGTGACGTTGTGGAGTATTTGGCTTCGCTGAAGAGCAAGTAGAATAAAGAGTTAAGAACTAAGAGGTAAGAACTAAGAGGTAAGAGGTTAGACGTTGGACATTAGACGTTTGACGTTAGTTTCGGGAAAGATTTTTCTGTCGGAAGTCTAGAAACGGATAAACTGCGACAACAACCCTTAATTCTTAGTTCTTAGTTCTTACCTCTTAGTTCTTACCTCATAGCTCTTAGCTCTTACTTACCTCTTAGCTTTTTTACCTATATTTGCACCATGCGTTTGTTAAAACTCTTCTTATTGTTCGTTTCAGTTTGCTTCTTTACGACGATTACGTCGGCAAAGCAAGTATGGGGATTACAAGAAGTAGTATCATCAACAAACCAAAAACAAATTAAAAAAACAGAACCTAAAACGCTCTCGTTTATCAATTTGTTGATTGAAGAGACCGATACGAGTGAAGATGAAGATGATTCACATGAGGTTTCAATTTTTCATTTACCCCAATCATCAGAATTTACCTACCCACATGTGGGGGCAATTGCTTTAGCAAACGCATACTTAACCTATGCAAAGGTTAACCACAATTCAACTCCCTTATTTATTCAATTCAGGAATATCAGGCTATAGGAAATACTTTCACGAGTAATCCTTTATTCAATCGCCTAAACTAGTGGAATAATCCCACGACGATATTCTTATGCAACACAAATTTGATTTGCATCAAGTGATTCATGAACTGAAACACTTTTTGCCCGCACAAGCTCCTCTGATGGACTTTGTGCACCATAATACCTTACATGCATTCCAAAACCTACCTTTCCATGAGGCACTTGAAACGGCTCATGTAAAATTGGGCTATCAGGTTTATTTCCCATTAGCTACTTTTCGCAGTCTACATAAAACGGGACGAATTTCAGATGAAATCATCGACCGTACCTTAACCCAAAAAAAAGGTAAAGCGAAAGAAATTTGGAAAGGAAAACTTTTACATAGCCAATACGAGGCATTGGAACATGCGCGCGTAGGTAAGCTACGTGGCCAATGGAAGAAACAAAACAACATTGATTTAGATTCTTTGGTACATCCAACCTTGTTTCGCTTATTAGGTAGCTACCTCGATCAAGGGATTTCGATTTGGAATTTTCCCATTGATGATATGTCATTTTTAGAAGCAATTCGAAAATTAGAGGCTAGTAGTTGGGTCAGTATTTTCAAGCAAAAATCAACGCAAGCGCTATTATTTAATGAAAATACGCGTATTGAAGATCTGTTGATTTTGTTAGTTGGTAAAAACGAAGCCTATTATGAGCAATATCTATATGACCAACAATTTGCCCACCAAGGTTGGTCGGGAATGGTATCTACGGTTGAAGATCTTCCACAAACCTTATTGGACAAGCGTCAAATTACATTAGAGGAATTGATTCTTTTGGAATTGTTGCTTGAATTAGATGCATTGGATCACAGGTTAGGAACATGGCAACCCTTGGATCAGCACCTAACTGAAGCCATTCCTGGATTGCATGACCCAATTGTTAAATCAGAACAGTTGGAGGTCCTATCCCTTTGGCAAGAAGCCTTTGAATGGACCTATTACGATCAGGTATTAAAAGGCTTGCAAACTGAGGATGTAGCATATATTGCCCCTCATCAAAAAACCTTTCAAGGGTTATTCTGTATCGATGATCGTGAATGTTCCTTCCGCAGGTATTTGGAAAACTTAGATCCTGCTTGTGCGACATTCGGTACACCGGGATTCTTTAGTGTTGAGTTTTTCTACCAACCCACAGGAGGGAAGTTTTACACAAAACTTTGTCCTGCGCCTGTAACACCGAAATACCTAATCAAGGAAATCGGAGAGGATAGAAAACGAGAGAAGGATTTACATTTCTCGAAGCATAATCACAACTTTTACAGCGGCTGGTTGTTTTCGCAAACCCTGGGATTCTGGTCGGCAGCCAAATTATTCATCAATCTATTTAAGCCGAGTATGAGCCCGGCGACCGCATCTTCCTTGCGACACATGGATAAATATGCGGGATTACAAGTGGATTTCGATGCCCTACATGGAGAGGAGAGTGGCCTCCAAGTAGGATTCAAAATTGAGGAGATGGCGAATCGGGTTGAGGCACAATTGCGAAGCATTGGATTGGTTGAAAATTTTGCACCGATTTTATATATCGTAGGACATGGTGCGAGCTCGGTCAACAATCCCCATTATGCGGCCTACGATTGTGGGGCATGTTCGGGTCGGGCGGGTTCCGTGAATGCGCGTGTCATCAGTCAGATGGCCAATAAACCTGAGGTTAGAGCTATTTTGGCAGAACGTGGAATCCATATTCCTGAAACAAGCATTTTTGTGGGTGCATTGCATGATACGACGCGTGATGAGATTGTTTTTTACGATGATCAAATTACTTCAGAGGATTACAAGCAGCTGCATGCACAGCATGAAATTGTGTTCAAAAAGGCCTTGGATTTAAATGCCAAGGAACGCTCTAGAAGATTCGAATCCATTAATTCTAAGGAATCAGCCGAATCAATTCATGAGAAAATTCGTACGCGCTCTGTTTCGATTTTCGAACCTCGTCCAGAACTGAACCATGCTACAAATGCATTGGCCATAGTCGGAAGAAGGGAATTGTCCAAGGGATTATTTTTGGATCGCCGGTCATTCTTGAATTCATTCGATTATCGCGTAGATCCAGCTGGAGATTATTTATTCAATATTCTGAAGGCTGCTGCACCAGTTTGTGGCGGGATTAATCTTGAATATTATTTTTCACGTGTTGATGGGGAAAAATTAGGTGCGGGAACGAAGTTGCCACATAATGTCATGGGACTCTTTGGAGTTGCGAATGGTATTGATGGCGATTTGCGTCCTGGATTACCTGCTCAGATGACCGAGGTTCATGATCCAGTTCGTTTGCTTTTAATTGTTGAACACTTCCCAGAAGTTGTATTGAAAACAATACAAAAAGCAGCTGAAACCTACGAATGGTTCATCAATGATTGGGTGAAATTAGTTGCTATACATCCAGAAACGCGTGCCTTGTTTGTTTTTGACAATGGATCCTTTACACCATATGAGCCTTTGGTTAAATCCTTAGAGGTGATTAAAAATGTCGAATCGGTCATTGAAAGCAACCAAGAGAATTTCCCTGTGTATTTATTAAATCAAGACTAATATGACCATAAACACCTTATTACCCTTGTTTATTTGGGTACCGATGATCGGTTTTTTGGTAAGTCTGATCTTACCCAAAAACAATGAAAAGTTGATTTCCGGCGTGGCATTTACAACCCTGAGTATTCAGCTTTTCGCTGCCATGATTTATGTCGTGGATTGGATACTAACGGGTGCAAATACCTTTCAAGTAAAGGAAATCATCTTGTTTCAAAACGAGGATTACATTTTTCAAATTGATTTCTTGTTTGACAAAATCACTGCTGTGTATTTACTCGTGGGAGCCTTGCTAACATTCATGGTTACCTTATATTATCGCACTTATTTACATCGGGAGGCAGGATATAAGCGTTTTTTCAACACGACCTTGTTCTTTTATTTGGGTTATAGCATTACGACCTTATCAGGGAACTTGGAAACGCTGTTTGTTGGTTGGGAAATTTTAGGAATTTCATCTTTTCTTTTGATTTCCTTTTATCGAGAGCGCTATTTACCTGTCAAAAATGCGGTAAAAGTATTTTCAATTTACCGCATTGGGGATGTTGGTTTGATTTTAGCGATGTGGGCAAGTCACCATTTATGGGGACAAAATATTACCTTCTTCCAACTGAATAATGCGGAATTGGTACATGAGCACTTGCTACAGCATAGTTTCATTGGGGTATTTATTTCGTCCATGATTTTACTATCTGCTGCGGCTAAATCGGCTCAATTGCCCTTTTCATCTTGGTTACCACGTGCCATGGAAGGTCCTACGCCATCAAGTGCTATTTTTTATGGTTCCTTGTCGGTGCATATCGGAGCATTTTTATTGTTGAGAACTTTTCCATTTTGGGAATACCAAAGTTCGGTTCGAATCTTAATCATCGCATTAGGGCTCCTGACGGCGATTATCGCAACGGGGATTGCCCGTGTGCAGTCTTCGGTAAAAAGTCAAATCGCCTACGCATCCATTGCGCAGATAGGACTGATATTCATTGAGATTGCGCTGGGATTTGAATCATTGGCATTATTTCATTTTGCCGGAAATGCATTTCTTCGTACGTATCAATTATTGGTTTCGCCATCGGTTGTAAGCTATTTGATTCGGGAACAATTTTATACGTTTGAACCGAGAGCAAAAACAATCGAAGATTCGTTTCCAAAGCGTTTGCAGTATAGCATTTATGTCCTTTGTTTAAAGGAATGGAATTTGGATACGATGTTATATGAATACTTCTGGAATCCATTGAAATGGGCAGGAAATAAATTAAACTTCATCAACGGTCGACGATTAATGTTGTTTTTCATTCCGGTATTTGCGCTTGGATTTTATGCCATGAAGCAGACGCATTTGCTACCCGAAAACTTACAAGAAGCGACACCTGTTGTCTTTGCTAGTTTTGGATTAATTCTGGTATTCAAATCCTTCACCCAACGTCATTCGGTTCGATTGGCTTGGATTTTGGTTATCATGAATCACTGTTGGATTGCATTAGCCATTTCATTCAATGAGAAATTTGACCAAATGGAAAATGTACTTTACCTCAGTGGTATTCTCGTCGCGGGAATTGTAGGCTATCTAACATTACAGCGCCTATTCCGCATTGAAGGCAAAATCACCTTGAGTCGTTTTCAAGGACTTTCCGAAACGCATCCAAAGATAGCATTAGTCTTTTTATTGGCTTGTTTGGGATTGACAGGTTTTCCGATTAGCCCAGCATTCATCGGAGAAGACTTGATTTTCTCACATATACATGAAGATCAATTTGCGCTCGCTGCCATCGTTTCCTTAAGTTTTATTTTGGATGGCTTAGCCGTTATCCGCATTTATGCGCGTGTGTTTATGGGACCTAATTCCAAAACGCATGCCGAATTTTCAAATCGCTATTTTTAAAATACCTTACCCATGAAAAATAATAACATAGTACCTCAAGATGGCTTCGCGGGCCTAAAAGAAAATTTCGCGAATGATGCAATCGCTGGATTCATCGTATTTTTATTGGCACTTCCGTTAAGTTTAGGTATCGCCAAAGCATCCGATTTCCCACCGATTATGGGATTAATTACAGCCATTATTGGTGGTATGGTTGTGTCCTTTTTTGCTGGATCACGTCTTACGATTAAAGGCCCTGCGGCAGGATTAATTGTTATTGTGGCTGGTGCTGTTGCTGAATTTGGAGGCGGTGAAACCGGTTGGCATTTAGCGCTTGGCGCGATGGTCGTTGCCGGTATTGTCCAAATCCTTTTTGGAGTATTCAAATTAGGGAAATTGATGGATTTCTTTCCGTTGTCGGCCGTACACGGTATGTTGGCTGCCATCGGTTTAATTATCATTGGTAAGCAAATTCCGGTTTTATTGGATGTGAATCCTGCCTTATCTAAAGGAAAAGAACCCTTGGAATTATTTGCTTCGATTCCTGAATTCATTGCGAATTGGGATCCCAAAGCTACGTTGATTGGGGTGATTAGTTTAGCCATTATGATGGGTTGGCCTTATATTAATAATAATTTCATCAAGAAAATTCCGGCACCTTTGGTGGTATTAGCCATAGCTATTCCGGCAGAACTCTACATGGATTTCCAAACAACAGAGCCTAAATATGCTTTGGTACACATAGGAAACCTCATGGATAACATTAACATCAATGCTAGCTTTGCTGGTTTTGCACAAACTGGGACATTCATCAAGTTTGTGATCATGTTTGCTTTGGTTGGATCATTGGAATCGCTCTTAACCGTAAAGGCCATGGACATGTTGGATCCATTTAAGCGTAAATCGAATGCCAACAAAGATTTAATTGCTACGGGAATTGGTAACACATTTGTAGCTTTCTTGGGTGGTTTGCCTATGATTTCCGAAGTGGCACGTTCATCAGCTAATATTGCGAATGGCGGAAAAACACGTTGGGCTAATTTCTTTCACGGGTTTTTCATCTTGATTTTTGTGTTGTTAGCCGCCCACTTAATTGAGCTAATTCCCAATACAGCTTTAGCGGCCATGTTGATTACGGTCGGCATTAAATTAACGCATCCCAAAGAGTTTATTCATACGTTAGAAATTGGTAAAGAGCAATTATTGATTTTTATCGTTACGATTTTATTTACGCTAGGGGTCGATTTATTGGTTGGTATAGGGGCCGGAATATTAACCGAGATATTGGTAAATCTATTTAATGGCAAACCAATCAGTGCCATTTTCAAAGCGCCTACCGAGGTTTCATTTACCGATGACGCTTACCTGGTAGAAATTTCGGATGCAGCTGTATTCACCAATTACTTAGGTATCAAACGTAAGTTGGAAGCAATTCCTCCGAGTTTCTTCGTTACGATTGACCTCTCGAAAACGAATTTAGTTGATCATTCGGTCATGGAGAATTTGGAACACTTCAAGCATGATTACGAACGAGAAGGTGGAACTGTGAATATTATTGGCTTAGATGCCCACAGACCTGTTTCGAGCCATAAGGCCGCTGCTCACAAGAAAGTAAAATAGTATATAATAACTGAGTTTAATGAATGTATAAAAGTGCGCCTAGCTTAGGCGTGCTTTTTTTTATGTGAGAGTTAAGAATTAAGAACTAAGAGTTAAGAGTTAAGAGTTGAATGGAAATATGTAGAGCCGCGATACTTCGCGGCTTTGTTTATAATCTATCAACATAAATCTAGGCTCAATATAAAATATAAAAACACCCTAATAAATAAACAAAATAAGCCCGGAATACTGCCGAACTAAATATTGATACTTTAAAAATATATCTCCTCACGCATGACTAGTGCAAAGTCCTCCATAATACTTAGTTCCTAACTCTTAGATCTTAGCTATTGTTTCTTAGTTCTTAACTCTTAGATCTTACTTCTAAATTCCTCTGACCGCCACCATACAATAATTTGATTTTTTTTGAATATATTGAACACAATTTAAACCTATTCCATGAAACGTTTTACTTGGCTATTGACCACTGCCATCGTTCTTAGTAATTTCTTGGGTTTCGGACAGCTATGGATTTCCCAAGCTGCGAGCCAACAAATGTTGCAAGAACAAATATTGACTAGCGTTTCTGAAGGCAAAGCAGGAATTCAAATTAACCCCAAAGAGCAATTTCAAACAATTGATGGCTTCGGATATACGTTGACAGGGGGTAGTTCTCAACTCATCTTGGCCTTAGCTCCAGCAAAACAAGAAGCCCTATTAACTGAACTATTTGGTACTTCGAAAAATAGCGTTGGTATATCCGTTTTACGTATTGCAGTAGGCGCCAGTGATTTAGATGCGAATGTATTTTCCTATGATGATGTTCCAGTAGGCCAAAAGGATGAAACGCTCGAACATTTTTCATTAAAAGCATCCGAAAAAGATTTGATCCCTTTGATGCAGTCCATTAAAAAAATCAATCCAAGTATCAAATTCATGGCGACACCTTGGTCTCCACCCGCATGGATGAAGGATAATCAAGTTTCCAAAGGCGGTTCTCTTTTGCCTCAATATTATGGTGTCTATGCAGAATATTTGGTAAAATACTTGAAATCCATGGAAGCGTTGGGTTTGCCTTTTGACTATTTGACACCCCAAAATGAGCCTTTGCATCCAGGAAATAATCCAAGTTTATTGATGTTAGCTTCCCAACAAAATGAATTTATTAAAAATCATTTGGGACCGGCATTCAAAAAAGCTGGGGTGAAAACGAAAATCTTGGCGTATGACCATAATTGTGACAAACCCGAATACCCCATCGAAATCCTGAATGATCCGATAACACGGCAATTTGTAGCAGGATCAGCTTTTCACTTATACAACGGAGACATTTCAGCGCTCGGCAAATTACGTAAAGCACATCCCGACAAGGATGTATTCTTTACAGAACAATGGACAGGGGCAAGGGGGGAGTTTGCCGGTGATTTCAATTGGCATATCAAAAACGTTATCATTGGATCGTTGGTAAACGATGCCAAAACGGCACTGGAATGGAATTTGGCAAATGACCCACAATGGGGACCCCATACACCAGGAGGATGTACCGAATGCAAAGGAGCCCTGACGATTGGTTCAGACGGTCAAATTACACGCAATCAAGCCTATTACATCATTGCCCAAGCATCGAAATTCATCCCAACAGGTTCCGTTCGTATTGCCTTAAATCAATTGCCAAAGGGGATGATTGGTGTTGCTGCGCTTCGCCCAGACAAACAAGTGGCTGTATTGCTTCAAAATGAAACGCAAGAACCTATAAAAACTTCGATTAGTTTACGAAATAAACAGTGGGAAATTGAGGTGCCAAAGGAGGGAGTGGGGAGCATTTTATTGAAGTAAGAGTTAAGAGATAAGAGTTAAGAGCTAAGAGTTAAGAGCTAAGAGTTAAGAGCTAAGAGTTAAGAGCTAAGAGTTAAGAGCTAAGAGTTAAGAGCTAAGAGTTAAGAGCTAAGAGGATGGAGATTATATTTTAGTAACGTGATACTTCGCGTATTACTATCAGGCTAAGGTTTGAGCTTTTAAAAAACAGACTTCCTTAGGCGAATGCTTGAAGCAATAATGAAAACGATTTAACACAGACTAGCGACTAGTGACTAGTGAATAAAAACTTATAACTGAAACCTGACAAATAAATAACCTATGAAAACATTCAACATCAACCGCCGACATTTTCTCAAAGGGGCGTCCGCAAGTTTGGCATTATCGTCTTTCGGGGCATATGGTCTGGATTTAGTAAATCCGGCTAAACCGCTACGCGTCGGATTAATTGGTGCCGGATGGTATGGAAAAAGTGATTTGTTCCGATTGATGCAAGTCGCACCCGTAGATGTGGTAGCCCTCTGTGATCCGGATCGGAATATGTTGACTGAAGCGGGTAAGTTGGTCGCTGCCCGACAAAAATCCCGTAAAACACCCCGCTTGTATGGGGATTATCAAAAACTTTTGGCAGAAAATGCATTGGATATTGTGTTGATTGGCAGTCCTGATCATTGGCATCCCTTGCAAATGATTGATGCCGTGAAAGCGGGTGCCCATGTTTATGTACAAAAACCGATTTCTGTCGATGTATTAGAAGGGGAAGCCATGGTTGCCGCTGCGCGTAAATACGGAAAAACAGTTCAAGTGGGAACCCAACGTAAATCGACTCCTCATATCATCGATGCCAAAAATAAGATTGTCGATTCGGGTTTATTAGGCAAAGTTGCCCATGTGGAAATGTATTGTTATTACCATATGCGAAACAATGGGAATCCACCCGTGCAAGCCGTTCCTGAATTCTTTGATTATGAAACGTGGACGGGCCCGGCACCTTTAAGACCGTATGATGGTTTACCACATACGCGCTGGTGGAGAACATTCAATGAGTATGGAAATGGAATTGTAGGCGATATGTGTGTGCACATGTTTGATACAGCCCGTTGGTTACTCGGTTTGGGCTGGCCCAATCGCATCTCTTCAGAAGGCGGTATCTACGTACAAAAAGAAGGAAAATCAAATATCTCCGACACACAAACGGCCGTATTTGAGTACAATGACTTGAATTGTGTTTGGCAACACCGTACCTGGGGTACACCGCCAGATCCTGAATATCCATGGGGTTTGACAATCTATGGTGAAAAAGGCACTCTACGATTAAGTACCATGCAATATGATTTTACGCCTGTGGACCCTAAAGGCCAAAAAATCCATGGATCCTGCCTGTTTGAACGAGAAAAATACCCAGAAGATTTAACGGAGGATCGCATCGAATTGAATGCAGCACCTGCAACCCGTTTGCATATGCTGGATTTTTTAGCGGCAATTGATAAAGGCACAAAACCTATCGCCGACATTCAAGAAGGGCACATATCTACAGCATCTTGTATCTTAGCTAATGTTTCCATGAAACTAGGTCGACCGCTTTCGTATGACCCCAACACAAAAACAGTAATAAATGATCCTGAGGCAACCGCATTATTAGCTAGAACATACCGCCAACCATGGTCAAGAAACGGATTAAACGCATGAAAAAACTAATTCTCGCTTGTTTATTAGCCCCATGTTTGGCTTTCGCGCAAAATGGACTTCAGTTATTAGAGAATCTGAAACGTATTGAATCAACCGGAACGGTTTTACATGTCGCTGCGCATCCAGATGATGAAAGCACACATATGTTGGCCTGGTTCGCACAAGAACAACATTGGGAAACCAATTACTTTGCATTCACCCGCGGTGATGGGGGCCAAAACCTCATCGGCGATGAACAAGGCATACCCCTGGGGCTTATTCGCACACAAGAATTATTGGCCGCGCGAAGAATTGATGGCGCAAATCAATACTTTTCGCAGGCATTTGATTTTGGATTTTCTAAGTCGACAGATGAAGCTTTAAGCTTTTGGAATAAAGAATTGGTCTTATCCAATTTAGTTTTTGTCATTCGCAAATTGCGCCCAGACATCATATTCACTCGTTTTCCCCCAGATGCACGAGCTGGTCATGGGCACCATTCAGCATCAGCTGCATTAGCAATTGAGGCTTATGAGGCAGCAGCCGATCCCAAACGTTTTCCTGAACAGTTGAAAGGCGATATCAAACCGTGGAAAGCAACACGATTACTTTGGAATACTTTCCGATTTGCGGGAACGTCAACCGTTTCAGAAGATCAATTCAAAGTACATATTGGTAATTTCTTACCTAGCATTGGACAAAGTACAGGGGAATTGGCTGCTTTGAGTAGAAGCCAACATAAATCACAGGGTTTTGGCTTTGCCGTAGATCATGGAAAATCGACGGAATATTTCCAGACTTTGGCAGGTATCGCTCCCAAAAAATCGATTGATGAAGGCGTTCCAAATCACTGGCAAAGTAATTCAGCAGGTGCTGAAATTGAACGGATGATATCTTTGATTATCCGAAATTACCAAGCCGAAAAGCCGTATTTGAGCATTCCGGATATGATTCAAGTTCGCAAGGCGATTAATAAATTAGGAGATTCTTATTTACAAGCCAAGAAAATCAAGCAAATCGATGCGTGGATTGTGCAAGCAGCTGGTATTCATTTTGCTGGAAATACGAACCGAGGAACGGTTGCCCAAGGCGATCTTTTAAATATCAAAACTGAATTTATTGTTCGTAGTCCCGTGCATGTAGGTTCATTGCGAATTTCGGTAGGCGAGAAGGACACCCTAATCAAAGATCCTGTCATTCCATATGCGCGCATGAATTGGACGTCGAATCAAATCGTTCGCCAAGCGATTACCCAGCCATATTGGTTGGTAAATACTAAAGAAACCGGCCATTTCGTGGTAAAAGATCAGACAAAAATCGGTCAAGCCGCACCCGATCCAGCCATGTTTGTACTAGCTCAATTTACCGTGGAAGGGGAACAAATTCAAGTGAGCAGACCGGTACAAGAACTCGTCGTAGACCCGGTGAAGGGGGAATATTTCCAACCGATTACGGTTACTCCACGAAGCACTTTCCAAATCAATCATCCTAATATTTTGCTCCCCAAAGGTTCGGGAGCGAATAAAACGGCGGAAATTAGCATAAAGGCGATTGGGAAAATTGCTCCAGGTCAAGTAAAGCTAATCAATCAAGAAGGATTAACACTAGCTACGCTTGAGCTACCGAAAGGATTAGAGGCAGGAAGCACACAAAACTTAACATTTGGTATACGGGAAAAGGAACAGGAATTTGATGGAAAAGAGACTTGGAAATTACACTTGGCGTATGAAACCTCACAAGGAAATTGGGTAGATTCCTTGCAAATGGAGAGCATTCATTATGCCCACATTCCGGTTCAACGTTATTTTTCACCTGTGTCGATCAATCTGTTGCACATAGACTTCAAAAAAACGGGGAAACGCATCGGCTACATCAAGGGAGCAGGAGATAAAGTACCCGAGAGTTTGGAGCAAATGGGCTATCAGGTAGATTTCTTACAAGAGGCCGATTTAAAAGCGAGTCATTTGGCACAATACGATGTGGTCTTGACAGGCGTTCGTGCCCATAATACCTTGGAATATTTGGGACAAGCGCATGCGGAATTGATGAAATATGTGGAGCAGGGCGGAAACTATATGGTTCAATACAACACGGCAAGTTTCGCTGGTCCCTTAAAGGTAGCTGTTGGACCATACCCACTTACGATTTCTCGCAATCGGATTACGAAAGAAGAAGCAGCGCCAAAATTCTTAATGGATCATGCCCTATTTCATTCACCTAATGAAATAACGGCACGCGATTTTGATGATTGGATACAAGAGCGTAGCATCTATTTGGGGGAATCCTCGGATGCACACTACCAATTTCCGTTGGCGTTCACGGATCCAGGAGAAGCAGAACAAAAAGGAAACATCGCAGTATGCCGCTATGGCAAAGGCCAATTCATCTATACGGGACTCGTTTTCTTCCGCGAATTACCAGCGGGGGTACCTGGAGCGTGGCGATTGATGGCGAACCTTTTGAGTCGTTAGTCACTTGTCGTCAGTCGCTAGTCTGAAGTGAAGGTGAGAAGTTCGCGATAGGTGGTTGGTCCCCAGGCCAGCCAGAGGATATAAAAAATTAGAAAAACCCATACTTTAGTCTGGGGATAAATAAAAAGATATGTTACATCACAGTGTATTTTTAACATTCAAGTCTTCCACATCAGAAAGTGAAAAAGCATATTTCATTGCCGAAGCAAGAAAATTATCCCAAATTCCAGGCGTGATGAACTTACAGGTTTTGGAAGAATTCAATGCTACAAATCCATATACACATGGATTAGGCATGGATTTTGAGGATCAAGCCGCTTATGACTTATACTCGAATCATCCAATTCATAACCACTTTGTTCAAGAGGTTTGGATTCCGAGGGTTGAGAAATGGCAGGAGATAGACTATAGAGTTAAGAGTTAAGAACTAAGAGTTAAGAACTAAGAGTTGTTTTCTTGGGCAATCCTAAAGTTTGAGGCGTTTTTCCCGCCGATTAACTAGACTTTGACTAAGGCTTTCAGACATAATAAAAAAGACTAGCGACTTAGGCCTTCAGAAATAATAAAAAAGACCCGTGAGTAGCGGCGACTAGCGACTAATTTATGATTCAAATTTTCAATAATTCACTGACATACGCCAATAAAACTGCCATCATATCCGATGGAAAGAGCTTTAGTTATGCTGATTTACATCAAGCATCGGCAGAATTTGCCCAATTGCTTTTAGCCGAGACCGATGATCTAGTCGAGGGTCGAGTGGCCTTTATGGTAAATCCGGGATTCGATTATGTACGGGTTCAATGGGGTATCTGGCAAGCAGGCGGGATTGTCGTTCCGCTTTGCCTAAGTTATCCATTACCATCTTTACGCTATACGATTGAGAACTCAGGGGCGTCGGTCATTGTTGTTTCACCTGAATTTGAAGAAACGTTAAAGGGATTAGCCAGTGAGTTAGCTTGTCGGTTCATCGTTTTGGGTAAGAATGATCAAGCCAAAACCACAAAAAAACTACCCGAAGTTGACGATTCACGTGGGGCCATGATTTTATACACGAGTGGCACGACCAACTTACCCAAGGGTGTTGTCAGCACGCATGGAAATTTAAATGCGCAAATATCCTCGTTGATCGAAGCATGGAAATGGACATCAAAGGATTCCACAGTTTGTGTGTTGCCTTTGCATCACGTCCATGGCGTGGTCAATGTTGTTTCCTGTGCTTTATGGGCCGGTGCTTCTTGTGAGTTCTTACCCAATTTCAGCGAAAAAGCTATTTTTGATTTGATTGAAAATGCCAAAATCAATGTATTTATGGCTGTTCCTACAATTTACTTTAAGTTGATTACTTATTGGGAAGCGTTGGGCGAAGACCAACAAATATGCCTTACTCAAGCATTACAAAAACTACGCTTCATGATCTCTGGCTCGGCAGCTTTGCCCGTTTCGGTCATGGAACGATGGGAAACTATTTCCGGACATTTATTGCTGGAACGCTATGGCATGACAGAAATCGGAATGGCCTTGAGCAACCCCTACGATGGACCACGCGTCGCGGGCCATGTGGGATACCCCTTACCGGGTGTATCCGTTCGTTTGTCGGAAGAAGGCGAAATTCAGGTCAAAGGACCCACCGTCTTTAAAGAATATTGGAATAAACCCGAATCGACAGCTGAATCATTCACAGAAGATGGCTGGTTTAAAACGGGTGATATCGCGGTCATTGATGAAATAGGTGGTTATCGTATTCTAGGACGAAATTCGGTCGATATCATCAAATCAGGCGGTTATAAGATTTCCGCTTTGGAAATCGAAGAGGTATTGCGCCAATATCCGGGTATTGCCGATTGTTCCGTAGTAGGTTTACCGAATGATGAATGGGGTGAATTGGTTGCTGCGGCAATTGTGATAAAATCTCACGTAGATGAAAAGGCTTTAAGCACCTGGATGCGTGAGCAGATGCCCGCATACAAAACACCTCGTAAATATGCGGTATTAAGCGAATTACCTCGTAACGCGATGGGCAAGGTGACGAAAAAAGATGTTGTCAATTTAATTCAATAATATGTTATTACGTGGAGTTGCTTTATTAGCCGGCTGTTACATCATCGGCCAAATTATCGGAGAAAGTCTGGGACATTACCTTGGGATCAATAACAATGTAGGTGGCGTGGGATTTGCCATGTTATTATTAATTATCACCCAAAACGAATTGGAAAAGCGTGATTTATTTCATGTAGAAATGGGAGAGGGGGTCATGTTTTGGAGCAAGATGTATATACCCGTGATTGTGGCGATGTCCTCCATACAAAACGTGCGTGTGGCATTTAACAATGGATTTCTGGCAATATTAGCTGGTGTTTTGCCTGTTGCTCTTTGTCTCTTATTTATGCCCATTTTATCCAAATCGAACGCTAAATAACATGGAATACATCATCGAATTATTGGATAAGAATGGCTTAATCGTAGCATTTTTGGTAACGGGAATCCTCGTTTATTTCTCAGAGGGGATATCGGTGCGATTGACCAACAAAAAACTACCCGGTTCCGCCATCGCCATTTTTTTAGGCTTGGTCATCGCCTACATCGGAGGAATTTTAACAGATGGGAAAAGCGGTATCGCAGATATTCCTGGTTTAACAGGTTTCAAAGTCATGGGTGGACCGATGTTTCGGGATTTCGCGATTGTTTCCACAGCGATGGGTGCGAGTTTTGCAGTCATTAAGAAAACAGGATCAGTTGGCATTTTATCCTTATTCTTGGGCGTTATCTTCTCATTTGTTGCAGGTGTAGGAATCGCATATGCGTTTGGAATTACCGATGCCGCGAGCTTGGCTACTATCGGAGCGGGAGCTTGTACCTTTGTGGTCGGGCCGGTAACGGGTACCGCTGTAGGGGCGAGTTCGGATATCATTGCCATCAGCATTGCTGCTGGGGTCGTGAAATCGATCTTGGTGACCATCGGCACACCTTTTATCGCACCGTACATTGGATTAAATAATCCCAAATCAGCCATGATTTTCGGAGGTTTGATGGGTACGACGAGCGGTACAGCGGCGGGATTAGCCGCAACGGATCCCAAATTAGTGCCTTATGGAGCCATGACGGCTACATTTTACACGGGTTTGGGGTGCTTGATGTGTCCGTCAGTGCTGTATTTTGTGTTACAAGCTATTTTGTAGAGACGTGATACCTCGCCTCTAATCCCAGGTTAAAACCTGGGGTTATAACCCTAGGCTTTAGCCTAGGGACTAACGCGCCAAGGCCCGCAATCCACCCCCAATCACCATCACCGCAGCATAAAAAGTAAATGCCAGCGTGAATAATCCATCGGCAGCCGTTTGACCAAAAACATGGTAGGGCGCCCATAAAAGCACAACCGTGCTGATAAACAATAATCCAATCAAGGCAATTTTAATCCAGTTGTTCCGACGCGTTTTTTTCAATTCAAAAGCCAATAATATTCCTTCACTCACATAACTGAAAAGGAAAATAATCAAGAGGCTGTAGGCAAGGGTTTTGATGCTGTTCATATTCATAAATGTTTGATTTTCTTGAACCAAAATTAGATTCATTGTCCGCCAAAATTTGGCGACTTACAAGGAATTTACGATATTGGTAAAAAAAAAGATGCACCCTTCCGAACGCCTCCGCGAAATCAATAGCCTCCTCCTTCAAAAATCCTTTCAGGTGAATCATGCAAATATTTCGGCTTATTTGAACGAACATTTTGACATCGGAAACTATGCAGAAAGATCCTTCTCAAGAGACCTCAAGGACCTCAAAGAGCTACTACAAATCCGCTATCCAGCCTTACACGATACGACAGGCGAACTGATAAAATTTTCCCGTGCACAAAATCGATTCTACCTCGTTCGAGATGATATTTCGGCATTTCCGAGTATCTCCGACAAAGAACTCAGCCAAATCGCCTCTACGATCGAACAGAATAAACACTTATTCAGTGGCGGAGCCGGCGAGGGGCTTGTGAATAAATTACGCGCCATCGCTTTAGAAAATAGCATGTCAAGACACCACGAAATGTTAGGATGGTCGGCCATAGAACTCGTTAAAGACGGCGAACGATCCGGCGCCGAATGGATGCCCATCATTTTGGAAAATATCTATGCCAAAAAAGTCGTCGCATTTACCCACCGGGGCTTAGCCGCACATTCCAAACAAAAACAAGCCTTAGGATTACCTGTGTTACTCAAAGAATACAATAACGGTTGGTATACAGGCTGGTACGTATTATTCCAACCGATGGCTCCTGGAGAAACGCAACTCAAGCTGGATATCGATCAACTACAATTATTTGCCCTCGACCGGATTGTTCAAATCAATTCAGTTCCAGAACAGCCACGCGTGCGGATTCATCCGGAATTCAGGCCTGCCGATTATTTTAAAAACTGCCTGGGGTTGTTTCGAAGTAAAAATCTTCAAGCACGAGGAATACAATGTTTGATTTCTAAAGATTCTTGGATGCTGAACTACATCGAGAAATACCCGATTCACGCAAGCCAACAAATTATTCCGGAAAATGAGTCGAGTGTAAGGATCCAACTGAAATTAGAAATCGACCAAGAAGTGGAAAATTTCTTTTTGCGATTCGCACAGGAAATTCGGGTAGTAGAACCCGAAATCTTGGTGGAGCAAATTAAATCAGGTTTGGAAAGGGGGATATCTAGCTACAAAAAGACCTCGGCAGGTAATTGAAAAAAATCTCTTAGCCGTTGGGCCATCTTCAAGGTTATCTCGCGCTTGCCCGAAAGAACTGCGGACACATGCCCTTTGGAACCGATCAAAGGAACTAGATCCTTGGCTTTGATTCCCATCTCTTCCATTTTAACGATGATTGTTTGTATCGGATCAGGCTTAGTCAATGGATAATTTCGATCATCATAATCCCTAATCAATACAATCAATAATTCCAATTCATCAAGTAGAGGACCCTCTTCCTCCACATGAAATATTTCTATCATACGTTTGGCAGCTTTTTGATAGTCTTTTGATGTTTTTAATACTTTCCATTTCATGGTATGATTAGTTTAGTATGCTTGTGTCAAAAGGAATTAATTCCGCATGAATTAAATCATACAATTTGTGAGTCCCAAACCAAATGATGTAACAAACGCCTTGTTTAAAATTTAATGAAACGATTAAACGATATGCATTCCCTTTAATATTGAACATAACACGATGATTACCTATTATACTCGAAGACCGATAAACTAGTTTCAACTCATTAAAATTAGTAAAATCAGTTTTTTCAAATTCATCGTACCAAACTGTAAGTGCATTTGAAGCTTCAGGATAGACATTTGAATAATACGTAATCGTTCTTCTCAACAGTATCTTCATATCAAAACTACAATAAAGTTTGCAAAATGCAAACAAATATTAATCTTGAATGAAGATAATTGGTAATACTAACAAATGATTAACTAATACTGATAATCGAAATCTTTATCAATTTATTGAACCTGAATCCCCTCATCAAACCTCACTGAACGCGCATTCGAATAATCAATTCCCTTCACAGCATCCAGTACATATTTTAAGCCTTGCCACACATGATTTTGATAAACAGGATCCTGGTAATTTGATTTATCATGTCCGAGGGTCGTCACCCAAACATGGCCTCCTTGAAAATTTTGTGTCCAAACTGCAGGAAAGTAGCCCTTGAACGAACCGCTGTGCTGGTTCACTAATTCTACTTGCTTTCCATCCAAACTGCTCAAATCGTGCATCATCAACACCTGAATGCCGGGATATAACTCCTTCCCAAAATAACACTCATCTTCCTTAACCCAATTCAGCGGAACATCCTTCATGGATGGGTGGGCTGAACCAATGTTCAAAACCCGAAAAGGCTGAAATTTGGCATGCCAGGAGAAGGTTTCCCCAACCATCATTTTAAACCATGCCCAATTACGCTCGGTACCCGTCACCGAATGCACCCCCACAAAACCGCCACCAGCTTCGATGTAATGTCGGAAAGCTAAGCGTTGCGCATCCGTCGCAAACACATCATTATTTGTACTCGTAAAAATCAATGCTTGGTATTTGGCCAAATTCGCCTCCGCAAAAACCTCAGGATCATCCGAAACGTCTACCTGAATCCCATGCGCCTTTCCTAATCCCTGAAAACAAGCTACGGCAGATGGAATGTTATCATGCACATAGCCTGGACCGTTTTTGGTGTATACCAATACGCGGGGTGAAGGCTTAGAAAAGCCACTAAAAAAAACGAATAGACTTATAATAAGTAATCGCATCGAATTAAGGATTTACACCGTATTGGTCAACGAGATAAATGATTGCCGCAATATTAACCGCCCCTAGAAGCAATTCGCGTTTATTGACATTTTCGAATACATCCGTTTTGGCATGATGTAAATCAAAATAACGCTGACTATCCGGTACTAATCCGGCAATGACCGTATTCGGGTTGACTTTCGCTAAGGGCCCTATATCCGTTCCACTTCCGCCAAAGGTCACCTCACATCCATAGGGTTTCAATAGGGTAGACCAGGATTGAAATTTTTGAAATGCCGCTTTGGAAGCTGTCATACCTATCGAACGAGGCGTAAATCCGCCCTCATCACTTTCGAGTGCCATGATGTGATTTTCATTATTCAAATGCGCCTGATTCGCATATTCATTGCCTCCGCGTACCCCATTCTCCTCATTCGCAAACAACACAAAACGAATCGTACGCTTAGGTTTATAATTCAACGTCTTCAAGACACGTAAAACCTCCATCGTATGAACAACGCCAGCACCGTCGTCATGGGCGCCTTCATTTACATCCCAACTATCTAGATGTCCTCCCAAGGTAATGTACTCATTCGGAAACTCGGAACCCTTGATTTCTGCCACGACATTCCGATCTTCAAATTCCGGCAAAAAATAGCCATAGGTTTGCATCTGCATTTTGACAGAACCCTTCTTCGCTAGGTCAAAGAGCAATTTGGCATCATTCGGTCCAATCGCGACTGCAGGAATTTTTGGATAGGCCGGATCATAAACCATCGCACCCGTATGCGGAGCATTATCTGGTGCAGTACTTAATGAGTGAATCATGATGCCCACGGCACCATATTTCGCGGCACGAGATGCCCCAGACCGTCGATAAACACCACTTTCACCATAAGCCCGAAATGTCTGAATTTTGGTTGGGTCAAATACACTATGGAAATATACAATTTTCCCTTTGACCTCATCCTTTCGTTTCTCCAACTCCTCAAAATTAGCTACCGCCAATACCTCTGCCTCAATCATGCCATTTGATCCCATGGAATTTCCCAAAGCCAAAACCGCTAAAGGCTGAATCCGCGTCTCGCCATTTACCCCCACAATAGAAGCAAAATCAGTTCCGCCTCGCTTCCAATTCATCATCTTATGCGTTTGATAGAATACCTTGTCTGCACCCAGCGCTTCCAAATTACGCTTTCCCCATTCTGTAGCTTGTTGGCCTTGTGGAGAACCCGCCAAACGCCCACCAATCTTTTTGGTCAACTCATATAACAAATCATAGGCCTTGCCGTTGGTCATGATTTCATCCGACATGCGTTTAATGAATAGACTGTCTTTTTGTGCGATGGATGAAAAGCCTATCAAAACGCTTAGGCAAAGGGTAGATATTACTCTCATAGAGGTTTCGTGTTTGAATGAATATTAAATATAGGCATGCTGAATCCATTTTCAAAATTGGGAAATGCCTAAGAAATCCTTAATTTTTGGATAAAACGAAAAGTATCTATGCGTCAATTTCTATTCATTACCCTGTTCATCATCAGCAGCACCGCTTTTGCCCAAAAATCCCACGAAAATCAGGCGGTCAAACAAGTCATCCAAAACATGTTCATCGCCATGCAAACGGGCGATACGGCTTTATTCAGATCCTGTTTTGCCCCCAAGGTCATTTTTCAAACGATTGTGACCAAAGAAAACCAAACACAAGTCAAGTCGGAGGATTTTGAAGCTTTTCTAAAAAGCCTGATCAAATACCCCAAAGGTGCCTTAAATGAACGCATCAAATTCAAAGGCGTTCATGAAGATGGTACTTTGGCAAGTGTTTGGACACCTTATCAATTTTACTACCAAGGCAAGTTTTCGCATCAAGGGGTAAATTCATTTCAATTGGTGAAACTAGGTAAAACCTGGAAGATCCAATACCTCATTGATACCCGAAGAAAATAATAAACCTATGAAATACCTTATCCTCGCTTGCGGGCTGTTCCTCGCTTTTTATTCGAGTGCTCAATTACCTACGATTCGTACTAATCAGATCAACATCGCCCGCGACAGTTACGGCGTTCCTCACATTTTCGCTCCCACAGATCCTGAAGTGGCTTATGGCTTAGCTTGGGCGCATTCCGAGGATGATTTTAAAACCATTCAAACCTTGATCCTAACGGGTAAAGGTAAATTGGGTACCTACCTAGGCAAAAAAGGCGCGCCGGTCGATTATGTTTTTGGGCTATTGAATACACGGAAGGTGGTAGACCAACAAATCAAATCGATGGATCCCAAATTCATTCAATTGGTGAAAGGCTACCTCATGGGCTTAGAAGCTTATGCCAAAGCGCATCCGGCAGAGGTTTTGAACAAGCACGTTTTCCCGATCCAATTAGAGGATTACATCGCGACAACCATGTTTTCGGTGGCGATTTTCTGTGGCGTTGACAAAACCTTGCCCAAAATCTTGGATGGATCCATTCCGCATCTAACCGGCTTTACCGGAGAGGGTAGCAATGCCTTCGCGATTAAGAGTAACAAATCTGCATCGGGAGAACCGATGTTGGTGATTAATGCTCACCAACCGATCGAGGGAGCTACCGCATTTTACGAGGCGCATGTACAAAGCGAGGAAGGTTGGAATATCCTAGGCGGACTATTCCCAGGCAGCCCTTTAATCTTTCATGGCGTTACGCCGAATTTGGCATGGGCGCATACCGTGAATTTTCAGGATAAGATTGATGTGTATCAGTTACATACCGACAAAGCCCATCCTGGTCAATATGAAGTGGATGGCCATTGGTTGGCCTTAGAAAAAAGAAAGATTAAACTCAACATCAAAGGCATTCCATTCGCGGTAAGCAAAATGGCCTATACCTCTATTTATGGACCTACGGTCAAAACACCGAAAGGGGCGTATTTCTCTCTTCGATTGCCCGCTTTGTTTGATGCTGGGGCACTCCAACAGTGGTATGCGATGAATCGCTCGACGAATTTCCAGGAATTCAAAGCAGCCTTAGCCCAGAATCATTTGCCCATGTTTAACATCATGTATGCAGATAAACAAGATAATATCTTTTACATCTCCAATGGCAAGATGCCATACCGAAATGCGGATCCGAAATACAACTGGGCCTCTACATTACCCGGTAATACGCGCGCGACGCTTTGGGATACCTTCAAACCTTTGGATGCATTACCACAATACACGAATCCAGCCAGTGGCTATTTATTCAACACGAATCATTCGCCCTTCTTAGCTACAACGACGGCAGAAAACTTGAATCCAACGAAATTTGACAAATACGATGGCTATGAGACCTATCATAACAATCGGAGCCAGCGGGCCAAAGACTTGATCGATGGCTATGACAAGATTTCGTGGGAGGACTTGAAGCGAATAAAATTTGACCGCCAACTACCCGCAACAATATTATATCCTTACGGGTTAGATGCATCGGTACTTTTCCGTCTTAAGGAAAGTGATTACCCGGCCTTATCGACGATCATTCAGGGCATCAAACAATGGAATCACGTGACGGACATTGAGAGCGTAGGTGCTTTGTATTACAACATTGCCTATTATCATGCGTCTAAAATCCGTAAGAATGGTTCCAAAGAATCCTTGACCGAAGTAGAAGCGGTTCAATTATGTCAATATGTACATGATTTCTTGTTGAAGCATTACGGCCGACTGGATGTGAAGTTGGGTGAATTCCAACGCTTGCAACGCGGAACGGAGGATTGGCCACAAGCGGGTATGCCCGATGTATTGGCTGCGGTGATGTCGGAGCCTTTCGGAGAATCCAAACGCAAGATGAACAGCGGAGATGCCTACATCGGTTTTGTGAAGTTTCCCAAAGATGGTGGCTTGCCGCTCATCGAGACGGTAAATACCTTTGGGGCGAGTTCACATCCAGAATCAAAGCATTTCGCGGACCAGCGGGCGATGTATCAGGCCCAGCAAACCAAAGTCATGACCTTGGATAAGGCTGAGGTGCTGAAAAAAGCGGAACGGGTGTATCATCCGGAGTAAACAAAAAGCCCCAGAAATCATTTTCCTGGGGCTTTTCATTTAATTAAACTTAGTTCTTATTTGAACCCAATCTCACCCAATCCTTTATGTGAAATAACAATCGCCTCTAATGGCGTCTCGTTCACACAAGCATCTTGTTCTACGTAGTAGTATTTCATACCAGCTAATTCGGCATTTGCTAAGACACGTTTGAAGTCGATGTGTCCTTTGCCTACGGGCGCGAAACGACCTTGATCATCCATATCTTTCACATGCCATAATTTAAAACGACCTGGGTAGCGTTTGAAATATGCTACCGGATCAGCACCCGCTTTGGTTACCCAGTAAATGTCCATTTGGAAGTTGACAAATTTAGGATTGCAGTTTTCCAACAAATAATCAATCGTTACAATGCCATCCGCGTCTTTCACGTATTCAAAATCGTGGTTGTGGTACAATAACTCCAAACCTGCAGCATGGCATTTTTCGCCTAATTTGTTCAAGATTTCTGCCAAATTCTTAGCTCCACCTTTCATGGCCATTTTCTTGTTCACCGCATCAAACGTAAATAATCCCATAGGAGGAACCGGAATGACAAAATATTGAAATCCTGCTGCCTTTAAATCCGCAATTTGTTGGTCGATATTCTCAAAAGTCACAGAACCCTGATGCGCTGAAATCGGATTCAAATGCATTTCATCCAATAAGGCCTTGAAATCAGCAGGGGATAGGTTATAGAATTTTCCATTGTTGTAGCCCGCTGATTCGATATTCACATATCCAGCATCTGCCACGGCCTTCAAGGTAGCACGCGCATCCTTGCCCATGTCCGTACGAACGGTGTAAAGTGCTAATCCTCCAAATGGCTTATCAGCTGGTTTGTTTTTTTCGGCAGGTTTAAATGCCACCAAAGCCAATGTCATCAGCGCACATATGCTAAGTACAGAGGCGAATGTTTTGTTCATTTTCATATTAATAGATTTTAACTGTTAGTATTTCAAAAATACAGAGCATTTCCGAGCTTTAAAAGAATCATTCGTTTATTGTATCAAAAGAATTCATTAAAAGATAATCCAAAACCTATATCCATGAGGCCTAAATGGTCCTTGTTGTCAGTAATAGCCTTTGATACACAAATAAATACAGGTCGAAAATAGGGCTGAAATAAATGCCCAGCAAAATTTGACAAGGGACTAGCATTCACCCAATCTTGCCGTCATTCTGGTAGGAACCTACCTTTTTCGGATGTTTTTTCTTAATTTTGAAAAAAAACACGGGTGAGAAATCTAGGAATTATTCTTGTTCTAATCTTTTGGGCATCCCTTACTGCTTTTTCACAAACAGGCATAGGTACGGCTGCACCAGACGCTTCCGCGAAATTGGAAATTTCGTCAACCAGCAAAGGTTTACTAATTCCACGAATGACCGATGCCCAAAAAACAGCCATAACAAGTCCAGCGAATGGTTTAATGATTTATCAAACGGACGGGGTAGTGGGTTTTTATGTTAATACCGGAACTTCCGCATCACCTACCTGGACACGCGTCAATAGCAATTGGACGCGTACAGGAAATGACATTGCCTATACGGCAGGAAACATATCCACTACGGGGACGATCACCGGAGGTAATTCATCGACCTCTTCCATTTCCGGATTCGCGGCTAATGTGACTTCCATCAGCGCCAATTACAGCATTACAGCAGCTGATAATGGAAAGGTAATTCAATCTACAGCCTCCTCGGCGATTACAATTACTATACCGACGGGTTTACCAACGGGTTTCAACTGCACCGTTGTTCAAATGGGAGCGGGGCAAATTACCTTTTCGGGCACCTATTTAAATCGGAGCAGTTTCACGAAAACGGCGAGTCAGTATTCCGTGGCAAGTATTCTGCATTTAGGTAGCAATAGTATCCTCGTGACGGGCGAGATGAGTAATTAATATGAAAAGTCTATACAAGCTTTTTGTAATTTGTTTCATATCCAACGCTGTTTGGGCTCAAATGGCCCTTCCAATCCAACAGGCTGTATTACCTAAAAACAATTTGGTCGTCCATTATGACTTCTCAAAATCCGCCACTTTCACACGTGGTGCAACAAGCGTCAATAATCTATCCGGTAACTCCACAGGCAATGCCTCCATTGTCAATAGCCCAATTTTTATCAATTCATTAGGCTATGTTTCCTTAGATGGGGTCAATGAATATTTAGTGACTAGCAATTTGAGACCCTATTTTAAATCCATGAATTCAAGTGTCCAAAGTAGCTTTAGCATGAGCTTTTGGATATACCCAACAGCCGCAAGTGGTGTCGTGATCAGTGAATTAGATTCTCAAACCCCAAGTTCCGGTTGGCATGCCAGCACCATCGAATTAGTCAATAACGTATTTAAATATAGACTTTGGCCATCAAGCACAGCCATCTCATCCACAAGCATCAATTTAAATCAATGGTATCATGTGGCTATATCGTACGATGGAACTACATTAAAAGCCTATTTGAATGGCGTGCTACAGGGAAATCTAAGCTTCGCTCGAGAAATTCCACCCAGCAGTCAAAATTTTGCCATTGGTGCAACTGAGGCGACCATTGTAGGTTCTAGTGCCTATGGAAAATTCAACCTTGCCCAGTTTAAGGTTCACAACGTCCCTTTGAATGACTCCGAAATACTACAGGAATACAATACCCGTAAAGACGAGTTTGATTACAGTGTTCATAGTCCCAATACCAACACTACACCTATCTATTGGAGTGCTTCGAGTGTTTGGGCAGGGGATGGATTTGGCGGAGCGGGGCATTTTTCGCCATGGTTAAATTCGGATTTGGGTTGGGCCGCAGGGGCCAATAATACGAGTCAGTGGATTACCTTAAATTATGACGACCCAACATTTATCAAAGGAATTGTGATTCAACCGCGGGCTGCCTCCGGAGGCCAATGGATCACCAAAGCGGATATTCAAACGAGTTTAACGGGTTCCGCACCTTGGACAACCGTTTTGAGCAATGTGACAATCAATAGTAGCACCACCGAAGATAATCGTGTACTTTTTCCTAACGCCGTTTTTGCCAAATCCGTGCGACTCGTCCCGCTCACCTGGAATAATCACATCACGATTCGAATGGGTTTATTGCTCAAACCGATTGTGTATACGACAGATAATTTGGTCATGCATTATAATCCCGGCATTACGGAGAGTTATTCAGGAACGGGAACTGCCTTAAATGATTTAACGATCAATGGCTTGCATGGAACCATGTCCAATGTCACTTACAGCAATTCCGTCCTGACATTCAATGGTTCAAATTCTCAGGTTAATATTCCCGATAATGCCAATTTAGAACCTGGAACGGGAAGTTGGACCATCGAAGTTTGGATGAAACCCGCAAGCTTGAGTTCGGGAACGGTAATCGGAAAATATAGCAACGGAGGAAATAGTGCAAATATTTCCTATGCTTTACGCTTGGTGGGAAGCGCTATTCGCGCCGATTTCAGTAATGGGAGTACTGCCTTAACTACGGATAATTATTCACTCATCGCAAACAATTGGGTCCACATGGTCTATGTGTGGGATAAGACCAACAATAACATTTATACCTATGCGAATGGTGTTTTAAAACAAACCAAAGCCATTACTATTTCGGGCGGAATACTCAACACAGCTACAAACTTATATATCGGATCATACAACGGCGGAGAATATTCCCAATATTACAACGGCCAAATCGGTATCGTCAGACTTTATAAAAAGGCAATGAGTGCAGCAGAAGTTACCCGAAACTATGAGACCAACAAAGGGACTTATGGGGTGATTCAGGGTGGATTAGTGATGAATTTGATTAACCCAGCTAGTTCTGGATCCACTTGGAATGATGTTTCAGGGAACGGGAATAATGCTACCTTGGTAAATGCGCCTACGTACACCGCGTCGAATGGTGGGGGATATACCACGGCTTCAGGGTCTTATATTTCGACCAACTATAATTTACCGAATACTTTTACGTTAAGTATCGCCGCAGCATTTAATCCAAGCACTTATTGGGGAACGATTTGGGCCAATGAAAGTTGGACCGCCGGAAGAGGCTACATATCCTACTTCAAAAACGCATCAGCAATTGACATAGGAAGTGCCACAGGTCAATCTTCGGTAAATATAGACAACTACAACACCGTCCATATTTGGGATTATGTGGTTACGGGTACAAGTTATGTTTTGTATAAAGATGGTGCGCAAGTTGGCACAGGGACATTCGCCACCCCAGCAGGAGGACTAAGCACGAACGGACTATATTTTGGTGCAAGACATACGAACGCAGGTACGTCGGCCCAAGACTTTTGCCCAGGGACCTACCATAGCATGCGGGTTTATAATAGAGCCCTGAGTTTTGACGAGATCAAATCGAATTTTGCAGCTTTGCGATCGACTTATGGATTGTAGTAATTGAATGACATTTACGCTCAAATAATGAGGAACTTAAATTCTCTCTTAAAAAATCAGAAAAATTGATAAAAACAAAAATCCGATTCCGGCTAGTCGGTACCAACCTATCGATTCACCGTACAATACTTTTGCGGCAATAATTGAAAAAATTAATTGAAACTTTCCGGCAAATATGATTTTAGTGAAATCGGTTAACTGATAGGACAAATGCAAAAAAACAGATCCGCCAATCAGGCATATCGCCAAAAAACGAATAGGCCCCTGTTCTATAGAACGCAAAGAATCTTTTGACCTCCAGAGTAATACCCCAACGAGCATGCTCACGCTAAATTCCAACAAAAAGCTAAATCGAAGAATGCCCAACCAAGCTATAGGGTATTTAAAGAGTGTGTAGGAAACACCCCAAAAAAAAGAAGCCAATAATCCCCCTTTCAAAGCGCGCCAAAATGATTGACTAGAATGAGATTGTATTTCATTTCGATAAATCAAGTAGATGCCAATAATTACACTAATCAAGGCCCAAGAATAAGTAGGTCGCCAAGCTTCCCCCAAGACAAAAACGGCCGTTATCAAACCAAAAATATTCAGGGAAGAAAGTGGGATAACCAATGAAGCCTCGGAATCCTTGATGGATTTAACAAAATAGTATAGGCCCAAGGTACTGAAAAGGCATAAAAGTAGGCTTAATCCGAATTCTTGAAGAGTAAATGAAGGTGGTATACCTAACCAATGTTGAAAAAATCCGGTGTAAAAATCAATCAAACAACAGATAAAAAAAAACATTGTTGAGTATAGTCCGCGAATAAACAAAATAGGAAGGAAAGGTTTATTGCCAATTGCTTTTTTCCAATAGGAATTGCTTATTCCAAAGAAGCAAGAACTAAAAAAAACGAGAAGGATTCCCAAAGTCATTTCAACGAATTAGTTTAAAAAGGCCAACTGCTTATCCACCCAATCAAATAAACAGGCATACTTATACAAGGGATTGAATTTCCCAAGAGCTTGCTCCTTTTCCAAGGTATGTTTTTTTTGTTTAAAATACCTCGCCCTGAGCAAGTGGTAAATGTTTAAGTTTTCTTTTTGGGTGAAATGGGAGGAAATCATCCGGTCATCAAAGCTAAATCGTTCAATCAAATCAATTTCTGTTATATCAGCATCAAAATCAACCAATAAACGATAAAAAAAGACAAGACAGAAGAGTTGATCCGGAACCGTTTTCAATTCTTCAAACAAGGTCAGGAATAGACTTTTATTGGCTAATAACAGATAATTCCATGCCGCTAAACGTCCTTTGAGAATGGGGTGAAAATCAATCTCATTAGCTGAGAGTAATAAATTGCAGCGTTCTAAAAGGGATAAGGCCATCTCAGTTTGTTTATTTAAAACGGCCCGCTGAATTAACATCAAACTCTTAAACATTTCCATATCCTCCACGAGTTCAACTGAGACCAACTCAATCCAGTCCCCGTAATAGGCATTGAGGGCATCTTCATCGACAAATAATTGCAACAAAACACGTTGAGCAGTTTCATTCGTTTTCATTAATCCACCGATAAAGGAAATCATCTTTGGGTTACCTAGTTTACATTGGATAAAAATCGATTGTAGGGAAACGTATAATTTCCATACTAAATCTTCATTTTTAAAATTAAACTCAAGGTTAAATATCCCCTCCAAAAGTTCGTAATTCTCAATATCGATACATAAATCGATGATGGATTTCAACTGATAAATCTCATCTGAATTTGAAAATTGAAAATCCTGAACAATGCGCAAGATGATTTCGTAATCCTTACGCTTTTTTAAGCGATTAAGAATTAACAATTGGTTAACGTAATCAATTTCTAACTGATTAACAGCTTCTTGAAAATGAGAAAAATCTGAATAGCCCAAACTTTTGCTGATACAATCTAATGTAAATCGTGAGGCTTGATTGGAACCTTTAATGATCCCAAAAAGTCGGCGAATTGTATTGTAAGAAATCGAAATTTTGGACCGGGTCAAAAGCTCCTCGCTGAGACGTTGGCAAGAGTAGGCATCAATGATCTGAATACCGTAAACTTCATGAATAAATTTCAAAAACCACTTCCGCTCATGAACGGAAATAGGAATAGATGATGGCATATCGTAGAATAAAGTTCTTTCAATATACAACAAATAGACATCATGTGGAATAAGGTTATAAGGGATTACGCTAAGAAGTTGACAATCAAAGTGGCTTAGGTGTTTTTGGACTCATTTGGACAAAGATGGACTCATTTGTATCTACCGTGATTTGCCTTTTACTAAACTAAATTTTACTGATTTTAAGGAATTGCTTGTAAGCCACCACTGTAAATCTTTGTAATCCTCCGGATATGCTGTTTGAACTGCAGGAAACCGTATTTACCTCATTCACATTATAAGAATTCCCGTGATTATCACAGCGAAAACGGCCATTAACAAAGACCCAAGCCCCTCGAATTCCTTGGTGTGGACAGCAATTACTGAAGGCTTTTAGGGTCTTTTCGTCGGTTCGAAGGAGCAGGACCCCGGCATCCAATATGTTGACGTATCCTAAATTGTTTCCTAGTTTTGAAAAGGTTGGATTTGTAAGGTTGACAAAAACCTGATTTCCTTCCTGAAAATACCCTTCATCGTTGTATTTCTTAGCTACACGTTCGAATTCCTGAATCTCAGATGCGGACAAATCCGTAACAGGTTCATCTGCTTGCACACAAGCATTCGCCGTGGCTAAAACTTGAATGACCGCCCATGAGGGGCATAAATGTTGAACAAAATCGCGTCGCTTCATGGCGGCAATTAACAAAATTATTTGATACAATGAGCCAACACGTTCCAACGGACAAAATCAAACATCCCGACTTGGTTGCTCTTTTCCAAAAGGAAAAAGTACAATGGGAGAGTATCGGCCTCCGCAAGGACCGGACACTTAATTCTTCAAAAGGCTTAGCGGTGTATACAGGAGAATTTGGTGCGACCCAACGAAAACATTTACTCAATCGAACGCTGATTGGCTATAGCCATTCGAGTTATACGCAAATTCAAAACCTTTCCTTGAACGCTTGCGTAGAGTTGCTTCTGACGCCAGAAAAAGCATTTGATTTACCTATTAACGACTATTATTTGGATATCATCGATAATCCAGATGAGGTTAAAAACGATGTGGCACGTGGGGCCGTTTGGGTAAATGCCACCGAAGTTAATCAAGGCGGTGCCCGCTGGGTTTCTTTAAAATCCTGGATGCTGAAGCAATTCAACTTGCAGTCGACCTCCATTCATTGGCGTATGGTGCTGTTTTACAATAACTTGTTGGTCAGCTCCATTCAAAATGCGGGAATCTCCAAAAACGCCTTCTATTATGTCGACACATTGTTCAAACTGTCACTTGGGAATTTTAAAGAGCTGATTTACCAAGTAACGATTGACCCGTCCATGCTCATTTACTTGAATGGAAATCAAAATAACAAATACGCCCCGGATGAAAACTATGCCCGCGAACTGCAAGAATTATTCACGGTAGGCAAGGGGCCCAATTCCAAATACACCGAAAAAGATGTGGCCGAAATGGCAAGACTATTAACAGGCTGGCAATTTGACTGGGAAAAGACAAAAACAACCGAAGGGCGAGCCATTGTCAAAAACAACTTTGGCATACACGATACAGGGGAAAAACAATTTTCTGAATTTTACGGAAATAAAAAAATTTCCGGCTCTTCAAACCCAGACAGAGCCGAGGGCGAACTCCGAGAAGCGATCGATATGATCTGCGCCACAGACGAAATGTCGAAATATATCTGTCGGCGGATTTACAGCTTCTTCGTCAATCCCAGCATTGATCCGGCCACAGAAGACCTCATCATTACGCCGCTGGCCAAGATTTTCAAAGATGCCAAATTTGAAATTCTTCCTGTTCTGCGGACGCTATTGCTCAGTGAGCATTTCTTTGACAACATGCACATGAAAACAATGGTGAAATCACCCCTTGATTTCGTAGTGGGTTTACTCAAAGAATTCGATCTGCCATTGCTTGATAACAATTATAAGCCTTTTCCCAAAGGCAGTGATGGTATCTATTTTGATTTCAAACGCTACAACGGAATTCAGAATGCCATGATCAGTTTGGGTATGAACATCGGCGATCCTCCGAGTGTATCCGGTTGGCCTGCTTATTACCAAGCTCCCGCCTACGATTTATTTTGGATTAATTCGGAAACCATCATCAAGCGTGCGCAATTCACGGATGCGCTGTTCAACTGGGGGCAGGGAGTTTATTACAATGGTTCGACAAAAACGTATGCGCAAGTCCGAGTGAATTTGGCGAGTTATTTACGTCAATTTAATAATCCAGCGGATTTGGAAGGCTTGGTCGACCAGCTTGTCAACAGGCATATTGGAATGAACATTAGTGCGGATAATCGCCAACTCATCATCAGCCAAATCATGCAAGGAAACATGAACTTGAATTATTGGTCGGAATTGTGGAATGCCTATGTGGCTAATCCATCCGCAGAAAACACCTCCACGATTCAAAATCGCATGGCGAAGGGCTTAGGTTTAATTTATCAATTGGGAGAATCCCAACTATTTTAATGAAGGGAATGAACAGACGGAATTTTTTACATAATATGGCACATTTAGCCGCCATACCCTCTTTTTTGCCCGGTTTAGGGCAACTAGAGCTTTCAGACTTGCTAAGTAGTACCGCGGAAGCAGGCAAAATATTAGTGATTGTTCGACTCAATGGGGGCAACGATGGTTTGAATACCTTGATGCCGATGGAACAATATGGCCAACTGAAATCCATCCGACCCAGTGTCATACTCCCTGAAAACAAATACATCCCTGTGGAAGGAACGAGTCTCGGATTTCATCCATCTATGGCTGGGATGAATACGCTTTTGAGCGAAAAAAGACTTGCCGTCGTACAATCCGTCGGATATACGAAGCCTAACTTTTCTCACTTTAGGTCGACAGATATCTGGATGTCAGGTACGGATACTGACCAATATGAGAGTTCAGGCTGGATGGCCAGGTATTTGGAGAGTCAACATCCCTCATATCCCAATGCATACCCTAATCCGAATTTTCCACATCCGCTCTCGATTGAATTAGGCGGGGAGTCGAGTTTATTATTTCAAGGTCAAAATTCGTTTACCAGCTTAATCTATTCAAATCCGGATCAGTTTTATAATTTGATTAATCCATTTGTTAATACCTACCCAACAACCATTCAGGGTTCTCGATTAGCGTATTTACAGTTAATAGGAAAACAATCTCAGGTGTATGGCTCCGTCGTACAGACTGCCTTTCGTTCAGGTACCACACCCTTCGCATTCGCAGAAAATGACTTGGGCAATCAATTTAAAATTGTACAAAAGCTGATTTCAGGAGGATTACAAACTAGAGTCTACATGGTCCAATTAACTGGCTTTGACACACACAGTAAGCAAGTAGATACACAAGATTCAACAAAAGGCCAGCATACCTATTTACTGAAACAAGTAAATGATGCGATTGTGACTTTTATGAAGAACTTGGACGCCCAAAATTTAGGAGATCGCGTTGTAGGGGTTACGCTCTCTGAATTTGGGCGGACAGTGCATTCCAACGGGAGTACAGGTACAGACCATGGAACTGTAGCACCGATGTTTGTATTTGGAAATTCCGTGAAAGGTGGGGTCATAGGAGCTAATCCCAAAATACCGTTGGATTATAAGACAAGTGATGAATTGGTGGCCAATTACGATTTCCGACAAGTCTATGGTTCTTTGCTTAATCAATGGATGGGGAATGACCCTAAAGCAACAAATGAGGTGCTGTTTAAAGAATTCCCTAAAGTTCAATTAATCAAATTATTTAACGATTCAGATGGAGACGGTGTAGCTGATGGGAATGATTTATGCCCAGCCACGCCGATAGGTGCTGTGGTGGATATACATGGTTGTGAGGTATTTAGCGTACCGGTAAATAATTATGCGCTTCAAATGGTAGCCACAACCTGTCCCGGCATGAGTAATGGAGCGATGAAAATTGATTTTGTCGATAAAAAATACAACTATGCCTTGGATGTCAAAGGACCATCAAATTTTGCCCAAACACTTAAATCAAGCGCAGGTGCGAGTCAATTGTTGAACAAATTAGCGATAGGTAATTACCAAATGAGCATTAGCATCGAAGGACAGAAAACCTACTTACAGCGATTCGATTTCCAAATTGCAGAACCCGCAAGTTTGATTGTACAGTCAATTGTACGCGCGGAAAGCAATCGCGTGGAACTTGAATTATCAGGTGCCAAGCAATACTACATTCAATTGAACCAAAAGATCTATGAGGTTAACAGTGACACATGGTCAGCTGAATTAGAAAAAGGTCCCAACCTCATCAAAGTATGGACCGATCAAGCCTGTCAGGGAAACTATTACAAGGAAATATTCCAGTCGGAGCAAATCCGTTGCTTCCCCAATCCCTGCGAAAATGACTTGAATATTTACGTCAGTGGTCAAGACCGCGAGGTTCAAATAGTTTTATATCATTTGAATGGTTCGAAAGTCGTTTCGATGCAACAGCAACCTGATTTGAACCGGGTCATCCAATTAGATCTAAGTGATTTATCCGCAGGTATTTACTTGGTACAAGTCACGGGAAATACAGTTAATCAACAAGCCAAAATTGTTAAAAAATGATTCGATATAGCATAATCCTAGTTCTGAGTTTTTTCATTATCTCTTGTGGTTCGGCGCCGGCAGAAGCGCCAACTCCAGTAACCCCCACACAGCCTGAAAAGGCACCTGATGCCGTAGAGTTAAGCAAACCTTTAAATAATACGACCTGTTTGGAGGCTGTGAATACAAATCAAGTACAATTTACGTGGACGACAGTAGCTACGGCGACAAGTTATGAAATCAAGATAACGAATCTAAAGACCAATGTAACGGAGACGAAAGCTGCGACAACAAGTCCAGCCTTAATCAGTTTGACAGCCGGGGAGACCTATGCGTGGTCGGTGATTTCTAAGTCCACCAAAACGAGCTTGACTTCAACTTCACCCGTGTGGAAGTTTTTCTTTGCTGGAGCAGGGGAGAGCTCATCGGCACCTAATCCGGCCCAACTCCTTTCGCCGGTCTCGGGGGAATCTGCAGATGCGGTGAATGGGCAAATCAAATTGAGTTGGAAAGCGAGTGATTCGGATACACCGGTCGATTTATTAAGCTATGAGGTGTACATTGGGGAGGATTTTGCCAAAGTTGCCTTAAGCGATGTGCCTAAAGTAAAATCGACAACAAGCAGCGTTTCGGTTCCGGTTCAATCGGGGAAAATCTATTATTGGATGGTGAAAACGATGGATAATAAATCAGCGAGTTATTCTGCTGTGAATGGGTTTCGGGTGAATTAGAATTAGAATTAAATATCCATTTAAAAGTTTCAATTATGTGATTTTAATAGCAATATTTTTCCAGGTATAAACTCAATATCTGATTCTAAATTTTCAAATAATAACTAGGCGTAAAGGTCATCCGAGAAAATTAAATAATGAAACGAACTCATTTGAGCAGATTTGTACTCAATTGAACAAATTACTATCTAAAAAAAAAATTAACATTTGTTATAACGTTTGAACGTTAATCAGAAACTTTTAATAACATCTAAAATATTTAGCTATATAAAACGAATAATTAATTCAAAAAAAATATTGTATGGGAAATTTCGGGAATTCATTTAGTAGAGAGTTGGGGAAAAATACTGGCAAAGTAGCATCTAATTTGATATTTGGGGATAAATGGTCAACTCCTAAACGTGTAAGCGCTACAGTAAAAGCTGCGGAAATTAAAGCTTCAGAGTCTAAAATTAAGGCTGAAGCTCTCTTAGAAAAAGCTAGACTTCAAAAACATGCTGCAGAACTAGAGTACGAATTAGAAATTGACAAAATAAAATTAGAACAAGAATATGCAAAAATGAAAGATGAGGAAGCTCAACTTCAAGAAATTGTAAAAATGTCTTTTAATTCAAATTCGGATGATATTTTCCAAAATTTAAACGAATTATTTTCGATTATTAGAGCCAAAAATTCAGAAACATATTATCAGATTTCCGTAGAAAAAATAAAATTAGGAATTTTTAAATTAGAACAAATCGGTGCAGTAAAGGAAGCCGAATTTTTTAAAGAAACCTTAATCAAACATGAGGAAGAAAATATATTTAAACAGAAACTAGCTACAGAAGAGGAAGAAAAAAATAAAATGAACAGAAAAAAGAAGTTCAATATGAAATTAATGATTCTTGGAATTTCGATTATCCTGTGTTCAGTTTTGTGGTTTACCGATCATGGATTAATAGCATTTGCCTTGGGAATTTATGGAATAGCTGGATCTCTAATTTTTATTATTTCAGAATATTTTGACATTAAACTTTAAATCAAAACATATAATTATGAAAAACCAATTCGAAATAGACAGAAATATTAGTATCACAGACGAAGAATTTCATATTTTAATTTTAACGTATCCAATTTTTTTGGTAGCAAATTCGGATAATAATTTTGCCGACAATGAAAAAGTATTTCTAATAACAATACTCAAAAATTTTATAGAATCTGCTTACAGTGGGTCCTTAAACAATGAAGAAATAGAAAATTTGGCCAATAATTATATCGAAGACTTTGAATTTTTAGTTCAAAATGAAACCAAATACAAAAAAGAATTTTTAAACATACTTAAATCTTACGGGCAAGAGGTAAGACATTCAATTAAAGATTTAATTCTAGAAATTGCGGAAATTTCAGATGGGATTAGTATTGAAGAAAAACTATCAATCGATGAAATAAATGAATACTTATCTTAATTATATTTATACATTTATGCACCATTTAAATAGGTGACCTTCATAAGAATTTTATAATTGTTTAAATTTAATTTTCATTGAAACAATTATAAATTCTCTATGTTTCAATTGAATGAATTTCAACCACAAATCTTCTGAGGTCCATCTAATTGAAAATTTAAATACACTTGAAAGTGATTGTTGGCATCGATTAGCCACCGGGGCTCAAAAAAGCAGACATCCCTTTCACACGACCAGTGTGGCAAATTTCTCCCAAGAGGGCATCAGTTTGCGAACAGTCGTGTTACGTAAAGCAATAGCAGAAACGCATGAATTACGATTTCATACGGACATTCGCAGTCCCAAATGGGAAGAATTAGACTTAAATCCATCCATCAGCGCGCTATTTTATGATGCATCCGCACGCATTCAACTACGGGTAAAAGGAAAAGCAAAACTTCATCTTAATGACGATCTCACCCGTGAAGCATGGGAAAAAACCACCATGTCCAGCCGTAAATGTTATTTAACTAAATTTAGTCCCTCGAGTTTAGTTGCATCACCCACGAGCGGTTTAACCGAAGCGATAGAACAGGAAAAATTTACCTTATCCGAGAGTGAGGTAGGATACCAAAATTTTGGCATAGTATCCATTCAGGTTGAATCCATCGATTGGTTGTGGCTGAATCATGCGGGCCATCGAAGAGCATTCTTTGATTACACACGGGATTCTTTTCAATGGATGATACCCTGAAAATTACATTTTTTATTCCCAACGAATGATAAACAAAAAAGCCTCAGATTTCTCTGAGGCTTTTTTTGTGATCCCGCTGGGATTCGAACCCAGGACCCATACATTAAAAGTGTATTGCTCTACCAACTGAGCTACGGAATCATCAAGCCGAAGCTTGTATATCAATTGACCCACTCGGGAGTCGAAGGGAAGTTCGATCACTGACCGACCTTCATTTGCATTTCAAGCATTTTATTGCCTTATTGCGATGCAAAAGTAGTAGTGTTTTTCGAATTATGCAAGCAAGGCTTCTAAATAA